>Ga0114932_10000258_pt1 | contig 63183 bp, 36 predicted proteins | sample 2SBtaG_2_FD_87286 | JGI IMG/M metagenome (GOLD analysis project Ga0114932, IMG submission 87286) | Deep subsurface microbial communities from Kolumbo volcano to uncover new lineages of life (NeLLi) - 2SBTROV12_ACTIVE470 metaG | ecosystem: Environmental > Aquatic > Marine > Volcanic ...
CTGAGCAATAAGAAGGTCGGCGTCCAGGGCAGCGCGTTCGTGCACGGCACGCTTTGGGGCAAGGACAACGGCCACGGCAAGCACGGCGGCGACGTCAAGATCGGCGGCGGTGTGCAGCTTGGTCCGTCCTACGCAAAGTGCGCTGCGGACACCCTCGGCTCCATTCGTTTCGATCCCGGCGCCGGGCTCCAAGCGTGCACCGAGAGCGTTGACCGCGTCGTCGGCGTCCTTGTCGACGTTGGCGTAGAGCTTGACCTTGTTGTCCTTGTAGGCGGTGAACAGCAGCTTGTTCTTCGAGTCGGGCCCAAGCACGTGATAGTTGCCGACGTAGTTGACCCGCGTCTCCTTGCATTTGCCGGACGTGTAGCCGGTGGAGGGGCAGTTGTAGACCAGGTTGTTGCGGATGTCGGCGCTGATGGTCTGCGCGCTGGTGTAGCCGCCCACCGCCGGGTTTCGGTTGCCGTTGTGGGCGTAGAGGTTGTGGTGGATCGAGATGGCGCCGTTGCCGCTCTTCGGCTTGTAGAGCCCGCCCATGCTGTGCCGTTTCTCGCCGCCGGGTTTGTACTTGCTCTCACACTGTCCGTGCCATAGCCCGGTTTGCGCCAGCCCTTCGGTCATGAAGCTGTACTGCACGGTGATGTCGTTCCACTCGCTGCTCGCCGAGAGGTTCTCATCCACCCCGTAGGAGGCGGAGACGTGGTCGACGATAATGCGGTCACCCACCAGCGTCAGGGAGTCCTCGGTGAACTTGCCGCCGCCCTTGTTGCCGCTGCACTTCTTGATCTTGATGTCGCCCGAACGGAAGCGCATGTGTTGGATCACGACGTCGTCGGCCTTGATCTGCACCTGGTAGCCACGCACGACGATGCCGTCGCCCGGGGCGGTTTGCCCGGCGATCGTCAACCGCGCTTTCGTGGCGTTTAGCGGGCTGTTCAGCGTGATGATCCCGCCGGTCGCGAACACGATCGTGCGCGGTCCTGTCTGGGTGCCCAAACACCAGCGCAAGCTGCCTGTGCCGCTGTCGGAAGTCGTCGTCACGCGGCAGACATCCCCGCCTTTGCCGCCCTTCGCCAGCCGCCCTTCGCCCTCCGCGCCGCGGAACGCCAGGCAACCCCCACCGCTGCACGCCTTCGCCGGCCCACCGCAGTAGCCGCCGCTGCACGACAACCCCTTCGGGCACACGTCCGGGCAATTAAAAGTGCCGCCGCAGCCGTCCGCGTGTTTGCTGCCACACACCTTGATGCTCGTCGCGCATGTCTTCGGCTTGCATGGCGGCTTTGTGGGCTTGCCGCTGCAGATGCAGAAGTCGGACTGATGCCCGGACTCTGGGTTGCACTTCAACGGCGGCTTGGATGTGTCGGGCGCACAGGCGCCGTCGAGGTTCTCATACACCGCCTCGCACCCCAGGCCCGCCGCCTTGCACACGGCGATGCACCCGGACTTGTTGGTGAACACGGCCTTGCAAGATTTCGCAGTCCCGCCACAGACCTCCCAGCCAGGCTTGGCCGCGATCGGTTTGCACAGCTCAGGGATCGGCGTCGGCTTGGTGTCAGGTCCGGTTTGGGTGTCAGGCCAGGCATCCTGCGTGGCTTGAAGAACGTCCGTTTCTTGCTCTTGAGTGTCAGCGGTATCGGTTTCGGTTTCGGAATCGGCGACGGTCTCGGTATCGGCGACGGCTTCGGTATCGGCGACGGCTTCGGTATCGGCGACGGCTTCGGTATCGGCGACGGTTTCGGTATCGGCGACGGCTTCGGTATCGGCGACGGCTTCGGTATCGGCGACGGCTTCGGTTTCGGCGCCAGCGTCCTGTTTGGCCTCGGTTTGCGTGTCAGCCGTGTCGGGCTCGAGCGCCGGCACATCAGCGACGTTCGTGCCGGTGACTGTCGCCGGCGATTCGTCCGATCCGCAGGCGGCGGCAAGGAGCCCGCAGCTCAAGGCGATGACAAAGGTGTGACCCCAGCGCATATGTCCTCCAAGCCGACGCTGAATGATACACCAGCCGCAGGCGCAGCCGCGGACCAAGGGTCGGGTGGCCCCCGTGTCAGCGTCGACGTGATCGTCGTTGGCCGCGGACCAAAGGTGGGGTGGCCCCGCGCCCCGGGCCGGCCGGAACCGGGGTGCATCGAGGCGCCAGCCGCGATGCTGCGACCCCAGGTGATCGGGGGATCGCGAAGTTTCTTTTCGAAACGTATGACTGAGACGGTCCCCTTCGGACGGTGTGTGTGAAGCGATCGGGGGACGGACCCTTTCATATTACATTTTCGTCCAAGCACACGAACGGCCGTGTTCCTTCGTTGGAAAAAGTAATATGAAAGGGTCAGACCCCCTTGCCGCCGTGCACCCTCACCGCCGTGCACCATCCCCGCCGTTGAAGTCCAGCACAGTTTAGGCGGTTCTGCGAAGCAGGTTCGTCGACCGGATCCCGAACGGGATCCGGGGACGACCGGAGCCCGAACGGGATCCGGGGCCGCCGTGCACCATCGCCGCCGTTGAACTCCAGCACAGTTTAGGCGGTTCTGCGAAGCAGGTTCGTCGACCGGAGCCCGAACGGGATCCGGGGTCGACCGGATCCCGAACGGGATCCGGGGCAAACCACGAGAGTAAAACTTAGCATGATAACTTTTAGGTATGACGATTTGCGGCGTTCCCGGCTGGCATCGGGTTGCGGATCGTGGTGCGGACGGTGGGTTCTTTACGACTACGCGCTCGGCGTATCTTCGCTGACATCCGAGCCAGCCTGCGGGCCAACTCCGCGCAGTGCCACGAACACGACGACGGCGATGAGGCCGAGGTTCTTGACGACGGCTGCCATCTGCCCCCGCTTCGCCAGCTGCGACAGCTCACCGACGACCGGCTGCGCAGCGACAACCGCCGGCTCAGCCAATTGCACCGCATGGCCCGCGGCGATGACGTGGCGGATCGTTGCCGGGACCAGGAAAGCGAGTACCAACAGCGCCCCCACACGCGTGTGCCGGCCGGTGAGCAGCGAAAGCCCGCCTGCGATCAGCGCTCCGATGGCGAACGCCGTGGCCACGGGAGCGAGGGTGTTTCCCGTCAGCAGCGCGTTGAAGTCGACGGTTGCTTGCCAATGCGCGGCGCTGAACACGCCCGAGGCGAATAGAAATCTGAGAAACCGCCTTGACTCCGTACTGAGCTACGGACTTAGCCTGTGATTGCGGGGCCGGTTGTGAATGCATGCGGCCGGCCCGAAGACAAGGAGGAAACGATGCAAGCAACTACAAAATCCAACCGCGAAAGGACCGGAATCTATGCGGCGGTCGCCGCCGCCGTCGCGGCCTCCATCTGCTGCCTGGGGCCGCTGGTCCTGGTTGGGCTCGGCGCATCCGGCGCGTGGATCGGAAACCTGAGCGCGATGGAGCCGTTCCGCCCCTACCTGATCGCCGCCTCGGCGGCCGCGCTCGGGTACGCTTTTTGGCGCGTCTACCGCGCGCCAGCCGCAGAGTGCGGCCCCGATGGCGAATGCAAGATCAACAAGGCGCCCAAGTACAACAAGATCGCGCTGTGGGTGGCGACGATCGGGATCGCGGCGATGCTCGCCGCACCCGGGCTGCTTGGCGCCGCAGCGGCCAACGACGGCACGGCTGAGGCGCCGGTGGCCGTGGCCCGCTCTCTGGCCGACACACCCGCAGCCGCGGCCCCGGTCAAGGAGGCTTCCGTAATGCTCGTGGTCGACAACATGACGTGCACCGGGTGCTCTGCCACCGTGCACAAGGCCCTGACCCGCGTCGACGGCGTGCTGGGCGCCAAGGTGACGCACGATCCGCCGTGCGCCAACGTCTGGTACGACGCGAACAAGACCGGGCCGGACAACTTCACCGCCGCGACGACAGCCGTGGGGTATCCCAGCAAGGTGGCCGCGCAAGGTGGCGACAAGAGCAACAAAACTGCAGTGTGCCTGGCAAAGGCCGCGCGCAAGGGGTAATCGGATGGACTGCTGCACTACAGGAAAGAATGACGGCGCTGGCGGAGGGCCCCGCGACGCGGAGACCTACGACTTCGTGGTGATCGGCGGCGGCTCGGCAGGGTTCGCGGCGGCGCTGCGGGCTCGGGAGAGCGACTGGAAGGTCGCGCTCGTCAACCGCGGCACGATCGGCGGCACGTGCGTCAACATCGGCTGCGTCCCGAGCAAGGCGTTGATCCGCGCTGCCGAAGCGATCCACGCGGCCGGAAGCCACAGCTTCGATGGCATCTCCGCCTCCGCGAGGCTGGTCGACTTCAGGGCGGTGATGGCGCAGAAAGACGCGCTCGTTGGCGGCCTGCGCGAGGCGAAGTACGCCGACCTGGTGGCGGGCGATCCCGGGATCGTCCGGATCGACGGCGACGCCCGCTTTGTGTCGCCCAGCGAGGTGGACGTGAACGGTCGCCGGATCCACGCGAGCCACTTCCTGGTGGCTACAGGCGCGCGCCCGTCCTTGCCCGATATCCCCGGGCTCGCGGACAGCGGCTACCTGACGAGCACGAGCGCGCTGGAGCTCAAGGCGCTGCCGTCATCGATGATTGTGCTTGGAGGTGGCTACGTCGGGCTGGAGCTCGCGCAGATGTTCGCCCGGTTCGGCACCTCTGTGACCATCTTGCAGCGCAGCGGCCACCTGCTGAGCGACGAGGACGCCGACCTGGGCGAGGCGCTGCAAGGCTTCCTCGCGGACGAGGGCGCAGAGGTCCACACCGCGGTCGATGTCCGAAGCGTTGAGCGCTCGGCCGACGGCGTGACAGTCGCCACCGTCGTCGGCGGGAGGGAGCGGCAGTTCACCGCGGAGGCGCTCCTGTGCGCCACGGGCCGGCGCGCGAACACCGAGGGGCTGAATCTTGAAGCCGCGGGGGCCGCGGTCGACGCCAGGGGTTTGCTCATGGTGGACGATTCGCTGTGCGCCGCGCCGGGGATCCATGGCGCTGGCGACGTCATCGGCAACCCCGCGTTCGTGTACACGGCCGCGTACGAGGGGCAGCTCGCCGCGTCCAACGCGATCAACGGGGTCGCCACCACCCGCGACTACAGCGCCCTGCCCTGGGTCGTCTTCACTGACCCACAGATCGCGGGTGTGGGGCTCGGCGAGCGGCAAGCAGCCGCGGCAGGGATCGAGGTCGACGTCGCGCGGCTCGACCTGACCAATGTCCCTCGCGCGCTGGCAGCCCGGGACACGCGCGGATACGTCAAGCTGCTGCGGCGCGCAGGGACCGATGAGCTCGTCGGCGCGCGGATCGTTGCACCGGAGGGAGGCGAGCAGATCGCGGTCGCGGCGCTCGCTATCCGCCACGGCATCGGCGTCCGGGCAATCGCGAGGGGCTTCACCGCCTACCTGACACAGGCCGAGGCGTTGAAGCTCGCCGCCCAGGCGTTCGACAAGGATGTGAGCAAGCTGAGCTGTTGTGCCGCGTAGGAGTTGACACCCGGACCGGGGTACGGACTTACGCTTTGCTGGCAGCCGGTTGAATTACGACTGTCGAGGAGCTGCGCAATGAAGTTCAAGCCACAGATCGTAAGCACTGCGGTACTCGCCTTGTTGGCCGCCTGCGCCGCCGAGCCGGCGCCAAGCGGCGGCGCGGCGCCAGGCGGTGGCGCGGCTTCACTGGATGTCGATGGCGGCAGCAGCACCGGGGACGCGGGACAGCCGGGCCCTGGCGCCGATGCCAGCGGTCAACACGCGGGCGCCGCATTGATCGCGCACGGGTCCGCGAAGTTTCTTCTGAACGGCACCGCCAAGGTGCTCGACTACGAGGGCGCGACGGCGACTGTCGCCCTTGGTCACCCGAGCGCTGGCGGCTGCGTCGGTAAGGCCTACATCGCCGTCGAGCAGACCGGGGGTGCCTGCAAGCTGGAGCTGTGGTTCGGACCTGTCGCGAAACCTGCCCAGCTCAAGCTTGTGCACGCGATTGTGCACGGCCGACGCGAGGTCGCCGGCGCGCTCATCGGGTGTGACGCGCTGGGCTCAATGCCGGGCTCCGGTCCGCTCATGTGGCAGTTCAGCACCGGCGACACGATCATGGCGATGCCGACTCTGCCAGGTGGCGACGCCTCCTCCCGCTTGACCATCAAGTCCGCCACATTCGACCCGAAAGAGCCGTCGACGCTCGTGCAGGGCGCAAGCCAGGGGACGCTCGAGCTGGACGGCTTGTCGATCGATGGCGACGCCTTCAGCGACCCTGACAACGACGTCACGTGCAGCGGACCAGCGCCGGCCAGCCAACATCCCTCATGGCAGGGCAAGGACATCCAGCCGAAGAGCCCGGATTTTGGCAAAGTGCACGGCCTTTCGACGTACGCGGGCAAGCGGATCGCGGTCTTCCTTGCCGAAGGATGGTGACCCACATGCCTGAGCCAGTTGGCTTATATCGAGAAGAATATGTGGCAAAAGATCGTCGCGGACGGCGTCAAGGATGTGCAGTTCGTGGCCATCAACGGCATCAGCGGTCTGTCGCCGAGCTACCAGAAGAATATTATCAACAAATGCTCGTTTCCGGTCCTGCAGGACACCAAGTCTGCGAAGATCTGGCCGCAGCTCAACGGCAAGAAGCACGACGCCTTCGTCTACGACAAGACGGGTAAGCTGATCCTCCACTGGAAGGCGCCCTGGTCGATCAACTTCAGCAAGTTTCAATCCGACATCTTCAACGCCCTCGACGCGGCCAAATAGCCCGGCAGTCGAGCACCGTCGCGGTCCAACGAGCACCGTCGCGGTCCAAGCGGACTTCTTGGTCCGCAGCCAAGGGAGAGCCTCATGCGCCACCACCCCGCATCAATCCAGCACATGACCCCCATCATCGCCGTCCTGCTCGGGACCGGGCTCACGTTCTCGTGCGGTGGTCAGCAGCGGGCGACGGACGTCACGGGTTCGACCCCCGCCAAAGCCGAGCGGACCGTCGTCATCCAGGTCGGCAAGATGATGAAGAGCAAGTCCGGCGCGACGTGAATGTCTTGACCGAATTCGGTCGTGAGCGCCCTGGAAGGGTTGCCAGGTGTTAGCAAGGTCGAGATGGATCTGGCCCGTGATTTGTTCACGGTCAGCGCCGAGCGCATGCGCCCCAGTGATTTCGCGATGGTCAAGGCGATCCGGGACCTCGGGTTCGTGCCGATGGTCCTGGGGGCTGTGGCCCCGGCCGTCGCCCCGCCGTCCAGCAAAGCCGCAACAGAGCCAATGCCCAAGCTGGTGGCCGACGCGCTCGCCCAGGCCAAGCGCAAGGGGAAGCTGGTGCTCGTGGACTTCTACGCGTCCTGGTGCGGCCCGTGCAAGCGCATGTTGAAGGAGACGTGGCCGCACCCCGACCTCGCGAAGCTCATGGGGCGCATCGTGTTTCTCAAGGTCGACACCGACAAGCACCCGAAGGTCGCGCAGCACTTTGGGGTCGCCGGCCTGCCGGATGCGCGGCTCCTCGGCGCGGCAGGAAAAGAGCTGATCAAGCTGCGCGGGTTCAAGGACGCGGCGGCTGCAAAGACAGCCCTGGCGCCGTATTTCAGCTCCGAGTAGCTCCCTCGGACAGCGTCTCGACGAAGGGGCACGACAGCGCGTCTGCCCGCGAGTGGCAGCGGTCGACGAGCTCGGCGAGCGCTCCTCTCATGGCCCGCAGGTGGGCGATGCGGCCATCGATATCCGCGATCTTCTCCTCGGCAGGGTGTTGGGTTCGGGTGCGGCAAACCACTGTCAGCAAGGTGCGCAAGATTGGCCAAAATACGTGGCCGCAATGATGATATTCGGAAACTACGGCGCCTGCTTGACCGCAATTCTCGATTGGATTTCGTCTCCCTTTTCAATGTCAACCCGGATGACGTCCCACCCGGGATGACGCGGGTTCGGCTTTCGTCAGCACCTTGATCTCGTTGTGCAGGGTCTTGTGCACCGGGCAGCGGTCGGCGATCTGCAACAGCCTGGTGCGCTGCTCGTCGGTCAGCTGGCCGGTCAGCTCGATGCGCCGGTCGATGACGTCCACGCGGCCTTTGTCGGACTCGCAATCGTCGCAGTCGCGGGCGTGGATCTTGCGGTGGGTCAGGCGCACGAACGCTTCGTCGAGCGGCCACTTCTTGCGGTCGGCGTACATGCGCAGCGTGATCGACGTGCACGCCCCCAATGCGGCGAGTAACAGGTCGTAGGGGCTCGGGCCGAGGTCGGTTCCGCCGAGGGCTTGTGGTTCGTCGGCGAGCACCGCGTGACCGCCGGCGCGGATGTCGGTTCGGAAGTGGTCGGCGCCGGTTCGGACGACAACTTCGGCGCCGCGCGTGTCGAGGCGGTCGCGGCTGTGTTCGGGGTCGGCGACGAGGTAACGCAGGGCCCACGTGGCGATCACCGAGCCGGCGTAGCGCGCATCGACGGCGCGGCTCAGCAGGTGGTCGGCGCCGTCGAGCGAGATGAAGCTCTTGGGGTGGCGGGCGAGCTGGAAGATGCGGCGCGCGTGATCGATGCCTACCACGTCGTCGAGCGGGGCGTGCAGGACCAGGAGCGCCTTTTTCTGGCGGCCGAGCGACTCGATGGCGCCCTGCATGGGGACCTCGGCGATGTCGTCGAGGAACGCCGCACGAACCGGGAATGGGCGCCCTGCGATCGACACGATGGCCTCGCCGGTGGCGCGGATCTCGGCTTCGTCGTTGGCGAACAAGTGGCCGACGTGAGCGGGGTCGGACGGGGCGCCGATGGTCACGACCGCTCGCACAGATTCGATCTCGGGCGCGGCGCGGAGAACGGCGGCCCCACCGAGCGAATGGCCGATCACGAGCTGCGGCGCTTGCCACGTCTCAGCCATGAATCGTGCGGCCGCGTGAAGGTCGCTGACCTGGCTCGAAAAGCCGGTGGACGCGAATTCGCCCTCGCTGGCGCCGAGCCCCGTGAAGTCAAAACGCAGGGTCGCGATCCCTTTGCCAGCCAACGAGTTGCAGAGCTCGCGCGCCGAGCGAAGGTCCTTGCCGCACGTAAAACAGTGCGCAAACAGGGCCCATGCGACCGGTTCGTCGTCGACCGGGCGATGCAAGATCGCGCTGAGTGCGTGCCCATCGGCGTTTTCGAAGCTATGGGTGCTGAGCCGCTTCATGAAGGGCCTCCGCGGGGTTGAAGGAGCGAGCTATCCGAGGTCGGCGGACGCCAGCGATTGTTTCAGACGTCGCAGCCCTTCCTGCATCGAAACAGCCGGATCGTAGCCGAGGTCTCGCCGCGCCGCGCTGATATCGAAGTGGTTGGCCGTGCATAGCTGGCGGGCGAGAAAACGGGTCATGGGCGGCTCGGATGACAGGCGCAGACCCTTCCAAATCCACTCGATCACCGTGCCGGCGATCCACGCGACGCGAGGCGACACACTCTTGGTGACTGGGGGCATATCGGACGCGGCGAGGATCGCGTTCATCAGCTTGCCGATCGGCCACGGCTCGCCGTTGGTGACGAAATAGACGCGGCCGGCGCACGGTGCCTGGGTCGGATCGTCGTGGGCGGCGAGGGCATCCCACGCACACATATGCGCGTCGGCGGCGTTGTCGATATAGACCGAATCAACGAGCGGGCTGCCGTCCCCAACGACGCGCAGGCGCCCCTTCTTATGCCGATCGACCAGGCGGGGGCCGATCTGCGTATCGCCGGGGCCCCAGATCATGCGCGGACGCAACGAAACCGTCGCGAGTCCCTCGCCGTTGGCGGCCATCACAAGGCGCTCGGCTTCGGCCTTCGTGGCCTGGTAGGCGGTGCTGTGATCGTCGGGGTAGCCAAGCGATTCGTCGGCGCCTTCGATGCTCGTCAAGCGCTGCACGACGCTGGGCGTGGACGTGTAGACGAGGCGGCTGATCCCCCCGTCGCGGCAGGCCGCGATGACGTTTTGCGTCCCGACCACGTTGGCCTGGTGGTAGCTGTCGTAGGCGCCCCACATGCCGGCCTTGGCCGCGACGTGAAAGACAACATCACACCCGGCAGTGGCCTGCACAACGACGGAGGCGTCGGCAAGATCGCCCCGCAGGGTCTTCACGCCCTTGGCACGCAGCGCGGGATAGTCGCCGCGAGCGAGGCTCCTGACGGTCACGCCACGGGCGAGCAGCCGGTCGATGATGGCCCCACCGAGGAAGCCGCCCCCGCCGGTGACGAGCGCCGTCTTTGTGGCACCTGGAGCGGTCGGTTCGGTCATCGAGGTCCTCCCCACAGCGCGACCGCCGACGTCAAAGCGGCCACCACATTCTTGGGCACGAGGTTGTTGTCGGTCACCCAACGCGCCAGTTCCGGGCGGTTGATTTTGGCGTTGTGGCGGATGTCGACCGGCAGCTGCTCCCGCCAAACGAAGTGCTCGACGCCGCGGCTCACGTCCACCCCCTCGCCCATCGCGCGCAGCTCAGAGACGATGGCGGACCGCACCGGTTTCGACAGACCGGGCTCCGGCTCGAGCACGACGACGGGCACCTGGGCACCCGAATGACCGATCCCGACAAGCGCACACCGTCTCACCTTCGGGTGCGCGTTGAACACGCCCTCGACCTGCACGGTAAAAAGCGTCCCGTTCGCGGTCTGCACCCGATGCGCCTTGCGCCCACAAAACCAGATCCGCCCCTTGCCGTCGCGCCAACCCACGTCGCCCATGCGATGCCGCAAGCCGCCGTCATGGTCCATCTTCGCCAGCGCCATAGCCCGATCGCGACCGTAGTAGGTGTCGGTCGTGGTTGGCCCGAGCACCGTGATCTCGCCCATCTCCCCGTCGGCAACGTCGAGGTCATCGCGCCAGACCGGCAGCGGGCCGTCGTCGATCGCGATAATGCGCACATCGTTGCGTGGATGCGGCCGACCGACGCAGACGCCTTTGCCCCTGGCGGTGTCGGACGCGGTGTCGCCGAGGATCTCTGCGGCGTCGATGCTGGCGACCGGCAGGTTCTCGGTCGCGCCATAAGGCGTGTGGATCTTGCCACCTTCGCCGATCATCGCGAGCGTGCGCCGCAAGATATCACCGCGGACAGGCGCGCCGGCCGATATAACTCGACACATTGTCGATATATTCTGGCCGTGCAACTCCGCATATCTCGACACTGTGTCAAGCAATGCGGGCGAGCCGAACATATTGGTGGCTGAAAAGCGGTTGGCGGCGTCGATGATCTCGCGTGGATCGACCTTGGCGGGGCGGGTGAAGTCCATCTTCGGGATCACGGTCGTCATGCCGAGCGCCGGGTCGAAGAGCCCGAAGAGCGGAAACGTCGGCAGGTCAATCTCGCCGGGTTGGATCGCGTACATGCCGCGGATCATCTCGACCTGCGCGGCGAAGTGACGATGGCGGTAGACGACGCCCTTGGGCGGCCCGGTTGCGCCGCTTGTGAACAGGATGGCGGCTACATCGTCGGCGTCGGTCGCGGCGATTTCGGCGTCTTCCGAGCCAGCAGCGGCGACCTGGTCGAAGGTCATGCCACCCCAGAACCAGCGCCGGCCGACGGTGATCAGGCGCTTGACCGATGGTTTTCCCCAGCCGAGCACGAGGCGTACCGCGTGGGCTGGCGAGATGCCGATGAAGCCGACCGGCTGCGCTTCAGCGAGGCACCGTCCGAGGCGCCGCATGCCGATGCCGGGGTCGATCATCACGGGCACGATGCCGGCTTTGTAGAGGCCGAAGACGAGGCCGAAGAGCTCCGGGCTGGGCGGAACCATGAGCGCGGCGCGGTCACCGGCTTGCCATCCCTGCGCCAGCAAGCCGGAGGCGACCCGGTTGGAGAGCGCGTCGAGCTCGGCGTAGCTCAGGGTGCGGTACCGACGGGTCGCGACGGGACCGCGACCGACGGGGAGGTAGATGGCGGCTTTGTCGGGTTGCTCGCGCGCCATGGTGGTCAGCGCCGACGCGATGTTGACGTTCTGAAGGACGTTGTCGGCGGCTTCATGTGTCGGGTCGGGCGGCGTCATGGCGGCCGAAACTGCCACGCGGGTCGTGCACCGGCAATGGCGCGGCGGCCCAACGTTGCCGAGCGCACCGGGGATTGGCCTGCTACGGTTTGCAGCCGCTGATCGCCGTGTGCCGGCAGCCCTTTTTCGCGTCGCACCAATCGGTCGTGCATGCGTTGCTGTCATCCAACGCAGCGGTTGTGCCGTCCTTGTTCACCCGAATCGCGTCATATGCGCGGCCGATGAAGTTGCTCCAAGCGTGCCGGTAGTTGTAGAGCAGTCCGTCGGGTGCGGTCTTGCAGCTGCCGGCCTTGCAGACACCAAACCGGAGCAGCCGTCCTTGGCATCGCACACGTTGCTGTCGAGCGGCACGTGGTCGCAGCCCGTCGTCGGAGAGCACCCGTCGAGCGTGCAAGCGGAGCCGTCGTCGCACGACTTGAGCGTCTTGCTGGAGCACTTGCCCAGCCCGTTGCAGCGCGCGAACCCAAGGCCGCTGTGCACGGTCAACAGCGGAGTTCGACGGCCCCCGCTCGTTCGCCAGCCAGCGGCCGCGGCGCCCCCTTTGTCGAGGACCGCGACGCCATGCAGCTCGCTGGTCGACCCGTCAGCGAGCGGCACGCGTAAGCGCAGGCTGCCGTTTTCGTCGAGCAACCCGAAGACGCCGATTCTGCCGCCCAACCCGGTGTTCGTACCCACAAACATGGCGCCCTTGCCGGCCGAAGCCATCGCATGAACGCGGGTCTTGTTGCCTATCGATGGGGTGTCGCGCCGCGCCTGTCCCGTCTTCTCAAGCAAGCGCAGGTGGGCGGGGCCTGCGGATGAGCCGTGGTGCGCGATAACGAATCGGTCTGCGCCGAGCTGGCAGATCGCGCCGCCCTCATGGCTGCCGTATGTGCCCGGCATGGTGGCGAACACGCGCGCGCCGGTCTTGGCGTCATAGGCGTCGTACGTCCACCGGTGTTTATTGCCCAGCGGAGTGTCGTAGAGGATGGCTACGAGATCGCCGGATGCGGCAACATCGACGGGACGTGCCGGGCGCGATGTGAACCACATCAACTTGCCGGCCGAGTTGCGCACGTGCAGCCCCGTCTTCTCGGTTTTTCCAACGTTGAATGCCCCGATCATGGCGACCCCACCCCCGGCTACCGCCGCGGCGCCTTCGACCCGATTGTAGGGATAACCCACCTTGTCGTCGTACGCGACGAGCAGCTTGCCGTTGTCGTCGAGACGTACCGCAGCTATCCGATGCTTTCCGTCGGTCTGCGTGTAGACGCCAGCGACCCAAATGGCGCCTGTGGTCGAGACGACGACGTCGCCGGCCGCGACAAGCGGCGCATACGGGGTCCCGGTGCGGGCGGAGAAGGCCCGTCAATGGTGCAGGACCCCGTTGCCTCCGTCCATCGGCGGGCCTTCACGGCAATCTTGTCATTTACGCCGCGATGGTGGCAGTTTCCGCCGCAATGTCCGATCCCAGCGCCATGCCCAGACCCAGTGCCATGCCCAAACCCGGTGCCATGCCCAGACCCGGTGCCATGCCCAGACCCGGTGCCATGCCCAGACCCGGTGCCAGTCAAACGGCCCCTACACGACGCCTCCGCGTGCTTGCGTTCGTGGCGCTCGCGTTCGTCGTGGCGGCCGGACTTGTGGGGGAATACAAGCCGTATTCGTTCCTGCACGGCGACGGCAACTTCTACCGCGCCATCAACCGTTCGCTCGTCGACGGCACGCTCGACCAGACGCGCTACCAGCCGATGTCGTGGTACTGGCAGGACCTGGGCTGGAACCACAACCTCGACTCGGGCTGGTCCAACGTCTCGCTCGGCGCCGACGGCAAGACGCCCTACCCCAAACACCCGCTGCTGCTGCCGATCCTGACCACACCGGTCTTCTGGCTATTCGGCGACCTCGGGCTGCTGTTCGCCAACGCCGGCTTGCTCGTGGCGATGCTGTGGTCAGCCTTTCTCATCGCATCCCGCTTCGCAGCTCCGTCATCCGCACTGGGCATGGCGGCCATCTTCGCGTGCCTGCCGCTCTTTGAACGCGGCGCCCACAGCTACAGCAACGACGTCCTTTATGGATTCCTCGTCGTCGCCGCCCTCGAACGCTTCATGGCGCGCCGCATGGTTGTCGCCGGGCTCCTGCTGGGTCTTTCGATGTGGGCCAAGTCGACCAACGTGCTGTTCTGCGTGCCGTTCGGCGCGATCCTGCTATGGCGGCGGCAGTGGAAGGACTTCGCGATCCTCGCTGGCGTGGCGTTCATCCCGTTTGGCATCCACCTGGTCATGAACTGGGCGATGTTCGGCGGCCCGCTCGAGACCGCATACCAGCGCATCCTCATTCGCGAGGGCGGCCAGCCCGTCATCTACGACATCGCCAACAACTTTGGCCGGGCATTCGGCGAAGGCGTCAAGTCGCTCTGGTCCGACAAGTGGCAGGGCCTCGACGAGTACATGTCGTTTGGCTTCATCGCCCTGCTCGGTCTGCCCCTGATGCTTCGCAAGGCGCCCGCGTTTACAACGGCCTTCATCGTCAGCCTGGCCGGCTTCGTGGTGCTCTACGCCAAGTACAACTTCACCTACGCGCGCTTCTTCACGCCGTGGGCGGCCTTGCTCGTGATCCCGGGCGCGATGTTGCTCGATGGCACAACGGGGCTGGTGGCGGCGGGGATCGACAAGCTCGGCGAACGCATCGTCGGTGAAAAACAGCGGATGGTCGCCGGTGTTTTGGGGGGCGTAGCGGTGCTCGTGGCGATGGTCGTGTTGAAGTTGGCGACCGCCGATCCGTACACCTGGCACGCCGTCGACCACGTCGAGTTCGCCAAGGTCGAGCACGTCCGCAGCAACCGCACCGTGCCATGCGACTTCTACAACCCGCGCTACGCGAAGATGGAGTGCTCGCACATCGACGGCCAACCGTGGCACCGCTGGGGACGCGCGATCGGCAAGCAGTGCTCCTTCGACAAGGAGCCACGGTCGATGCTGTGGCTGCATCCCAACCCGGATGCGACGCGCACCATCACGTTCAACGACATCCCCGCTGGCGATCTGGTGGTGCAATACGGGCTGAGCGAGGAGTCGCGCTACGACGGGCTCAAGTTCACCGTCTCGTCGGGCAAGGCGTACAGCCGGGACCTGCGCGTCAACGGCACCAACAAGCTCGCCACGGTTACGATCCCGGCGGCCGATCGCGGTGGGTCGGTGACGATTACGGTGCCCGAGCAGCCCTACGACTGGCGGCAGTTTTGCGCCGATATCTGGGTGAAATAGAAGAACGATTCCTGTGACGGTATCGCAGCGCTCGGCGAGAAAGCCGGGCAAGGGCGGGCCAAGGTCCGATGCCGGTCACTTAGGGTGTAAGGCCATGACTTTCAGTGCTTGTGAGGTCGCCGCCTGCGGCGACCACGGTGAACGAAACTGACGTCGGTATTCGGCAGAAGGAGGCGGCCTGAGGTGGTGAGTTTCTACTTAGCATCCACCGCCTGCGGCGACCACGGTGAACGAAACTGACGTCGGTATTCGGCAGAAGGAGGCGGCCTGAAGTGGTGAGTTTCTACTTGGTATGGTGCTGCACCATTCCATCATGTTTTCATTATTTTATGGCCTAAACGATCGGCATTGGGGCCAGGTCCGGTCCCAAAGCAGGAGCCCGAGGCCCGAGACACGGTCGACGTCACGCTTGACCGCTTCTTGCAGCACGTCGCGTGTGCCCGACCACAAGATGCACCACTTGGCGCGGGTGATCGCGGTGTAGACCAGCTCGCGTGTAAGGATCGGCGATCCGGCCCGTTCGGGTAGCACCAGGGCGATGGCGTCGAACTGGCTGCCCTGGCTCTTGTGCACGGTCATCGCGAGCGCGGTTTCATGCGGGGGCAGGCGTTCGAGCGGAATGTAGCGCGGCGGGGGACGTTCGCCCTGGCCGGTGTGTGCGACCGGGAACGCTACGACCAGTTCACTGCGATTGCCGCGGCCGACCCGCTGCACGACCAACCCGACGTCGCCATTGCGCAGGCCGACATCGTAGTCGTTGCGGGTGACCATGATCGGCTGACCGAGCCAGTGCTTGCCGCGCTCGATGAGCTTGCCGCGCGCCGTGTCGATCTTGGCCTGCGCCTCCTTCCGGGCGGCATCGGTGCTCGCGGCGTCGAGCTGCGCGCGGGCGGCGGCGATGCAGCGCGTGAGGTCGGCCTTCCTGAGTCGCCCCTGGATGTCGTCGGTCAACCACTTGTTGAGACCCGCCACCCCGCGCGGTCCACGGCGATGAGCCGTCAGCACCCGATACGAATCGAGCGCATCCAACAGGCAGCTGTGAAATGCCGGGTCGCGAAGCTGCGCGTCCTTGCGCCGGCGCGCGAGCTCCTCGGCAAGCAGGTGCACATAGCCGCTGGATGGCTGTTCCAGCTTGCCGGGCGCGTCCTTTTTGCGGCGCATGTTGTCGACGGTCGCGCCGCAATAGCCGTTCGCGATTTCAGCGAGCACGTTCACGTTCAAATCGCGGCTGATCAGGCTCATCTGCGCGGTGTCCTTGCGCGGGCGATCGAGCCACCGGATTCGGCGCGGTCGGCGGCGGCCTCTCTCCGCGGGGTCAGCGCGCAGTTTGGCGTCCCAGTCTGCATCGTGAGCCTCGGTGGATTCATCTTCGCAGAGCAGCGCGACGGCGGCCGGCAGAAAATCGCCTCGTTTTTGCAGCGCATCGGCGACACAGGCCACCCGCGCGGCGGCGTCGAATCGGAACGAGTGATTCAGGCGAATCACGCGACCGTCGACGGGACCCGACAAACCGTCGAACGCGCCGCCAACGAGGTCGGACAACACGGTGCCGGCACCGACGCTGGCCAGCTGGTCGCGGTCGCCCAGCAGAATCAACCGGCTGTCGTCTCCGATCGCTTCGGCGAGGTGGCGCATCATGCTGACGTCGACCATCGAGGCCTCGTCGATTACGACGACGTCAGCGGCGAGACGCTGCGCCATGCCGTGGCGGAACCCTTGTGGCTTATGGGGCAGGTAGCCGAGCAGCTTGTGCACGGTCCGCGGCTTCAAGGCTGTGAGCTTGGCGAAGATGTCGTCGGCTATGGTGTCGTTTCCTTCGCGCTCCTGCATCGCCTGACCCATGCGCACCGCGGCTTTTCCGGTCGGCGCGGCGAGTTCGACGACCAGCTCCTTTCCGGCCGCGCGGGCGGCCTCGAACAACACCGCCAGCACACGTTTGACGCCCCAGGTCTTGCCGGTTCCGGGCCCGCCGGTGATGACCGAGAGCCGGTTTTGCAGCACGCACTCCGCGGCTTTTCGCGCCTGTTCAGCGCCGGGTCCCGAGGGATAGACCTCGTCGAGCCGCGTTCGCCACTTCACCGGGTCCACCGCGAAAAACTTGTCGCTCTTGACCGTCGCCAGCGTGCGGAGGGCGTCCGCGAGGCGGCGTTGCTCGCGCCACATGCGATTGGTCAACACGATGCCGCGTTTGCGCTTGTTCCTGTCAACGCCGGTGGCTTGAAAGACGAAGGGCTGGGTGGGCCGGGGGATCGGCAGACCGACGACGGTGTTGGTCGGATCGTTGGCGGCCTTTTCGAAAAGCGCCTGCCACGCGGGGAGCGACGTTGGCCACGGCAACGGCTTGATGTCCTCTTCGGCGCGCCAATGCTGACGGTCCGCGGCGATTTGGTCGGGCAACGCCAGCAGATCGGCACCGACATGACCGCGGCGGGTGGCCGCGAGAGCAAAAGCCATCCCAAGCGCCATATCCGCGTCGCTCGTGAGGTCAAAGCGGCCACTGGCGTGGTCGAGCACAGCAAGGTCGGCCGCCGAAATAGCGCCGTCAGCCAGGAACGGCGCAAGTCGTTTAGCGAGCTCGCCATGGCGCACACGGAGCGGGATCGCGCCCGCGGCGTCGACACGAGTCGAATGGGTCCAGTGTGATGGGCTCATGCGGCCCCCAACAGGTCTTCAAACAGGCGCGGGTCCAGCGCTTTGTCCAGCGCGACGATGCACGCGCGCGGCCACCGATCGGCGTAGACCCCCCGAACGTCATCGGCGTCGCGGCGAACAAAAGTGCCGTTATCGCCCACCTGCATACCGCGCAGGTACAGGTAAAGGTGCCCACCAACATGGGTGTCGTAGTCGTAGCCGGGCAGCCGGTCGCGCAAAAACCGATGCAGGGCGAGACAGTAGATCAGCCCCTGCAGGTGGTAGTTGGCGTGGCTCATGTTGTAGCCAAGCTGGTTGCGCTTGTAGAAAGCCGGCTTGAGGACGCGGTCGCCCGGGGCGGTGATCTTGTTGGTCTTGTAGTCGGCCACGTAATACGCGTCCGCGCCGTCTTTGCCGCCGCCGGGTAGCCGAAACGTCAAGTCGATAAGCCCGGTCAGGATGCCCGCGATCGGGGGAATGACCGAAAACGGCTTGGGCTTTTTCTGCTTCTTGCGCTCGGATTCGGGCAGCCGCTGCCAGTTTTCAATCTCGGTGTGACTGTGGGCCACTTTCGCGACGAGGTTGTTGAGCCAGCCCTTGCCATCCCACGCGGGGTGGATCGCGAGCCGCAGCTTCATCGCCTCGATCACCTTGTCGGGATCGATGTAGGCATCGCCTTTGCCGGACGTGTTCCGCGACCACCGTTCGCCGCCGACAAGCGACAGGTCAAACGCCATCTCGTCGAGCCTGTCCTTGTCCCCGAGCCGCGCCAGGCAATAGCCCTCGGGCAGCGCCCAGTCGCCCATCCGGTCGTCTCGCAGCGGCGTGTGCATGATGTGGGGCAGCGCCAAGACAAAGTCGACGTGGTCCGCGCGGCGCCGATGACCGTGGCTGTCGCCGAGCTCGTGTGCGAGTTGGCTCGCGGACACGTGCTCAGAACCTTCGTGTCGCTTGCGGTAAGGGCTCGCCGCAGCGGCCTTGGCGCGGTCTTCTTTGTCGACGAGGCGCCACTGGCCAAAGTGTTCGGGTTGAATGGCGTCCTTGCCGTCGAGTTGAGGGGGCGCGAACTCCAGCCACTCGAGCACGGCGTGCGCCCAGGTCCCGACCGTCGTGCCTCCCCACATCTTCGCCAGCGGCAGCCGCAGTCGGTCGATGTCCTTTTCGTCGGCGGTCTGGTCGGACGCCACCTCATTGCCGGCGGCGTCGAGGTCGGGATCGGACTTGGCCGCCGCGAGGTCTTCTTCATCGTTGGACGCTTTCAGTTGCTCGATCTGCAGGTCGGGATCGTCGAATCCACGACCTCGCGGCATGGACGAGTAGCTCGCGCGCTGCCAGGCCGACGAAACGTTGTCGCGGCGGTCGAATGTTGCCGCTACGAGCCCTTCGGTTGGGTCGCTGTCCGCTTCCAGCTCGACACGCTTGGGGCGTCCGACCGGCGGCGTGACGATGCGCAGACCGATCTGGCCACCACCACGCTCCACGACGGCGCTGAGCGCGGCCGGTAATCGCTCGTCGGCGCTGTTTATGGCCTGCCAGCGCGCCTCCACCTTGGCCTTGCCGCCCGACTTCAGAGGCCCCTGCACCAGCCCCTTGAAGCGCTGCCCGTAGCGATCGTGAAGCTCGTGTGAGTCGCTGCCGCGATCGTCGGCTGAGTCAGACGCCAGGCCCCGCAGAATCATCGCGTTGGCGGTCGCTTCCTCGAATCCAGAACTGGTTTGGGCACCCCACAAGACGCAGTGGTGTTTGGCCCGGGTCATCGTCACGTACAGCTTGCGGATGCGCTCCTGCCGTCTCTCGAGGTTGTGTTGCGCCGCGCGGGCCACGCGATCGGGCGAATCCTTGTGGTGCAGGTCGAGCACCGCTTCGCCGCCGCCACCGGGGTGAACGATCAGCGGGCCGCTCTTGTCCGGGTCACGGCCCTTGGACCAGCCGAAGGGCGCCATCACGATCGGGTACTGCAGGCCCTTGGCGCGGTACACGGTGACGATTTGCACCGCGTTCGCGTCGCTCTCGAGCCGCGGGCTCTCGGCCTCGAACTCGGCGCGCGTTTGCTGTTCACGCACCCATTCGGCGAGCGCTGCAGGGGTGAAGTGATGCTTGCGCTCGGCCACGTGACAAAGCTCGGCAAGGTGACGCAGATCCGTAGCGAGACGCTCCCCATCGCGGCACCGCAGCACCGATTCGATCACGTCGTAGTCGGTCAGCATGCGGCCGAACACGCCGATGAATCGATTCTTCTGCCACAACGACGCCCACTTCGAGATGGTCGCGACCCACGTGGCCCAAACCAGCGGCTTGTCTCGTGAGCGAAGCGCCCTCGCGTCCGACTCCTCGGCCTCATCGGGGCCACCGTCGGCGTCATCGGCAGCTGGATCGGAGCTGACGGACGCCGTGTCGGCTTCGTCCAGGGCGCGACCCAGCTGCTCCAACGTGCGCCCGATCAGGGGACTCACAGCCAGCGAGCGTGCGGCGGCGTCGAAACCGGGATTGCCGACCGCGTCGAGCCACTGCAGCAGCCATTGGGTGACCGGGCTCTCGAAGACGGTGCCGTGACCGGCCCGCACCGCCATGATGCCGTGGCGAGCCAGCGCTGATTTCACCGCGGCCGCCTGCTTGTGCATCAGCACGATGACGGCGAAGTCCCCCGGAATGAGGGCGCGCCGCTCGGGCTGTCCAGCGTCGGTATCCCCCGGCAGCGTCCAGCCGCCCTGCAGCATCTCGGCGATCTCGACCGCGCAGGATCGGGCCGAGCCGAAGAGCGCATCGGCCGCCGACAGCGCCCTGGGCCGCCCGGTGCTTTCGTCCTTGTGGCCCTGCAGCCAGCGAATCTCGAGCGGCTTGCGCGCCGGCTTGTCGACCCCATTTTGCTGCAGCCGCCATCCCGCGTTCTTCGGCGCAGCGGCGACGTCGACAAAGTCCATCTGCAGCGCGCCAAACGCCTTGGAGTCCGGCACCCAGAAGCGCCCCAGGGCATCGACGAGCTGGCCGTCAGAGCGCCAATTGGTCGTCATCGTAAAGCGACCGCCGTTGTCCGCGCCGGAGTCGATCGTCTTCTTCGCGGCCAGGTAGACAAAGACGTCCGCGCCGCGGAACGCATAGATCGCCTGTTTGGGATCGCCGACCAGGAACAAGCGCTTGTTTTCGCGGCCCACAAAAACGTGCTTGAAGACCTGCCACTGCGCCGAGTCGGTGTCCTGGAACTCGTCGATCAGCGCCGCGTCGAAGCGCTGAGCGATGGCGTCTGCGAGCGGGGTCGCGCCGCCGCGTTTGCGCTCTTTGGCGATGGCGTCGGCGAGCCGCGTGAGGATCGCGTCAAACGTGAGCAGCCGCCGCTTGCGCAGCTCCGTGTGCACCGTTTCGGCGGCCTCTTGGGCGAACGCGGCGAGCGGTGCGGCGGTCGTGGCGGCGGTCTCCAGTTCGGCGATGAGCTCGGCGATTCGTTCGGGCTCGGGGTGGGCGAACTTGGCGGCGCGATTGCGCTGGTTGTTGACCGTCGCGCCGTCCGTGGCTCGCTTGGAGAACACGCGGAGGGTGCCGAATCCGTCGTTGTAATTGGTGACCTTGTCGATCGTGTAACTGCTGGAATCGGCGCACCACTGGTCGATCTCTTGGCGTTGGGCGTCGAAGTACTCCCACCTGCGGCTGGGCTTGTAATCGCCTGGGCGACGCGCGATGTCAGCCCGCAGCTCGGCGGCGACATTGGATGCCAGCCACCACTGCACGAACGCCTCTTTGGCCGCGCGCTTGTCGGCGCTGAAAGCTTGTGGCGCTCCTCCCACGTCGGGCTCGATGCGACGACCAACGACCGACGTCGCGGCCTTCACCGTGTCGTTGAGGTTGGCGGCGGTCCAGCCACAGTCTTTCCACTGCGCAAACTCGCCCGCAGGTGTCCGCGCCTGGACGTTTGCCAGGGCGTCCGCGACGAGCTGCTCGCGGATCGGTCCGAGGTCTTCGAGCAGCGTCAGCCCGGGATCCTGTTCGCTTTCGAAGGCGAGCACGTCGAGCATCCGCTGGCTGAACCCGTGGATCGTCGAGATCGGCGCGAGATCGAAACAGGACAGCGCCGTCATCAAGCGGGTGTGGTGCATTTCGGCGGTGTCCTGGTCGACATCACAGAGCAGGTCGAGCACGGGATCGGCCGCCTCGCCGCGGTCATCGCGCCTAGCGACATGCAATCCCGTATCGAGTCGCTCCAGCAGCGCATCGCGGACCTGGACCAGGCGGTCGCGGATTCGGGCCCGCAGCTCACCGGTCGCAGCGCGGGTGAACGTGATGACGAGCACGCGTTCGATCGGCACACCTTCGGCCACAACAAGCCGAGCTACCAGGTTGGCCAGCTGGTACGTCTTGCCGGTGCCGGCGCTGGCCTCGAGCAGCCAGGTGCCTTCTTTGGCGAGTTTGGCGGTGTCGCGCCATACGGAGTCGGTCATGGCGTGCCCTCCGACGGCTGGCGGGCCGAAGCGGTGGACAGGGTCGGTGGGTCGGACAGGATCGGTGGCTCGGAAAGAGTCGGCGGGTCGGGCGGGGCCGGTGGGTCGGGCGGGGTCGGTCGTGGCTTCTTGCCCATGTGCCGGGCCGCGGCGATCGGCTCATAGACGGCGATGGCGAGCTCGACGATCGGCGGGACAGGCTGCTCCTCGGTCGGCTCGGGCATCAACGAGTCGAAGTCTGGCGATCCCCATACGGCTTCAATCCACTCGTCGTCGCCGTCGCCAAACGCGTTGTCCCCCGCCGGATCCCACTTCTCGTCGATCTTGCCCCGAATCTCCATGCGCTCGTGCGGCGAAAGCTGATCCCACGGGCGTCCCATCCTGGCGAGCATCTTGGCGATCTCGGCCGATGTCTTGGGGAACAGCGGTGTCTGGACGCTGTGGGCCGTGCGAAAAATCTCGACAAGCCGCGTGGCGTGCGCCCGGGCGTCGTCAGCAGCCGGCGCGTTGAGCCAAATCGACCGGCCGCGTTGGCCGCCTTTCACAACCAGCGCTGCACCGCTGAGGGGCCGCTCCCCGTTGTCTGCGCGTGAGACAACCGTCGCGAGCAAACGCAGCCAACAACGCAGCACGTACTTGGGCGACTCGCTGCTCGGCACCGCGTACGTGACCATGTCCCACGCTTCGTTTTTGGGATCGACGGCGAAGCCAACGTCGCCGGCGTGAAGCGCCCAGGTCTCGCCGTCCAGGTCGAGGACGGCGCCCACATCGTGGGTCTTGATGGATTCGTTGAGTGGCTCGCCGCCGGTTGCGCCGATGACGTCCTGGAGCGCGCTGACGATTCCGCCCGCCTCCTCGACCGCATCGTCAGCGATCAGCCGCCCGTAGTCGCCGATGGGCAGGCTCCCTTCGGCCCGCAGCCGGCTGGCGACCTGGGATTCAACCTCGGCGCCGCCGCCGTTGACCAGCGCGGTGAGCGCCATGTTTCGCACACTCCATCTCTCCAGGTTGTTCATGTCGAGCGGTTCGCGGTCGGGCGAATCCTCGGGTTTTCGCGGCACGCGCAGCTTGAACCGCGTCTTCATCAACAGCCGCGCGGGGTTTTCGAGCGCCGGCGACAGTGTGTCGACATGGACGGTGTTCGACTCGGCCTCCGCGTCCGTGCCACTGGCCAGTCGCCCAAGATCGCCCGCCTGGATCGTCGCGGACAGCGCCTTGTCGTCGATGCGGGCAGCGAACAGGTTGCGCGCGGCCGACAGCATCCTCACGTCGTAGCTCGGCGCCCTTTGAACACGTTTTCGCGGTGTCTCGAAGGCCTTGGTGCTCCACGGCTGCAACGAGCCGGCGAGCGTCAGGAATTGGGACGCGGTTGTGGTTTGGGGCGGGTCGCCGGGCTTGACCACGATCGGGTCCAAGCGCGTGTCGACCGCGTCCATGAGCTCCCGAACCGGCACCGCCGCCGGCATCTCCTCGCCTGTGTGCACGTCAAAGCCGTTCCACAGCACGACCACTTTGTCCCGCGCGCTCAGCAGCGCTTCAAGCAGCAGGTGCCGGTCGATATCGCGTCGGTCATGTTCGCCGGCCTTTCGGCACGAGCCGAGGGGATCCCACGCCCGATAGCGGCTTGCGCGCGGGAAAGCGCCATCGTCCATGCCGAGCAGCGCGACCACCTTGAACGGCACACTGCGCATGGGTTCGAGCGCACAAACGGTGACGGCACCGGTGATCGGTCGGCCGCCACCCCGCGACAGGTCGAAGCGTCCTTGCAGAAGTCCCCGGACTGCATCGAGCTGCACCTCGGCGTCGGCCGTCGCGGCGTTCTTGGACGTCTTGGTGTCCTGGGAGTTCCTGGCGTTGTCCGGGCGGGGATTGTCGTTTTCCGGAGCTTTGTCGGAGGCAGCGGGCGTCGTGACCAGACCCGCCGTCTTGGCGTCGTCGACGAGGGCGTCGATCTCAGCCAATACGCGGCCGGTGAGCCACGCAGCGGCGTCGCTCGTCGCGCTCATGTCGGCGAGGATGGCGCGAAAGCGGTGTCGCCAATCGGCAAGATTGGCGGCGTTCTTCACGGCTTGGCGGTGATGCAGCAGGGCGAGAACCAGCGCGTTAACCTTGCCGAATACCGTGAGCGAGTGACCGTCTGTGGCGTCGAACGGCACGAAGCCGCGAGCGACCCCACCGCCAGCGTTGCCCGGCGCCTGCATCACCCGAAACTGCCCCTGGGGCCCGTCAGCGTAGCTGTCGTCGATGTCCGTCTCGTCCAAGAAGAGCGCGCCCAGGGCGGCACGTTCAAGCGCAAAGGACAACGTGTTCTGGTCCAGCTTCGGCTGTTTCCACGCCTGAAATCGGTCATCCGCGTCGATCCCCCAGCGGAACCCGGAGCCCTCCAGGATGCGGCGCGCCTCGGCGACGTCGTCGATGTCCAGCCCGAAGCGACGCCGAACCGGTTCGAGGGCGAGCAGGCCAAGCACCGCGGAGAGCGTGACGCGTTCGGTGGCGAGCTCGAGCACGGTGAGCAGCACATCGGCGACCGAGTTGGTGGCGCGAAGGCCCAGGTCGGCGATCTCGACGGGCATCGACGGCAGCTTGGTGACCTTCTTCGCGGGCCCCGAGCTGGGCTGATAGGTGCGTTCGTTGCCGATGCTCTCGCGGCCGAAAACGGCGGAGACAAGGGGCGCATAGGTCGTGATGTCAGGCGTCATGACGAGCACATCGCGGGGCTGCAGCGTGCGGTCTTCAGCGAAAGCTTGCAGCAGGACCTGGCGCAGCTCTTCGACCTGGCGGAGCGGCCCGAAACACGGATGAAACGTCAGGCTCGTGTCGTCGGGGCGGATACCTCGTTCACGTTCGTCGTCGTCGCCATCAACGCGAAACGAGCGCGCGTCGAGGATGTCGCGCTGCAGTCGGTGCAACAGGCTTTGCGACTGCGACTCCCGAAAGAGGGTGCCGTCGACCTCGTAGGGTTCGACATAGCCCGCGTGCACGTCGAGCAACGCCTGCACATCGCGGCTGGGGCGGCCGAGGTCACCAAGCAACGGATTGACGAGCTGGTGCGCGTCGATCAGGCCGCGCTGCTGATTCAAGAGCGACTGAACGGTCCGGGTGTCGTCGGCACCCACGTCGTCGCTGACCTGCAAGCGCGTATCGATTCGGCGCAGGGTCGCGACCAATTCGCCGCGTGAACGCTGGTCTTCAAGCCCGACCCGGCTCGGCGCCAACATGTACAGGTGAACGTGCAACCCGGGCGCGCGGCTGATGAGTCCGAGCAGCCGGACCTCTTGCAGCGGCAACGTGGACAACCCAAAGATGTGCAGGCTGCCCTGAACCTCGGCGAGCTGGGGGTCTCCCGCCGCGTGATCGAAGGGCTTGATGAGGTCGAACAGGCGGGCGAAGCGGTCGGCGGCGTGGCGCGTGCCCGGCGGAAGTTCATCGCGTACGTCGCGCAGCAACGTGGCCAGCCAGCGTTCGTTGGCGGGGAGCCGGGCATCGTTGCCCTTGTCGAACCACCTGACGGCCGTCTCGGGGCGTTGCCGCAAGACACCGTCAAGAACCGTCGCGACCTCGTCGGCGAACGCCAGCTCGCGGCTCGAAAACGCCCGACTTTGCTTTTCGCCCTCGCGAACGAGGTAGCGGCGCACGCTCTGGAACACCCGGTCGGGGTCGTCCGCTGCGATGCGGCGGCGAATGATCGGCAGCAAACGCCACGTCAGGGTGCCGACCGACCACGGATCTTTGGCGGCATTGCGGCGCCAAAACGGCGTCATCTTGTCGGGGTCGTCCAGCAACGCGGCGGCCGCACCATCGAGCGCAGGCTGCGGAAACGGGAACGCGAGTCGGGCCGCTACACCGCGCTCAGTTGCGACCTGGTGTTTGATCCACCGCTGCATCCCGCGGCTGCCCGTTACGATCGGAATCTCGACAAATGGATCGTCGATGAACTCGGCGTGGCTGTCGTCAGCGTGGTTGGCGAGGTTGGCGCAAAGCACCTGTACGAGCCGCTCCGTGCGGTTGCTGCGGTACAGGTACAAGGGCATGAAGGACTCCGAGCCGCGCAAGTCTCACCGCTTACTACGACAGCTTGTGTCGCATCCGAACCGGGGTCTGGTTGTCCGATCGTCGCGAGGAACTTGTCCGATGCTCGCGCGGGGCTCAGCGCTCGCCGGGACGCAGGTTCTTGTACAGTCGATACGGGTTTTTCTGGATGACCAGCTTGAACCGGTCGGTCTGCCCGCGCAATGGCTGCCCGTCGCCGCGCACAAGCACATAGTCGTACCACCAGCCGTGATCGCGGACGGTGAACCGGTGCGGTGTCCACTCAAATCGCATCGGCAGGTGCGGCGGGCCGTCGATGGTCGGGTAGAGCACGGGCGACTGCGGGAAATTCACGAATGAAAAAGATGCCATGCCGCCGTTTACGAGCACGTGGTACTGGCCGACATGGATCAGCGGCGAGTGTGCGAGGACCCGCGAATTGGGGCCGTAGACCAGCGACATGAGTCGGCTTCCCTTGTCCGCTTTGGCGACCACCTCGCGGATCGGGCCGACCTCGGATGTGAACGCCCGTGCCTTCTGCACGTGGATCATCGACGACCACAGGATGAGCACGGTCGCAGGTAGCAGCATCGTCCAGGTGCGCCACGGGATGCGCCGCCACATCGGGACGGCGAGGAGCAACAGCGCGAGCACCGGGACCAGGCGTGTGCTGATCGGCCAGATCCATTTCCAGCTGATCGGGCTGAGCACGTAGGCCACCAGCGTCACCATGGCGAAGATCGCGGGGATGCGGCGTTTGAGCAGGCCGGGCTCGTCGGGCTCGTCCGGGTTATCGGGGGCTCGGTTGTCGGGGCGATGGGCGCCTTTTTCCGTCCACGGCCGGGCGATGAGCACCCATGCGATGAGCAGACCGAAAGTGAGCACCAGGATCTTCTCGTCGCTGTCGTCGGTGTACGCTTCCATCACAGCGCGCGGAATTTGCGTCAGCCGGTCGAGCAATGGCTGAAACTTCACCTTGGTATCCGCCACGTTGCGGCCGCCGTGGGCTTTGTGCCAGACCTCGTCGGACGCCAGCAGCGCGGACCGCACCACCCAAACCGTCATCGCGATGAGCGATGGGACGATGTGACTCGCCTGGCGCCACCAGTGCCTTGGATGCAGCCCGCGGGGGCCGATGAACGTGTTGAGACCGGCCAGGGCGCCGTAAAGAACGAAGGCCTGGGCGTGCGTGTAGAACATCAGCAGCGACAGGCCGACGAGGATCGCCCAGCGCTTCCAGGTGAAGTCGTCCAGAGCGCGCTGGTAGACGGCGAGGCCCCAGAATATCATCGGGATGGCGCCGATGTAGTTAGCAAACCCCATGAAATAGAACGTGTTGAACACCAACGGCGCGGCGAGTAGCGCGACGGCACGGTCGCGGCGATGGGCGCCGAGATAGGACGCGACGGATAGCGGCAAAGCGACCGCGTACAGCGACAGGGCGACGCGCACGGCCGCCTCGATGCTCATGAGCTTGGCGAGGCCGAGGACGAGCAGGTACCACGACAGGTATTGGGTGGCGGACAGGTCGACGACGTGCCACTTGCTCACGCCAAAGGCCGGGTCGTCGAAGCTGTGCAGGATGCGGACGGTCGCGAGGTGCTGCGGCATGTCCATCATCGGCAGCAGATCGGACGCCCAGATCGGCACCACGGACGCGACGAGGGCCACCAACATCGCGCCGACGAAGGGCGGGTCGTCGCGCATCATGGCGACCAGGCTGGCGATCCAGCCGGGGCGATTGCTGCGTACTGTGGGGAGCGGCTCTGACACGGCGGCGCACTGTATTCCGGCGCGTGATGCAGGGGCAAGCAGGCGCAATCAAAGCGCAGGTTCGATGGGAGTTCGCGGGGCGCGAGGGTCCGCAGGTGCTGCCGCACTGCCGTTCGCTATCCCGGCCGGCCCGAGCGCGCACGTCGCCCTCCCGAACCCGAACGCGAACACCCACTCGCTCCTCGGGCATCCGCACCCGAACGCGAACCCGAACGCGAACACCCACTCGCTCCTCGGGCGTCTTCAGCGCCGCTTGATCGGCGCCCCTCTCGGGGTGAGGGCATCGCGCGAGGCGACCGCGACCTGGCCGATCAACTGCGGCGGTCGGCAACGGCGCCGGCGCTGCTGATCGGCGAGGGGGCCAACCGACTCAACCCAGGCGACAAGCGGCAGCGCTTCAACGAGGCGCGGGGCGGGGCGAAGCGTGCGAGGCGGCGGCGTGGGTGGACGGTCCGGGGCTGATGGGTCAGCTGCGCGACGGCTTCACGACACACTTGGACTCGGGGCGGGTTAAGCTACGCTTGATGCATGACAACCCGGTCGGTCCGCTTTCTGTCCGCCGCGCTCTGCGCGTTCGCCGCCGTTGTGCTGGCCGGCTGTGGCGACGGCGACCGGTCCGGCGAACCATCGACCAACGCCGGCTTTGATGAGGACGCGCTTGTCGACACGAGCGGCATCGCGGACACCGTGCGTGGTCCCGGCACGGATGCGGCGCAAATCGGCGATTCGGGCCACGGCGTTGATGCCGACGAACCATCGGACGTGCAACAAGACGCCGTCATCGACATCGCACTGCCAATCGACACAGCTCTGCCAATCGACACCGCTCTGCCAACCGATACTGCGCCGCCGGCTGACGCGATCCCAAACGCCGACGCAGGTTCTATCGAGGACTCGGCACCGGGCGCCGACGTAGCACTGCCACTGGACGCGGCTGGCCAGGACGAGGGTGGAGAAGACGGCGCCGACCTGGCACCTGACGCCGTCGCCGATGCAGCGCCGGATGCGGCGCCCGACGCTGTATCCGCGCCGCCATGCGCGACGATCACCTGCGATGACGGCAACGTGTGCACAGCAGACTCATGTGTGGGTGCGGGGTTCTGCGTCGCCAAACCGCTGGGCGGCACCTTCTGCAGCGACGGGGACCCGTGTAGTTACGGCGACAGCTGCAACAACGGCGTCTGTGCGGCCGGCAAACCCAAACCGTGCGCTGACGCCAACCCGTGCACGGCCGATTCGTGCGTGGCCAACAAGGGCGCTGCCGTCTGCGTGCACGCGCCGACCAAGAATCCGTGCGACGACAACAACGCCTGCACAACCGGCGACCTTTGCAGCGGCGCTGCCTGCTTGCCGGGCGCGGCGACCGTCTGCGACGACGGCAACCCGTGCACGACCGATGGGTGCGCTCCCTCCGGCCAACACGCGGGCTGCACCTTCAAGGCCAACACCGCACCGTGTTCGGACGGCGACCCGTGCACCGTCGGCGATCGCTGCGCCAAGGCCGCGTGCAAGCCCGGCGCCACCAAGGACTGCGACGACAAGCTGGCGTGCAGCGTCGACTCGTGCGCCAGCAAGCCGGCCAAGGGGGTCACCGCAGGCAGCTGCGTGCACAACTACACCACCTGCACCAGCAAGCCCCGGCCGCTGCCGTTTTCAAGCGGATTTGGGTGCAAGGATCCGCTCGCCTTCGCGTGGCAGCTGCAGGGCGCCAAGGCCGGTCCGGTGTGGGCCTTCGACGCGACCCCCAAGGTGCCCGGGTCGCGGTCGGTCGGGTGCTCGCTCAACTTCAACGACGGCGTCAATTATGAGTGCCCCGAAGGCGCCAAGCAGGTCTTCGGCACGGCGACCAGCCCCGCCATCGACGCCACAAAAATCGATCCGAAGACGCCCCTGGACGCCGTATTCTGGCTCGCCGGCCGTTGGGAATCGGGCAGCTACGATTCGTTCGACGTGTCGGTCAGCACCGACGGCGCGATCGGCAAGACCTTCAAGAAGGTGGTCAAGCTCACTGCTGGCACCGCGTCGACCTGGACCACGTGGCGCAAGACCACGGTCGACCTGACCGCGATGGCCGGCAAGGTCTTTCGGCTGCGATTCGGTTTCGTGACCAAGGACTGCAAGATCAACGCGACTTCGGGTCCGTTCATCGACGACCTGATGGTCAAAGACGTCTCGTGCAAGGGCAACTCTGACTGCAACGACGGCGACTCGTGCACCGCGGACACGTGCATCAAGGCCACGCAACGCTGCGCCTACGCCCCCCTTCCGTTCAACACCGCCTGCAGCGACGGCGACCCGTGCACAACCAACGACCGCTGCACGTCGACCGGCGCCTGCAAAGGCGTGCCCAAAGCCTGCACCGACGAAAAGAGCTGCACGACAGACAGCTGCAACGGCGCCGACGGCAAGTGTGTACATAAGCTGCTGCCACCCGGCTCGCCGTGCACCGACGACAACACCTGCACCGACCTCGACAGCTGCGACAACGCCGGACAGTGCAACGGCGTCAGCGCCAAGAAAGGCAAGCTGTGCAGCGTCGCCGCGTGCAGCTCAGACGCGTGCGACGGGCTGGGCAAATGCGTGCCGGTGAGCGCCAAACCCAAGGGCGCGCCGTGCAACGACGACAACGGCTGCACGGCGCCCGACGTGTGCGACGGAAAGGGCGCATGCATGGGCATCGACGCGACCCGATCCAAGTGCCACGACGCCGACAAGTGCACCATCGACACCTGCGTCCCCGAACCGGGCAGCGCCGTCAAGACCACCTGCACATTCAAACCCGTGGCGGACCAAACGGCGTGCGACGACAACGACTTCTGCACCGTCAATGACCGTTGCAAGGCCGGGGTCTGCATCGGGCTCGACCGCTGCGACCACAAGATCGCTTACAAGGACAACCTGGACTGCGGTACCGGCGGGGCTTGGCAATTCGTCCCGACGCCAAAGCCTGGAGAGACCGGCTGGCGCATCGACGGCACCCCCAAGACGCCCGGCTTCTTCTCGCCGTCGTGCTCGCTCAACTTCAACAACGGCGTCAACTTCAATGACGGCCACAGCATCTCGGGCACGGCAAAGAGCAAGGCCTTCAAGATGCCAACCGGCGACAACCTGCGGCTGATGTTTTGGAGCTGGGATGGCACCGACTACACGTCATCTGGCGACAACCTGCGACGGATCGCGATATCGACCGACAACTTCTTCACCGGCAGTCAATGGCAGCAGTTTAATGGCCAGCGCCCTCGTCGGTGGCGGCGGTCGCTGCTCGACCTGAACAGCTACGCGGGCAAGACGGTGCGGCTGCGCTTCGAGTTCCGATCGACGTTGCAGTTTGTCACCAATGGCCCTGGCTGGTTCATCGACGACATCCTTGTCGCTTCGAGCAAGCTGCCCGCGAAGCTGACGTGCGAGATCGCGGCGCAATGCCCCGACGACGGCAACCCGTGCACCTCGGTCGCGTGCCTCAAGGGCGTGTGCGGTCACAAACCGGTGCCCGGATGCAAGCTGGTTGTGGGCCTGCCGTACAAGGCGACGTTTACATGTGCCGACGCGTTCATGGACGGCTGGACCGTCTACAACCAGCTCGACAACGGGCCGCTGTGGAAGGTCGACGCGTCTCCCGCGAGCCCCAAGGCCCACAGCGGCGGGTGCACGCTCAATTACAACGACGGCAAGGGGATCACGTGCCGCCACGGCCTGCGTGCGTCACCGGCGATGGCCCAGCTTGGCGAGATGCAGTCACCGCTCATCGACACGTCCATCCTCGGCGCGAAGGCCAAGCTGCGAGCTCGGTTCCGCTTGGCCGGGACATGGCCCACGGGCAGCGCGACACATCGGCTGAGCGTGTGGCTGACATCCGACGGCGGCAAGTCATGGGATCGACTCGAGGCGTTGGGACCGGTCGGCAGCACGTACAAGACGGTCGAGCTCGACGTGGCGAAGCTCGCCGGCAAGAAGCTGCGATTCGTGCTCACCTACATCAGCTACAAGTGCCCGAGCAGCGGCTACACGGGGCCGTTCATCGACGACTTCGAGGTCTGGGACGACACCTGCGCCAAGGACGCCGACTGCAAGGACAGCGGCCCCTGCCGAACCGCGGAGTGCGACACCAAGACCGGCACCTGCGGCTACATCAACCTCGGCTCGACCGTGCAGTGCAACGACGGCCTCAAGTGCACCCAGGGCGATCGATGCAAAGCCGGGACCTGCCTGGGCACGTGGCGAGGCTGCAACGACGGTGACTCCTGCACATCCGACTCGTGTTCGGGCTCAACCGGACTGTGCGTTTTCCAGGCCAAGAAGGACGGCAGCTACTGCACAGACGGGGACGGCTGCAGCACCGGCGACAAGTGCACCAACGGCGCCTGCAAGGGGACGCAGCGCAAGGACGGCGGCACGTGCTACGACTCGTACGACTGCCGCTTCTCCACCAAGTGCAAGGATGGAAAGTGCACGGGCGGCACCGCGTACCAAGACGGCTCCAAGTGCGAAGAGGGCGACCGCTGCACGGGCCAGGACACGTGTGTCGCTGGCGTTTGTGTCGCGGGCCCCAAGAAAGACTGCGATGACGGCAACACGTGCACCCTCGATTCGTGCAAGCCCACGCTGGGATGCCGCAACGCGTGGTTGATCGATGGCGGCGGGTGCGACGACGGCGAGGCCTGCACGACCCAGGACCAATGCTACGGCGGGGTCTGCGGCGGCGTCGCGGTCGGCAGCGGCAAGACGTGCTCGGACGGCAAGGGGTGCACGGTCAACGACGTCTGCAGCAACGGCACATGCACCGGTGTCCAGCTGCCCAAGGGCGCGAGCTGCAGCGACGGTGACGGCTGCACCAGCAACGACCACTGCGACGACAACGCGACGTGCGCGGCGACGAAGAAAGCGTGCGACGACAACAACACCTGCACCGTCGACAGCTGCAACAAGAAGACGGGCATGTGCAACCACGCCAAGCGCGCGGACGGCCTTATCTGCAGCGACGGCGACACCTGCACCATCGGCGACACTTGCAAGGCGGGTGTGTGTTCTCCCAAGTCAAACGCCAAGGCCGGCGCGCCTTGTTCGGATGCGACCCCATGCCTCGTGGATCGGGTGTGCAAGGTCGGTAGCTCCGGCAAGATGCAATGCGGCGGCAAGAACGCCCCCGACAGCTCGCTGTGCATCGACGGCAACCCATGCACCAAGGGCGAGCGCTGCAAGTCGGGCGTCTGCACGCCGCCCAAAGCGCCCGCGATCTGCGATGACGGCCTCGGCTGCACGGTTGACGCCTGCGTGGATGAAGACGGGCTGGCCAGGTGCGTGTTCGCGATCGCCAACAACGGCACAGGCTGCTCCGACGGCGATCCGTGTACGGCCAAGGACGCCTGCACGGGCGGCGTCTGCAAAGGCGTCGCGGGCGGCTGCATCAAGGTGCTCACCGAGGCCTTCGATTGCGGCAAAGCCGATGGGTGGACCCTGGCTCCCGACGGCAAGCCGGGCGCCGTTGGATGGGCGGTCGACGCGACGCCCGAACCACCCGGTTACAGGTCCAAGTCGTGCTCGCTCAACTTCAACAACGGCGTGGACTACAGCACCGGCTCGAGGGTCAAGGGCGACGCGACCAGCCCCGCGTTCACCGTGCCGGCCAAGGAGGCGACGCTGCGGATGTGGACCTACAACGGCGTGGAAAACAACAACAAGTACGACGCTCGCTGGGTCCGGGTGCTCGACGCCAAGTCGCTGACGCTGCTCGGCTCACATCGCTTCATCAACACGGCCGACCGCGGGACCTGGGTGCCGTTCTCGCTGCCCTTGAAGACGTGGGCGGGCGAGTCGATTCGCATCCAGTTCAGGTTCGACTCGATCGACCATTTCACCAACAAGCTGAAGGGTTGGTTCGTCGATGATGTCGATGTGATCGGCGCGAAGTAGATGTGCGTGGCGCAAATAGTGACGCGTTTCCGCTCCCGATCCCGCTCCCGATCCCGCTCCCCATCCCGCTCCCGGAGGGGCGACGAAACAACGGAGGTCAGATCGGCTGTGGTCCGGTTGCGAAGGCTGTCGTACCCAACCAGCACACTGAGTCCGGGAGCGGAAGCGGGAGTGGGAGCGGGAGCGGGAGCGGGTACAGGCTAAAGCCCGTAGGCGCAGCGGAAGCCCCATTGCGGGCGGGCGTCGGTGACCGTGGCGCTGTAGCGGTAGTAGCCGGTGAGCTGTGACGCGAGGCTGGAATAGCCGCCGCCCCGAATCGTGCGCTTGTAGCCGGTCGTCGGGCCCTTGGGGTTCTTCTCGGGGCTCTTGGCGTAGTAGCCGGCGTCGTAGTAGTCGGCGACCCACTCCAGCACGTTGCCAGCGGCGTCGAGCAGCCCATACGGACTGGCCCCGGCCGGGCGACTTCCGACCTTCCACGTGCGTCGCGTTCCGCAGCCGTCCTTTGCGCCCTCGCGCATCACGGCGAGCTTGCACGTCGGGTTTTCGTTGCCCCAGGCGTAGTGCGGCGTCGCCTTGGTGCATTCGCCGCCGTGCTTTTCACAGCCGCCACGGGTCGCTTTTTCCCACTCGGCTTCGGTCGGCAGGCGGCCCCCCGCCCACTTGCAGTACGCGCTGGCCTGCGTCCACGAAACGCAGTTCATCGGGTGATTGGAGCGGCCTGGGTAGGTGGTGTTGTTGGCGCCGTCCATCTTGTAGCCGCAGTAGTACGCCGACACGTTGACCGGTGCGCACGCCTTTGCTGCGACACAGGCCTTGTAGCTGGCGACGGTCACCTCCCGGCGGTCGATAAAGAACGTCGCCACCTGGACGAGATGCTGCGGCATGGCGTTGCTCGAACACGCGGGCTGATTCTTGGCGCACCCCATCGCGAGGAAACCGTCGGCCACGACCGCGCGGTCGTCCTGGCTGCCGATGCAGGCCCCGAACTTGCACGTGCCGGCTTTGCCACAGGTCTTCTTGCCGGCGACAGGCGCGTGCGTGCAGCCACCGGCGCTCGCGTCACACTTGTCGGCGGTGCACGGGTTGCCGTCGTCGCACGTCTTCTTGGCGACTGCGGTGTGGCTGCACTTGCCGGTCGCCGCGTCGAGGCTGTCATCGGTACAGGGGTTGCCGTCGTCACAGGCGCTCGCATCGCGCGCGCACCGGAAACCAACGCCGCTGCTGAACTTCGTCGGCGTAACGGCGATCCGATTGGCGGTTCGACCGCCGCCCCCAGCGTTCAGATACGCGCCACCGCGAGCCACGCGCTGAGACCCTGACGCGGGTCCCTTCGGATCTTTGGTCGCCCCGCCAATGTAGTACTTGTCGCTGTACCAGTCGGCGACCCACTCCCAGACATTGCCGGCCATGTCGTCCAACCCATAGACCGAGCGCCCCGCGGGCACACTGCCAACCGCGACCGGGGCGTTCTTGCCGCATGGCGCGCCACCGATATGGGCCTTGGTACACGCCGGCGGAGCGCTGCCCCACGGGTAGATCCGCGCCGCCTTGCCACAGGCCGTGTCTCCGCTCGCGCTCTTGCTTGCCGTCGTCGTGCAGCCGCCGCGCGCAGCCTTTTCCCACTCCGCCTCGGTGGGCAGCCGCTTGCCGGTCCAGCCGCAGAACGCCTGCGCGCCGCCATGGGACACACAGTTGACGGGCAGCTGCGCGTTGTTGGCCTTGAGCGATGTGTTGGGGTTGGAGGCGCGACAGCCCTGGCCGGTAAACATCGGCGGACACACACCAGCGTCGATGCAAGCCTTGTAGCTGGACACCGTGACCTCGGTGCGGTCGATCCAGTAGCTGCTCAACGTGACGATGCGCTGAGGCTGCTCATCGGCGTCGCAGCCCTTGTCGACCTTGGGATCGCAGCCCATCGCGAAGGTTCCGGCCGGGATATTCACCTCGCCGCTGCCTGCGCGAACGCAGTTGCCGTGAAAACAGATCGCGCCGCCCTCGCCGCACTTGCCGCCGTTGCTGGCGTTGGTGAACGTACACACCCCGGTCTTGGCATCGCAGCCGTCGACCGTGCACGCGTTGTCGTCGTCGCACGCCCTTGGTTTGGCCTTGCACGTGGTCGCCGAACCGCCCCCCTTGCCGCCACCAGCGTTTGCCGCGACGCAGACATCGCCAAGCGTGCACTTGTCGCCGTCATCACACGTCGCGCCGGCTTTGCTGAACGCGTGCGTGCAGCCGACCTTGGCCTGGCAGCCGTCCTTGGTGCAGTCGTTGTTGTCGTCGCAGCTCGTCGCCTGACCGGGCAGGCACACGCCTTTGTTGCACGAGTCGCCCGCTGTGCACAGGTTGCCATCGTCACAGGCCGCGGAGGTCTTCGTGTGCGTGCACCCACCTGTCTTGACAGCCTTGGGGTCGCAGACGTCTTGGGTGCATTGGTTGCCGTCGTCGCAGCTCTTGTCGCCGCCGCTGCTGCACACCCCCGTCTTGCAGCTGTCGGCCACCGTGCAGACGTTGCCGTCGTCGCACACCGCGTTGACCGAAACCGGCGTGTTCTTGCAGCCCACCAGCGGCGCGCACTCGTCCTTCGTACAAATATTGGCGTCATTGCAGCCGACCGCGGTGCCGTTGCAGAAGCCGGCCACGCAGACATCGTCCTTGGTGCACTTATTGCCGTCATCGCAGCCGGCCGCGTTGAGCTTGGCGTGCGTACAGCCGACATCGAGCTTGCAAGCGTCCGTGGTGCAGGGATTGGCATCGTCGCAGTTGCGCTTGGGTCCGGGTTTGCAGGCGCCGTCGTTGCACGTCGAGATCGCCGCGCAGAGGGTGCCCGGTTTGCAGGCCTTGCCCTCCCGGACCGGCTTCATCTTGCACTTGCCGTCGGCCTCATCGCAGCGATTCCGGGCGCATTCCGTGTCCTTGTCGGCGGCGCACGCGACGATGTTGTTGGACGAGGGCTTGCACAGCGCATGCGGCCCCGACTTGTCGCAGACCAGCGGCCCGGCGCACTTGTTTGTCGGTTTGGCCGCGCAGTCGCTGTCCTTGCTGCATTCGCACACGCTTTTGCCGGGCTTGCAGGCGCCGCCGAGGCAGCCGTCGCCCTTCGTGCACGGGTTGCCATCGTCGCATCCACCGCCCTGGTTGGCCTCTACTTTGGCGCATTTGCCGGTCTTGGGTTGGCATTCGCTGACGAGGCAGGCGGTGTCGGCCACGGTCTTGCACAGCACCTTCGTCGCCGGGTTGACCGCGCACTTGTTGGTGCTCTTGTCGCAGTAGAGCGCGCCTTTGCACGCGTCGCCATCGCCCTTGTTGGCGCACTCGGCGTCGGTCTTGCATTCGCAGGTGTTGGTGCCGGCTGCGCACACGCCGGCGGCGCAGTGATCGTCCTTGGTGCAGCTGCTGGAGTCCGCGTCGCAGGCCTTGCCCTCGTGGATCGCCGTCAGCGTGCAGGCGCCCGACAGCTTCACGCAGGTCGCCTTGGCACATACCGTGTCGTTGGTGGTCGCGCACGAGATCACGGTCGCAGGATTGACGAGGCACTTGTTGGTCTTCGTGTCGCAAAAGAGCGTGCCGTTGCAGACGTCGCCGTCTTCCTTGGCCGCGCAGTCCTTGTTCTTGGTGCACTCGCATGTGTTGGTCGTCGCGACGCAGGCGCCGGACTTGCAGCTCTCGTTGGGGGTGCAGGCGCTGCCGTCGCTGCACGGTGTGCCATCTTTGCGCGGTTTGGGGGCGCACAGGCCGGTCAGCTTGCTGCAGGTGTTCACCAGGCACGCGGTGTCTCCGACCGTCTGACAGGTGACGACTGTCTTGGGGTTGAGCTCGCAGCTGTGGCTGACCTTGTTGCAGAACAACGTGCCGTTGCAGAGGTCGCCGTCCTCCTTGAGCGCGCAATCGGCATCGGTCTGGCACACGCAGGTGTCGGTGCCCGCCGTGCAGCTGCCCTTGGCGCACACGTCGCCGGTCGTGCACGCGTCGCCGTCGTCGCAGATGGTGCCGTCTTGGAGGGGGACAGCCGCGCACTTGCCGGTTTTTGAAAGGCACGCCTGGCGCTTGCACTGGTCCTTGGCCGCGGGGCACTTGACGACGGTCGTGAGGTTCGTTCGGCAGACGAACGGCGGCTCGGACTTGTCGCAAAACAGCGTTCCATTGCATGCGTTGCCGTCGTCTAGCTGCTCGCAGTCGGCGCTCTTGGTACACGCGCAGACATTGGCCCCGGCCTCGCACTTGCCGTCGCCGTCGCAGCTCTCCTTGTAGGTGCATGGATCGCCATCTTCGCAGGCCGTCTTGGCGGCTTCTTTGGCCGTTTTGCAGCTCCCGGTGGCCGGATTGCAGACGCTCTTGGTGCACGGATGCGGCCACGGCACGCAGGTGACGATCGTGCCGACGTTGACGCGGCAGCTCTTGGACGACAGCTCGCAGTACAGCCTGCCGGTGCACGCATTTCCGTCCTCGAACGGCGCGCAGTCCGCGTATTTGCTGCAGATGCACAGCGCCACGCCAGCGGTGCAAACGCCCGCTTTGCATGTGTCTTGCACGGTGCACTCGGTGCCATCTTCGCAGGCGGTGCCGTCCTTGGCCGCGTCGAACAAACACGCGCCGGTCGCCGGATCGCACGTGTCCGCGGTGCAGGCGCGGCCGTCGTCGCATTGGCGTTTCTTCAGCGGCTCACACGCGCCGTCTTTGCACGTGGCGGTGAGGACGCAGCGGTCCTTGTGCGTGCAGGCGGTGCCGGCCACGAGGCATGACTCGTCTGTGGCCGCATCGGCGGTCTTGCCGTCGTGCGTGGCGATGTCGGTGGACGTCTTTGCAGAATCTTCAGCGGCGGACCCGTCATCAACAACCGCGTCGCCGATCGCGCCGTCACCGGTCGCGCCATCCGTGGTCGCGGTGTCACCATCATCTGGCGTCGGATCGTCGCTGCAAGACGCGCACGCGAAGACAGTCGCTGCGGCCATCGTCATCGCGACGGAATATCGCGCCAACTGCGAGAACATGTGGCCTGTATACCATGTCCGGCGCGTCGATCGGCCTGCGACCAACCTTGTTCAAATCACGTGTACGTGTTGCGACTGTCGATGCAAGCTCGACGCCGGATGGCCTTACACCTTAAGTGACCGGCATTGCGGCTAATTGCACTTGTCGTTGACGGTTCCCGGCGTGCCCTTGTCGCCGGCCCCGTACTTCTTGGTGCCGTAACACCACGAGTTCTTGATGTCGTCGTTGCTCTTGAAGTCATACTTGTCGACGCTGAGCTGGTTGGACAGGCCCGACTTGTCGTCGCCGCTGCCGTACTTGACCTCGTCGACGACCGTCTTGCCGCTGGTCAGCTTCAGCCACCCGCCGCTGTTGCCGAGGATGCCCGACCTCTTCCACACGTGGTTGCAGTTCTTGATGCCGCCGTTGGCCTTCTCGGTGCTGCTCAAGCAGATGACGAAGTAGCCCTTCGACGCGATCTTGAAGCTCTTTTTCGCGTCGAACGTCATCGACCCGCTCTTGGTCGCGAAGACCTTGCCGGCCAAGTCCAGCTCCGCGCCGGTGGTGTTGTAGAGCTCGACCCACTCGCCGCTGCTGTCGGACACCGCCTTGGGGTTGGGCATGAACTCGGTGACGATGATGTCGCCTTGCTTCAGCGCCGCGCCGACGACCTCGATCTTGCAGGTATCCGAGCAGCCGTCGCCCTTGTTCTTGTTGCCGTCGTCGCACTCTTCGCCCTTGTCCTTGTCGACCACGGCGTTGCCGCAGATGCCGGGCTTGCAGGCGTCGCCCTTGCCGTCCTTGTCGGCGTCTTCCTGCTTGGGATTGGCCACCTTCGCGCAGTTGTCGCAGGCGTCGCCGATGCCGTCCTTGTCGGTATCGAGCTGGCTGTCGTTTTGTTTGTCGGGGCAGTTGTCCTTGCCGTCGAGCGCGCCATCGCGGTCCTTATCAGCGGGGCAAGCGGGGTTGGCCTTGCCGGGGGTGCCGGAGTCGCCCTTGCCGAACGTGACCGCCGGGATGCACCAGTTTTCGCCCTTGTTGTTGTCGCCGGTGAGCTTGGCGGGGTTGAGCTGCAGCGTCTTGCCGCTCGCGACCGTGGGCCAGTTGTTCTTGGCGTCGCTGTAGGTGACCTCGTCGATGAGGCCCGCCTTGTTCTTGAGCTTGATGACGCCGCCGCTGTTGCTCAGGAAGAAGCCCTTTTCGTAGACGGTCAGCGGCTTGAACCCGCCGTTGGTCTTGTCGTCGCCGTTGAGCGCGATCGCCGCGTAGCCGCCGGCCGGGATGGGCAGGGGTTTGCCGCCGATTTTGAACTCTTTGCCGGCCTTGTCGACGAGCTTGATGCCGTTGATGTCGATGATCGAGCTGGTCGCGTTGTGGACCTCGAACCACTCGCCCTTCGAGTCGCTGACCGCCTTGGGGTCGGGGTGGATCTCGGAGATGACGAGCTGGCCGGCGTTGATGTCCTTGGCCTTGATGGTGTTGCCGGGGCAGCTCGCGGCGACGCACTTACCGGCCTGGCAGAGATCGGGCTTGGCGCACTTGCCACCCGCGTCGCACTTGGTGCCGTTGGCGACGTTGACGTTGGAGCACTTCTTGATGCCCATGCACTTGTCGACGGTGCAGGAGTTGCCGTCGTCACAGATGTTGCTGACGTTGTCGATCTTGCCATCGCAGTCGTTGTCGACGCCGTCGCAGACCTCCTTGGGCTCCTTGGTCTTCACACACGTGGTCCCGGCATCGATGGCCGTCGAACCCGCGTCAGAGGTGCTCGCAGCGTCTTTGGCGGTTGAAGTGTCCTCCGGTGCCGTCGAACCCGCGTCAGCGGTGTTCGCAGCGTCGGTCGAAGCGGATCCGGTGTCGGTCGCAGTGGAACCCGCATCCGTCGACGTCGACCCAGAGTCGGTTGAAGTCGAACCCGCGTCAGTTGGCGTCGCGGCGCCAGCGTCACCAGCGGCACCCGCGTCTGCGGCCATCCCGGCATCCTCAACGGCCCCGGCATCGGTCACCGAACCGGCATCGGTCACCGAACCGGCATCGGTCGCCGAACCAGCATCGGTGGCGTTTGCGGTGTCCGTGGCGTTTGCAGTGTCTGTCGCGTTCGCAGCGTCCGTAGCGTTGGCAGTATCCCCAGTTGCCGTCGAACCCACGTCAGCGGTGTTCGCCGCGTCGGCGGTGTTCGCAGTGTCAGCGGTGTTCGCAGTGTCAGCGGTGTTCGTCGCGTCAGCGGTGTTCGCAGTGTCAGCGGTGTTCGCCGCGTCAGCGGCGTTCGCGGAGTCGGTGGCCGTGCCTGTGTCCGCGGCAGGCGTGGTGCCGCCGCCGGTGTTGTCTTCGCCGCAAGCAGCAACGAGCAAGGTGATCGCCAAGAGAGCCGGGATTCGCAGGTGGATCGAGCGCATAAGTTCCTCCGTTAGCCCGCAGGTAACGTACGCCGCGTCCCCGCGTCAAACACAGCGGCCGAAGGTGTCTGCACACGGCCCTTGACCGCCGGCTGCATCGACGTGTCAATCCGTGTGTTCAAACGCTGCAATGCGGCGCCGATCGTGGTAGACCGCCCGTCCTTCGCGCGCGGGAATCGACCGCGGAGGCCCTAAACGACGTCCTGTAGGAGCGCGCCATGACCGACAAGCCGACGATCATCTACACCAAGACCGACGAAGCCCCCGCCCTCGCGACGCGCTCGTTGCTGCCGATCATTCGCGCGTTCACGAGCGGGACGGGCATCGACGTGCAGACCCGCGACATCTCGCTGGCCGCACGCATCCTCGCCAACTTCAACGATGTGCTCAGCGACGATCAGAAGGTCGACGACGCCCTCGCCGAGCTGGGCGAACTCGCCAAGACGCCCGCCGCCAACATCATCAAGCTGCCCAACATCAGCGCCTCGATCCCCCAGCTCAAGGCCGCCATCGCCGAGCTCCAGGCCGCCGGATTCCCGGTGCCCAACTACCCCGATGAGCCCGCCAACGCCGCCGAAGAGGCCACCCAGGCCCGCTACAACAAGGTCAAGGGCAGCGCGGTCAACCCGGTGCTTCGCGAAGGTAACTCCGACCGCCGCGCGCCCCGCGCCGTCAAAGAATTCGCGCGCCGCAACCCCCACTCGATGGGCCCGTGGACCAGCGACACCAAGTCGCACGTGGCCACCATGTCGAGCGGCGATTTCCGCAGCAACGAGAAGTCGGTGACGATCACCGAAGCAACGACCGCCACCATCCAGCACGTCGGTAGCGACGGCGCGATCACCGAGCTCAAGTCCGGCATGGAGCTGCAGCAAGGCGAGATCATCGACGGCACGTTCATGAGCAAGGCGGCACTGACCGCGTTCTTGGCCGAACAGGTCGCCGAAGCCCGCGAGCAGGGCGTGCTCTTCTCGCTGCACTTGAAAGCCACGATGATGAAGGTCAGCGATCCGATCATCTTCGGCCACGCGGTGCGCACCTACTACGCGGACCTGTACGCCAAGCACGGCGCGGTGCTTGAGCAGATTGGCGCCGATCCGAACAACGGCTTTGGCGACATCGAGGCCAAGATCGCCGAGCTCCCCGCCGATCAGCGCACCGTTATCGAAGAGGACATCAAGGCGATCTACGCCGCCGGCCCCAGCCTCGCGATGGTCAACAGCGACAAGGGCATCACCAACCTGCACGTGCCCAGCGACGTCATCATCGACGCGTCGCTGCCCGCGATGATCCGCACGTCCGGCTGCATGTGGAACAGCGAAGGCAAGCTGCAGCAAACCAAGGTGACGATCCCCGACTCGAGCTACGCGGGCGTGTACGAAGCGGTGTTCACGTTCTGCAAAGAGCACGGCGCGTTCGACCCGACCACGATGGGCAGCGTGTCCAACGTCGGGCTGATGGCGCAGAAGGCAGAAGAGTACGGCAGCCACGACAAGACCTTTGAGATCACCGCCGACGGCAAGGTCGAGATCATCGACTCAGAAGGCACGATCTTGATGGAACACGACGTCGAGGCCGGCGATATCTGGCGCGGCTGCCAGGTCAAAGACGCCCCCGTTCGCGATTGGGTGAAGCTCGCCGTGACCCGCGCCCGCGCAACCGGTGTCCCCGCCGTGTTCTGGCTCGACGAACAGCGCGCGCACGACACCCAGCTCATCGCCAAGGTCATCACGTACCTCGCCGACCACGACACCGACGACCTCGACCTGCACGTCCTCTCGCCCGTCAAGGCGTGCCGCTTCTCGCTCGAGCGCATCAAGGACGGCCTGGACACCGTGTCGGTCACCGGCAACGTGCTGCGCGATTTCCTGACCGACCTGTTCCCGATCCTCGAGGTCGGAACGTCCGCCAAGATGCTGTCGATCGTGCCCCTGATGAACGGTGGCGGCCTGTTCGAAACCGGCGCCGGCGGCTCGGCTCCCAAGCACGTCCAGCAGTTCAACCGCGAGGGCCACCTCCGCTGGGACTCCCTCGGCGAATTCCTCGCCCTCGCCGTGTCCTTGGACCACCTCGCCGACAAGTACGACAACGCCAAGGCGCGCATTCTCGGCGAAACGCTCGACGAAGCGACGACGAAGTACCTGCTGACCAACAAGTCGCCGTCGCGCAAGGTCAACGAACACGACAACCGAGGCTCGCACTTCTACCTCGCGCTGTACTGGGCCGAAGCCCTCGCCGCGCAGGACGAAGACGCCGACCTCAAGGCCAAGTTCGCCGCCCTCGCCAGCACGCTCGCCGCCAACGAGGCCGCGATCAACGCCGAGCTCCTTGCGGCCCAAGGTGAGCCGGTCGACATCGGCGGATACTACCTGCCCAACGAAGAGACCGCGGCCGCCGCCATGCGCCCGAGCGCGATCCTCAACAGCATCATCGACGCGATTTGAGCCGAGGGTTTGTCGCGGAGGTAAACCTGCGGCTGCTGTCCTGCAGCGGGTCGGCGCTGTGCCATAGTGCGGCCATGGCCATCGGCGCGACCATCTACCGCTTCTCCATCGCGCTGTCGGACGTCGACCGCGGCGTGTTCGAAAGCGTCGAGCTCCGCATCGCGCAGCATCCCAGTGAGTCGCCGCTGTTCTTTGTCGTTCGTGCGCTGGCCAGGTGCCTCGAACATGACGAACGCGTCGAGCTGACCAGAGGTGTGAGCGACACCGAGCTCCCGGCGCTTGTCATCCGCGATATGGAGGGGCGGCTGTCCGATTGGATCGAGGTCGGCTTGCCGGGCCACAAGCGCGTGCACAAGGCGACATCACGCTGCGATCGCGTTGTCATCTACGCGCACAAGCAGGTGCCGCCTTACATCGAGAAGCTGCGCGCGGCCGAAATCCGCCGGGCCGATCGCGTCACGGTTGTCCACTTCGACGACGAGATGCTCGATGCCTTGCAGGACGCGCTGCAGCGGTCGGCACAGTGGTCGATCACGGTCAGCGACAACGTGCTGTACATCGAGGCCAATGGCGCCGCGATCAGCGGGCCGATTCACCGCACGAAGCTCGCCGACGTCGCTTAGACCACCCTTGTCATCGGGTTGGTCGGACCACATTCGCGCAACCTGGAGCCGGTTTTGGCATCAGGAGCTGAAATTGAAACCGCCGCTTGGGGCACAACACGCGATTGACTTGCCAGCGACCCGCACCGACGCTGCTGCGCGATGAACGACACACAGCGCGCGGCGCATTTCGCCCTCTTCGCCAGCCTCATCTCGGTCGCCCTGGTCGCGGCGGGGTGTGCCGGCAGCCCGGCTTCCGAACCCAGCGGCTACGTGGGCGGCGGCTCCAGCACCAGCAGCGGCGGCTCCAGCACGTTGTCCAGCGGCTCAAGCACATCTGGCGCGTCGAGCAGCGGCGCGGACGCGTGGACAACGCGTTTCTCGACCACAAGAGCCCCGATCCAAAGGGCTACGGGTACGCTGTGTTCGGCAAGGTCACCGCCGGCATCGATGTCGTCACCAAGATCGGCGCCGTGAAGACGACCGGTAAACCCAAGGACAAGCCGCTCAAGGACGTGCTCATCACGTCGATCACCCGCGTCAAGTAGTTCCCCCGCAACACCATGCGCCGTAGCCCGCTTCACAAGAACCACAAGGCCCTCGCCAAAGCCGAATCCTACGAGCAATGGCTCGAGATCGCGTGCGCCATCGACCGCCTGACCGGCGCCGAGAAGTGGCGGGATGAAGACCACTGCGACGTCTACCACGCGTCGCTGTTGCGCGAACAAAGCCGCCAGATGAAGGACCTGCGCGAGTCCGGTCGCGCCGCGGAGCTCAGCTACGCCTTGACCCACAGCCTGTATCGCAACCTCAGCGACATCCAATCGCCCGAGCTCTACGAAACAGCGCTCGGCGGACCCAAGCGGCTGGTTACAACCTACCTCGACGAGTGCGAAAACGCGCTGCAATGGCTGGCCGAAAGCGACGCATTTGCCCTCGCTGACAAGAAAGAGCGCTTCGAAAAGGCCGCGATGGTCTTTGGGCGTTCCGCCTTGATGCTCTCGGGCGGCGCAACGCTCGGTTTTTATCACCTCGGCGTCGTCAAAGGCCTCTTTGAGCAGGGAATCCTGCCGCACGTCATCTCCGGGTCAAGCACCGGCGCCATGGTGGCCGCTGGCATCTGTGTGCGCGACGATGATGAGCTGCGGGCGATGTACGACGACCCGAGCCAGATCCGCCTCGACGGCCTCGCGCGCGCCGACGTCCGACGCTTCCTCAAGACCGGCGCCATGCTGCGGTCCGAGCAGCTGTACGAGGTGCTGCGCCACAACGCCGGGGACGCGACGTTCGGTGAAGCCTGGGACCACAGCGGCCGCGTGCTCTGCATCTCGGTATCGCCGACCCGCGTGCGCCAAAAACCGCGCCTGCTCACGCCGTTGACCGCCCCCGACGTGCTCGTTGCGTCGGCCGCCCTCGCGTCCAGCGCGCTGCCCGGTTTGTTCGAGCCCATCACCCTGCAGATGCGCGATCACACAGGCGCCATCGTGCCGTACATCGACACCGAGACCTGGGTAGACGGCTCGATCCACGGCGATCTGCCCAAGATGCGGCTATCCCGGCTGCACAACGTCAACCACTTCATCGTCAGCCAGACCAACCCGCACGTGTTGCCCGTCGCCCAGCTCCGTGGCGGCATGACCGGGACGCGTACAACCATCACCGGGCTCGCCAGCTCCGTCGCCCGCAACCAGGGCTCCACAGCCATCGACGCGTTCCGCCGGGTCAGCGGCCGCGGCACCCTGCAAATGCTGGCGACACAAGCCCACACGGTCGTCAGCCAAGACTACCGCGGCGACATCGACATCCACCCACGATTCGAGCCGCGCATCTACAAGAAGGTGCTGAGCAACCCCACGCGCGACGACCTCGACTTCTTCATCCGCGAGGGCGAACGTGCGGCTTGGGGCAAGATCGCGATGATCCGCGACCACACCCGGATCAGCCGCGCCTTTGACCGCTGCTTGCGCCGCCTCGCCGAGATGGACCCGGCGCTCTCATAGCCGTTGCCGCCTCTTTTGAATCGCTGACTCCGACCGGCCGTCGCGACACGACGAGCGCGGGTAAATGGAGTCACAGATGCACCGATTCATCCCGGCGTTGGCCCTCGTTTTCATGGGCTGCGGCGAACCGATCACCAGGCGCTGAGCGGCCGGACTGGAGGCAGCGCTATTCGCCTTTGCCTTTGCCGCCGTCTTCGCGCTGTTTGCGGTCGCGGCGTCGCGTCGCGGCGTCTTTCTTGTAGCCGGGTTTGGTGGCGCCGTCGTTGCGCGGCCGGTCGTCTTTCTTGAAGCCGTCGCGTTTGAAGCCGCCTTTGTTGAAGCCGCCCTTCTTGAAGCCGTCCTTCTTGAAGCCGTCCTTCTTGAAGCCGTCCTTCTTGAAGCCGTCTTTCTTGAAGCCGTCCTTCTTGAAGCCGTCTTTCTTGAAACCGTCCTTCTTGAAGCCGTCTTTCTTGTAGCCGCCCTTCTTGTAGCCGCCGCCCCTGTTGCCGCCGTTGTCGTCGTCGCGACGCTTGTAGCCGCCGCCTTTCTTGGAGCCGCCGCCCCTGTTGCCGCCGTCGTCGTCGCGTCGCTTGAAGCCGCCGCCTTTCTTGAAGCCGCCGCCTTTCTTGTAGCCGCCGCCTTTCTTGAAGCCGCCGCCTTTCTTGAAGCCGCCTTTCTTGAAGCCGCCTTTGCGTCCGCCTTCCCTGCCGGGCTTCTTGGCGCCGCTCGCGATCGGGTAGTCGTCGCCGCGGATCTGCATGGTGTCGTGGCTGGCGAGGATGCGCTGCAGCTCTTCGACCGGCATCTGCACGAAGCTGCGGTTGGGCAGGATCGTGATGCGACCGAGCAGGCCGGCGGGCACTTCGAAGCCGCGGACGAGGGACGCCACGATGTCGGTCGGACGCGCCCCGGCTTTGCGGCCGGCGAGGATCATGAGCTCGGCCATGTCGCGGCCATCGGTGGCGTCGTTTCGGGAGCGTTGCCGGCGTGGCAGGGCCCAGTCCGGGGGTGAATCGTCGGGGTTGAGGTCGAGCTCGACGCGTTCGTGCACGGCGAGGCGTCGCAGCGCGGCGGCGGCGATTTGTTTGGCCGACAGGTCGGTGTTCTTTTCGATCGCGTTGTAGACGTCCCACACGGCGTCTTCGCGGTCACCGGCGTCGGCGAATGAGGCGACGAGGCGTTCGCGTTGAGACGCGGCGATCGATGCGTCGGAGGGCACGGTGAGGGGCTCGATATCGGCCTTCAGGCGCCGGGCGAAGTGACCGATCTTGCTGCGTTCCGAGTGGGTGACGAAGGTGATCGCGACGCCTTTGCGGCCGGCGCGCGCGGTGCGGCCGATGCGGTGCGTGTAGACCTCGGCGTTCATCGGGATGTCGAGGTTGAAGACATGGCTGATGCGGTTGATATCGAGCCCTCGCGCGGCGACGTCGGTGGCGATGACCACGTCGATGAGCCGTTCGCGCATGCGATGGACGACACGTTCGCGGGCGGGCTGGCTGAGATCGCCGTGGAGCGCGTCGACCTTGAGGCCGCGACGTTCGAGCTGTTCGGCGGCTTCGGCGCAGGCGGCGCGGGTGCGGGAGAAGACCAGGATCGCGTCGTGTTCGATGGAGCGTACGAAGCGGGCCAGCGCGGCGAGCTTTTGATGTGCCGGGACCACGACCACGTGTTGTTCGACGTGGTTGACCGACGTGCGCGGGGCATCGGGGCGGACGCGGACTGGATCGGTCAGGTAGCGGTCGGCGATCGCGCGGATCGGTGCGGGCATGGTGGCTGAGAAGAGCGCGATTTGGCGGCCGTCCGGCGTCGCGGCCATGATCTTGCCGACCTCGTCGATGAAGCCCATCTGGAGCATCTCGTCGGCTTCGTCGAGCACGAACACTTCGACGTCATCGAGCATCAGGTTGCCGCGCTCGATGTGGTCGATGACGCGACCGGGGGTGCCGACCACGATGCGCGCGCCGTTGCGGATGGCGCGGATCTGGGGTTGGTAGGGCGCGCCGCCGTAGATGGTTGCAATCGTCAGGCCGTGGACGTGTTTGGCGTAGGAGCGCAGGGCGTCGCCGACCTGGCCGCAGAGCTCGCGGGTGGGTGCCAGGACGATGCCGCGGACGGTGTTGGGGCCTTCGGAGAGGGCGTGCAGCAGCGGCAATCCGAACGCCGCGGTTTTGCCCGAGCCGGTGCGCGCGCTCGCCACGATGTCGGAGCCTTCGAGCATCGGTCCGATGGCAGCGGTTTGAATCGGTGTCGGTGCCGTGAAGCCGAGGTCGGCGACGGCTTTGAGCAGGCGCGCGTCGAGAGCGAATTGACCGAACGCCGGGTCCGCTTCCTCGGGTTCTCCAGGTTCCGTGGCTTCGGCGGCTTCTTGCACGGGTTCGGCAGGCGCGGCGCTTTCTTCAGTGGGTTCGGCGCTTTCTTCGGCGGGTTCGGCGGATTCAGCAGCTGCAACAGGCGCGGCAGTTACGGCAGTTTCGGCGGCTTCAGCAGCTTCAACACGCGCAGCAGGCGGGGCGGATTCGGCGGCCTCGGTGGGCTCGGCTCCGGCTTCGTCTTTCGCAGGAGCGGTCGGGTCAATCCCGGTCGCAGCGCTGTCTTCGGCGGGTGAATTTTCGGGCTGGTCGGCCTGATCGGTGTCGGTCATGCGCCCGTGTACCACGTTCGAAAGCAGCGCGCTTGACCATTGGGCCGGCCGTCGATCGATCGCGGCACCGTTGGGGTGAATTCCCCAACGCTCCCAGTGGTTGGCGATACATCTTGCTTGACCTGTCGGGCCACTTCCAAGAGACTCCGCCGCCGCTTCAGCCGGGCCTCATGAGCGCTTCCATGCTTGTGCGCGCCCGCGAGTCGCTTCGGTTTGATCCGGGGCCGACCCTGCGGCAACTCCCTTTTCGCGCCAGCGTCGTGCAACCAGCCGACAGTTCGCGCAAGCAAATGCACGATGGGAACACCATGACGGCAGTGAACGCAGCACAACTCGACCCGACTGACGCGCCCCCCAACCTCGCTCCGGCGCCCGATTCCGCGGCCGACAGCTTCCCGCTCGGCAACCGTGGTCGCGTCGAAGCCGCTGCGTTGATGTGGAATTGGCGCGATGGCGGCAAGACCGACGAAACCGATCGCGCGGCCGCGCTGCGCAACAAAGGCATCGGCCAGGCGGTTGTCGGCTACATCGCCGCGGGCGTCATTTTCTGGCTTGGCATCGCGATCCTGCCCTTCATCGTCGCTACCATCGCGTCGATCACGCTGCTCACCGCGCTCTTTTCACCGCTGGGCGCGTACGCGGCCATCGAGGGCGGTCTGACGAAGTTCGCGATGTGGTTTGGCGGCATCGTGTCGTGGCTGGTGTTGATGCCGGTCTTCCTGCTCTTCTTCGTGCCTTTCGGCCTGCTCTTCCGGCGCGGCGAGAGGGATCCGATGAAGCGCGTTTTCGTGCCCAGCGCGCCGTCGTATTGGAAAGAGCGCGAGCGCGATGAAGACGTCGCCGGCCGCCGCAAGAGCCAGTTCTAGGCGACCGGTTCCGGACTCGATCGCACCTCTCGGCCACCGCCTGACGTCGATCCGACCAAACAGCTCCAGGAGCGAGCACCCATGAAGATTCTCGGCATCAGCTGCTACTACCACGACTCCGCCGCGGCGATTATCGTCGACGGCAAGATCGTCGCCGCCGCCCAGGAAGAGCGCTTCACCCGCAAGAAGCATGACCCCGGTTTCCCGACCGAAGCGGTCAAGTACTGCATGGCGGAAGCGGGCATCCCGGCCGGCCAGGGCCCCGACGCCGTGGTCTTTTACGAGAAGCCGATCCTGACCTTCCACCGCTTGCTCGAGACGTACCTCGCGGTCGCGCCCAAGGGCGTGCAGTCGTTCATGAAGGCGCTGCCGGTGTGGATGACCGACAAGCTCTGGATCGAGCCCAACATCACCGACGAGCTCGCCAAGTGCGGCGTCCCCGAGCCGACTCAGATCTACTATCCCGAGCACCACGAATCGCACGCAGCGAGCGCTTTTTACCCGTCTCCGTTCGACGAAGCGGCGGTCCTCACCGTCGACGGCGTGGGCGAGTGGGCCTGCGCGACCATCGGTGTCGGCGAAGGCAACAAGTACCACATCGTCCGGCAGCTCGATTTCCCGCACAGCATCGGCCTGCTCTACTCGGCGTTTACGTACTTCACGGGCTTTCGCGTCAACAGCGGCGAGTACAAGCTCATGGGCCTCGCGCCGTACGGAGAGCCCGTCTACAAAGACGTCATCATGGACAAGCTGATCGACCTCAAGGACGACGGCTCGTTCCGCATGAACATGGACTACTTCGGCTACCTCGATGGCCTGGTGATGACCAACGACAAGTTCGCCGAGCTGTTCGACGGCCCGGCGCGCAAGTCCGAGAGCCAGATCACGCGCCGCGAGATGGACATCGCCAAGTCGATCCAGGAAGTGACCGAAGAGATCGTGCTGCGCATGGCCCGCTACGCCCGCGAGCTGACCGGCAAGAAGTACCTGTGCATGGCCGGCGGTGTGGCGCTCAACTGTGTCGCCAACGGCAAGTTGCTGCGCGCCGGGATCTTCGACGATATCTGGATTCAGCCGGCGGCCGGTGACGCCGGTGGGGCGCTCGGATGTGCGCTGACCGTCTGGCACAACGTGCTCGATAAGCCCCGCGTGTCCGATAACAGCAACGACAAGATGGGCGGCAGCTACCTCGGGCCAAGCTTCAGCAACGACCAGATCCGCGAATACCTCGACGCCAACGGGTACGTCTACGAGTCGCTGGACGAGGAAACGTGGGCGCCAAAGATCGCCAAGCTCCTCGCGACCGAAAACGTGGTCGGCCTCTTCACCGGCCGCATGGAATACGGCCCCCGCGCGCTGGGCGGCCGCAGCATCATCGGCGACGCGCGCAGCTCGAAGATGCAGTCGGTCATGAACCTGAAGATCAAGTACCGCGAGAGCTTCCGGCCGTTCGCACCCAGCTGCCTAGAGGAGCGCGCGTCCGCCTTCTTCGAGATCGACCGCCCCAGCCCGTACATGCTGCTCGTCGCGCCGGTCCGCAAGGAGCGCTGCAACCCGCCCAAGGGTGACGAACGCGAGCTGACCGACCTGATGGAATGGGTCAACCGCCCGCGCAGTGACGTCCCAGCGATCACCCACGTCGACTACTCGGCGCGGATTCAGAGCGTCGGCGACAAGTACAACCCGCGCTACCACCGGCTGATCAAGGCGTTCGAGGACGAGACCGGTTACGGCATTATCATCAACACCAGCTTCAACGTGCGCGGCGAACCGATCGTCTGCACACCCGAAGACGCATTCCGCTGCTTCATGCGAACCGAGATGGACTACCTCGTGTTGGAGAACAATATTCTCTACAAGAAGGACCAGCCCAAATGGGACGACCAGGACAACTGGCGCGAAGTCTTCAAGCTGGATTGAGCGAGGATCGACATGGGAAAGCTCGCGCATAGCGGCAAGCTCTTCGGCGAGTTCATGAAATTCGCCAAACAGAACAAGGTCTACTGGATCGTCCCGCTGCTCGGCGTGCTGGTGCTCGCTGGCCTGCTGGTAGCGGCCTCGCAGTCGGCTGCGCCCTTTATCTACACGCTGTTTTAGTCTGTCGCTGAAGGCGACTCTTCGGTGTGGGGCGACGTGGCGGGTTCGAAACTTCAGTGCTGGACCACGGGTCGCGGTGCACCAATCCTCGTCTTGACACTGCTCCTCGTTGCCGGATGCGGTGGCGGGACGTCGCAGGTCAGCGGCTCGGACACGACGGCGGCCAGCGGTTCGTCCGAGGGTGTCTGGGTCCGGGTTGCGAGCCCGGCGCCTGGTGTTTGGCAGGCGTCGTTGACCGGCAAGCCGATCGCCAATCAACCGGTTCGCTGGGGGCTGTTGACGGGCGAAGGGGCTGCGGTCGAAACCGGCGCCGCGACCACCGACGGCACCGGGACCTTTCAGTTCAAGGCAAAACGTGATCTTGCGGTCGTGCTGGTCGTCGAACACGAGCGGTGGTCGGCCTGGGTCGAGCTGCCGAAATAGCGTCAGGCGCCGACAAAAGCCGCGATCTTGCTGCACACCGCCTCTTTTTCGTCTTCGATGACGAAGTGTCCGGCGGGCCAGCTTTGAACCTCGGCGTGCGGCCAGCGCTTCTCGAACTGCGCGCGGAACCCGGGATGGAAGACGTAGTCCTTGTCGCCCCAGAGCACGAGGATCGGCGTCTGCGCAAAGAGGTCCAGGCCAGCGTCGGTGGCTTCGACGAGCGCCCACGCGCCGTCCTTGGGGGACAGCGGGATGTCCTGCACGAAGCGGAGCGTCGCGATGCGGTTTGCAAAAGTGTCGTAGGGGGCGGTGTAGCCCTTCTTGGCGGCGCTGCTCAGCGGCTTTTCGGTGCACGTGACGGTCGCGCCGATGGCGAACGCGTTGAAGCCCTGGACGAGCGCGGTGCCCAGCGGTGAACGCGCCAGTTTGAGCTGCCACGGCAGCTTGATGTCGTCGTTGGGCATAAACGCCGAGGTGTTCGTCACCACGATCCGCGCGACCCGGTCGGGATTCTGTACCGCCCAGGCCATGCCGATCATGCCGCCCCAGTCATGCACCGCGAGGGTGAGCTTGCCGGACGGGTACAGGCTGTCGACCACCTTGGTCAGGTCGGAGACGCGGCGGGCGAGCGTGTACGGATAGGCGTCGTCGGCGGGCTTGTCCGACAGCCCCATGCCGATGTGGTCGGGCACGATGCAGCGATGGGTGCCGCTGAGCGCGCTGACGAGGTGACGCCAATAAAAGGACCACGTCGGGTTGCCATGGACCATCAGCACGGGCTCGTCCGCCGCGCCTTCGGTCGGTCCGACGTCGAGCACGTGCATCGTGTGGCCGTCGATGTCGATGAAGCGGCCGGTCCACGGGTATTCCGAAGCGGCCACGCCGATGTCGCGGGCGGTCTTGGTCATCGTTGGCCTCTCGTCGCGCTGTTTTCGCTCACCATGCGACCTCGACCATCGCGCAGTTCAGCCCCGAGCCGATGCCGAACAGACCGACCGTGCTACCGGAGCCGATACGACCGGCGGCGACCGCCTTGCTGAGCACGATCGGCACCGCGGCGGGCCCGATGTTGCCGAACTCGCTGACGATGGACAGCGTGCGTTGTGGATCGAGGCCGAGGCGCTTGAGCAGCTTGTCGGTGTGCACCTTGCTGACCTGGTGCAGGCAATACTCGTCGAAGTAGCCGCTGTGCCAGCCGAAGTCCTCGCAGCCCTTTGCCCACGTCTGTTCGGCGAGGCCGATGCCGGCGTGCAGCAGGCCGTTGCTGTCGGTGACCATCTTGTCGTCGTTGCCGCGGCACAGGTGGTTTTGGTCGCTGGCGGCGAGGGACAAGCCGCCCTTGTAGGTGTGCACGGGCCGACCGGCGGCGGAGACGAGCTCGGCGCGCGCGAGCACCATGGCGGCGGCCCCCGAACCCAGGGTCAGTGCGGCGAATTCGGCGCGAAAATCGTCGACCGTGCCGTCGGCGAGCAGCCGCGCGATGGTCTGGTCGGTCACAAAGCGGCTGCCCTCACCGTCCACGATGAGGCCGTAGTCGACGTCGCCGCGCTCGATCATCGCGGCGACGAGATCCATCCCGGACAGAAAGCCCAGGCACGCGTTGGCGACATCGAAGTTGCGGCAGCCGGCGTGCAGGTCAAGGTTTCCGTGCACGATCGACGCGGTCGACGGTTCGACCCAGTCGCGGCAGACCGACGTGTTGACCAGGATCCCGATGCGGTCGTTGGCGACTCCGGCCGCGGAGATGGCGGCGCGCGCGGCGTCGGTTGCGGCGTCAGACGGGCGTTTTCCTTCGGTCCAGAAGCGGCGTGCCACGATGCCGGAGAGTCCCTGCAAAGCGCGGCGTGGAAGGCCGATTCGGTCCAGAAATGGCCCGAGCCGTGTCGCGAGCTCTTCGGTCGGCACACGGATCGGTGGATCCACATGGGCCAGACCGGCGATGGCGACGCCTGAAAACCGCACGATGCGACCTGTTGAGCTGAGGGCCGATGGCCGGATCAGTTGACCGTGGGTGCCCGCGCAGCCGCGTTATTCGAGGTGGACGCGCCCGCTTTCGCTTCGCCGGTGCCCGCCGCCTTGAGGTAGCGGAAGATCTCGGTATCGGTGCTCAGGATCAGCGACGTCTTGGTGCCCTTGCGACGACGGAACCCGATGACGTTTGACCAGGTCTCAAGGCTCTGCATGAACGCGTAGAACTCGGCGTCCTGCCCGTAGGCCTCCGCGTAGATCTTGGTCGCCTCGGCGTCGGCTTCACCTTCGATTTCCTTGGCTTCCCGGTAAGCGCCGGAGCGGATCTGCTTGAGCTGCTTTTCCATGCGCCCGAGGATCTCCGCGGCCTTGCCCTTGCCCTCAGACCGGTATTGAGCCGCGACCTTGTTTCGCTCGGCGATCATCCGGTTGAAGATGCTCTTTTGAACGTCCTCGATGTAGTTGATGCGCTTGACGCGGACGTCCACCAGCTCGATGCCGTATTCCTTGACGGTGGTCCGTGACGCGATCTTGAGGATCTTGTCCTGCAGCACCTTGCGGCCCTTCTCGATGCGCGCCTGGGCGGTCTGCACGGTGGCGGCGCCCGGTAGCTGCACCAGGTCCAGGTCGGTTCGCACCGCCTCGATAAGATCATTGCCTGAGATCACCGATCTCACGCCCGAGTCGATGACGTCGTCGAGCCGGGTTTGCGCGCCGCTGTAGTCGCCGACGGACACCAGGAATTTCAGCGGGTTGATGATCTTCCAGCGGGCCGTGGTGTCGACCCAGATGAAGCGTTTGTCGGCGGTGGGGATCTCGGAGCGTTCGCCGTCCCAACGCAGGAGCCGGCGCGAGAAACGGTGGCGCTGGTACCACGGCATGACGAAGTAGAGACCCGGATCGGTTCGCGCTTCCCCGACGGGCTTGCCGAACTCGGTGAGAACGACCTGCTCGTACTCGGGAACAATCATCACGCAAGTAGTGACGATGGCGTAGGCGGCGACGAGGGTGGCGATGGCGATAGCGGCGATCTTGTTGCTCATTTCGCACCTCCCTTGGCCGTGCTGGGCTGGCCGAGTTTGAGGTGCGGGAGCACGCCCTTGATGTCCTCGTCGATGACCGTGATGTCGCCGGTGTGGGGCAAGACCTTGCCGATCTGTTCGAGGTAGAGCCGGCTGCGCGTGACCGCAGGCGCCTTGCGGTACTCCTTGAGGATGCCCAGGAAGCGCGCGACGTTGCCGTGAGCGCGGTTGACGCGGTCGGCTTTATACCCCTCGGCCCGGTCGATGGCGCGTTTGGCCTCGCCCTTGGCGTTGGGGATCATCTTGTTGAACTGCGCGAGCGCCTCGTTTTCGAACTTCTCCATATCCTGCTCAGCGCGGTTGACGTCGTTGAACGACGCCTGCACCGGCTCGGGCGGCGTGACGTTCTGGAGCTGAACAACGGTGACGCGGATGCCGGCCTTGTACCCATCGAGCACCTCTTGCATCAGGTCTTTGGCGCGCGCCTCGATACGGGCACGTCCGGTGGTCAACACGGCGTCGACGGTCCGGTTACCGACCACCTGCCGGAGCACCGATTCGGCGACATCGCGGACGGTTTGCTCCGGTTCGGAGAGGTTGAAGAAGTACACGTCCGGGTTGCGCACCTTGTACTGCACGACCCACTCGACATCGGCGACGTTGAGGTCACCGGTCAGCATCAGCGATTCGTCGTCGAACCGCGCCGAGCTGTACTGCGTGCGGGTGCCGGCGCGATGGGTTCGGAAGCCAAACTCCTCTTTGTGCACCGTCTCCTTGGCGATCTTGTGCACCTCGTCGACGCCAAACGGCATCTTCAGGTGAAAGCCCGGCTGCGCCGTGGTGTGCAACCGACCAAACCGCAGCACGACGCCGACTTCCTCGGGCCCGACCGTGAAGAACGCGCCGCGCACGGCGACGAGAATCATCAGGCCGGCCAGTCCGTAAAAGACGAGCGTCACCAGGTTGGGCGGCAGGTTGAATTCGGGCGTTTCAAAGCCCCCGGGAGGGCCGCCTTGACCGCCGCCTTCCGGCTGATTTTCGTAGGGATTCCAAGCCATCGGAGGGCTCCGAATGCGGGTGGAGAGGGCCGCGGACGATGGCACGGGGCACACAGTCACACAACCCCGGAAAGGGGCGTTGTACCAACCCCAACGAAAGGGCGCAGACGGCCTTTGTCGAGGCTTTTTTAGTGGCGCCTATTCGTCGACCTTGCCTATTCGTCGACCTTTATCGCGCCTGAATCCGAGTAGTGGACGGCGGACAGCCGCAGCTCACTGGTGAACACGTGGGGCTTCATGATCGAGCGGCCCAAGAGCATGCGCACGCAGTCCTGCAGGCCCTCGGTAACAGCGGGGTGGGGATGGAGCAGCTCGGCGAGATCGTGCAGCGAGCGGCCCTGGCGGATCAGCAAGGAGACGGCCTCGATCGACGACGAGGCGTGCACACCGAGCGCGCGAATGCCAAGAAGGCTCATGGTGTCGTCGTTGCTGACGAGCAGCTTCACAAAGCCCTGGGTGTCGCGCATCGCGATGGCGCGGTTGACCAGCGAGTAGTCGTAGACGGCGACCTTGTAGGGCACGCGCTGCTTTTGGGCCTGTTGCTCGTTGAGCCCGACCGCGGCGACCTCGGGATCGAGGAACATGATCATCGAAACGTTTTGGTAGCTCAGCGGTCGGTCGACCTCTCCCCAGATGTGGTCGATCGCGCGTCTGCCCTCGATCTCGCCGATGCTGACCAGCGCGATGTCGAGCGTCACGTCGCCAACCGCGAAGATGTGCGGGACCTCGGTGCGCGTGTCGTCGTCGGCAATGTGGCCGCGTGCCGACAGGGTGAGGCCGGCTTTTTCGAGGTCCAGGCCGCGGGTGTTGGGCACGCGACCGATGCTGACGAGCGCGCGCTGCACGCGGATGGTCTCAAGGCCGCCCTGGCGGTGGCGGATGGTGTATTCGACCTTGCCGTCAACGACGTGGAGCTGCTCGAGGTTGGCGCCGCGGTGAATCGTGACGCCCTTGGCTTCGAGGTTGGTCGCGCAGAGGTTGGCGACGTCGTAGTCCTCGAACGGCAGGATGCGGTCAGCACGGTCGATCAGGTAGACCTTGGTCTGGCCAAAGTTGCTGAGAATGGTGGCGAATTCGCAGCCGATGACGCCGGCGCCGACGATGACGATCGAGCGCGGAAACGCCGACAGCCGGGTCAGGTGGTCGCTGGTGAGGACGTATTCGCCGTCGACCGGAATGTTGGGCGCGATGCGGGGACGGCTGCCGGTCGCGATGACCATGTGGTCAGCCTGGATGCGGTGGATGTCGCCGGGATCGGTGCCTTCGACGCAGACGGTGTGGGGGTCGAGAAAGCGCGCGTTGCCCTGGATGGTGGTGATCGAGCCGGGGAAGCCGGCGCCGGGTTCGGAGAGCACGCGGAGCTGGCGGTCGAGCTGATCGACCTTCTCCGCGACGGCCGTCTCGACGGTGTGAATGACCTGCTGGTAGTCGACGTGTACGTTTTCGGCGACGAAGCCGCGGTCGCGTTTGAGCGCGGAGCGGTAGTCCTTGGACAGCTCCCACAAGGTCTTGGACGTGAGCGCGCCGTGGTGCACACCCGCGCCGCCGAGCGGGCCTCGTTCGACCAAACAGACGCGCTTGCCGTAGTCCCATGCGCGCATTGCAGCGGCGAATCCGGCGGGACCGGCGCCGATCACACAGACGTCGTATTGCATGGCAATGTTGTAGCATGGCCGCGCTGACCTCGCTCCTGGAGCCCCGCGATGGAGCCCCTGCACCTGCCGACAACCCACGTATCCGCAGACGGTGACGCGCTGCGAAAGGCGCTCGAGTCCGCCGAATCCGGCGCGGTGCTTCGGCTTGCGGCCGGTGTGTACGTTGGACCTTTCGTCACTTCGGCCAGCGTCAAACTTGTCGCCGATGCGCCCGGGGACGTGATCCTTCGGGGAGAAGGGCGCGGCGGTTTGCTGCGATTGGAGGGACGTCGCGGCGAGCTGGCTCTGTTCGGCCTCATCCTCGAAAACGGTGGCGATACCAGTGCAGGCGGCGGTGTTGCGGCGCCAAACGGCGGGCGCATCGTGCTCAACGACTGCGAGTTCCGCGACTGCCGCGCGACCGGGTTCGGTGGCGGCGCTGTTGCCCTTCGACGCGGGCGCCTGATCGCTCAGAGCTGCCGGTTTGTGCGCTGTCACGGACGCCAGGGCGGCGCGGTGCTGGTGACCAACGATTGCGACGCGCAGCTGATCGATTGCCGATTTGACGGGTGTACCGCCGAACATGGTGGCGCGGCCGTTGCCGTTCGCGATCGTCCCGACGTCCTCTTGCAGCGGTGTGACCTGCGCGGGCTCGAACCGCCGGCGATCATCGATGAACAGCTCGGCTGGGCGATCGACGTGCGGCTCAACGGTCGCGGCGGCGGATGCGAGCTCCGAAGCTGCCGAATTCCCGGGGATCTTCACGCGGTGCGTGGTGTTTAACGCCTGAGCGTCGGGCAATTTGCTGGTCGTTTCTGCTATTTTGCCGCCGCGTCCGGCGTTTCGAGGCCTCGACGCGCTCGCCCGACACTTTCACGCTGTCGTGATCGCCCGCTGCTGGAGCCCGCCATGACCCCGCATCGCCGCCCCCTTGGCCATCTCGCGACCCTGGTTGCGCTGCTTTTCGCGGTGAACCTGGCCACCGGTTGCTCCGACGAACCCGACGGCGACGCCAAGAAAGCCGAAGACGCTGGCGTGGATGCGGGCAACAAAGACGCTGGCGGCGGCGACGACACGTTCGAGAACAACTGGGTGCAGGGCTACACGGTCATCATCGACTTCCATGGCAGCTACCCCGACGGCAAGAAGGTGCGCATCGATCGCGACCTGTACGACCGCGCCGATACCAAGCAGTTCTTCTCCTTTGGCAGCACCCACTATTCGCTCGGTGAGATCGGCTTCGCGCTGACCGAGTCGCTGACACCCGAGATCGACGGCAAGACCCTGCCGCTGGAGTTCCAGCTCAACTTCGGCCTCGTCAAGGGCAGCAGCGCCAACCCCGTGCATGTCGGCAAGCCCGGCAAGTACAAGTTCTCCTGCAAGGCGCCCGAGGTGCGGGTCAGCTTCATGTCGGTCAGCTATCGATCGACGTGCGACGGCCTCGACGGCGAGTTCGAGATCACCGACTGGTCCAACGAAACCGGCGGCGAATTCCGCGGCACCTTCGAAGGCCGCATCGCCCGCTATTTCGACAAGTCGAGCAAGCCCGACCCCTGTAAACCCGACCAAAACAAGCTGATGTGCAAGCAGCCGGAGACGTACGCCACTGTCAAAGGTTGGTTTGGTTTCACGCTCCCCAACAAAGACGGCGACCAATAGCGGCGCTGGCCGCCTGGATCTCTGCCCGCAACGGTCACGACCTGGTTTGAAACGCCCGCGCCGCTTGCCGCCCGCGTCGTTGCTGAAGACGGTGCGCGGCTATGCCAGGGCGATGGGCGACAGTTGGAGCGACACATGTCGCCTCGTGGACGTGAACGATCGCGCGGCTGGCTCGACAAGGCTGCACGCGGTGAGCGCCGGGGATGGCCCCGACGTGCTGTTTTTGCATGGCTACGTGCAGTCGTCGTGGTGTTGGCGCCACCAGCTGCACGGCCTCTCGGACGATTTTCGAATCCATGCGCTGTGTGCGGCCGGTTTTGGCTGGTCGGACAAGCCCATGGATGCGTCGTACCGCGTCGCTGCCCGGGCGGAACGGACCCTTGCGTGGATGGACGCGGTCGGCATCGAGCGCGCATCGCTGGTCGGCAACTCGTTGGGAGGCGCGCTCGCCGTACAAATGGCAGCGATGGCGCCCGATCGCGTGGACAAGGTCGTGCTCGTCAACCCGGCTGGACCGGGCCGCTATCCGATGTTGTTGGTGTCGCGCTTGATGCGGCAGCAGTGGTCCCTGGCGTTTATGGCGCCGGCGATCGGAGCCGGGCTCTGGCTGGGGTTGCGCTATGCCGCGTACAGCCAGATGCCTCTCGACGACGAGTACATGCAGCATTTCCTTGCACCCCTCGCGGCGGATGGTGCCGTGCAAGCAGCGATGGCAGCGGCCCGCTACTACACCCGTGACATGCAGGCGGTCGGCGACCTCGCCCGCGACGTGACCCACCCGACCCTGGTGCTCCGCGGTCGCCACGATCGCATCATCCCGGCACGCGCGGTGGACCACTATCGCAAGGCGATCCGCGGCGCAGAGGCCAGGATATTCGACCACAGCGGCCACTGCCCGCACGAGGAAGAGCCCGCCGCATTCAACGACGCGATGCGCGCTTTCCTTGGGTCGCACCAAAGTCGGTCATCACGGCTCGCGTCGGGCAATGAGCGGCGCCTCCCATGAATCGCCAATGACCTCCACGCGTCCTCGGTTGCGCGCATGGGGTCCTTGCGACAAGCTTCGGCCGGCTCATCCCAAATCACATCGCGCCACAACCGGGAGAAAAGATGATCCCCGTCCGCTCCAAGCTTTGCCTCGCTGCCGGCCTCACCCCACTGCTCGCCGCAACCGTCGCTTTCGGCGCGTTTTCGACGCCCGCCGACGCCGTCGCAGAAGGTAAGACCCGCCTCGTCGCCGTGCCGACCGCGACCCTCGGAAATGTGCGCGAGATCTTCGTCAAACGCGCCGATAAGAAGATCCGCGACGTCCTGTCGTTCGCCGGCCGCATCAAGGTGCTGCGCGACACCGACCGGCCGCCCAAGCACCTCAAGCCCAAGGCCAAGGCGCCTGTCGTGAGCAAGGCCGCCAAGCAGATCGCCGAAGCCGGCCGCCTGCGCCTCGAGGGCATGGATTTGGCGCGCAAGAAGAAGTACAGGCGCGCCTACCGCCGGTTCATCCACGCCACGCAACTGTACGAGAAGTACTTCGCCGAGCTCGTCGACTACAACAACATGGCCGACGCCTACGCCCGCGCCGCGGTCGCCGCATGGCACGGCTGGAAGAAGAAAGACAACGTCCGCTTCCTGTTCACCAACGGCATCGTGCTGCAGCCGACCCTGGTGATCGACCGACGCAAGGCCGACGCAGACCTGCTCAAGCTCTTCGACAAGCTCCACGCGCAGGTCAAGACCGCCAAGAAGTACGCGATCCACGTCAAGTCCAAGAAGCCGGTCAAGGACGCCATCGTGTTCATCGACGGCAAGCGCGCGGGCCCCATCCCGGCCCGCCGCGGCGGCCTGCTGTCCGGCTACCACTACGTCATGGTGCGCCACCCCGACTACAAGCCGTGGGGTCGCCAGGTGCGCATTCGTGGCAAGGACGCCCACGTCAAAGCCGCTCTCAAGCCCATCAAGAAGAAGAGGAAGAAGGCGCCCCTCAAAGAGCTGGTCTTCGACGACCTCGGCTGGTGCCGCAACACGGGCAACTTCCACGACAAGAAGTGCAAGGCCCTGTCCAAGCGCATGGGCGAGCAAACCGCCGCGAGCCACCTGTTGTTCACGGCCCTCAAGTCCGACCGCTACGGCCGCCTGAGCCTGCACCCGTTCCTGATGAGAGCCGACAAGGCCCAGATCGTGGCGCTGCCGGTCATCGAGCTCGGCAAGAACATGCGCAAGCTCAACGCGGATATGCCCAAGCTCGAGGACGAGGTGAGCAAGCGGATTGCCAAATGGCCGAAGGCGCGGGTGTTGAAGAAGAGGCCGAGGGCCTTTGACTAGCCGTCAGCTTCTTTTTTGAGTCTCCCTGCCGGGGGCTATGGCGCTTGTTTCTGCCAATGGGTTGAATTCTCTTGGATTCGTCTTGGCAGACGGGGCCTGGAACAAATGGATCGTCTTGGCAGACGGGGCCCCGGATCAAAGGGGAAAGGACCCAACAGGGGAAGGCATTTTATGATCTGCGTGGCACCCGTCGGTTGCCGCCCTGGCGTCTTCGGCAGATGACAGACTGCCTTCCCCTGACCGGTCCTTCCCCCTTTGGAACCCCCATCCCCGCTTACCCCAACCGCCTGTTTTTGTGGTTTTTTGTTCGCCGGACGTCGGGCGTCGGGCGAAGCGTTCGATCGTGCCGCGTTTGGGGGGTGTGATCCATCACCCGGTCAGGCCGCAACCGGATGCCCGCGCAGTGTGTGGTACGGCACGTCGCGGAATTCGCCGCCAAGGCTTTGCCACAGCTTGTCTTGCCCGAAGAATTCGTCCCACCGACCGGACAAGCGAAGCATCCTGACTTTCAGCAGCGCGTCGATGGTCTCGGGCAGCCACGTCGCGCCCGCAAGCTTCATCCTCATTTGGCTGCCGCTGGTGTGCAATGACTTCATCGCACCGGAGCCGATTTGGTAGCCGTGGTGGCGGTAGCGGGCGTAGTCGATCCGGTCCTTGTTGCTCTTGAAGTACTCGATGAGCTTGCCGTGCTCCTCGGAGTCGTCTGCCATCTGTTCGAGCCATTCGATCAGCTCCTGCCCAGAGCCCTTGCGGTCGGTGGGCAACGGCGGCCGTGGCGCGCTGGGCACTGGCTGGTCGTGACGCCGAAGCTTCTTGTGGCCGCGTCGGCGGAACTGTGGCTGCCGGGAGTTGCTGGGGCGCGGGCTTCCGAGCAGGTGCCGCTTGGCCTGCTCCAGGAATTGGCGCGGGCCGTTCATGTGCGTTCGCCCATGCTCCGCGAGCCGGTCCACGGCGTGGTAGAAATCCAAGATCGGCACAGCGGCCGGGAGCTTGCTGATGAGCAGGTCGGCGATCCACGGCATCCCATCCGCAACGAACACGTAAGTGGCCTTCACGCCGCCCCCGAAATCCCCGTCACGCGGCAGGGTGCCGCCTTCGATGAGCTGCTCGAGCAGCGCGGCCATCCTGTGGGCATCGCCGCACGTGAACTGTCCGCCGAGGTGGATGACCCGCCCGGTGCTGCGGTGGATGCACCAGGCGCGCAGGCCGTTGATCATCTTCCATCGCGGCGTGA
>Ga0114932_10000262_pt1 | contig 62898 bp, 56 predicted proteins | sample 2SBtaG_2_FD_87286 | JGI IMG/M metagenome (GOLD analysis project Ga0114932, IMG submission 87286) | Deep subsurface microbial communities from Kolumbo volcano to uncover new lineages of life (NeLLi) - 2SBTROV12_ACTIVE470 metaG | ecosystem: Environmental > Aquatic > Marine > Volcanic ...
TCTAAATCTACTTTTTATTTGCATCTTAAAGAGTGTGAGTTTAGGTTCAACCATAGAGACCAAAACCTCTATAAATTATTACTGAAAATTATCAAAAAACGACCTCTTAACTAGTCATGAACCTTAAAATTTAAAATATATGCACTCCAAAAAAACGGCTCCTTCCCTATGTTGTTAGCGAAGGTTGCTGATGCTAACTTGCGGATAAAATCTCTTTTAGTTTTTCCAGCGCCCTCTTCCGATGTGATATGGCATTTTTTTCTTCCGAAGGCATTTCGGCGTACGTTTTCTCATAACCTTCAGGCATAAAAAATACATCCCAGCCGAATCCGTTACTACCACGAATCTCGGTGGCTATGGTTCCTTTAACCTCCCCGCGCACGACTTGAATATTTTCCCCATCATGGATGGCGAGACAACAGACGGCAATGGCACTGCGGTCTTCAAACGATTGCAGCATCTTGAGCATACCCTCACAGCCAACGGTGCATTCAAACCATTTGACCAGAGCCCCTGGCAAACCCTCCCACGCATTAAATAATAGACCCGAATCTTCTACCAGTACAGGACATTTTAAGGAATCATAGGCCTGCTGGCATTTATGGCGTACCAACTCATCAAGGTCCTGGGTTTGGATTTCAAACAAGCCGTCCACCTCGACCTGCTCCAGCGGGACACCCAATATGGCACCTGCCTCTTTAGCCTTATTAGCATTTCCTGTTACAAATTTAAATTGACTAAACATACCCGCTCCAAAATGCTATTATTCGAAAATAAAAAATAGCCCCGCATGGATTCCCGTGTTATACATTACCTTTTTTTTGGCCCCATGATTAAACTTTTCCGATCATTTACATACGCAATCGCACTTCTCCTGCTCACGTCCTGCTCTAATATTTTTGAATTGGATTCGGATGTCCAAGCCCGCCAGGCTCTTTTCGATCTGATGGAAATTCAGGATAAATTTTATCAGGAAAACAACAGATACGCAGGCAAACTCTTTGAAATTGAAAAATACAATTTCAAATATCATACAGGGATTGTCTATATGGAAATCGAGCAGGCGAACAAAGATGGTTACCGGGCCATTTCTTTACCTGCCGAGTCCACCTCCGCCAGGGTTTTCGCCTTTGATAGTAAACAAGGCGGTTTTTATGAAATGCAAGATGATGAAGTTTCCAGATATGTTTTGGGGTCTTTACGACAAATCCGAGAAGAGAAACGAAAAGAGGATTTAAGCGATTTCACCGCATGGATAATGATGGGAGGAATGGTTTTCCTTGGCTTACGTTTTATATCCCGATTCAAAAAAGCAGAAAATAATTCGCTTTTGGGTGCCTACCTTTTCTGTCTATTCCCATTGGCTTGGTCCATCGCTGTTTTAGGGAAAATGGACAAGAATGTTGTTTTCAGCACTCTGGTCGCACAGGCCACTTGGGCATCCCTTTTGCTAGCTTTGGTTTCCTTGGTACTGGGATGCAAATGGATATTTAGAAAAAAGGAAGAACCTCCTCAACCGTCTTTATTGAGTCTCATGGCCTGCACCTTACTGATCGCAGTATTTAGCGGTGGTGTGATGGTTTACACTCTCGTTACTTATTCTTAATTTTATTTGGGTTCAAAGCGCACGGTCAGGATATGCCTAGAGCCAATTCGCGACCTCAAGCAAAAGTTTTGACCCGTCACAGTATCTCGTGGCAATACAAACTTAATAGGACCTTCTGAGGAATTAAGAGTCATTACCCGGCCGATTTTGCTTTTATCTATGACCATCTCATAAGAGGAACTCGATGTTTCTGGGCGTATCGCTTCATTTTTGAGCATTTGCAGATCAAGGATAAGGTCTCCCCGTCTTTTACTAAACAAGCTGGCCTCGCCTTTCCCTGGAATGCACAAAGACATTTGATTCCAGTCTCCGGAAGGAATTTTTACTTCAAACTTTTCTCGCCCAGCCTTCATATGTATGCTGACTCCTGAGTGCGCAGTGGAAGTAGGAACGTGAACTTTTTTATGAATATCCAATTGAAAAACGCGAGTATCCAATTGAGTTAAATATTCTGAGCAATTCTCTTTCCACTTTCTAAATTTTGGATTTTGGCGGATTCGTTGCAATAAAAAATTCCAGTTATTTTTGGATGCTTCCACCTTGACCAAACTCATTCCGACAGGGTTGCCAAAATGAGACCGTAAAACTTGAAATGCCTGATTGATTTCTTTGAATTTCAATTCGGCATCCGGGCTGAATGGGTTTAAATCCGGGTGTAATTTTTTAGCAAGGGTATAATAAGATTTTTTAACCACCTGCCAAGGCGCATCAGATTCTAACTGTAAAATTTCAAAGCATTTGGTAAGCTGCATAACCTCTCCTGACTACAGGAAGTATGCCAAAACTCAATATATCTTTTGACACGTTATTTTTCAATGAGATATCAAAATATCGCGTTTTTGGGGCCGTTGCAATCAGGAAAAATCTTCTCAACAGGCTCAAATTTTATAGTTTATTGTTTTTCAATGAGTTATATTTAGTCGGAAAAAGGGATACGGGGAAAATCGGGCGGTAATATTTGCCTTATTTTGCATTAAATAACGTTATCAAAGTCTTATTAGCAAAGCTTAAAGTTATTATTAAAAATGAATGCCGACCACAAAAAACAGAATTTTATTGGGACCTCAGAAGCTCGTTTAAGAGAATTATTTGAAGACTGGAAACCCTACCGCATTCACCAGATTTTTAACTGGGTGTACCATTACGGGCATCGAGATTTTTCAGAAATGTCTAACCTTTCAAAAGTAATGCGGGCTCAGTTGGCGGACCAGTTTTATTTTTCTTTACCTAAGGTCCAAAACAAAACTCACTCCCAGGATGGATCCATTAAATATTTATTAAGACTCGATGATGGCGCATTGGTCGAAAGTGTTTGGATGCCTTCTGACTCACGAAAAACTTTATGTCTGTCGACCCAGGTGGGTTGTCGCTTGAATTGCTCATTCTGTCTAACAGCCAGTTTAGGTCTAAAAAGAAATTTGACGGCTGGAGAAATAATCGGTCAATGCATAGCCGTTAATGAGGATCTCGAAAAAGAAGACGCCATCACCAACGTTGTCTTCATGGGTATGGGTGAGCCTCTCGACAATCTAAGTCCAGTTGTCGATGCTTTGCGTCTCATGACGGCTCCCGAGGCCATGCGCATGTCTACCCGCAAGGTGACTGTTTCCACTTCCGGCCTGGTGGATAAAATCAATGAATTTCAAAAAGAAAATATTCATATTAATTTAGCTATTTCTCTCAATGCCACAGACGATGCAACAAGGGACCGGCTCATGCCGATCAACAAAAAGTATCCCATTAAAACTTTGATGGAATGTCTGAAAAATTATCCCTTAAAACCACAACGTCGGCACACGATCGAATATGTTTTATTAGAGGGTATAAATGATTCTGATGAAGATGCCCGGCGCCTGGCAAAATGGCTAAAAGGAATTCCCTGCAAGATCAACCTGATTCCCTTTAACTCGTTCGATTCATCGGAGTACCGACCACCAGCGGACAAACAAACTTTCAAATTTCAAGATTATTTAATAGAACAAAACTTTTCTGCTTTCATTCGACAAAACCGAGCCACTGACATTTTGGGGGCCTGCGGACAATTAGCAGCAGAATCACAAAATCCCAGTTATGCTTGAACAATCTTTTTAAAATACTACTTAAACATGACCTCCCCTGACCTTGATCTTTCGATTGTAATCCCCGTTTACAATGAGCGCGACAATCTGATTCCGCTAGAAGAAAAACTGGAAACAGAACTCGCCAAATTAAATCTCAGCTATGAAATAATTTTAATCGATGACGGCAGTGTAGATGGCAGCCATCATATAATTGCCTCACTTAAAGAAAATAACCCACGATTAAAACTGATTCGCTTCGGCCATAACCATGGGCAGTCGGCAGCTTTTGCGGCTGGGTTCAAAGCCGCGCGTGGCAAGATTTTTGTCACTCTTGATGCGGACATGCAGAATAATCCTGCCGACATCCCCCTGCTTCTTGAAAAGATGAACGATTTCGATGTGGTTTGTGGCTGGCGATTCAAAAGAAACGACCCTTGGATAAAACGCGTTTCTTCAAAAATTGGCAATGGAGTGAGAAACCGATTGAGCCAGGAAGAAATTGCAGACACAGGATGCTCTTTAAAATCATTCCGCAGGGAATGTTTTGACAATGTAAAATTATTTAAAGGAATGCACCGATTTTTCCCAACCTTAATGAAAATGGAGGGCTTTCGTGTAACACAGGTGAAAGTCAGTCACCACCCACGCCTTCATGGTGAATCCAAATACAATATTCGCAATCGACTTTTTTCATCATTGCACGATTTAATGGCAATTCGTTGGATGAAGAAGCGACAAATTAATTATGACATTATTCAGGAGGATTAGATGACCGTAACACAGTGGATGATAATCGGGTTTGTTGGGCAAGCCCTATTTGGGGCTCGATTTATTATTCAATGGATTGTTTCCGAAAAACGGGGTGAAAGCACCATTCCCCTGGCTTTCTGGTATTGCAGCATTGGGGGCTCAATCGTTCTTTTAACTTATGCGATCCATAGACAGGACCCTGTATTCATTGTTGGGCAAAGCCTGGGTTCAATCATTTATATTAGAAACTTGATTCTCATCGACAAGAAAAAGAAAGCTTTGGCAGGAGGCGGCACAGAAAAATGAACGGCTGGAAAATAAGAGCGCTTGGCCTATTGCTTATGGTTATTGGTGGTTTCCTATTTGTATGGTCGGTTAAATACATTCAATCTGAGTGGCCTCAGATTTTTGTCGGTCTCTTATCTGTCTTCAGCTCTGCTATGGGGTTCGCCATGACCATAATGCCACTTGATATTGCAGAAGATTCTGAGGAGTAAAACCAGCCTTTTTCCTAAGTCTGTTTTTATAATTCCATAAACGCTTTTTCCCCTTTAAAAACGACTAAAACCTTTAATTCCCAACCCCCTTTAAAGTCTCCTTGACTTTGCCCAACCCGTATGATATTTCTCTACTTTCTTCAAATCCTTAGCTGTTTAAAAGGCTTGGAGAAAAAGGCTTTTATAGATTTTTAAATTGACCCATTTAGAATTTATTCAGGGGAGTTAATGAGCCAGGATTCTTCAAAAAACCCGTTTGTAAAAACGATACTCTGCCTGATGATGGTTTATCTCTTAGGCCATTTGAGTCCTTTCCTGCCCGTTTCTTCAAATCCCATTTTCTCAAATTTAAGTCTCCAGACCCTTGCCTTTGCGGAAGAGGATGACGAGGACGAGGAAGACGAAGATGAGGATGAAGAAGATGGTGAGGAAGAAGGTGGCGAAGAAGGTGGCGAAGAGGAAGAGGACTTATCCTATCTAACCGACATTGGCCCGGCAGCAGAGCACGAGTTCGAAGAATTCTCATTCATGGGACTCAGCAATCGAAAGTTTACCTGGGCTGCAGCTCAACTTCATATCTTATTCGCATCCTTTATATTAGGGTGTCCCATGTTCGTTGTCATCATGGAAGTCATGGGGGCACGGCGAACGCAAGGAGTGCGAAAAGCCATAATTTTATCGAATGTTTTTCTCGGGGTCCTGATTGGCGTTGTCATAGGAATAACCGGGGAAATAATAATAGGAATCCATCACGGAGTGCTATATGGCATGTGGGCCTGTGCCTTTGGTGCGCTCTTTGTCAGTTTCCTCAATTATTTCCATCGTTTGATGGGCCTCAGGGGCTCTGCTTTTGTGGGGGCTCTCACGGGTACCATCATAGCAATGCCACTCACACCCGTAGAACACTACGAAACATCGGGTATCATCCTTGCCATAGTAAATGGTGCTGTAGGTGGCTTACTTTCGAATGGCATCATGTTTGCCAAGTCAGACTACAAATTTGAACGATTATCGCATGAGATCACCAAAGTAATTGGCATCTGCTACAGCTTCACCGCTCTTTCCGGTGGACTCTTCCTTTTTGTCATGCTCGTGGCTTATAAGGATTTCATCACTTATCTTATCCAATCGTTTCCGATGCTCTTCATGGTGGCTTACCCCACCCTGTTCATTCTGGAAACTGTAGTTATGTACATTTATGTATATTCCTGGGATCCACTCAATAAAGCCAATAAGAAAGGCAGGCATATTGTAACCGGGGTCATATTAAATATTCTCGGCTTGTCGCTCCTCGTAGCCCTGGACGGCCCCGCTACCTTTATGCAGGCTCCGCCCAAACCCCTGGACGAATTGTTGAATATCGGTGAATGGTCAAAAATAGCAAATGCGGTCTGGATGCCACTCAATTATCACCGACTGGTGGGCAACGGTACTTTTGGCGGCTATATGGTTTGTATCATTGGTGCCTACATGTACCTTTGGTCAGACAAAAAAGAAGAAAGGGAATATTACGACTGGGTCGGATACATCGGTAACCTGATTGGTGTGGCAATCATGATTCCACTGCCAGCAATGGGTTATATTTTTGTTCGCGAAATCTACCAATACGATGCCACCATCGGCATGTACATCATGTCTGATCGTGAGTCCATGTTCATGCTGGTTCAGGGGCTTTTAGTGGGAACCATGTTCAGCGCCAGTAATATTTATATGTGGGTCAGTATGAAACGGATAGAAAATGCCGAGCGCTTCTTCCCGGCTATGAAATTCGGTTTCGTACTCATAGTGATAGCCGCTACCATCTGGTTTACGCCTCGGCGCTTTTTTGCCACTATGATGCCCGAACCGGGGATGAACGCCGATATGGTTCTTCCCGACAATCTGGCTTTTCTAGCACTGATGGTATCCAAAAATACTGCGGCTTTCTGTTTGGTCACCGTTACCTTCATCAATTATATTTTCTACACTATAGCCACTAAAACTGGCAAGGTGGCTTATGGGAAGATAAATCCACTGGGACCTTATGTGCTCATTTTTCTTGGGTTTGCAGACATTTGGTTGATGAGCTGGATGGGTACCATCCGTGAATTATCGCGAATGAACTGGCATATATATAAGGTTTTCAAAGATGTGACACCTGAAAAGTTTGCCCCCTCATTGGCTGAATCAGGGTTTCACGTGACCACTATTGTTTGGACGTTCTTTATTTTAATGACAGCCATCATATGGATTGGAATTAAATATCCAAAAACCAAGAAAAAAGAAACGGAGTCGTCTGCTGCTGCCCCGCAGATGGCTGAATAAGTTTTCAGGAGCGGAAGTTCAATGAATATTGACGTTATCATTATAGGATGCATAGCCGCATTTGGTGGTCTCTATGCACTATTTAATATTTTTGGAATCGTAGGGGCCGGCTGCGGAATAGCACTGATTGTAATGTACGCCATTCTGCTTAAAGTAAAACCCCGCAAGCCTCAGGAAAAATCTACTTTTCAAAACATTAAAATCAAGCTTCCAGTTATTATAATTTTAGGCGGCATAATTTGGGTAGTGGCCGGCAAATTCAACTTCCCCGTGTGGTGGCAAATTGAATTCGTTGCTTTTGCCTTGGTTGGGTTCGCCTTCTTCACGCTTCTGGACTGGAAAACGTTAACGGTTGAGAAAAAAGCTTCCACGTGGGTTATGCGCCTTCTCGCTACTTATGCTCTTGCCTCAGGAATATTTATCACGGTAACAGCAGAACTACCCCAGTTTGACCCCGAATTTGAACTCACAAAACTCAACAAGCCTCCGATCAATATTGAAGGCCTTGCAGGTCCGGAAGTTATTGCAGCGGGGCGGGAAGTCTTTGAGAACAACAAATGTTTTAACTGCCACAAAGTATTCTGGGAAGGAAACTCAGATCGTGGACCGAATTTAGGCACAAAGCAGATTGGGTTGTATACAACTGATTACATAAAAGAACAAATCCTGGACCCCAGAAAGAAACAATCACCGGGATTTGATGACCCAAAATCAGTAAAAGCGATGCCTACCTATTACGGGGATGACCTAAGCGAAGGCGAACTGTCCGCCCTAGCATCTTACTTAAAGACACTTCGAGACCCCACGCATATGCCGGTTGAAGGTAAGTTTCCTGACCAATGGACGTGGTGGGATGATCCAAAAATTGTAGCTGAAGGAAAAATTGTTTTTGAAGGAGCAGAACCTGCTACAGAGGGACTAAACTGTGCTGTCTGTCATGGAAAGGATGGCATTCCAATGATGACAGGGGCCTTGGACTTTAGAAACGAGAACAACAAAGATACAGAAAAAATGCCAGATCGTATTCCAGGAGTACTTCTAAAGAATTGGCCGGATGCTCTATGGTACAAACGCGTAACACGTGGTGTTGACAACACGCCTATGGCTCCTTGGGGTATGATATTTCCACATCTTTATTTATGGAAGGCTGAGGCCTATGCTAGAACATTCCACGATCCTCTCGAAAAGCGTGCAGCGAAAAGGCCTGTTCCGCCTGTTCCAACAAAAGAAGAGATAGAAAAATGGAAAACAGATGCATTGTTCCTCGACCCTCTTCTATAAAACTTGACCTATTGAGCCGGTTCTGCTTTTATGCAGAACCGGCATTTTTTTTGTCCACTCGACAAATTTAGCCTTAGTTTGTTAAAATCACAACATTCCCGCTATATGGTTTTTAGGAGATAAAAATGAGTAAAATTGATGACATTCTTAAAGATAGTTTCCACGAAGATGGAACAATCCTTATCCTTCGGGATAAATATATTGGAATACGAGGATGTATGGAGCTAGCCACAAAGGAAGCTTTGAAAACAGTGAAACAATTGATTTTGCCGGGGAATCAGATAGCAGATGAAGGACTCGAAGCTCTAGCAGAATCCCCTTACCTGGAGAATCTGGAACTTTTAAATGCCAACCATAATGAAATTGGTGATGATGGGGCCATTGCAATAGCCAACACTGAAAAACTGCCTAACTTAAAAGACCTTTCCATGTTCGGCAATGTCATCGGAGATAGAGGCGCCCAGGCAATCGCAGACTCTCCGCAAAGCAAAAAATATATAAAACTGGATCTGTACAAAAATCAATATTCCAGAACCGGCTACAAAGCATTGACTGAGTCTGAAAACTTAAAAAACTGTGAAGAGCTTGAAGTTTATAGAGAGTGACCCTTTTTCAGGGTACTTCTTCTGGTGTAAAAGTTTTAACCTGTAATGCATGAATGAGTTTTGGGGTTCCGGTCATTTCCACATCCAGAGCTTTATGGACAAGGCGAATGCGATCCATAACATTCAGGTTTTCAAATTTTGGGGAAACTACTTTCACAGAATAATGACCTCCACCCCCAGCGGCTTTGTGTCCTCTGTGAAGGTGACTTTCATCAATAATTTCTACATGTTTGGCTTGGAGTTGCTCTCTTAAATTTTTATCGATTATTTCAACAGTATCCATAGTTTTATTAATTGAGTTTAAAATTTATTTCTTACTGTCCCGGAATCCAAAATCAGGGAAGTCTTTAAATTCATTCAAATTGTCACTGAATTTTGAAAATGCTGCATGTTCCTTTTCACTAACCAATTTTGCTTTGCACTTCGCGCAAACCGGAATTCTTTCGGGGTGGTAACTTCGAATCCTGTTTTTGACTCCGCACTTAGGGCAAGGTATGATAGCTAGATCATTCATACCCTATAATAACAAATTTTTTAAAACTAAGAAATTTATATAAGACAATGTTCTTTTTTCAATCTCCTGGACCCAATCAAAAAATTCCATTCACCACCAAGGTTACAATGGTGGTATGGATATTAGTGGGACTTGGTATACTATCCTTTTTTGCATTCAGCTTTTTTGTAATAGCTCTATTGGCAGGAGTGGTAATATTTACAGCAAACCTTTTTCAAAAGTACCGCGCTCCTATTTCAAAAAATGAACCTGACTTCAGCACACGACCGTACACACAAAATCATAAGCAAAAAGAGGATGACATCATAGATATTTAAACCAAGCCATCCCCTCAGCCAATCTGCTTCAAATATTTACCGCCAACAATCGAAATATACCTTTTTATCGGTGCCTCTTGCGGCTCAATTGCTCCCATTTTCGAGGCTGCGCCTTAGAATTCATTTTTCCAAACATATACTGAAACAGGACTCTTGCATCTGCTTTATCTGTATATTTTCCAAGAAGCCTATTCACAATTGCATTCTCAGCTTCCAGGAAGGGTCTTAATTGTCTGCCCACCTTTTTAACAATTTGTAAGTTGCTGAGATCTGAAGAGTGCTCTGGTTTAGAATTATTTACATTTCCAGTTTTTATTTTTTCAGTTTCAATCAAAGACTCCAATTCAGGCAATTTGATTGTTTCAAATCCAATAAAAAATGAGACAGCAAAACCTGATTTCATTTGAGCGGCCTTCAGTATCCCATTTCGAATGAGTTTCTTTTGATCTTCAAACTCCAATCCATCTAATTGTTCCTGCCATTTCAAATCCCCTGAGTCGTCTAGAACCAAAAGCCCCAAATCTTTAAAATAATGAATAAGGGCATATACAGTTTCATCCTCTAGATCCTTTGGGGTAACGTTTTCCTTTAGGAATTTAACCCAATTTGATGAATTCATTTTTCCTGGCAACAGCATATAATTTTCAATGATTGGGATAATTTTTAGAAGTTGCGTAATCTTTTCGCAATGAGGAAACCCGGGTTAACCTGAAGCTAAAGACGCTTTAGAAATTTACTTCTCCATTCTTCTGATAAAGCCTCCAGATTTACGACTTTTCTCAATAAATCTGGATTTTTCTTTTCCTTAAACATGAGGGTATTTAGTATTTCAATTGAAATTTTTTTATCCCCATCCTGTATTTTGTTTATTACAGAATTTTGTTCCACCCAGCCCGTTTTTTTTACTCTGAAATAACAGCCTGTATAACCAGTAGATTGAACCTTGCATGCCATGCCTTGGAATTGGAAAACCTTATTGAGTTTATGACAGGGTTGGCGGGGTTGAGAAACCTCAATTTCAGCTTCTCCCAGGGAAAATATATCACCCACATTTATTTGGGTTTCATTAATTCCAGCCAAGCTGAGGTTTTCTCCAAAAGCTCCTGGCTCCATTTTCCTATCAAGTTCAACATTCCAAAATGAAAAATGATCCGTGAAATAGCCACAAATCGCCAAATCTTTTCCGCCATGAATTCGAGGATCACCTACTCCATCACCCTGAAAATTGAACTCGTCCAAAAAAATTTTTTCTGTTATTGGCTTTTTAAATATACCTGTCCGATATTTCTTGCTTCCACTACCTAAATTAATCAGTTCTGGCAAAGCAATATTTATTGAAACAAGTTTAAGCATTAAAGATAATTTCCCCCTATTTCTCCAAGCACTCTAACTATAAAACTCGAAACAATCACGACCGTTATTTTTAGCTAGGTATAATGCTTCATCTGCTCTCTTTAGTAATATTTTTGATGTGTCTCCATGTTCAGGTGAAAAACTAATTCCAATACTAAGAGTGATCTTTACTTCTTCACCTTCAATCATAAATGCTGGACGAATCACCTCAAGAAGTTTATTAGCGAGAATACCAGCAGCAGCACGGTTACTGATCTCCGGAAGAATTAATACAAACTCATCCCAACCCAATCGAGCTACGGTATCTTCCTCTCTCAGACAGGTTTTCAATCTTACTCCTACTGCTTGCAATAATGCATCGCCAACGCCATGACCTAAATTATCGTTAATTTTTTTGAACCCATCAAAATCAATATAGAGAACAGCGCATTTCTGTTTACTTCTCTTTCCTTTAGCCAAGGCCATTTCCAGTCTGTCATTAAATAAAATACGATTTGGTAGCCCCGTCAATGCATCGTGATAAGCCATATCCCGCATTGCCGTTTCCGTTTTTTTTCTTTCCAGTTCTGCCCCAGCTCGAGCAGCAAATATTTTTAAGATAGAAAATGTTCGATTCCTGTTTTGCATAGGCTTATCATCAAGAACGGAGAGAAAGCCGATTATTTTAAATTTTGAGTCAAAGCATGGAACGCCTGCAAAACTCACCGCTTTGATCTCAGCAAGACCTCTATCATTTGGATAAGCTTCTCTTAAATTGTTTGGATGATAAGCTAGCATTCCTGCCAACACTTCTTCTCCCGGGGTGTCTGACGCATCGAAGGATCTTTTCTCAATAAAATCGTTATCAGACCAACCGGCCAATACGGAACATTGAAACTCTTTCAAACTGAGAGTTTCATTTACATAAGCATTTTTAACTGGCAAGGCTTTAGCAAGATGCCTGACAAGATATTTAAAAAACTCATCCCCTACTCGTGAAGAAGTTCCTTCAACAATTTGATGGAACGCTTCTTCATCACTATTTCTTTTAATCACACCACCGATACTAGCTACAACCGTTTCTAATATGGCCTGTTCATTGGAAAGCCATGATTTATCTATTGACTTCGAGCCAATTGCCACAAATCCCCAATAATGCGAAGATATAACTATTGGAATGAGTAATAAAGAGTTGATTTTTAGACGTTTAAAGATACCACCGGGAAAATTTGAACCTCTTTGTTGGCTGGCACTAACCAACTGGTTATTCTTTAGGGGGGGGAAATTTTCCTCAATGCCTAATTCTATATAAGTAGAGCTTACAAATTGGCTTTCAAAGTTGGTTGTACCATTTTCTTTTGTCCATGCAAACTCTAGATTACAGGAAATTGAACCTGTTTTCTGGTTATGCGAGAATATAAATGCTCCATCAACGTTTGCAGCAACACCTAAGATTTCCAAAGCCTGACCTATAGCACTATTATAATCCGAAACAGTTAGAAGTTTATTCGTTGCTTTAGAAACTCCGTTTAGTAGTCTATCCTGAGCTTTCACAGCTGCTTCTGCCAATTCTTTCTCTTCTTTTGCCTGTCTTAATTTAATAGCATTTCGGATTGATCTTGCTAGTCCATCCATTGAAAGCCGAGACTTTATTAAATAATCAGCGGCCCCCGCTTTCATTACCTCTACAGCTTTTTCCTGATCCCCTTGCCCTGTTAAAAAAATAACGGGGATTTGCGTGCATTTACCTTGGACCACCTTTAATAATGAAACTCCGTCTACCTTGCCCAAACGAAGATCAAGCAGGCAAATATCATAGATATTTTTTTCCAAATATATTTCTGCACCTTCGCTGGAATTAGTAGTGTCAAGATCGACAATTGAATCAGGAAAACCTTCACGCAGAAGTTCTTTGACAAGAAAAATATCATCCTCATCATCATCAACTACCAGGATTTTTAATTGATTGCGTTCCATACAGGCAAATTTTCCTTTTCCCAAAAAAGAACCGGGCTCGTTCAAATATTTATATTTGCAATGGGATACTCAAGATAGCGCAAAATTCTAGCAATATCAAGAACGGTCTAGGGGGACCAAATATATAGAAAATAAGGGCTTAATGAATTTGGATTGAAATCCAAATCGAGATTAATCATGTTAAAAGAGGTGGGTTTTTGAAATTGTGAATAGATATTACCGTGATAGTCATCGCTACGGTGATAGGTTATCAGTTTTAAGTGAGGGTTGTCTAAATCCGATTTTATTTCTTGAAGCGTATCAGTCACGTAACCAATGTGGTCGATCAGGTTTAAATCTTTTGCGTGCTCTGCATCAAAAACACGACCATCAGCGAGCAATTGAACCTGTGAGATATCCAGATCAGAGCGATTCTCTGCAATTTTTGTTACGAATCGTTTGTGAAACCTATCGATTGTAATCTGAAAAAGTTCTCTTTCTTCCTTAGTAAAAGACCGGAAAGGAGACATAAAATCTTTTTTGTCACCTGATTTCACAATTTCCCAGCTCACACCAACTTTCGTCATCAACTCTTTTAAGTTAACCTTTAGCGCGATCACCCCGATACTGCCAATCAATGAAGTCGGATGGGCTATAATTTCATCTCCAGCAATTGCAACGTAATAACCTCCTGAAGCTGCCAGATCCATCACTTGAACATAAACTCTTACCTTGGTTTTTTCTTTATATTCTTTCAAAAGATGAAAAATGATATCACTCGCTGTAACCGTACCACCCGGGCTGTTCATCTTAATTAAAAGAGCTTTGATATCTTTATCTTTCTCTGCCTTTTCTAAAATACTCCTGATTTTTTCAACCATACCCAATCGCAAGGTATTCCCTGAAAAGGTTCGGTCTTTTTGGTTATTAATAATACCGTCAATATTGACTAATAATATTTTCCCGGGGCCCTCCCCTTCAACAGATACTTCCTTCAACTCTCCAAGAGAGGGACCCAAATTTATGGTTGCACAACCAGAAACAATAAACGCCAAAGCAAACAAAACAATGACCATGAAGTTCCAAAATTTAAAAAATCTTTTTACAATGAAGATCATTTAACGATTTCAAAAAAGGGTTTGATTCTACAAATTATTTCATCGTAATCTGAATCCACCTGAAATAAGTTTTCCAGTTTAGTCTTTACCTTGAATATAACATCGCCGTTTCTCCTATCTTTTGACAATAAAGCTTGTTGCGCCAAGGCTAATAAGTTGAGAATAATTTCCTTCAGGTTCATATTAAGTTTTGCTGCTTTCATTTTATATTCTTTGCGTTGATCGGCGGACCGACCAGACCAGACAATACTTTCTACTTCTTTAATGTTTTTCACGAAAATAAGAATCGCATCATCCAATCCTTTGAACAACTGTTTTTCAAAACCTGCATTTCCTAACTTCCTATAAGACTCATGCAGTTTTTGCAAAGGATCAATTACTTGCAGATCTATTAAAACGGATTCATCAAGGCCGTATAGTTTGCTCAGTTCTTTTGGATCAAATCTCTCCGAGGAACCAATTTCCTGAATCAGCTTATCCCTTAATATAGGGATCTGAGTTTCAATCTCGCTCTTGGCCTTCGACTTCATTTCCCCAATTTTTGCATCAAAATCTTCAACAGTCCTTCTTTGGATATGTACATCTCGATATTTTTTCCTTATATCTTCCAATGCGCATTCGACTTCTGTATTCCACCAACCCATTAGTTTCAAGGCTCTTTCTTCATCCATTTGGACAAGATATTTCAAACGAATTTTCTTTTCCAGGTTCAGAAGCTGTTTAATCAGGTTTCGCACCAATCTTTCATAAGAAGCAAGTTGAGCATCCAAATGTTCCTGTGAATGCTTCTTATTGAGCTTCGTAAATTTAATATTGTTCTTTTTTGTACGAACTGCATTCTCTTGCAGCAGGGATGTACACTTATCCCTCTCCATAATATCCAGAGTTTTATCCAAATCATCCATTAACGTTTTTCCGAATTTTAATTGGGTTTATAAGGTGGGTCAGCATCTTTTGCACAACGACAGCCAATGCCATAATAATCTTTTGCATCGCTGTCTCCATAGCGGCTGGAAGACCTCAATGACATGGGAAGGCTATTCCAGGCACCCCCTCGAATCACGTGATATTTACCTTTTTTAGGCCCCTGAGGGTTTTTAAAAGGTGAATTTTTGTAATATTTTTTATCATACCAATCACTGACCCATTCAGCAACATTTCCCCCAAGATCAGCAATTCCTTCTGCAGTAAAACCCTTTTTGTAATGCCCGATTTCTGAAAGAACAATACCTCTTTGAATAAAGCAGCAATTCCCAAAATTAGCTAGAGTTTTATCGGGTTTTTCATTCCCCCAAGGATAATCCCTATTTTCTGATCCTTTTGCCGCTCTTTCCCACTCAGCTTCAGTAGGCATTCTTTTTCCACGCCAGGCACAATAATTTCGGCATCGTTTCCATTGTAGTCCGAAAATAGGTTTGTTCCGCATATCTGGTCTCGCCTTTCGATCTTCCCAGCCGGTTATTGTTGGGTACTTGTTTAAATGGGCTGCCAAATAAGCTTCAAAATCAGAAAATGTAACCTCAAATTTATCCAGATAATAGGCCTTTAAGTAAACTTTGTGTCTCGGGTGCTCGTTCTTCTTGCCAATGTTGTCCGGACTGCCCATAAAAAATTCTCCCGCAGGAAAATGGACCATTTCTTTATTTGGTTCTTCATAGCCCGAAGAATTCCCAGGAATAGATAAAGAAAACAAAAAGACACCTAAAATTCGAATTACAAAAGTCATGATTAAATTAAACTATAATTAAGATTGAGACCGATGTTTGAAGTGTTTATTATAATATCAGGTTTTTAGATGACAAGACCTGATATCACAGGCGACTCGACCTCCAATCCCCCGGTTTTATCTATGGAAATAATTAGATCAATTGACAGGATGCTCGAAAAAATTGAAGGGAATCTCATTGTTTGCTTTTTAACCCTAATGATTGTTCTTTCCTTTGGACAAATGATTTCAAGGAACCTTTTTCATCAAGCGCTGGTATGGGGTGACACTCTTTTAAGACAATTGGTTTTGTGGACAGGGTTTTTGGGAGCCAGTCTTGCAGTCCATAAAAACAAGCATATTTCTATAGATATATTCTCAAACTTTTTATCACCGGGCTTAAAAATCAAGGCCTTAAATTTCACCCGTTTTGTGGCATCCATAATAAGTGGCTTTCTGGCGTGGGCCGCCTGGTCTTTCGTACAATTTGAAAGAGAATCAGAATCAATCTTATTTCTTGACCTGCCTGTATGGATATTTTTATTAATCCTCCCCTATAGTTTTCTTGTAATAGCTTTTCGTTTTTTATTGAATTCCACTGGAATCAAAAGAAATGATTCGCCTCAAATTAACCCATGATTGCTTTTGGAATAATTTTTTTAGCGCTACTAGGAGTTCCACTTTTTGCAATCATTGGTCTTTGCGGCCTAGTTTCCTTTTATAATGCTGAAATAGATGTGGCGGCTATCTTTATAGAACTTTATCGAGTTGCCAGTAATCCCACTTTGATCGCCATTCCCCTATTCACATTTGCTGGGTTCGTCTTAGCTCACGGAAGAACTCCTGAACGTTTGGCAATGCTCTCACAATCACTTTTGGGAGGTGTCCCAGGAGGTATTCCTTTAACTATATTACTTGTCTGCGCCTTTTTTACAGCTTTAACAGGCGCTTCGGGAGTAACTATTATTGCATTGGGCGGATTGCTATATCCTTTGCTGATCAAGGAGAAATATGGTGAAAATTTTTCGCTGGGTCTAATCACCTCATCCGGTAGTCTGGGTTTACTATTCCCCCCTTCTCTACCTTTAATCCTTTATGGACTCGTTGCACAAATCAGCATTGACAAGCTTTTTATAGCAGGCATTGTTCCCGGTCTGCTTATGATTTTCATCATTGCAATTTACGCAGTTTTTCGGGGAACAAAACTAGAACAGCTTCCAAATAAACCTGAATTTTCAGATGCCCCTAAGGCCTTACGTGAAGCAGTTTGGGAAATTCCATTACCCTTCATTGTTCTTGTTGGAATCTATAGCGGAATTTTTACGGTCACTGAGGCCGCTTCAGTAACCGTGGTGTATGTTATTTTTGTCGAATCATTAATTTACAAAGATTTGAGCCTGACAAAAGATATTCCGGTGTTAATGCGCGACAGTATAGTACTGGTCGGATCTATCATAATTATCCTTGGCACAGCTATGGGATTTACAAGTTATCTCATCGATGAGCAAATTCCCATGGCACTGCTTGAATCAATGCGACAATACATCGATGATCCTATTACTTTCCTAATTGCTCTCAATATTTTTCTTTTACTAGTCGGCTGCATGATGGATATTTTTTCAGCCATAATTGTAGTGGTACCCCTCATTATTCCGATCGCCAAGAGTTTTGATATCAATATGGTTCATTTGGGAATAATTTTTCTTACAAACCTTGAAATAGGTTATTCCACACCCCCCGTGGGCATAAATTTATTCATAGCTGGGACTAGGTTTGGGAAACCAATTCTCACATTATACAAGGCAGTATTACCTTTTCTGGGGTTTCGACTTGCGGGACTTTTATTAATAACCTATATCCCAGCGCTAAGTCTTTTTCTGGTGGACTGGGTCTCACACTAAAGAAAAATTTATCCTTTATATTTCATATGTTATTCTTGTTTTTTAATTTATCTGCTTAAAATAAAATGATTAAAAACTATTCCCTTGCACCTCTTGAAATCCCCATAAGCTATACCGTATTCAAAAGTCCTATCGGTTTAACGGGTTTAATCGCCTCTTCCAATGGTTTATTTCGGCTCATAAATAAACTTTCTAGCGAAAAAGCCATGGAAAAGCATTTGTCTAAATTAACCAATGGAAAAATCACAAAAACACCTTCAGAGTTTAAGGATTTAATCCAACAGTTTTCAAAATATTTTGAAGGAAACCTAAAGAGTTTTGACTTTCCTCTGGATTTGAGTCTTGGCACCCCATTCCAGCAAAAAGTCTGGAAGAAACTAATCACCATTCCCTATGGAAAAACAGTTAGCTACAAATGGCTCGCATCAGCAATTAAAAATCCACAGGCATCTCGGGCCGTGGGGAATGCCAATGGAAAAAATCCATTATCTATAATAATCCCTTGCCATCGTGTCGTTCGCGAAAATGGAGAGCTGGGTGGATATACCGGCGGAATTAATATCAAACGTTTTCTCTTGGATCTTGAGCAGGCAAATTAATGGCGTTATATCGAACACGAGCCATAGCAATAAAAAGCATCAACCTGTCCGAGTCTGATAGGCTGGTAACATTTCTCACGGAAAACCACGGGAAGGTAAAATGCGTCGCTAAAGGTGCTCGCAAAGTTAAAAATCGCTTTTGGGGTTCTCTCGAACCCATGTCTTTAATCCAACTCATTTATTTTGGCAAAGAAAACCAAAACCTGTATCGTCTTAACCAGGCAGACATAATTGAATCATTTCAGTCTATCCGCGATGATTTCGGAAAAATCTATAAGGGAGTTTATTTTCTTGAGTTGATAGATTCAATGATTCTTGAGGGACATCAGGACAAGCGAATATTTAGTTTATTACAACAAACTTTTGTCGCTTTAAAGCAACAAACAGAACTGGATTCATTGATCCGATTATTTGAGGTTCGGCTACTGTCCCTATCCGGATACAAACCACAAATAGACCATTGTGTGGTTTGCAAAACCGTTTCAGAGAACGGTATATTCAAGTTCAGCTTTATACAAAATGGGATTTTATGTGGGAATTGCTCCCAAAGAGTATCAACAGATATCCAGTTTACAACAGGTACGCGAAACTATATTAAAAAGCTCATGGAAGTTGATATAAAAAGCTGTGGAAGAATTAAAATTCCTAGAAATCAAGTTGAAGAAATTGAAAAAGTAACCCATCGACTCGTCCTCTCTCATCTAGGCAGAGAACCAAAATCATATCCTTTCATAAAAAGGATGGCAGGGCTCATCTAATAATATAAGGAAAAAAATGGATAAAAAAATTATAGAGACATCACAAGCTCCAGCCGCCATTGGCCCCTATTCGCAAGCAATAAGAATTGGAGATTTTTTATATACTTCCGGCCAGATATCGCTGGACCCTGAAACCATGGAAATGATCACCGGAAATATAGAAGTGGAAACAAAAAAAGTTTTAGAAAACATAGAAACTATCCTAAATGCAGATGGTTTAAACCTTAACAATGTCATCAAAACCACGGTTTATTTAACAGATCTTTCCGAATTTGCTAGAATGAATCAGGTTTATGAAAAATTTTTTGCTGAAACCAAACCCGCGCGAGCTTGCATTCAAGTTGCAGCACTTCCAAAAGGTGCAAAGGTAGAAATTGACGCAATTGCACATTCATAATTAATTTCACAACCAAACTAACAATTAAATATCGTGGCTAAGAAATCAGACGGGACAAGAAATTTCTACCGATTTGTAGCAGTAATCGGCGTGGTCGTAATTGGAGGTTTAGGATATTCATTTATAAGCGCGGCACCAGATTTGAACACCGCCCCCTATCACAAGCCACCACCTCCCGCCAAACAATGCATGCAATGCCATATGTCAGGAGAAGACAAGACTCCCATCATGCCGCATCGCCCTATGGGCACCTGTACTGCCTGTCACAATCCTTATGAATTACCTACCGAAAAGAAAGATTAAATACTCAATACCAGACGAAACATGGTTACGCGATTGTAAAGGGAGAAAAACTCTTGTTTGACATCAGAGAGTTCTAGCTGCAAGCTTTTCCCTGGACCCAAGCCAAATGCCTTAAGTTCCACCACGGGTAAATCATTTACAAATACGTCCGAAACCAACACATCTTGATAATTTACCTGGTCATTTTTCAGTTCAATGCCAATGCGGGACAATTCAAATTTTTGGAAATATTTAGCTTCTACAGCTTTGTTGATTCTCCTGAATCGAGCCTGATTGAGTAACAATTCCACCTCGACCCCACCTATCTTTTTTGAGGGGTAAGCCTGAAGTGCAATCAGACTGCTTGTTTTTTCTGGCCAATCAATATGCGAATATAAAATAGGGATTTTTATACTCGCTACAAAATAGGACTCCAGGCCTACCTGCTCGCAAGGTAGAATTTTAAAGTCCAAAAAATGTTTCTCCAGCACCGAAGTAAAAAAACCACTTTCATCTCCACAATTGGCCATCGAACCGACTTCAAACTTTATAGTCCCAGAGGAAGCTAGCCCTTCCTGCTTTGATAACGCAACACGATTCAAATCCCCAATATTTATATTGGTATTAAAATCCAACTTGCATCCCGTCAAAAGGAAGGCAAGAGCTACCACTAATATCTGTTTTTTAGTGTTAAACATAAAGGATCCCTCTTAAAGTCAGTGGGCCCTGGAACGGAAGGAAAACTATAAGTGAGTGAGAGGTGCTTTCCCAATCGAGTACACGTTGAACCCGATATCAAATAAAGCTCTATGGTCAAGGTGGTTTCTACCATCAAAAATAAATGCAGGCTTTTCCATTTTATCAAAAATCTTTTGGTAATCGAGCTTACTATATTCAGCCCATTCTGTAATCAGGGCTATGCCATGAGCCCCCTCGGCGGCCTTATAAGGGTCCTCTACATACTCCACATCATTGTCGATGCCTTGCAAGTCTTTTCGGGCATTTTCAAGGGCATGAGGGTCTGTAATTCTCAAACGGGCTTTTTCTTCAAGCAACCGTTTGCAGATGTAAATAGCAGGTGCTTCCCGGGTATCTCCAGTTTCCGGCTTGAATGCAAAACCAAACACCGCAAGATTTTTACCAACCAAGGTATTGAACATTACCTGAAGAATTCTCTTAACATAACGTTCCATCTGATAATCATTCAACTCTACAACTTGTTCCCAAAAGGAGGCAATTTCATTTAGCTGGTAATGTTCGCATAAATATACCAAATTCAAAATATCCTTACGAAAACATGATCCCCCAAAACCTGGGCCCGCATTCAAAAATTTTGCACCTATACGAGAGTCCCTGCCAACAGCTTTTGAAACTTCCGTCACATCAGCCTCAGTGACCTCACAAATAGCCGCAATAGAATTGATAGAAGAGATTCTTTGCGCTAAAAACGCATTGGATACCAGTTTCGAAAGTTCACTACTCCAAAGATTGGTTGTGATCAGGTTTTCTTCAGGAACCCAGTGCAAGTATAAATCAACAAGTTCCTGACGTGCTGCGAGACCGGATTGAGTATCCTTAGAACCAATCAAAACTCTATCCGGAAACTCCATGTCCCGGACGCCTGATCCTTCAGCCATAAATTCGGGGTTGGAAAGAATTTCAAACTGCACTCCTTTGTTTCCGGAATGCAAAATAGTTTCGAGTGTTTCAGCCGCCCGGACAGGGAGGGTGCTCTTTTCCACTACAATCTTGTTGGACCTTGAATTTTCCTTTATACGCCGCGCTGTCTGTTCAATAAATTGGAGATCCGCCGCCTTCCCAGCCCCTTCCCCAAAGTTTTTGGTTGGGGTATTCACTGACACAAAAATAATATCCGCCTGATCAATGCAGGAATCAATATCAGTAGAGAAGAACAAATTTTTGCCGCGGACCTTCAGTACTCTCTCCTTCAAACCAGGCTCAAATATAGGAAGCTGATCCGAATTCCAAGCTGCGATTCTGTCTTTTGAAATATCAACAACAGTAATATTATATTCAGGACATTTATTGGCAATGATAGTCATGGTGGGACCCCCTACATAACCTGCACCAATGCATAAAATATTTTTTTTGAAGTTATTTTGGGTCATTAAACACTTTTCGGCGAGATACTTCGAAATCTTGAAAGGAAAAAGGTCTGGTCCAGATTGGACCAGACCTTTTAACAGAGAGTTATATTAATCAAGCAGGCATTTATTTCTTATAATTGTACCATTGATGGTTGGCTACATGTTCTTTCCATTCTTTGGTCTTTTTATATTTTTTGCCATGCTCTTTCTTGAATTTTTTCTTATCTTTTTTGCTGATCTTATTATAAGGCTTGGTACCTTTTTTAAACTTGAGTTTGCCATCCTTGACTTCGAAATCTTCTATCACCAATGGCGTTTTTTCCGTCTGGCCCTGTTCTTTGGCCCGATCATCTTTTTTCTCAAGTTTTTGGTCTGCGTTATCCTCGCTCCAAAAATCTTTAATTTTGTGAACTTTTAACTTTCGTTCTTCAAAATTAAATTTATATTTATCATGCACGGAAGGTTGGAATGGGGTATTCGGATGCGTATGACATCGTGTACATACATTGGAATAATCCCACCGCTGTCCGTATTTTTCGGTATCCGCCTTTGTGAAATCGCCTTTTGAAGATTTCATAATAGCCCGGAATTGAGAGCCGCCAGCCACGGAATGGCACATTTCACAGCCTACATTCTCTTTATTGGGTTCCGTCGGATCAATTTTACTGGCGGTGTCCTTACCCTTTTTGTTTTTAGAACCAGCGGGCTTAAATCCGCCCTTCTGCTTGTATCCGGTGGTGTGGCAACGCAGGCATAAAGGAGTCGTGGTGTAATCTTTTTCCGGGTCCAACTTAACTCTTTCCTTGGCCTCTTTACGTACGCCGGCTTTCAGGAGTTCATAAGTGCCGCCGTGGGGAGATTTTACCCACGCTTGATAATAAGGGTCATGGCAACTGCCGTTACACTTAACAGCACCTACAAACTTGGGACTTTTCCGCAGGTCCTTGACTGCTTTCGCTCGTTTTTTCGGTTTAACCTTCCACCGATCCATCATCGCGTTTTCTTCATCCGTCAACTTTATCTTTTTCTTTTTCTTTTTGGCATCTACCTCACCCCCTGTTCCAAAGACCAGGACAAGAGCCACCATAAACAGGCTCAGAAATTTCATTGCTTTTCCCATTGCTAATGTTCCTTTCTTCACGATCCCTCCTTGATCCTTTGAACGAGGCTAAATTAATGCAAAAAAAATCCTTCAAAATATACTAGCGAAAGGATAGTATAAATACCTCAATGGGTCAATACCCATTTAGCTTAAATATTTGATATATAAGACTAATTTTTAATTCACTCACCTTCCCAATCAACCTTGAAAACCAATCTTTCTGAATTTGATTTCAAGCTTCCAGCAGAGTTAATAGCCCAAAAACCTCTGCTCAAGCGTAACCAGTCACGCTTGCTGGTTGTTGATCGAAAAAATGGAGCCTTAATTCACGATGTTTTTTCCAACTTGAGCGAGTATCTTTCCACTTCGCCTCTCATGGTTTTTAATAATACCCAAGTGATCCCCGCAAAAATTTTTGCAACCCTTCAACATAACGGAAAAATTGTGGAACTAATTTTGACCCGACAAATTTCTTCCAACATCTGGGAAGTCCTTATGAAAGGTAAAATGAAACCGGGGATGCAATTAAATTTCCAAGACAGTCTGTTGGTTGGGCATTTTATTAAAAGAAATGCTGAGCGAGCTGTGATTAAATTTTCATCACAACAAGTTTTAGAAGCGTATTTAAAAAATTACGGGCGCATGCCTCTACCCCCATACATCCAACGTGAGCAAAGAGATACGGCTGTCACACAAGAGCAAGATAAAATTCGCTACCAGACTGTTTATGCCAAACATAGTGGTGCTATTGCGGCTCCAACAGCCGGTCTGCATTTTACTAAAACCCAATTGCAAAAACTTAAAAGCAATAATATAGAAATGGCTTATCTAACACTTCATGTTGGACCAGGAACTTTTAAGCCCATCCGCACTGATGATTTTTCACAACATGAAATGGAAGCAGAAGCTTTTAAAATAACACCTAAAAACTGGAATTTAATTTCGGATAGTAAAAAGAAAAGACAGCCAATATTAGCTGTGGGCACAACCTCTACCCGGGTCTTGGAAACCCAGGAATTTAAAAAGCCCATCCGAAAAACCAAAAAAGGATGGACCAATTGTTTTATTGTCCCAGGTTGGGACTTTAAAAACGTAGATCATTTAATCACCAATTTTCACCTGCCGAAATCAACTTTGTATTTGCTGGTATCAGCATTTTGCGGCAAAACACTGGCAAAAAAGGCATACACCGAGGCCATTAACCAAAAATATCGTTTTTATAGCTACGGGGATGCAATGCTTCTATTGTAACGGTACGACCCTTGGCCAAGAGTTGATCAAGTCGTACCTTCACCCTCGTCTACAGCCTGTTTGAAAAACTTGCCCGATTTAAAGCGAACCACCTTACGAGCTGAAATTTCAGCCTCTTCCCCGGTCTTGGGGTTTCTTCCCACGCGCTTGGATTTTGCCCGCACCTGAAAAGTACCGAATCGACGCAAGATAACCGGTTCACCATGGCCTAACGATTCTTTTATTAGCTCAATCACCGTTTCCACAGCCTCTTCTGCTTTGGCTCTGGATAAACTGGCCCGAGATGATACCTGATTAATGATATCTTGTTTGGTCATGCTCCCTCCTTAAAAACAAGCTATTGATATTTATAAATGGCTATTAGTTTTTAATTAAAACTACAAGGCAAATTGCCTCCACAACCAACTTGCCTCAGAAAAAATATTTTCCTCAAACACCCCAAGAGGCGTCCATGAAAAAACCCATATACTTTAAATCGGTGCATTTACTTTAACACTTAAATTAAAAATATCAATCATTAATTCAAGAATTTAGGAGATTTTCACTATCCCGAATATCTCCTCATTTTTGTATTGACAAACTTTCGATTTTAGCCGGATTATTGAGTACCGATAACCATTTATTTAAAAAGGTTTATGAAGCAGGCGTTTTGGTCATGCAAAAAATAATGCAGAAATCGGGAGGGATTGGAAATATTTATTTTATAGCTAGGGCTATTTTACACGCGGAAGTTTTGCTCGGGTGGAGACAATTCTGTAAACTTGATCGCCCGATTTGGCGAGATTAAGCTTTTCTCTGGCAATTTTTTCAATAGCATAAGGATCCGATTTTAAGGCTAGAATATTTTGCCGCAACAAATCATTCTGACGCCGCAACCCTTCATTCTCTTCTTTCATTTTTACTTGCTCCTGTTCGAAGCGGTAAGCATTTAAAATTCCATTTTCATGAAAAACAGCCATTATCATCAACAGCATGAAGAAGCCCAGACTGAGTAAAATTATTTTTTGGTAGTTTGAATTTATGTTCATAGAACTATGGAATTTACTTAATTAGAATTCATAATCTGCCATCACGCAAGATTATAAAAAACTTCTCTACCACGGTATATAGCTGTGTGACCAAGAATCTCTTCAATTCTAAGGAGTTGATTGTATTTTGCTGTCCGGTCTGTTCTGCATAAAGAACCCGTTTTAATTTGACCCGCATTAACAGCAACTGAAATATCAGCAATACTTGTATCTTCTGTCTCACCGGAGCGGTGGGAAATCACCGCAGTATAGCCTGCGCGTTTTGCCATTTCGACAGCGTCCAGGGTTTCCGTAAGCGTTCCGATTTGATTGACCTTAATCAAAATAGAATTCCCTACTCCCTTTTCAATTCCTTTCGCAAGGATTTTAGTATTGGTCACAAAAAGGTCATCGCCCACAACTTGAACTCGGTCGCCCAGTTTTTCTGTTAGCTGCTTCCATCCTGTCCAATCGTCTTCTGCCAACCCATCTTCGATACTAATGATTGGGAATTTCGCGGCAAGACCTGATAGATAATCCACCATTTGCGCTGAAGACAGTTTGACATTATTTTCTGCTGCAAGGGTGTATTTATTTTTTGAATAAAGTTCACTCGCTGCAACATCCAGGGCAATAAGAATATCTTTCTCAATTTTATACCCAGCACTTTTTACGGCTTTAATTAAAACTTCAATCGCCTGTTCGTTTGACTGCAAGTCAGGAGCAAAGCCACCTTCATCGCCCACAGCGGTATTGAATCCGCCTTTTTTGAGTACCCCTTTCAAATGGTGAAAAACCTCTACTCCCATTTGCAAGGCCGATGAAAAACTTTTTGCGCCCACTGGAACAATCATAAATTCCTGGATATCGACATTATTATCTGCATGCGCGCCGCCGTTTAAAACATTCATCATCGGTACCGGCAATTCTTTGGCATTACTGCCGCCGACATATTGAAACAAAGGTAGATCCAAATCATTTGCAGCGGCGTGCGCTACTGCTAGAGAAACTCCCAGGATTGCATTTGCACCGAGCTTGCTTTTATTTGCACTCCCATCCATTTCAATCATCAATCTATCAATCAAAACCTGTTCGGTGACCTCAATGCCAACAATTTCTACTGCAATTTTATTGTTAACATTTTTGACGGCTTTTTGAACTCCTTTACCCATGTATACTTTTGCATTGCCGTCCCGCAATTCCACTGCCTCACGAGAGCCCGTCGAAGCACCTGAGGGAACTGCTGCTCTCCCCATAGCGCCGCTTTCCAACATCACATCTACCTCAAGAGTTGGATTCCCGCGTGAATCTATAATTTGCCTTGCCTGCACACCGATAATTTCACTCATAATCTTTCTCTTTAGTTAGCCACTTTTAATGCTTTTAAGTTTGCATCAATGGTTTGGTCGATTTCTTCATCGGAATGAATTGCAGACATAAAACCCGCCTCAAACTGCGAGGGTGCGATATAAATGCCTTCATCCAACAACCCATTAAAATAGCGCTTAAAAAATTCTGTATCACAGGTCTTCACTGAACCAAAATTTTCAATTTTCTGGTCGGTAAAAAACATGGAAAACATAGAACCCACTCGGGTGAACTGTGCAGCTATTCCCAACTCCTGCGTATTTTTTTGGAGACCATCGCAAAGTTTTTTAGACTTTTCTTCAAGCAACTCATAAACCCGTGGCTCCGACAACAAATCCACAACAACATTTCCTGCTGCCATTGCAAGAGGGTTCCCTGATAAAGTACCAGCCTGATAAACTGAACCTACGGGAGAAATATGATCCATCACCTCTTTACTACCGCCATAGGCCCCTACGGGAAGCCCTCCTCCAATGATTTTACCCATACAGGTAATATCTGGTGTAATTCCAAACAGTTTTTGTGCTCCACCTAGAGAAACCCTGAATCCGGTAATCACTTCATCGAATATTAATAGAGCACCCGCCTTTTGTGTTTCTTCACGAAGTGCTTCAAGAAAACCCGGCTTTGGTGGGATAACCCCCATATTGCCGGCAATGGGTTCAACAATTAAAGCCGCAATCTGACTACCTTCTTTCTGAAATAACTCCCGCACACCCTCAATATCGTTGTAAGTAAGGTTTAATGTTTTCTCGGCCAAACTAGAAACGATTCCGGGACATTCTGGGATACCCAGAGAAACCAACCCCGAACCCGCCTTTACTAAAAGGCTATCTCCGTGCCCATGATAACAACCTTCAAACTTTACAATCTTATCGCGACCCGTGATGCCGCGGGCAAGTCTTAAGGCACTCATTACGGCTTCCGTGCCAGAATTAACCATGCGCACCACTTCAATGGAAGGGACAGCGTTTACTACCTTTTCTGCAAGTTCAATTTCCAGTTCCGTTGATGCACCAAAACTTGTTCCCAATTCCGCCTGCCGGGTAATCACCTCAACAATCTTCGGGTGAGCGTGTCCGAAAATCAAAGGTCCCCAAGAGGCAACATAGTCAATGAACTCATTCCCATCGACGTCTGTAATTTGCGAACCTTTGGCGCTCTTAATAAATAATGGCTCTCCGCCAACAGCGTTGAAGGCTCGAACCGGACTATTCACTCCCCCCGGCATTACTTTTTTAGCCCTTGGGTACAGCAGGCTGGAGTTTTCCTTTTTCATTTAATTAGCCAAATAAAATTGAAAGATCATTTTTAAGTTCACCAGGGATTTTTTTCGGATCAGTCACCACCGCTAGTTTCGCAGCATCGGCACAACTGCAAGATTCCACATTATCCAACAAAGGTATCAGTTCATTGATAACCTTTTGTGCTCTTTCCACATTCTTATGCATAATCTCAAGAACAGCTTCCAAGGTCACCGGTTCTTCTTCAATATGCCAACAATCAAAGTCCGTCACCAATGCCAGAGTTGAGTAACACAAGCCCGCCTCTCGAGCCAGCTTAGCCTCCGTTACGTTTGTCATTCCTATTACATCAACTCCCCATTGCCTATAGACATTGGATTCAGCACGCGTTGAAAACTGAGGCCCTTCAATACAAATATAAGTACCACCTTGATGAACCGTAGCTCCAGCTTTTTCTGCAGCCTGATAAAGAACCGTACCGGTTGCCCCACAAACAGGATCGGCTAAACTTACATGCCCCACCATGCCGGTGGTAAAAAATGTGCTGACTCGTCGATGCGTCCGATCAATAAATTGGTCAGGCACAACAAAATGACCGGGAGGATATTCTTTCTTCATGCTGCCCACTGCACTTACCGAAATTATTTTCTCCACACCAATTTTTTTCATTGCAAAAATATTAGCGCGAAAATTGATCTCCGAGGGTGGAATAAAGTGGCCCACACCATGACGGGGTAAAAAGGCCATTTTTTTCCCACGCAAAGTTCCAAGAATTATTTCATCCGAAGGAGAACCATAAGGAGTCTCGATGGTGGCCTTTTCAGTAATATCAAGACCTTCCATCTGATACAAGCCGCTACCTCCGATTACGCCAAGAACTTTTTCTGCCATCAATTTACCCTTCCATACAAAGATATAAAATTAGATCTAACTCTTTCGTTAAATAAAAATCTGTCCGAGTTTTTAAATTTTTGAATTGGAATAAACAGGATGGTGCACCCTAAATGTAAAAACAGGAAACTAAGGAGAGAAAGGACTCATTGAGCCCTTTCCAAAAAGAAACAATTTCAGGTTAGCCGGGATTGTTTCTTTTATTTTCAACTTCATTTAATAAAAACTTCAGCTCTGTTATTTGTTCGCTAGCCTTATTAATAACAGCTTCTTCCTTTTTAAGGTTTTGAACCTTGACGTTCACGTCCTCTGCAAGAAGATTCAGCATGCTTAATCTCTTATCAACCTCATCCAAGACATTGATCTTACTATTCAGAATATCAATTTTTGTTTCTGCGTCTTCGGTTATGGTGGTTAGTTTTTCAATATTCAGATTAATTTTATCGAGATTATCCTTTTCCTTATCAATTCTTGCTTTTTCAACATTTGTTCGATTGATCACAACTTCAAGTTCGCCAAGAGCCTGCTGGGTTTTCTTTACCTTTTCATCACTACTGGAAACTTTAACAATCCGGGCCTCTGTTCTTTCAAGAATATTGTTCAGATGATCCATTTTCTTTTCAACTTCCAGCATGGATTCCTGTTTCTCATCCAGATTTTCCTGCCGCGCCTTCAGGTCTTTCATCAGAGCATCTAGCGCTTGGAGTTTATTCTCAGTTTTCTTTACCTTACCAGACTCTTTATTCAGCTCTTCCACCTTCTCCTCAAAGTTTGAGGTGACTTGTCCTAATTCGCCCCTTATCAGGTCAATTTTTCCAATCTCATCTTTTGCCTCCTGAACTTCCTTGAAGCGAGTACGTAATTCGATTTCCTGAATGCTAAGTTTCGATGAAATATTATTCATTCGTTTTTCCTGATCATCAATGGCTGCCTTTTCCTTAGCGAGGTCCAATATCTTCTCTTCAACCAGATTTGCCATGGATTTTAAATCCTCTAGTTTCTGGTCGATTTTTTCGAGGAAGTCAATCTTCTTTGTGACTTTGGCAATTTTAATGTTTGCTTCTTCGATGAAAAAATCCAGACCATCTACCTTCTTTTCCATTTTTTCGATCAAAGCTTTTCTTTGCATCTGGGTTTCCATTTTCACATCCAGACTGATCACCATGGAGCTAAGATCATTTATCTTTTTATCAACCTGATCTACCAACTGCTGTTTTCGAATAATTTCATCCATCTGTTGTTGGGTAGATTCGTTGAGAACACCGACCTGCTTTAAAGTATCGGAAATGGTATCTATCTTTTTCAGATCCTGATCCAATCTTTGAACTTTTTGCTCGGCCTCTTCAGCCATAACATTGAATCGCCCCATTCTTTCATTGGCATCATCAATGACCTTCATTTCATCCTTAAGAATCTTCATCTTATTACTAAGATTATCTATGAGAAATGAATTCAGCTTATGGATTTTTTCTTCGGTCTTTTCTATGAGAGATTTTTCATCATGAATCCGAGCTATCTTGGTTTCAACATCAACAGAAACGGAGTCCAGCTCCCGCAAACGTCCCGTGACACTGCGAATCATTTCATTTTTAACTGAAATATTTTTAGATTCTATTTTCAGCTCGCTGATTTGCTGCATCAAACTATTGAGAGAGTCCTGAGTCTCCCGAATCATATGATTTTGACCCAACAGCTTTTCGTAGTCCCCTTGAACCGTTCCCAGAACCTGTTTTAGTTCTTCCGTATCACGGGTATGGTTTTCTATAGTGTCTTTATCTTGTTTGATTCGCTCGTATTTGCTATCCAACTCCACAAGGGTTTCTTTCATCAACCCGATTTTTCCAGAGGCGGATTTTAAGAGACCTTTCATATTGACTACATCCTGAACCTGGTTCGAAACACTATCCAACATATGCTCAAGACGGTTAACATTGTGGTCAGCAGATTTTATAAGCTTCGCTTCTTCGCGAATTTTTTTGACTTTCGAATCCATGTCCCAAACCAGCACATTCAGGCGACCGGCATCCTCATTAGCTTTTTCTACAATGACGCGTTGCTGGTTCAGGCTTTTGGTCTTTTGATCCACATGCTCATTGAGCAAATGCAATTCGTCCAATTCCCTTTTCAAGGTATTGTAATTTGAGGAAAGCTCTTTGGAGATTCGTTGAAAATCGCGGATGCGAACATCGAAGGTCTTAATCTCCTCAAAACGGACATTAAGAGAATCGAGTTTGCGAAGGGTATCGGGAACCTGACCACTCATTCGGTCAAAGAATTGTTTTCTTTCATCCATCTCTTCCGACTTCTTTTCAAAATACTCTACAAGAAGTTGGAGATTTTTACGCTCATGAGAGGCAAGCTTGACCAATTCCATAAATTCTTTAGAATCGAAGCCAGCAGGAATTTCAGGGTTCTTCCCACCTGCTGAACCACGAGGATTTTCGGTTCCGGGTTCTTCTGCCATAACGAATGTCCTTTTAAGTTTGTTTTGCTGAAAAAAAGGTCACCTAAATACCCTAAGGCACTATGTTTTTATATACTTATGGACATTCAATGTCAAGTGAGGAAGCAACATCTAGAAAAATTAGGGGGAGGTATTATCGAGCAATGAGTAATTCTGCGATTTGAACGGCATTGAGAGCTGCACCTTTTCTCAAGTTATCTGATACTACCCAGAAATTAACAGCCCTATCACGAGAAATATCATCTCTTATGCGGCCCACAAATACTTCGTTTTTATTTTCTCCGTGGGTAGCCAATGGATAAACATTTTTCTCAGTATCATCGGCAACACAAACTCCAGCCTGCGCAGACAAAAGCTCTCTCACAGCAGAAGCAGTAATCGGACCCTCTGTCTCCACATTCAAAGCTTCCGAATGTGAATAAAAAACAGGTACTCGTACGGTTGTTGGGCATACCTGAATTGAATCATCATCGAGAATCTTTCGGGTCTCGTTTACCATTTTCATCTCTTCTTTTGTGTAGCCATTATCTAGAAAAATATCTATATGTGGCAAACAGTTAAAGGCTATTTGATGAGGATAAACATTAGGCTCTGCTGCTTTACCATTCAACAGTTCCTGAGTCTGATTTTTTAATTCATCGATAGCTTTTTGCCCCGATCCAGAAACCGATTGATAGGTGGATACCACCACTCGCTTGATCTTAAATTTTTCATGGATGGGCTTCAGGGCCACCACCATTTGAATGGTGGAACAGTTGGGATTGGCAATGATGCCTGGTTTTTTTCCTATCGCATCCGGATTCACCTCAGGGACCACCAAAGGAATATCGGACTCCATTCGATAGGCACTGCTATTGTCAATGACAACACAATTTGATTTTACTGCTGTAGGCGCAAACTCCCTGCTGATCCCGGCTCCAGCCGAAAACAAAGCGATATCCATACCTGAAAAAGAATCTTGACGTAACTCTTCAACGGCAATTTTCTCACCCTGAAACTCTAAAATTTTGCCAGCAGAACGGGACGAAGCCAAAAGCTTAAGGTTTTCTATTGGAAATTTTCTCTCCTCCAGAATCTCCAGCATTTTTCTACCCACTGCACCCGTTGCCCCAGCTACAGCAACGTTGTATTTTTCTTTTTTAGCAATCAACTTAGTTTCTCCAATTCAGCAACCACTTTATCCCCCATCTCCTGGGTGCCTACTTGTTTCATACCCTCCGACATAATATCTGCTGTCCTAACCCCCTGCCCCAACACATTCTCCACTGCCTGCTCAATCCAGTTATTTGGCTCTTCTTTATCTAATGAATATTTAAACAACATGCCCACGGACAATATCGTTGCCAGAGGATTTGCCAATTCTTTACCGGCGATATCCGGAGCACTGCCATGAATCGGCTCGTACATCGCATATTTCTCACCCAAACTTGCAGATGGCAACATCCCAATTGATCCCGTCAACATTGAGGCTTCATCACTCAATATATCTCCAAACATATTGGTAGTGAGAATGACGTCAAACTGTTTGGGATTGCGAACCAACTGCATGGCACAATTATCAACATACATATGAGAAAGCTCAATCTCGGAATATTTGGAATGAAGGTCCGTCACTACTTCGCGCCAAAATCCAGTTGCCTCCAGAACATTTGCCTTGTCTACAGAACAAACTTTGCCATTTCTTTTCCGTGCTACATCAAAAGCAATTTTGGAAATTCTAATAATTTCAGGCTCTGAATACACGAGGGTATTAAATCCTTGCCGTTCCCCTTTATCATTGGTACCAACTCCCCGCGGCTCACCAAAATAGATCCCACCCGTCAACTCGCGGACCACCAGAAGGTCGAGACCTTCTACTACCTCCCGCTTAAGAGTCGATGCATCAGTCAACGCCGGGAAAATTTTCGCCGGGCGTAAATTGGCATAGAGCCCCAGGCTGGAGCGCAGACCCAACAAAGCCCTTTCTGGACGCAGAGAAAAATCTATAGTCTCCCATTTCGGCCCTCCTACTGCCCCCAATAAAACGCCATCAGATTTTTTAGCTATATCCAGAGTGGCATCAGGCAATGGGTGGCCGGTAGCCTCATAACCAGCACCTCCTACCGGTGCTTCATTCAGGGTTATCTTCAAACCTAGCTTAGACTCGATTATTTTAAGAACTTTTATGGCTTCGGCAACCACTTCCGGCCCGATTCCGTCTCCGGGAAAAACAGCAATATCGAATTCACTTTTCATATCAACAATCAAACTCCTCTTAGATCATAATTTTTACCAACTATCATAAACCAGCGTTAATATTACCACTTGGAAGCCGTAGATAGTTAAAGTAAGTTGTAAAAATTTATTTTTACATTATTATAACCGCGACAACTTTGAATGATCCCGAGATCCTTCGTGGACCTCAGGATGGCGTCTTGAAAACCGCCTTCTTGGGTCATGCTGAGCCTGTCGAAGCATCTCACTTTTCTTCATACCGACTTACGCAAAGGTCTCCTTAACCGCCGGAAGTTAATAAGCCATAAAAATAAATTATGATAAACGGTAAAAAAGTTTGCGTTGTAATGCCCGCCTACAACGCTGAAAAAACCCTGCAAAAAACCTACGACGAAATCCCAATGAATGTCGTAGATGAAATAATCTTAACAGATGATGCCAGCCGTGACCGAACCGTAGAGGTGGCAAAAAGTTTGGGGATAAAAACCTTTGTTCATAATGAAAACAAAGGTTATGGGGGTAACCAGAAAACCTGTTACAAGGCTGCGCTAGACGCAGGTGCAGATATAGCTATCATGCTGCACCCCGATTATCAGTACACTCCCAAGCTCATTACCCCAATGGCTTCGATGATTGCTGAAGGCGTGTTCGATGCAGTGATTGGCTCTCGCATTCTCGGCAATAAGGCTATGATGGGAGGAATGCCTTTATACAAATATGCATCCAACCGTTTTCTTACGCTGACTGAAAACTTTATAATCCAGCAAAAACTATCCGAATACCACACCGGTTATCGGGCTTTCAGTCGAAAAGTATTAGAGACAATTCCCATGCTGGAAAATTCAGACGACTTCGTATTTGACAACCAAATGCTTTGTCAAACCCTGTATTTTGGATTCGAGGTTGGAGAAGTCTCCTGCCCTGCCCTGTATTTTGACGATGCCTCCTCCATCAGTTTCAGTCGCAGCGTCACTTATGGAATGGGAGTGATGCAGACCGCCTTGAAATATGCCATGGCAAAACGTGGCCTGGGACACTTCAGAATATTCAATTCAAGCGGTAAGAAGATTTCCGAAAAGACAGATCAATAACAAACTTTAATCAAACAAAGGCCTTGCGCTGGGGCGGTGGGACCGGCAACTCGACGGTTGCGGGCTTCGAGAATAACTTTTACCTGTCGGGCGGGAATTTTTTTTCGTCCTACATGCACCAGTGTTCCCACCAGGTTACGCACCATATGTTTGAGGAATCCCTTCCCTTCAAATTCAAATTGCAGAAAACCATCCTCCTTTAAAATTTCTACACGGTCCAGAACCCGAATGGGTGTCTTGGCGTTGCAGTTCCCTGCGCGAAAGGAAGTGAAATCGTGCTTACCCACAAAATATTTTGCAGCTCTTCGCATGGCTGCCACATCCAGCGCATGAGGAATGAACCAGGATCGCCGATAATTTAAAGCGGAAGGGTGATCACGATTTAAAACTGTGTATCGATAAAGTTTTCGTTTGGCGGAGCCTCGGGCATTGAAGGCCATGGGAACTTTGCGTACTTCCCTAACAGTGATATCCAGCGGCAGATGACTGTTGAGAGCAAACAGAAACTCGAAGGGTTTCATCTTGGATTCTGTGACAAAATGCGCCGGCATTCCTTCGGCATGAACCCCTGCATCGGTGCGTCCAGAACTTAAAACAGTTGTTTCGGTTTTTGTGATTGCGGTCAAAGCCTTTTCAACGACTTCTTGAACGGAAATTCCATTTTTTTGAACCTGCCAACCGTGGTAGGCAGTGCCTTCATATTCAATTATAAGAAGATATTTTTTTTTCATCTTTTTTCAGCAGCTAAACCCTTACCACAATATGTCTAAAACTAATTTTCTCATGGACAATCTGCCCGCTTTGGCCTGAAAGTCAATTCAATACACCAAAATAAAAAACGCGTTGCAACCACTCAACGCGTTTTTTCTTATTTTCAGCCAATCCCCATCGGGAGGCTAATCCATACTTATATACGGATCATTTCACTGTTTTATTCAACTGGTTTGGTGGAATATCTATCTCTATATAGACCTCCTCAGTTAAAGGTGGGCCTCAAATACCTTCACAAATGAATATAATCCCTCAGCCAGTTTTCGCAAGATGTAACTAAAAATATATTTATTAATGCCCCATTAAAACCGATGAGTACGGCCGTATCGTTGCGAGCAGAAGGTCTTCCTGGGTTCGAGTGATTCCAACGTAAATCATATTGCGACTTTCTTCTCTTTTCACCGGATAGTTCTCTTCGTCAGGTTCTACCAGTGCAACGGAGTCGAACTCCAATCCTTTCACCTGATGGATATTGGTTACGAGAATACCCGGTTCAAAAGAAAACTGATCTCTATGCCCGAGCCTCACCTCTCCCGGCAAATAGGCCTCCATCTCCTCTTTGAGTTCCATAGCCTGTTTTGGATATCGGCATATCAATGCAACGAGCTTATAGGGATCCGTCCGCAACAATCCGCGAGACCAATCCACCAGAGTTTCAATAAGGTCGACATAGTTTTTGGACTGCTGCCAAACAGGGTCCGAACCTGCCCTGCCCTCCACCTTTTTGGGATCACCGGCTACTTTATGCGCCAGGGTCATAATTGGAACCGTACAACGGAATGAAACCTCCAATTGGATAATGGCATCATCATCCAACCCAAGATATTCGACTACTTTTTTCCAGCCTATAAATTTTCTGGCAAAAAGTATTTTCTGAGCAACGTCACCCACAATCGTTACCTGCCGTTTATCATCCACCGCATCCATCATAATGGCAAACTCAACAGGGCCAAAATCCTGCGCTTCATCTATAACGATATGATCCAGAGTAACGACTCCTCCGCTTCCATCCGGCAGGCCTCCATTTTTAAGCTGAATCAACCTTAGAACCAGCGACATATCAAAATAGTCCAGATTCTTTTTATGCCGATTCTTTTCCGTCAAGCGTTTAAGGTAATCGAGATTCGAAGCCAGTTTGGCATCGTGCGGAAGATATTTTTTTAGATGCTCTGTATCCGATAGCAGGTTGTATAAATCCTGCAAATAATCTTCGAGATTAGAAATCTGCTTTTTAATAAATCCTAATTTTTGCTGTTTTTCAGCGTCCGGAAGTTTGGAGTTTTTAACCTCATGACTGAAATCTCTCAGCCTGGGTAGAAGGGGCTTGGCCTTACTTTGCGCCCAGGCTTCCTGATGGGAAGTTCGACTTGCAAATTGTTTTTTAATTTCTTCGTCAAGAGCCAGGCCTTGTTTTTCCACCCAGCCTGCAAGAGCTTTCAGAATCTCTTCAGAAAATTTTATCTCTTCAACAAAAGAAGGAATATTGAGGAATTTGAAAAAAGGCTGCCCGCGAACCGATTTGCGAATTATAGATAAAGCCCAGCTATTGAATGTGGTTGTCTGCACGCCATCGATCCCCATTGAAGGTAAGGTGGCACGAACATAAATAGCCAATGATTTATTCATTACAATGACCCGCGTTTTTTCGGCTTTTACTTGCGAATTATTTTCGTGAAGCAACCAGGCTAATCGATGGAGAGCGACGGTTGTTTTGCCGGAGCCCGCAGAACCCTGGATAATTACAGGGCGTTCTGGGTCTGTGGTGATCAACTCGAATTGATCTTTGGTAATTAAAGAGAGAATGCTCGGTAAACTTTTTTCTTTAGAATGCAATCCACGTGAACGGTGAGCCGCGATCTCTGAATCAACATCAAGTTTTTCCCATCCCGTTTCATTCCTGCGAAAAATTCCTTCAGGAGCGTCTATTTGCACCAGATGACCATTTTCCACCTTATAAGAACGCCTCAGTTTTATCTTTCCAATCCGTTCTCTTTGGTTGATTACCTCGAAAAATTCTTCATCCTGCTTATAATTGAAATACAGAGCAGCGATGGGTCCATTGCGCCAATCCACGATCCCCGCATCTATATTGCTTTTTTTCCCAATCAGGAAAGAAACTTCACTGCCATCCTCTTCTGTGGTGGAAACTCTACCGAAATAAGGCTCCTGAATCAGTTCCAGCAAGGCTTTATCACTATTCTTACGAATATCCAGAATGGAATGCGCCACCGCTTCATCGGAAATGAGGGGCTGCCTTTCTTCATCATTCCATTCGTTGACCACCTGCTTGGTCAACTCTCTAGCTGCCTGATTCGCATTGACCTTGGCTTCCTGCACCACTGGCAACTGACGACAAAGAGATTCAAGGGTGGACTCAAGGAGCTCCTCCTCCTCTTTGATATAAGCTAACTCTTCTTCAGTTAAAGACATTTTGTATCCATTTGGGTGATATCCGCCTCATCCTTATAAATAACCAAAGATGAACCCAATAATCTAAATGAGTAGACCAGATAAGGTCAACCAAAATATCAATAGTCGATAAAAATATATTTTTACGGGATCATCGGAAATAGCGAAAAACAAAGAAAGGCTTTTAAATAAGCGGGTTTTCCTTTATTATTAAAAATCCAATACGCATAAAATAAGAATAATTTTCAGTACAATTTCAGGAGTTTTTTTCATGAAAACCTATGAAGATCTGGTCGGTGATGGCGGATCGGACATAATTGGACAGGTAACCCAACTGGGAGAAAAACTACGATCCCGCTTGGACAAAATAAAACATAAAGTAGCCCTAATGAGTGGAAAAGGAGGCGTGGGAAAAAGTTCAATCACCGCCAATATCGCTTCATGCCTTGCAGACCGTGGCTATAAAGTGGGAATTCTTGATGCAGATTTGAACGGACCCAGCATCGGCCATCTATTAGGTGTGGGTAACGACCAAAAACTGGAAGCTAAAGACAATGGTTTTGAACCCGGAAACGGTTATCAGGGAATAAAAATCATGTCCATGGATATGCTTTTGAAAACCGCAGACACACCGGTGATGTGGACCGAAGGTGCCGATGCAACAGCGGTATGGGTCAGCACTATGGAATCCACAGCAATCCGCGAACTGTTGGCGGACACCAACTGGGGAGAGCTGGACTACTTGCTAATAGATATGCCTCCAGGAAGTGACAGGATAGACAACATCCGATCCCTCATTCCAGAGTTAGCGGGAGCGGTGGAAATCACCATCCCTTCCATGCTGTCACAGCATATCGTGACCAAGTCCATTACCAAGAACAACAAAATGGGCGTGCCCATTATTGGCTTGATAGAAAACATGGCTACCTATGTTTGCCCGCATTGCGAAAAAGAAGGCAAACTGTTTCAAGGCGAAGACGTACAAAAATTAACGGAAAGAAAAGAGATCCCTTATATCGGGAAAATCCCTTTCGATACTCGCGTATCGCAAAGCAAATCGGGTCAACTTTTCTTCACCGAGTTTAAAGATTCTGTTACCGGCAAAGCAATCGCTGATACGGTTGACAATATCGAAAAATTTATAAAAAAATAGTCCCAACAGGAGGCGTAATGAAATTCCTTTGTATCCCTTGTGATGTCAAAATGGAAGTACAGGTAGATGGCATCATGCCGGAAGAAAAACAAAATCTGACGATGAAGTTTAAATGTAAAAAGTGTGGACACATGATTGCCATGCTCACCAACAATTTTGAAACGGAGTTTGTCAGCAAACTGGGTGTTGAAATGGGTGGCGCATCAGATATCAGTAAATCCCCGATGGCCACGGTAAGTTCCACATTAGCTCAGGCCAAAGAAGAACTCAAAAGCACCAATCCCGAAGACGATCTCATCTGGACGGAAGAAGCAGAACAACGAATCAAAAAGGTCCCCTTCTTTGTCCGCGGTATGGCTAAGAAAACCGTCATCAATTACGCGGTGGAAAAAGGCGCAACCACCATTGACGCTAAACTCATGGACGAAGTCCGAGAAAAAGTCGGCATGTGAGGCCAACGGCCTCTGGCAATTAACCCCCTCCTTCCCAAGGAGGGCCGGGGTGATTCACACTTAATTTCAAATTAGCCCCCTCTTTCTCAAACTCGAACAATAGGAACACGTTTTGTTCGATGGGTCGGGGTGGTTCACATTAGCGCTTTAGCCCCCATTATATTGTTCCATTAAATTTGTGCCCCTGTGGTATCCATTCCTTGTGATTCATGCCCGTGTTATATTTTACCTTAAAATTCATGCCCCGCAGGGGTAGTAACGGGTAGTAGGGGTACGGGCCACGCCCGGTGGCGGATATGGGAAAAACGAGGAAAGAGCCACTGGAATGCGGCGCTTTTGTTACCGAGCCGGACAGCGGATTTCTAAATGGTTGCCATCCGGGTCTTTGAAGTGAACCGACTCTCCCTTGCCCAAAATAAGAGGTCCGCGAAATTCTATTTGGTTCTTTTTTAATTCTTCAATTATTTCAGGAAATTTTTCTCTGTTTGTGCCAAAGGCTATGTGGGCATAGCCTTGTTCACTAAGACAATCGATGGCATTCTGCATCTCCAGTTCGTGACTTTCAAAGAGGTGCAGGGTAGTGCTTCCTGTGTCCAGCATCAGGTGACGAATTTCCTCTGCATACCTTTCCGCTACCTTGAAACCCAAAACATGGATATAAAACTTCTCAGCTTTGTCCAAGTCCCGGACATTCATTCCAATATGGTGGACACCATCCAATTGCATGACTAGCCCTTAGTTAAAGCAAGCGTTGTAATTGTATTATAATACGTTTGGAAATAAACGAGATAAAAGAAACAAGTCTGAACCCAGAACACTTTGACTATTGATGGCAAGTTTCTGCTAAATACATCAAAATTTTCAGAGCCACTGGATTTGCCCCCTTTATAGCAAGCATTCCTACTTGAAAAAAATTAGCACCCACACCACTTGACAACTAGGGAAACAGGCGACAAATTATAAATAACATGCGACGGGAGGGGGGCTTTCCTCCCAATTCAAGCCAGAGTGTGCTATGAAAATGGTCTAAACTCTGCATTTACCGATGGTGGTGTAGAGGAGCCATATTTCGCCGCATGCTCTGGTGTTTTTTTATGGCGCACCTTAGCTGCAAATTCTCCTCGGCCGATGTCAGCCACTGGCCCCAACTCCAGCGGGGCATGTCACGATCCAACCCAAAATCGATAAAATTTATTAATAATATATTGGAGTCTGGAAATGGAAGAAATTTTCAACACTATGAACACCCAAATGTCTCAATTGCCAAATCCTGTGCAAATTTGGATGAATTGGATGATGTTAATTTTTTTAAGTTCGATTCTTTTTGTCTGGAAAAACAGGACGGCTCGATGGGTACTTGCCTCAATTTTACTATCTATGCCTATGGCCCTGTTGGTCTATTCCCTGACGAACACGGTTCATCTTTTAGGCATCGTTCATATCGTCTTGTGGCTACCCCTCCTGATTCTTATTTACCGCATAGATTTCAAAACCGAGTCATTTAAAAAATTTAGTCCTTATGGAACTTGGATTATTTTATTAGCCACAACAATTGTTATATCTTTAATCTTTGATTTTCGAGATATTTTCCTGGTATCCATCGGCCAAAAGTAAAATCCACCCTAAGCCGAATACGGTCCATAGAGGTTTCTCCCCCCAGGACCCCTGGCTATCAACTCCAATTCTACCCCTACCAACTAAAATAAAAATTATCGTATAATCCTAACTTCCGTTTACAACCCATAATGGAAACTCGCGTTTTGAAGTAAACGGTATGATAAAAAGGTTTTTTTCATATTAATTAACCATCGCTAAGAATTGGAGTAATAATGCGTTCGATAAAAGTCGAAGGACTCGACATCCCCTGGACGGCTCTCACCTTGGGCGGAATGCAGATTGCCCCCAGCAAAGAGTGGGGCGACGGGTGTTCGGAAGAAGAAGCCGACCGGGTGGTGAAGACCGCTCTGGAGTGCGGCATTATGGCGTTTGACACTGCCGAGGCTTATGGAAAAGGGGAATCGGAACGCCGCCTCGGCAAGGCCCTGGGCTCTCGAAAAAACGATGTCCTCATCATTTCCAAAATCACCCCCGATGCTGAAATGACACCCGAGGGTTATCTGTCGCGTCTTGAAAAGTCATTGAAAAATTTGGGGCGGGATTATGTCGATGCCTATCTGGTCCACTGGCCGGGCTATTATGTAGACTCCTTTCAAAATATGCAGAGGTTGTGCGAGGTCATGGCTGCCGTCAAAGAAAGTGGCAAGACCCGTACCATAGGTATCTCGAAATTCCAGGCGAAGGACATTGTCCTTATGTCAGAATTCGCACCGTTGTTCACTGTCAATCAGGTTCCTTATAATCTGCTTGACCGTGCGTACGAAGGAGAGAATTTAAGGGAATGTGTAAAGGCCGGGATTGAATACATGGCATGTTCGCCCAGCGCCCGGGGTCTTTTAGCCGGTCGGTTGGATGCAGACACCTCCAATCCTGCCCGTAGCGACTATCACCTGTTTGCACCGTTTGCCATCAGTAATTCGCAAGACATGCGAGACACGGTTCAGGAAATTGCAGAAGAAATCAACACGGCCCCCATCAACGTGGCATTGGCCTGGGTGATCCAGCGAAAAAATATCACCACTGCTGTGGTCGGGGCAAGCAAAGCGGATCAGGTGAAGGAATTTTGTGCTGCCGGGGAAATTACGCTTACTTCCGATCAACTGGACCGACTCAACGAGGAGAGCGCCCTTTTTCATGGCTGGAGTGGAGCCGGTTACTGATGGCGACTGTCACCTCCAGGATAGCGAGACAGATTAAAAAAAGGGTGCCTTATACAAAGAAAAATTTTGTCTAATTTCGAAAGGAAAATATTATGAAGGTGATCTTGTTAGGGGCAAGCGGAATTATTGGCAAAGAAATTGACAAAGCTCTTTCAACGAACCATGAGGTTATACGCGCCGGTCGCAACGGGGATGTAAAAGTAGATTACACCGATACTATGTCTGTCAAATCCATGTTCGACCAGGTTAGAAGTTTTGATGCGCTCATATCTGCAGTGGGGCGAGACAGCCAATTTAAACCCTATGAAGAGCTAACCGATGAAGACTACGCCTATGGTTTTGAACGAAAATTCATGGCGCAAATAAATCTGGTGCGAATGGGAACCCCCTACATTAATGATTCTGGTTCATTTACTTTATCCAGTGGATATCTGAGCGACTACCCATACGCTGAAAGTGCTGCAACCGGTCCTTTTAACGCTGCCGTTGATTCTTTTGCGCGAACTGTAGGGCCTTTATTGCCAAGGGGGATTCGTGTAAATGTTGTCAGTCCAGCTCCAGTTGTTCCGTCTGAAAAATCAGGACGAGGGGTAGTAACTGCTGCCCAGGCAGCAGCAGGATATATTCAAAGTGTCGAAAGCAACATGAACGGAGAAGTTATCCGTATGTGGGGCGGTCTAGAGAATGAACCACGTCGTTAAAAAGTCATTCCAAAAATTTAAATTACCCCAGGACCACTGGATCTACCCGCAAGCGGGCATGAAATCTATGGAAGGGGGTATCACATACCCCCTTCTACCCGTTTCTTCCCTCCATTAAGGTGTTCTTCCCCTCCCAATAGGCCTAAAAACAATGTATTAGAATTACATTAATATTTCAGATTGAATTATGATTAAATTACTGATAGTTTGATAGATAAGAATATATAAAAAACCTAGCATACGGGGTTATTTTGAATACCTTTGCTTTTAGGGAGTTTTTCTAATGATTCAGGAACTTATATCCAATTTTTGGCGAAATGGTAAAGATTTGCAAGAGGAAGGCAAATTTCAGGCTTCTCTAAAAATACTATTAAAGGAAGTACGTCATATCCTTGATGACTCTAACCCATTGGCAAAATCTATTGATAGAGATGACTCTCATGAAGTCATGGCCAAAATTTCCATAGAAGAAAACAATATGGATTTAGCTGAAATCCTTCTGCTGGATTCTGAGAAAAGTAAAATGTAATCCTCTTTAAATTAAAGGGGTCCACCTCTCAGGGACCCGTGTGATATTGAACCATTAACTTCATGCCCGGCACGGGTAAAACTATATGGAAGGGAAATCATGAGTCACTTTTTGACTATAAGTTACCTTTCAAAACATGAAAATTCCCAGGACCACTGGGTCTTATCTCCAGAATTTACTTTTGATACTCCGCCCAACAAAATAACTTTTCCCGAACACCCGTTACTATCGTGTCAGATAGTTTACCTCTCTATATTTATTGCTTTTTTCATTTCAAGGACCTGCCGCCACACGCCATTTAACAAGCGTAAATGGGCATACATTATTGAATCTATCTTTGTCCAAACTTTCTTCGGGAATAAAGCCAGCTCCACCAATATCGTTTAAGTAGTTGGCAGAAATATTCAGCAGAAAAATGCTCTTAAAGGGGGTGGAAAATGAATATTCAACCACACAAGATTCTGGTAGTAATCCCTGACAAGCGTTTACGAGAATTGATTGGAGAAGTGATTACATTGTTGAAACACCAGCCAATTTTATTGAGTAATGGGAACCAGGCTATTTCCGAATTCTCTAACGACAAGTCCATTGCGGTAGTGGTAATCGACTGGGAAATGACAATGAAACCTTTCCCTGATTTTGTAAAAGAAATGAGTTCAATTTCTTCTTACCTGGGAAAGTTTGTATTGGCTGATATGAACGATGGCGAAATAAGAAAACATATAGAAGCAGGTAACTTCTGTTGTTATACACAGAAACCTTTTCAACTTGAGAAGTTTGAAAAGGGATTATTGGGATGTATTAATGAATATGAATTGGCAATAAAAGAATTGTAATTGCCGCTAGTGGTAAATATTTGTTGAAAAATACCTTAATTACTCGTTTTTCAAGCATTTTATTGAAGTATATATAAAAAAATGAGCGCGGAAGAACATCCATGAGCAAATTTAAAAAGCGTATCAATAAATTAAAAAAAATAGAGCTACTGGTAAACAGTCAGAAGAATTCCACGTCAAGTCAACATCCACTTCAGTGTATCTTCCAGGTGGAAAGGCTTGTACTCGCCAATTATCTTATTGAGGCGACTGTTGGAACCCCTTAAAACGAGCACCTCATTTGAGCGGACAAATTCAGGGTTTTCGCGAACTTCAATACTATGGCCAGTAATCTTTTCACAAAATAAAACTACCTCACTTAATGAGTATATTTGCCCCGTACATACATTTAGTGTTTCACCTCTGGGGCATTGCTCCAATAGCTTTCGGTATATATTAACAACGACACGCACATCGCCAAACTCCCGCGAAACATTCAAACTACCTAACTCAAGAATTGGCTTTTTTTCAAGGAAGTGAGCAACAATCTTTGGAATCAAAAAATGTTTTTTCTGCCCAAAACCGGTGTAGTTAAATGGCCGAACAATAAACAGGGGCAGTCGTTCAATCCACAACCCCGCCATCTGCTCCATCGCAAGTTTGCTCACAGCATAGTCATTGGCAGGACTGGGAGTAATATCTTCACTTATAATATTATCAGTCTGATTACCATAAATATTGGCACTACTTGCCAATAAGATACTGCGCACATTGGGTACGTGTTGATGTAAGGCCGCTAGAAGGTTTTGCGTTCCTATCAGGTTAACTTCATAAAACTCACGGGCGTTTCCATGACCAACATAGGAGATACTGGCAAGATGGGCCACGGCTTCGGGTTTAAGTTGCGCAACCTCGTCTGCAACAGCTTCAGGATTAGTCAAATCAGCATTTAATCCATGAACATGGTGGCCTTGACCTTCTAATTCCTGCTCCAGGTAACCACCGGTGAATCCTCTAAGCCCAGTAATTAAAATTCGCATATCTAAAGTGACGTTTCGCTTTTAACCCGGCGCAAGTCGGCCTTAACCATCATGGCGCAAAGCTCTTCCAAAGTGGTACGGGCCTGCCATCCCAAGTCTAATCTGGCTTTTTCAGGGTTTCCCTGAAGGAGAGCTACCTCAGTGAGTCGATAAAACTTCGGGTTGATGGAAACTATGCTTGCTCCGGTCGCACTATTTACAGCTACCTCATCAACCCCAGCACCTTTCCACACAATTTTCATGTCTAGTTCTTTACAGGTCATTTCCACAAAATCACGTATCTTTTCTGTCCTGCCACTCGCCAGCACATAGGTGCCGGGTTTTTCGGCCTGCATCATTTTCCACATACCCTCTACGTAGTCATTGGCATAGCCCCAATCGCGTTGAGCCTCTAAATTACCTAGTTCAACATGATTTTGTTTGCCAAGTTTTACACGCACCAGTCCATCCGTAATCTTTCGTGTTACAAATTCTAAGCCTCGCAATGGAGATTCGTGATTGAACAAAATACCACTTACACCAAAGATGTCATAACTTTCCCTATAGTTGACAGTCATCCAATGAGCATAAGCTTTCGCTACACCGTATGGGCTTCGAGGATAAAAGGGGGTTGTTTCGCTTTGTGGAACTTCTTGCGCTAATCCAAACATTTCTGAAGAAGATGCCTGATAGAAACGAATTTTAGTGTTAACAGTGCGTATTGCTTCCAACAGGTTCAATACGCCAAAACCTGTAATCTGGGTTGTGGTGATAGGTTCACTGAAAGACGCGGCAACAAAACTCTGAGCGGCGAGATTATAAACTTCATCTGGTTCAACTTTTTCAAGAAGCCGAAAAGCTGCCCCCAAGTCGATAAGATCGTAGCCCAACAAATGCAGGTTGGGATTATTATTTACACCCAGTTCTTCAATGCGCCAAAAATTGGTTGAAGCAGCACGACGGTAGGTACCATAAACGTTGTACCCTTTTTCAAGCAGGAGTTTGGCGAGATAAGCCCCGTCTTGCCCAGTAATACCTGTTATGACTGCAGTTTTCATATTTTTTTCTCATTTTATTCATAATTAACTATACTTATTCCGTTCACTGCACTTTCAAATATATTATTTTCTGAGCATCCTTTGATTAAAAAGTCACAAAAATGTAAGTGAATATTCTTGTTCGCTGGGATTGTTGGGTTGATCAAGAGCATTCGGTAATTTTTCTACAAAAGAGTCTTCCACGGGAAATTTGGTAAAAGTAATCTCTATAGTATCTGGAGTTAAAGCTTCATCTACTTTTCGATAATTATTACAGTGCACGTGACAAATCTTCAAAGGAAAGTTCTCTACAAAAAACAATATTTGATCCATATGACGGTCAACTTCGTGAAACTCTATAACCATTCCACATATTCGCTCTGATATCAGATTTAGCTGGTCAAGGATAGGATATTCTCCTCCTTCAATATCAACACTAAAAAATACATTCCTAACTTTCTTGGGGATTATTTGTTTATCAATCGTATCTACAGAAACATAGTTTGAACATTGATTTGCACCGATAAACTTTTTTATGTGCCTACTACTCCCCCTAAAAAAAATACAGTAGCCCATTATCAAACGAAACCAAAAGAGCGATTTTCGACTACCACGACTAAGAGCCACTCTCAACTTTCTAAGAAAAAGATTCAATCCTATGGAGTCATCAAAGGCAACTACCGGAACATAATTGTGTTTTTTAAAATCTTTCTCGAAACTCCAATCGTAAGAAATTCCAAAACTTATTAACATTTCTGACGCAGCAATACTTCGCTGGTCCACTAAATAACCACCATCATTATCTTTTCCCAAGCGAACTAGTGAGTTCAAACTATATGGACGCAAAAAAGAAGGGAGTACTGCTGAATTATAATTGGACAATCGTCAATTCCTAATTAAAATTATACCTAAAGATCTTCAAGTGCCTTTTCAACTTGCACCATAATTCTATCTACAAAGGCTAGCTCTTTTCCCAAATTTTCATTGCTATTATACAGCGGTGTATTGCTTAAGAATTTTGTGTGGGGGGATAGGGATCCGTATAATTCTATTGGATGACCCGGGTCTACATGAATAGAAATTATTTTAACATCAAATGTGGAGGCTATGTGCATCAACCCACAGTCTACACCAACAAATAATGCGCACTGTTTAATTATTGCAGCACCTGCACGAATAGTAGGCTCATCCTTAATCCTAATGGTTCCGGGAGGACCATCGTTAGAAGATTTTGGCAATAATGTTAATATTTTTATTTTGTACTTTTGATGTATTTTTTCTATTAGCTCCGGGAAACCATTCCATGTCCTGGGGTCATGCTTTTCAGGGGCAACACCTTTTATTCCAGTTTCACAGGCCAATACTATAAAGGATTCTTTTTCCTGAACCCCTGCTTTTTTTAACAGGTAATTTGCCTGCGAAATATCTTCTTCATTTAAATACAGGATTGGCTTTCGTTGACTTAGAAGCACCCCTGCTCTTTCCGAGAACTGATCAATCATATGTTTTCTGGGATCCCACTCAGAAGAGTAATTATAAAAAAATATGACTAAATCATATTTCATATTATATAGAAGGCGGTTTTTCAGGTACGCCAACTTTCTTATAATAAATTTTATGACATTTTTAGATTTTGGCCTAATGAACTCGTGGTCAGGAAAATCAAACTTATCAATATTGGGATCATTGGCAATAATGTCAGAGTAAGCTCCTTTTAAACAGCCAAATGTTATTTCCGCTTTTGGAAATTTTTCCTTTAAGGCAATTATAGATGGGGCAATTAGAAGCAAATCCCCAACACCCTTAAGCCGTCCAAGGTAAATAGTTTTCGGATTTTTGCACGAATACATAAAACCCAATGCTGACAACAAACTCATTTTATTCCTAAGGTAGTTCGGGAACTAAAGGAAATTATTTACTACAAGCGAGGATGGTTTATTTATGCTGTTAGCCACTGTGCGAACTTTAACTCTATCAAAAAATCACTTGCAATTTTTCAGGCAAAGTAGCGCAAAAAATATAGATCGGTCAAGCTTAAATTTCAATTTGGTATCAAAAAGTACTATGAAATCATGGCTTCTACAATTAGCATTTATGATAAATTTTTGATATGAAAGAATTGTTTGTCGACTTAATTTGTTCCGTTGGGAATGTAATTAAAGGTTTGGACTACTATCCCCAGGTAGACATAACAAAAAATTATCACGGCGACATTCTTGCTTTACCCCAATAGAATAATCCTGGAAAAATTACCCGTGGAGGTACTCCACAAAAAAACGGGAGCGGCCTGACCACCGCTCCCGTTCGGGTTGGAGCGCTAACTGTATGGTAGGGCTAGCACTCGTAATTTTTAATTTTTGGGAGGAGACCCCTCCACCGCTAGAGAAAAAGGAGGGGGAGGTGCCGGCAGAGGGACTTCCATCCATTCTCAGTATGCCACTTCTTTATTGCAATCGGGTTTCGCTTTTGTCCCGAATATGTCACAAAATTCAACTACTTAGGCCTCTCAATTTTTATTCAAACAGGCTGAGCACTGACACAGCTGTCTTAGCAATTCGTGAGTATAGAGTCCCGTATCATGCCCATCACTCCAGTCGAACTGAATAGCATAGAGTCCCACAGCTTTTAAGTTTCGCGGGCGAATCGAATCTGGAATCGAGCCAGGCGCTATCAATTTCTTGCCACTCCACTCATCAATGCAATTGGCGCAGGGACAATTCTCACGTAATATTTTTACTGGATACTCAGATTCATGACCATCGTTCCAGGAAATTCCCAGAGTGGATTCATTGACCTGTTTTATATTTTTTGGTGCAGGAGCTGTCATAATCGCTTATCCATTTTCTAGATTTTCCATTAAGCAGAATACCGATAACAACTGAAAGGAAAATTATTAATCACCCTAGCCCCTCTTTATAAAAGATGGGTTAGTTAATACCAGTTACAGGCTTTATCCGTTTAGCTGGCCCCACGCCTAGTGGCCGGCTAGCTTTTCCAGGCTAATTCAAAGGACGCATCAACTTTATCGTCTTTAGATTGGTTGATACTCAACTGCGCCGCTACCTGCCCTGCCAACTCTTTATAAGCTTTGCTGGCAGGAGAATTGGCATCACTCATGACTATGGGCACGCCAGAGTCACCCCCCTCAACAACTTCAGGGATTATGGGAACCTTACCAAGAAGTGGGATCTCAAAATTGTCAGCGAGAGTTTGCCCACCGCCTTCTTTAAATATGGTGTGCTTTTTATCACAGCTATCGCAAACAAAATAACTCATATTCTCAACAATACCGAGTAAGGGAACTTTTACCTGCTGGAACATTTTTACGCCTTTGTCGGCATCGATCAGGCTGACTTCTTGAGGAGTGGTCACGACCACCGCACCCGACAGCGGTGCCTTTTGAGTTAAGGTCAACTGAACGTCTCCCGTTCCCGGAGGCAAATCTATAACCAGGTAATCGAGCTCACCCCATTCCACGTTTTGCAGAAATTGCTGGATAATACCTCCCAGCATAGGCCCGCGCAGCATCAAAGGTTGTCCCTGTTTTGTTAGGAAAGCTGCTGAAACTACTTTGAGGCCATATTTTTCGTGCGGAAAAAATTTGTTTTCTTCGGCTACTTTGGGAGAGGTGATTGGGATTCCCATCATCTGTGGAATGCTGGGACCATAAATATCCGCATCCATCAATCCCACTTTGGCTCCTGTCATGGATAAGGCAATCGCAAGGTTGGTACTTACAGTAGACTTGCCCACCCCACCCTTTCCACTCGCTACGGCAATGATATTTTTAACTCCCGTTAAAACCGGCTGGCTGTGCTGAGTCGGACGCACAACGGCAGTCATATTTACATCGACGCTATCGACACCTTCAATAGCCTGAACCTTGGTTTCGCATTCTGTTTTCAATTGTTCTTTTACAGGACAGGCGGGCGTTGTAAGTTCGACGTCAAACTTTACCTTTCCTCCCTCCAGTTCCATATTTTTAACAAATCCAAGACTGACAATATCTTTATGAAGGTCAGGGTCTTGAACCGTTTTCAGTGCATCAATGATTCTTTCTTGCAATTTGGGGTCAGACATAATTGCTCCTAAAAAGTAAAAACACCGGAAATGCAGTCCATTTCCGGAAAGTTTCATTAAAATACGGTTAAGTCTCTTAAAAAACAGGGACTTTATCCGGCTCTCTTAGGATGGCTTTGCATCCAAAAGGATTTTAAAGCGCATCAGGCTAATTTTTGCTCAATATTTCAAAACCACTTTAAGTATTGATTTTGCTTGCTTTGCGATACCGCATATTGTATATATTTGACTTGAGCATACAATATATTGTATTCCTTAAATCGAGTATAAATTTGATCTTAGCAGATGATTTTAATTAACTCATTGAATTATAAAGTTTTAATTTAATTCTAAGCAGGAAACCAAAACGCAGTTCCTTGCCTAGCAAACAAATAAGATCGCCACCCTGAAACGTCAAGCCTGGAAATCACCTTTTCGCTTTTCGATACAAATAACCTTTTAATTTACAGAATAAATGAGGCCAGAAAAAACTTCAGACCTGCAAGAAGAGCTCGAAAAAAGGTTTTTGACCTATGCTCTATCAACAATCGTTTCGCGCTCTCTCCCGGATGTCCGCGACGGACTAAAACCTATCCATCGTAGAATTTTATTTGCGATGGAAAGCATGGGGATGAATGCTGCAAGCAAGCATGTTAAATCCGCCAAAATCATTGGAGAAGTTTTGGGTAAATACCATCCCCACGGCGACTCATCCACTTATGAGTCGATGGTCAGAATGGCGCAAGATTTTTCAATGCGCTATCCATTAGTTGATGGCAAAGGAAATTTTGGGTCGATGGACGGCGACTCTCCGGCTGCTTACCGCTATACAGAAGGCCGATTGACCTCTATCACAGCGTTCCTGCTCAGCGATATTAAAAAAGATACTGTGGATTTTCGTCCTAATTATGACAACACCCTGAAAGAACCTGTGGTATTGCCTTCGCGGATACCGAATTTATTAATCAATGGTTCATCCGGTATCGCTGTTGGAATGGCGTGTTCTTTTCCCAGCCATAATTTACATGAAGTTTTTTCGGCGCTTTTCTCTCTCATCGATCAGCCAAAACAAACGATTACATCATTGATGAAGCATATCAAAGGGCCTGATTTTCCTACCGAAGGCATAATCCTAAACAGCAAGACCGAATTAAGGAAAGCTTATGAAACAGGTTCGGGGGCGGTAAAAATTCGTGGCGAATGGAAAATAGAAGATCTTCCGCGCGGCAAAAAACAGATAATTATCACCTCCATCCCATACGCGATTAATAAAGCGCGAATGATCGAAAGAATCGCTGAAATTATTATTTCAAAAAAACTTGCGCCCCTTACAGATGTCCGTGATGAAAGCGATGAAAAAGTTCGAGTTGTTCTTGAAATAAAGAACACCGCTGACCCGGAAAAGTTAATGAGCTATCTTTTTAAACACACGGATCTGGAGTCAAATTTCCAAATCAATTTCACTTGTCTGAAACCAAATGGCGAACCGGCACGATTGTCATTACTTGATATCTGCCAGGAGTTTCTGGAGTTTCGCAAACAGGTTGTCACACGCCGTCTCCAATACGAACTTGCCCTTCTCGAAAAAAGATTGCATATTCTCGCCGGCTTTGCAGCGATTTTCGCCGATTTAGACAAGGCACTAAAGTTGATCCGTTCTTCCAAATCGAGAAAAGAAGCGCATGAAAAAATCCGCAAACATTTCAAGCTGGACGATGAACAAACCAGTGCCATCCTCGAATTCCCTCTTTATCGATTGGTATCCCTGGAAATGGATAAAATCATCGCTGAGCAACAGGAAAAATTAAAAGAGAAAAAGAAAATCACCTCCATCCTCAAATCACCTAAGAAGATTTGGGAAGAAGTTCGCAAGGAACTTGAAGAAATCGATAAAAAATATGGCGATAAAAGAAAAACTAAATTTGGCGCCAGTGAAAGCGTGGAATTCAATGCTGAAGATTTTATTGAACATGAAGACGTTCACGTGGTTCTCAGTCAGAATGGCTGGATCCGAAAACTTAAAACACTTAGCGACCCATCTACACTGAAGTTTAAGGAGAACGATTCACTCTTGGGGGCGACCCCCTGCAACACAAGGGACCTGCTAGGCATCTTCACGTCATTTGGTGTTACCTATGTTGCAAAGGTTTATAACTTGCCCTACACAAGAAGCGGATTTGGTGAACCCATACAAAGCCTTTTTAAGTTTACAGATGGAGAAAAAGTAATAGGGATGATTCGTTTGCCAGCAGCAGCTGAAGAAGACAATGAAAATGGTCAAAGCACTTTGGGTTTTGAAGATGAAGCAGAATTTATGGTTGCCAGTGCTAATGGATTTGGTTTTCGCTTTCCAATAACTAATTTGGGAGAAACCACCCGGTCAGGAAGAAAAATTATGAGCTTGAAAAATGATGACCGAATGATCGGGTTTGCTCCTGTCACACATGATCATTTATTTCTCGCCACAGCTAAAGGAAAAGCAGTGGTCATAGCAACTGAACAAATAACACAGTTAACGGGTTCTGGAAAAGGTGTGATATTAATGAAACCTGGAGACAGTCAGTTAATAGGATTCAAGTTTGTAACCCTAAAAGATAAAGTCACATTGGCTTTCGATTCAGGTAAAGATAATCAGATCACTGTAAAAAGCGTTCGACTTTGTAATCGAGGCAGCCAGGGTGTCATAGTCTCAAAACGAAAAACCATTGTAAAAATCACATAATAATATGGCTAAATATAACGCTGAAGATATTCAGGTTCTGGAAGGACTCGAGCCTGTTCGTAAAAGACCGGGAATGTATATCGGCTCCACTTCTTCTACCGGACTTCACCACCTACTTTGGGAAATTCTTGACAATAGTGTTGACGAAGCTCTAAACGGGCATTGCGACAACATTGAAATCTCTCTTGATGCCGATCAGGGGGTTACCATCAAGGACAATGGTCGAGGGATTCCTGTCGATACCTACCGCAAAACCAAAAAAAGTGCGATGGAGATCCTATTCACCACCCTCCACTCAGGCGGAAAGTTTGGCCAAGGCAATTACAAAGTATCAGGCGGATTGCATGGTGTTGGCATGGCTGTGGTTTGCGCCCTTTCAGAAACCATGACTGCTACTTCCCGGCGGGATGGATTCGAATGGACTCAATCCTACGCGCGAGGTAAACCCTTATCGAAACTCAAAAAAGGAAAAGCCGCACGACTTTATGGAACCACTGTTTATTTCCGTCCCGATCCTGCTATTTTCCCTAAAATTGAGTTCAGCCCAAAATTAATTATGGAACGGGCAGAATCTAAAGCTTTTCTCAATAAGGGATTAAAAATCACCTTCACTGAGAACAAAAACAAGCACACCTATCATTACCCTGATGGTATTCGGGATTATATAAAAAAGATCGTTGGTCAAAAGTCTACTTTGATGGAAAGCCCTATTTATGTTGAGAAGGAAGATAAATTATTAAAGCTCGAAACAGCATTTTTATGGACTCCCAACACAGACACTCAGGTTCTTTCATTTGCAAACTCTATCCGTACTGTCGATGGAGGAACTCATGAAAATGGTTTCCGAAATGGCACAACGAAGGCCATGCGCGCCTACATCGATAGAAGAAAGCTTCTCCCAAAAGAAATTTCCTCTATCACCAGTGATGATGTCCGTGAAGGTTTGGTTGCCATCATCAATGTATACTTGCAAGGCGAAGTAGAATTTCAAGGGCAGACAAAGGGTCGTTTAAATTCTGAAATCACGTCTCAAATTGAGGTAGTTGTTAAACATTCTCTCGAACATTTCCTCAATGAAAACCAGACCCTGGGGGATGCTCTGGCCACCCGTATCATTTTATCTGCACAGGCTCGGATTGCCTCTCGACAGGCAAAAGACGCGGTACAGAGAAAAACCAACATTTCGCATCGATTAAACCTTCCTGGAAAACTTTCGGACTGCGCTACGACCGACAAAGATGAAGCTGAATTGTTTATCTGTGAAGGAGATTCTGCTGGCGGATCCAGCAAGCAGGCAAGAGACCGGAAAACACAAGCCATTCTTCCGATTCGCGGAAAAATCCTCAATGTGGAAACAGCGACTCTGGCAAAAACCCTTGCTAATTCCGAAATACAAAATCTTGTTTCTGCCTGTGGCACGGGACTATTGAATAAATTTGATTACAGCAAACTACGATACGGAAAAATTATTATTATGACCGATGCAGATGTAGACGGAGCGCATATTTGCACACTGCTATTAACCTTTTTCTATCGCTGCATGCCCGAAATTATTCACAAAGGCCATCTTTTTATTGCCCAACCCCCTCTTTATCGAATTGATGTTGGCAAAAAGCTTTATTACGCCGTTACCGAAGAAGAAAAAAATAAAATTGTACAGGATTTAAACGGAACCCAACACGATATCGGCAGATTCAAAGGATTAGGTGAAATGCCCGCTTCTGATTTAAGAGAAACAACCATGAATAAAAAATCACGATCCTTAATAAGAGTGGCATTGAGAGACGCAGAAAAAGCCAGCGAAACAGTCTCCCAACTAATGGGAAAAAATGCCGAGTCTCGTTACAATTTTATTAAGGAGAAAGCGGAATTCGCACAAGACCTTGATGTATGACACTATCTCTCGCAAAACCCTCACCCAACTCCCCCACCACATTATAGATCCCTCATTACTTCAATCTTTTCAAATAGCTAAATAGCTTTTAATCAACTTGAGTTTTGCCATTCAGGGTAGTAGGATTGAGAGTGGGAATTTGTGATTATTCAATCCAGGAACCAGAGAATGGGATTATTTTCTAAATCAAAAGAATCAGGTTCTTCCGAAGGTAACGGTAATAAGCCTGCTGAGAAGCATGAGACCCAGAATAACTCCTCAGGAAATACCAACGATGTATTAATCAACGATCCCGTTCCTCCTGTCAAAAGAAGAACGGCAGATAAAACCCCCGTCGAAACAGAGGCTCGTGGACGCAGATCCAACGACCGTTCCAGGGCGGTAATTAATAAAATTGTTTCAGGCGAAAGCATGGGACAGATTCTTTTCTCCCTCACTGAAGAACTTAAAGACCTTTTTGATTGTCAGGAGGTAACTGTTTTTGCCGTTGATCGAGATAAAAGGCAACTCTTTTCAAGAAACTTTAAAAGCGACAAAGTTGAAGAAATCCGACTCGATATATCCTCTAAAAGTCTCGCGGGATTTGTAGCCGCGACGGGTAAAACTCTCAACATTGTGGATGCATATGACAAAGAAGAATTGAAAAAATTTCACTCTGACCTGCAACTTGACACATCCTGGGACAAAAAATTTGAATTCAAAACACGATCAGCCCTTGTGGTCGCCCTGCCCTACAATAAAAGATTAATGGGGGTAATAGAATGCATCAATCATGAATCAGGAAATGGCTTTAGCGACGGATACATTAGGCAGGCGAAGGATCTATCTTCCACCCTAGGCCATGCTCTTGTTAAGCTTGAAGTAGAAGATCTTGAAACAAAAATTCAAGACACTGCACATGCAATCCATTCAGCCGGAACTATTGATGAAATTTTACTGGAGTTGCAACAGCCCATCCTGCAATTATTTGACGCGGGTTTAATTACTATTTATGCAATTGATGAGATTCGCAATGAAATTTATTCGAAATCCAAATCAGGCAGTCAAGTAAACGAAATTCGTGTGCCGATTTCTGAAAAAAGTATTTCTGGTTGCGTCGCACTAAATAAAAAACCATTCAATATAAGCGATGTTTATAACGCAGATGAATTAAAAAACTTCCACCCTGACTTAATGTTTGACAGCTCTTGGGATAAAAAAACTGGCCTAAGAACAAAATCCATGCTGGTTTACCCTCTGCTTCAAGGGGAAGAGCTTATGGGCGTCATTCAACTGGTCAACAAAAAACATGGGGAAAAATTCACAACTTTCGATGAACGAAATGCAAAAATAATAGCACAGACTTTAGCTCTGGCATTTTTTAATCAGCAAAAAATAAATCGGCAAAAACGCACAAAATTTGGTTACCTGGTGGAAAGTGGAATTATTTCACAGGAGGAATTAAACAATGTTACCTCCAAGGCTAGAAAAAACCAGATGGATATAGAAACAGTGTTACTTGGAGATTTAAAATTAAAACGCAAGGACCTTGGTAAGGCGCTGGAACTTTATTACAGCCTTCCCTATCAGGGTTTTAATGATTCCATCGTCTTACCCCAATCCAATTTTTCCGGTTTGAATAAAAATTACTTAGCTAAAAACTATTGGGTTCCAATGCAAAATGACGCCACTAGCACCGTTATTTTGACCGATGACCCTACCAACAAAGACAGAATTCAAAATATACAAATGATCTTTCCCAAAAAGAAACTTGAAGTCAAGGTTGGGTTAAAGGTCGATATTCGTGAATACCTGCTTTCTGCAATGACTGAGGATGAAGCAAAATCGTCTACTGCCGACGAAATACGCACGGAGGAAATGTCCAGCTTGCTCGATGCATTGGAAGATGAGAACGCAGAAGTGGTCGAGACAACTCAGGAAGACAGCGAAGTCAATGCCATCAGTGAAACAGATAGCACCATAGTCCGATTGGTAAATAAAGTTTTGACCGATGCATACGATCAGGGTGTTTCCGACATTCACCTTGAGCCGGGAACAGGAAAAAAACCGACCAAAGTCCGCTTTCGTAAGGATGGTGCCTGCCGCGTTTACCAGGAAATCCCTTATCTATACAAGCAGGCAATGATATCTCGTATAAAAATCATGTCTAAACTAGATATTGCGGAGCGACGAATGCCACAGGATGGCAAAATAAAAATGAAATACGGGCGCAAGGACATAGAATATCGTGTTGCTACCTGTCCAACCGTGGGCGGCAATGAAGATGCAGTCCTTCGAATTCTTGCAGCGAGCAAACCCATTCCCCTGGATAAAATGAATTTTTCTGACAGAAATCTTGCTCTAATTCAGGAAAAATCCACAAAGCCTTACGGTCTGATCCTGGTGGTTGGCCCGACAGGGTCGGGCAAGACAACAACATTGCACTCCTGCCTGGGTTATATTAATAAACCTGAAACAAAAATCTGGACTGCAGAAGATCCTGTCGAAATCACCCAGGATGGTCTAAGACAAGTACAGATGTTGAATAAAATCGGGCTGGATTTTGCTCGGGCTATGAAATCTTTTTTACGAGGTGACCCGGATGTCATCATGGTAGGTGAAATGCGCGACGCTGAAACTTGTGCCATAGGCCTCGAAGCCTCGCTGACGGGGCATTTAGTTTTCAGCACACTGCATACCAACTCGGCTCCGGAAACGATCACTCGACTGATCGATATGGGCATGAATCCACTCAACTTCGCCGATGCCTTGCTCCTAATCGTTGCTCAAAGATTGGTTCGTACCCTTTGTAAGGAATGCAAAGAGGACTACCATCCCGATCGCGAGGAATTTGATGAACTCGCAAGACAATACGGTGAAGAAGAATTCAAAAACTTAAACATCGAATATACGGATGATCTCCTTCTCAAAAAGCCTGTAGGATGCGCATCATGCAGTGAATCCGGGTATGCGGGGCGAACAGGGTTGCACGAACTACTCGATGGAACAGACGATATAAAACGCATGATAATGAAAAATGAAGTGGTCGAAATTTTGCGAGGACAAGCAATAACAGATGGAATGACAACTCTAAAGCAAGATGGCATTTACAAGGTATTTAAAGGTGACTGCGATTTAAAACAGGTTCTCGCAGTATGTATCGTTTAACTATTCAATAATTTTAAACACCCATCCATGACACTTGAAACTTTGAACACAAAGGGCATTGCATCTTCGAATGGAAATAAAGCCAAAGCCCTGTTGGCTCGCATTCAATCTGCAAAAGACATAGCAAGTTCAATTCCCCTATTAATCAAAGAGCTAAAGGAGTTATGGGATTGTGAAGCAATAACCCTTTTCGCCTTAGATCGCGATAATCGGCAACTCTTTTCAAGAAACAAAATTATCGAATCACAGCCTGAGGTTCGAGTCGACATTTCTACAAGTAGTTTGGCGGGCTATGTTGCCGCAGTAGGAAAGGCAGTAAATATCGCAGATGCTTATTCAAAGGAGGACTTAGCACAGTTCCATCCAAAATTATCGCAAGGATCAACTTTGGATGGCGTGATAAGCATTCGTACCCGCTCATTAATGGTCCTTCCAATCCCCCATAATAAAAAACTTGTGGGTGTAATGGAAATCATACATCGAAAAAATGGAGAGCCCTATACCGAACAGGATTTTAAACTAGCAAGGGAAGTTTCCCCTGCACTTGGCCAAATACTTTTTCAACTGGAAGAACAATTCGGAATGGGCCCTATTCCCATGGAGGCCCCGGTTACTTCAGAAGAAAGGTTGCACAAAATTTCTCAGGCAATCCATTCCGCAAAAAATATTGATGAGATTCTCATAGAATTGAAAGATTCCATTTTAAAACTATTTGAATCGCAGGCCATCACTATTTATGCCGTTGATCACCATACCAATGAAATATTCTCAAAAGTAAAATCGGGAGAACAGATTAATGAAATCCGTCTACCCATTTCACCTGTTAGTATTGCCGGCTGGGTGGCGATGGAACAAAAAAATGTCAATATCAGTGATGTCTATAACGACGACGAGCTCAAAAATTTTCACACCAATCTAAGGTTTGATAGCTCATGGGATAAAAAATCTGGAAACATAACGAAGTCAGTTATGGGATATCCTATGCTCAATTCAGGAAAACTCATGGGTGTGGTACAGGTTGTTAATAAATTGAACGGGGAGAGGTTTACTGCGCAGGATGAAAAAGCCGCATCAAATATTGCTGAAACTCTGGCTCTGGCATTTCATAATCAAGCCAAATTTATAGAACCCAAGCCTACCAAATTCAGCTATCTGATTCACAATGGAATTATAACGGAAGAAGAACTGACTCAATCCACAGCAAAAGCCCGGAAAGGCCAAATGGATTTAGAGTCGGTTCTAATGATGGATCTAAAAATGCAAAGGAAGGACTTGGGCAAATCTTTGGAAAGCTTTTATCAACTACCTTATTTTGGTTACAGCGATACTGTAATCCTTCCCGCAGAAAATTTAACAGGACTGAACCGCAACTTTCTTACGAAAAATTTCTGGATTCCCATTCAAAAAGAAAAAGATAAAATCACAATCTTAATTAATGACCCGCTCAATCCCGATAAAAATCAAAATATTAAGCAAATTTTTCCAAAAAGTGAAATTGAATACAAGATCGGCCTTAAAGTAGATATCATCGACTTTCTAAATTCTTCTTTGGGCATCGATGCATCGGCAATCCAAGAAGATGAGGGTGAAACTTTAACAGAAGAAATGTCGAGCCTTTTAGATGCCCTAAAGGATGAACAGGGAGATGTGGATGTCGACACAGTAGAAGAGGATGATGGCTCCAATGCAATAAGTGAGACTGATAGCACCATAGTGAGACTGGTCAACAAGGTTTTAATCGATGCTTATGAACGAGGAGTTTCAGACATTCACATTGAGCCTGGGGTAGGAAAAGAAAGTGTTTTGGTTCGCTTTCGGAAAGATGGAACGTGTACCATCTATGAGGAGATTCCTTCTATATACAAGCAAGCCCTGATCTCCAGAATAAAGATCATGTCCAAACTGGACATTGCTGAAAGGCGAATGCCCCAGGATGGAAAAATAAAAATGAAATATGGCAGAAAAGAGATTGAGTATCGGGTAGCCACCTGCCCAACAGTGGGCGGCAATGAAGATGCGGTACTTCGTATTTTGGCAGCCAGCAAACCCATCCCTCTTGATGGAATGAATTTCAGTGATCGGAATTTGAAATTAATACAAGATTCAGCAGCTAAACCTTATGGGTTGATATTAGTGGTAGGCCCTACAGGTTCAGGTAAAACGACAACACTTCATTCAACTCTTGGTTTTATCAATAAACCAGAGCGAAAAATCTGGACCGCCGAAGATCCTGTCGAAATAACCCAAAAAGGGCTCAGACAAGTGCAAATGCTCAACAAAATTGGACTGGATTTTGCGCGTGCCATGAAATCCTTTCTTCGTGGAGATCCAGACGTAATCATGGTCGGCGAAATGCGAGATGCAGAAACTTGCTCCATAGGACTTGAAGCTTCCTTGACCGGCCATCTTGTTTTCAGCACTCTGCATACCAACTCGGCACCTGAGACCATTACTCGTTTAATCGATATGGGTATGAATCCGCTAAACTTCGCAGATGCGTTATTACTGATAGTTGCACAAAGGTTGGTTCGTACTTTATGCAAAAAATGTAAAGAAGACTACCATCCAAACCAAGAGGAGTTCGATTCTCTAGTAAAGGAATATGGTGAAGAAGATTTTAAAAATCTGGGGATTGAGTACACTGAGGATCTAATGCTTAAAAAAGCGGTAGGCTGCGATTCGTGTAACGATACAGGTTATGCGGGTCGGACGGGGATGCATGAATGCCTGGAAGGCACCGATGAAATTAAGCGAATGATTATGAAACAAAGCCTCGTAGAAGAGCTTCGGGAACAGGCTCTTGGTGATGGAATGACCACCTTGAAACAGGATGGAATTTATAAGGTTTTTAAAGGTGATACAGATTTAAAACAAGTAATGGCAGTTTGTATTGTTTAAATCAAGCAGCAGAACCAATAGAGTCTTTTAACCCTTCTCGCCATTTTTTAATTTGTTCCAATGCATTTAAAGCTATTTTCTGATTTCTTTCCTTTTTATCTCGTATCTTCATTTCCCCAACCCAAAACAAACCAAAGTTTATATTCATCGGCTGAAAATTTTTTACGCTTGAAGTCGTCAAATAATTGATCAGGGCCCCAAGAGCAGTGTCTTTAGGTGGTGGTATATAATCCTTCCCCAAAATTTTTGATACGGCACTTAGGCTTGCAAGTAAACCCATGCTAGCAGATTCCACATAACCTTCCACTCCGGTAATTTGTCCGGCAAAATAGGTGCCCGGTCGAGATTTTAGCTCTAACTCATTACTCAACAAACCCGGTGTATTGATAAAAGTATTTCGATGGATAGCACCAAAACGAAAAAATTCAGCTTTTTCAAGACCGGGAATCATACGCACAATTCTTTTCTGCTCGGGATATGTTAGTTTCGTTTGAAAGCCTACTAAATTGTATGCAGAACTTTCTTTATTCTCTTTTCGAAGTTGCACAACGGCAAATGCTGATTTTCCTGTATGCGGATTAGTTAATCCCACCGGTTTTAGAGGCCCGAACGCAAGAGTTTTTGGCCCACGCTCGGCCAGAACTTCTATGGGCATACAACCTTCAAAATATACAGGCTTTTCAAAAGAGGCCATGGGTACTTTTTCTGCATTATTTAATTCACGAATAAAATCATAATACTGTTTTTCATCCATAGGGCAATTAAGATAATCAGCTCCACCCTTTCCATAACGAGAGGCGAAAAAAGCCGTGTCGTAATCAATTGAATTGGCGTCTACAATAGGAGAAAGGGCGTCGTAAAAATAAAGATACTCCTGCCCGATCAATTTAGAAATATCCTCAGATAGCTTCGGGGATGTCAATGGACCCGTTGCAATTATGACGGGTCCTGATTGTGGAATTTCAACGATCTCCTGTCGTTTCAAGGTGATTAGAGGATGACTGGAAATTCTTTCAGTAATTTCTTGTGAAAATAATTCTCTATCAACGGCAAGGGCCGAACCTGCAGGAACACAGTTACGGTCACCTGATGAAATAACAATTGAATTGAAGTTTCTTAGTTCTTCTTTGAGAATAAAGGGAGCTGAATGAGGAAGGTTGTTACCTAAAGAGTTGCTGCAAACCAATTCAGCACAATTGTCCGTTTTATGTGCAGCGGTACGACTGACAGAACGCATTTCATACAATACAATGGGAACCCCTCTTTCCGCTGCTTGCCAGGCCGCTTCAGATCCAGCCAATCCTGCACCAATGATGGTTAAGAAATCGTTCACTTAAGTTTTTTCAGGCTGCTGCATTGGTCTTTTTGAATCCACACTCCGGACAAAGAATTGAAGGATCTTCGTTCTTTTTCCACTTTTCCACCATAAATGGGTGTTTGCATTCCGGGCAAGGCTCAGCTTTCGGTTTATCCCATGATGTGAATTTGCAGTCCGGGTACTTGGTACACCCATAAAATGTTCGACCTTTTTTTGTTCTGCGTGGAGCAATTTCGCCTTTACAATTATCTTCAGGGCAGGCAATTCCCAAGCCAATGGGCTTAGTAAATTTACAATCCGGGTAAGTAGAACAGGCAATAAATTTTCCGAATCTGCCCCTTTTAATGATCAAAGGGGATTTGCATAAATCACAATCGCCTTCCACCTCATCAGGGGTTTCCGGTTCACCCTCGCTACCGGGTTTTTTAATATCTTTTGCATTTTTACAATCTGGATATCCCGAACAAGCCATGAA
>Ga0114932_10000264_pt1 | contig 62579 bp, 48 predicted proteins | sample 2SBtaG_2_FD_87286 | JGI IMG/M metagenome (GOLD analysis project Ga0114932, IMG submission 87286) | Deep subsurface microbial communities from Kolumbo volcano to uncover new lineages of life (NeLLi) - 2SBTROV12_ACTIVE470 metaG | ecosystem: Environmental > Aquatic > Marine > Volcanic ...
AGCGGGTGTCGCAGGTGAAGTCGGCGCCGTCCACGACGCATGTCTCGGTGCCGCGGCTGTGGGTGAGGTCGAAGGTCTGCTCGCCGGTCACCTCGATCTCGATGACGCTGCCTGGGCCGTCGGTGACCCACTCCCCCATGCCGCAGTCGTCGAAGCTCATGGTCTCGATCAGGGTCTGCCAGGAGCCGCTGGACGCGAAGGGGGGGTCCTCCCCGTCGTCCTGGTCCTCTTCGTCGCCGCCCCCGCCGTCCGCTCCGTCATCGTCGTCGAGCTCCTCGAGCTCGTCGGCGCCTTCGTCGATCGACTGGGTGTCCTGCGCATCATCGACGGAAACCGCCGCTTGGTCGGTGGCGCAAGCTGTCGTGAGCAGGGCGGCCGTGATCGGAATCCAGATGGTGCGCATGGTGCCTCGAGGGTGGGTAAATATAATGTATACCCTATACATAATGTATACTCTCTTCACCCATCAGCGGTCAAGGACGACATGGACAAGAGCGCGAAGACGGATCACCGCGCGTCCTGGGGCCGGCTGATCGACGGGGCACGCAGCGTCATCGTGGAGCGGGGCACGCGCGGGGTCACCGTGCAGCACGTGCTCGATGCGGCCGGCGTGTCACGGCGCACCTACTACCAGCACTTCAAGAACGTCGAGGACGTGCTGCTCGCGCTCTACGAGATCACCACCGAAGCCCTCGTGGCTGGGATCCGGCGTGCGATCGAGTCCGAGCCGAACCCTCTGCTGCAGGTGCAGGCCGGCACGGATGCCTTCCTCGACCACCAGGAGCAGGGCGGCACGCTGTTGATCCTGCTGCAGGCCGAGGCCGTGCGCCCGGACTCCCGGCTCGCCGATCGCCGCGACCAGACGCTGTCGGCCATCGTGGAGGTGCTCGACGGGGCGGTGCATCGCGCCATCGGCGTGAAGCTCGACCCCTACGTGTACCGCACGCTCTTGATGGGCATCGAGGGGCTGGTGATCCACATCGAGCGCAAGGGCAGCTTCGACCGGGCCGACCGCGAGCACGTGGGCACGCTGATGAAGGCGATGCTCCTGTCGACCATCGTCTCGAGCGACCACATGCCCAAGGTCGCGGCCCGGTAGGCGGCCTCCAGCGCGTAGGATCGGGCATGCCCGATCTCAGTCGCCGTTCCCTCCTGGGCGCCTCGCCCGTTCTCGCCACCGCTGCCGTCGTCCCTGGCGCGCACGCCGCGGCCGACCCCCTGTCGCGCCTCGCGACCGAGCTCCGAGCCCAGTGGTCACGGGGCGAACGCGACGTCGTGTTGGGCCTCGTGCCCGACGGGCGCTTCTCCCAGCGGGACCCCGTGATGAGCCGCCTGCGCGATGTCGGCCGAGGCGTCGCTGCGCTGGACGTGCTGAAGGAGGTGCAGCTGCTCCCGCTCGAGGACCAGGTGCACGGGGCCTTCCAGGATCTCTTGAAGGATGCCGCCGGTGCGTTCGGGCAAGCGGTGCTCACGTGTCGGGAGCTCGCCAAGGCCTACCTGTCCCACGACGAGGACGCCGAGGAGGAGCAACTGCACGGGGCGCTTCGCGTGCTCCGGCAGGCCTCGCGGGACTGGCGCATTCCTCGCGAGCGACGCGACATACTCGACGAAGCCTTCGCCGAAGCCGGTGACCGCCGCCGACCGGGGGTGCTCGACCGCAGCTTGAAGAAGGTCGTGCGCCGGATCGACAAGGCCGAAGCGCTGGTGGAGCGCGCGCGCGCCCAGGCCCTGGCCTCGGAGTTGCTCGCGCGTCCCGAGCCTGGGGAGCGCGCGCGCATCGAAGCCGGCCTGGCGGCGCACGGCACCCAGCTGACCTCGGGGGACGAGCGCGCGGCCACCGTGCTCGGCTTCCTGCTGGTCGGCATCGCTGCGCTGGGCGGTGTCTTCTTCCTGAGCATGGGGCTCTGCTCCATCGGATGTGGCGACCCTGCGGGCATGCTGCTCGTGTTGGCCGGCTTGGGCCTGCTCGCGGTGGCCATCTGGGGCGCCACCCGCCTCGCGGAACGCATGCGCTCCAGACGCCTCGCCGAGCCCGAGTCCTTCGACCCGGACGAGCTCCAGCTCGAAGCATCGCTCAACGTCGCTGTGGGCGATGGCTGGACCACCACCCCGGTCCGCCGTCGACCGGACCAGGCCGTGTCCGTGGTGGCTTCGGGGCGCGTGAGCGGTCCCTGGGGCTGGATCGCCAGCCCCGACGGCGACGGCGTGGCGGCCGGTCGTGAGGCCCCCTTGCCGGGCGCCCCCGAGGTCGCGCTCGTGGCGCGCGTCGACGGGGAGCTCTTCTTCCTGGGCGCCCGCGGCGCGATCCCAGCGGGCCCGGACTCCCCGGTCGAGCTGGCGCTCAACGTTGCTCCGGCCGACGCGCGGTCGGCGCGCGGGTTCTTCCACGTCGCGCTCGGGTGAGCGGCCTGAGCGAGGCCTTTGCGTTGCACGGCTTCGCGGTCACCGCGCCGCTGCTGAGCGAGCGGGAGGCCGTTGCGCTGCGCGAGGGTGTGGGGCGTGTGTTCGATCGATGCTCGGCGTCGATGGGCCTCGAGCCCTGGCTCGCCCGCGTCAGCCAGGTGCGCTCCCCCGAGCTCTGGGACGAAGCCTTCGTGGACCTTGGCGCCCACGCGGGGCTGCGTGCTGCGGTGCACGAGGTGCTCGGCGCGGAGGGTCGCGTGGCGTGGCAGCACCTGGTGTGGCGGCCCCCACACTGCCCGATCCGGCTCCCCTGGCACGCTGACCGACCCACCTGGCCATCGGAGCTCCGGGCTTCGGGGGGCGTGGCGGTCTGGCTGGCCTTGGACGCGTCGGGACCCGACAGCGGTGGCTTGCGCTACGGGCCCGGCAGCCACCGCCCCGACCACGAACCGCAGGCGTCCGTCTGCCCCGAGGTCCCCGTAGGGGCCGCCTTGCTTCACCATCCCGACGTGCTGCACCAGAGCGGGGAGAACCTGACGGGCGACTGGCGGCGGGCACTGATCCTGGTCTTCACGCCGCGCTGACGCCGAGCTGCCGCGCGATGAGCGCCAGGCTGAGGCTCACGTGCAGGATGGGGTCGAGGGCTTGCGCGAGGCGCCGATCTTCCGTGGGCAGGCCCACCTCGACGAGCAGGCCGAGGCGCTCGGGGGAGAGGAGGGGAAGCTCCGGGCCGTCGCGAAGCGTGTCCTGCAACAGCTCCAACAGGGGGCCGCTCGCCCGCGCCATGGGCGGGGCGAGGAAGGGCTGCTTCCGGCGTAGCCGAACCGCTTCGGGCAACCACGCACGGGCAGCGTGCCGCAGCGCCCACTTGTCCAGGTCCCCGCGCACCCGCTGGTCCTCGGGGAGCTGCGCCGCCAGCTCCGCCAGCGGCACGTCGAGCAGAGGCGGGCGCCCCTCGACCCCGTGGGCCAGCTCGACCCGATCCCCGAGCACGGCGAGCTGGTACCGAGGCAACACCCGGCGCGCCCAGAGCTGCTGGGCTCGCTCCAGGCGGGACCCGCCGCTCGGCCTCGGCGTCGGCATCACCTCGGCGAGGTGGTCGGTGGCGTCCCACGCGGCGAGCACGTCGGACCTCAAGAGCTGTCGGAGCTGGGTCGCGGCGTGCTGTCGCTGCCGCACGAATGCGGGAGTCTGACCGGGCGCGAGCGGCCCGTGGAGCAAGCCCCACGAGCTGCGTGCTTCCACCGCGACCTGGGCCAGGGCAGCGGGGTCTCCGGCACCGGCGTCCTGCCGGAGGTGGGGGTAGCCCGCGAACAACTCGTCGCCTCCTTCCCCCGTGAGCAGCACCGCGTGTCCGTCCGCCGCCACCTGGCGGCACATCAACCAGCGGGCCACGCCGTGGGCGTTGACCAGCGGTAGCTCGGTGGCCCGCACGGTCGCCGCGTAGTGCTCGGCCAGGTCCCGTTCGCGGATCCGCACCCCTCGGAAGGGCACGTCCAGCACCTTCGCCACCTGCTCGGCCTGGCCCAGCTCGTCGAGCTCGGCTTCGTCGAAGCCCACGCCGTAGGCGGTGACCGAGCTTCGCCGGCTCGCGAGCGCGAGCACCGTGGCGGAGTCGAGGCCACCGCTCAGCGCGCAGGCGATGGGCCGGTCGGAGGCCAGTCGGAGCTCGACGGCCTGCTCGACGGCGTCTCCCAGCGCAGCTCCCGGACCGGCGGACCCCAGCGAGCGCGCAGGCCATTGCCACCAGCGCGACACCTGCACGCCGGCGTCGTCGACCCGCATCCGGTGCGCCGGCGGCAGCTCCGAGACCCCCGCGTACAGGGTGCGCCCCTCCGGAAACAGGCCGGTGGCCAGCCAGCACGCCAGCGCGTGCTCGTCCCAACGGAGCGGGACGCCCGCCGCAGCGAGGGCCTTGACCTCGGACGCCAGCACCAGGGTGCCGTCGGCCCAGCCGTAGTAGAGCGGCCGCACACCGAAGGCGTCGCGCGCCGCGTGCAGCACCCGTCGCTCCCGGTGCCAGGCCACGAACGCGAACTCGCCCCGCAGGTGGTGCACGGCATCGGCACCGTGCGCCTGCACGAGAGGGAGGAGGGCGGCGCTGTCGCTCTGGGACGTTGTGGTGGCCGGGTCCAGCCCATAGAGCTCGCCGGTGATCGCGCCGACCAGCGGGCCGTGCTGCATGGGCTGGCGCCCTCCGTCCAGCGCGCGGATGGCCAGCCGTGTGTGCCCCATCGCGATCCCCGGGCCGAACCAGTGCCCCCGGCCGTCGGGGCCTCGGTGCTCGAGCGCGTCGAGCCCGGCCTCGAGGGCCTCGTGGTCCACCTGGCCGCGGGGGTCGAACAGGGTGATGAGGCCGCACATCGGCGCTCCGGGCGGGGCTCCGGAACCGTAGCGCAGGTGTGGTAAGCACGAGCGGTGAGCGCCTCCCTCAAGCGCAGCCTGTCGCTCTCCGCCGTGGTCGCCCTCGGGATCAACGGCGTGATCGGCCAGGGCATCTTCCTGCTCCCGGGCCTCGCCGCCGGGCTCATGGGCCCGGCCTCCCTGGTCGGCGTCGTGCTCGGCGCTGGCCTCTGCTTCCTCATCGCCCTCTGCTTCGCGGAGGTCGGCAGCCGCTTCTCCGACACGGGGGGCGCGTACGTCTACGCGCGCGAGGCCTTCGGCGACTTCGTGGGCTTCGAGGTGGGCTGGATGACCTGCTGCGTGGCGGTCATCTCCTGGGCGGCGCTGGCCAACGGGTTCACGCTCGTGCTCGGGCACTTCGTGCCGGCGGTCACCGAGGGCTGGCACCAGCCGGTCACGGCGATCGGCCTGATGGTGCTCCTCACGCTGGTGAACTTGCGCGGTGCCAAGCAAGGGGCGGCGGTGTCCACCTTCTTCTCCGTCGCCAAGCTCGTGCCGCTGGTGCTGTTCGTGTCGGTGGGGGTGTTCGCCCTCGACGGCGACCTGTACGTTCCCTTCGCTCCTCAGGGCTACGGCGACCTCGCCGACACCACGATCCTGCTGCTCTACGCCTTCGTGGGCTTCGAGACCCTGGTCGTGCCGGCCGGCGAGATGGACAACCCCCAGCGCTCGGTGCCGCTCGCCTTGATGATCGTCATGGCGCTGGTCAGCGTGGTCTACGTGGCCGTGCTGGCGGTCTCGATCGGCACGCTGCCCGAGATCGCCGGGCACGCAAACCCTGTCGCGGCGGCCTCCCAGAACGTGCTCGGACCCTTCGGTGGCACCTTGGTGGCCGCGGGCATCGTGCTCTCGGTGTTCGGCACGAACTCGGGCGCGGCGCTCGTCAGCCCGCGGCGCTTCTTCGCGATGGCCGCGCGCGGGGACCTGCCGTCGGCCCTCGCGCGGGTGAACGTGCAGACCGGCGTCCCGGTCAACGCGGTGCTCGTCACCATGGTGCTCTCGGCGATCCTGGCGGCCACCGGCACCTTCGCGGAGCTCGCTGCGCTCGGCGTGGTCGCGCGCTTCTTGCAGTACATCCCCACCTGCCTGGCCGCCATCGTGCTGCGGCGCCGCGGCGAGGCCCCCAGCGCGGGCTTCCGTCTCCCGGGCGGGCCCGTCCTCCCGCTCCTGACCGTGGGCCTGTGTGTGGTGCTGCTGGCGAACACCGCGCCGGATCGGATCCTGGCGGGCGGCGTCGCGCTCCTGGTCGGTGTGCCCCTCTACGGGCTGTCCCGGGTGACCCGGGCGAAGGCCTCGTGATCCGCTGGGGTGTGGTCGGCGTGGGCCGGGCCGGTGCCGCGCGCGTGCACGCCCTCCGGGCCGACCCCCGCGCCTCCATCGTCGGCGGTGTCCGCGGTGCGCTCGACGAGCTCCAGGTGCCCGGCTTCGCGAGCTTGGAGGCGCTCTTCGCAGCGGTCGACGCCGTGGCGATCTGCTCCCCGGATGGGCACCACGGCGAGCAGGTCCGGCGTGCGCTCGACGCGGGCTGTCACGTGGTCTGCGAGTTCCCCCTCGCTCAGGACAGCGCTACGGCCGCGGCCCTCTTCGAGCACGCCGACCGCACCGGGCGGGTGCTCCACGTGGAGCACATCGAGTTGCTCACCCCCACGGCGATCTGGCTGCTGGGACGCTGTCGGGGGCGACGACTCGTGCGTGCCCGGCTGGCCTTCCAGCGCCCGACAACCAGCGGACGCATCGCCCACGACAACCTCGCACGCTTCCACCGGCTCTGGGACGCGGTGGGCCGCCCGGAGGTGGACGGACGCCACCTGCGGGTGGGCGGCGCTCCGGTGTTGCTCGATCTGCGCCATGCGCCCGGCGAACCCCGTCGCTTCGAGCTCGACCTCCACCTCGACGACGGGTGCGTGATCCGTCAACGCGACCGTGTGCTGCTCGAGGACGACCAGCAGGTCCCACTCCCCCCGTCGACCGGCCTCTTCGCCACCGATCAGCTCGCCGCGAGCGCGGCCATGCTCGATGGCGCGGCCCCGTACGTGGCGCGAGAGCGCATCGTCGGCGTGCTGGCGCTGGCCGACGCCCTGCACGCCAGCCGTCAGAGCTCCAAGCGCTCCTGATCCCCACGCACCTCGCGTCCGTCGACGCGCAGCAGGCCCGGCTCGCCACCCGGCTTGTGGAGCACCACGCGCCCCGGTCGCTCGCGCCACTCGCCATCGAGCCGCACCTCGCCGCTGCCCGCCATCAGGCGCACCGGACCGAAGCGGGTGGGCAGCCGCTCGACCAGGGTCTCACCCGACCACCAACGACGGTCGGTGCCGTTGAAGAGGTGCAAGGTGCCACCCTCTTCCCTCACCAACAGGTTGCGCGCGAGCATGACGAACTCCGCCGCGGCCCACGCGTGGTCGCCGTCGCCCATCACCCCCCCGCGCTCGGGATGGAAGGCCTCGGGCCAACATCCGGTGGGGGAGGCCTGTTCGCAGAGGTAGTCGAGGCAGGCCACGGCGCCGGACTCGGCCCCCGCGAGCCGGGCCTGCGCGAGGTGGGCGGAGAGGTAGGGGTTCACCCCCGAGTGCACCACGTCGTGGAAGAGCCCGGCCTCGTGCATGCAGTGGTCGAGCAGCCACTGGCACGTGCTGCGCATGCTCGGCTCGCTCCCACCGAGCACGCCGAGCGGCCAGACCGCGCACAACACGCTCACGGCGGCCGAGTCCATGTCGCGTCCGGGCGCTGCGGGCACCGGGCCGTCGCCCATGCGCTGGCGGAGCTTGTCCAGCATCTCGCCGTGGGCGATCGAGAAGCGTCGCTCGTGGTCGCGCTTGCCCATCCACTGGGCCGCCACCGCTGCTTCCCGGAGCCCCGCGCAGGCCCAGATGGCGTCCCAGTAGTAGCGATCGGCGGGGCCCAGGTGTTCCGCCGACCAGCCAGGGGGCATCAGCCCGTCCTGCTGGGTGCGCACGATCCAGCCCGCCGCCTTCACGAGGTGCGGGTAGAGATCCTTCAGCAGGCGCCGGTTGCCGCTCAGGCGCACGTGGTCGAGCACCGTCCAGATCGCCTGCCCCGTGCCGTCCCACTCTCCGCCCTGGGACAGCCAGGCACCCGACCGAGCCTGCCGTGAGGCGTAGGTCTGGAGGACGTCGGCGGCGCGACGGAGGTACCCGAGCCGTGCGAGGGCGGCGAGGTGGTAGGCCGCGTCCCGGTACCAGAAGGCGTGGTAGGTGAGCGGGCCCGGGGTGACCTGGCGGGTGTCGGTGAGCGCGAGCAGAGTGGTGCGGCAAGCCTGGAAGTTGCCGTGGTGCGCGGGCAGCTCGATCCGCGCACCCGAGCGTGTCACGCCGTCCCAGTCGGCGCGCACGCCGCGCATCAGGCGGGTGGCCGACGAGCGCCTCAGGGCCTCGCCGACCCGGGCCTCGCCGGAGGCGTAGATCGTGCGCTTGAAGGTCTCGCCGGGGCTCAGGTTCACCCGGTAGAGCTCCACGCCGGTGGCGAGGCCGGCCGGGCACTGCACGACCTTGCGCGGTCCGCCCTGGTCGTGCCGCGTCTGCTCGTCGCGGAGCACCCCGCCCACCCGCCCGTAGACGTCGCCCGAGCGCCAGCTCGACACGGCGACGTCCTCGCCCGCGTGGGGGAAGAAGGCGAAGGGCTTGTCGTCGGCGTACCACCAGCCGTCGTCCCGTCGCTCGAGCTGGAAGATGGGCGCGATCCCCTCGGGGTTCGCGGGACGGATGGCGAAGCCCACCCGCACGGGTCGGGGGGCCGGTGCGCGGAGCCGCACGCGCGCCGTCAAGCCGAAGACCAGCGTTCCTTCCACCACGGCGGGGAAGGCGTCGACCTCGACCTCGACCTCTTCGCGGACCCCGATGGTGCGGACCATCGGGTAGCTGTCGAGCCGCTGTTGGGAGAGGGCCAGGCCTTCGTCCCGGCCCCAACCCGGCAGCGGACCGAGGGTGAACAACCGGCGGCTGTCGCCGACCCAGACCGCCAGGCTCGGGCCGTCGCGCATCGGCGACAGCCAGCCGCCGGGGTCGACGATGGCCTCGTCGTCTCGGCCTGGCAGGCCGATGGTCGTCCAGTTGCGGTAGCTGAGGTTGAAGTGCACCGGCAGCAGGGAGCGGGGCAGGAACCCCGGGTCCTCGGGGTCCAGCTGCCGGACGAAGGCGTAGGGCCAGGGCCGGTCACGCCCGATCGACAGGGCTCGGGCGGTCAAGAGCCCACGGGCGAGCATCCGGGCACCCATCGGAAGCAGCTCCGGGGGCACGGTCTCGCCGCCTTCGAGGCCGCGCAGCGCCTTGGTGCACACCGCCGCGAAGCGCGCGTCGTCGCTCCGGAAGGCGCGGGTGAGGGCGCCTAGTCGGAGCGCCACGCTCGGCTCCTGGCGACCTCGGCCTGGTAGGCGAGCACCTCTTCGGTGGTGCGCTGCTCGTCCCAGCCCAGCAGCTCGCCCATGCGCTCGGCCACCGCCTCGGCGGCGCCCAGGCCCTGGTCGTTGTCGCGGAAGTAGAGCTGGGTCCGGCGGCACATGAAGTCGTTCAGGCGCAGACAGAGCTCCTGCCCCACGGCCCAGTCGACCTCGGCCATCAGCTCCGGGCGCTCGTCGATCAGCACCTGGGCCAGGCCCTGGTTGCTGGCCGCCAACCGTGCGATGTCGAGGCCGCGGGTGCCGTAGCGGTTGGTCAGGTAGCGGGCGGAGGCGTCGCTGACCTTTCCCAGCCCCGCCTCGACGACCTCGGCGGCCACCGTGCTGGCGTCGTCGTTCTCCGGCCACCCGACCGCGCCGGGCAGCGGTTCGCGTCCGGTCTGGGCGTCGCCCACCCCGTCGGGCACCTGGCCGAAGAGGGCCATCAGGTTGAGCGCGGACTGCACCACCTCGGCGCCCATCTTCCGGTAGGTGGTCAGCTTGCCGCCCGCGATGGTGATGAGCCCGGCCGGATCGACCACGATCTCGTGCTCGCGGCTCACGCTGGCGGTGCTGCCTTCCTGCGAGATCAGCGGCCGCAAGCCCGCCCAGGTCGCGATCACGTCGTCCCTCGTGAGGTCGACCTCTGGGAAGTAGTGGTTGGCGCAGCCGAGCAGGTAGTCCACGTCCTCGCCGGTGGCGCGGATGGCCGCCGGGTCGCCTTCGTGGTCGGTGTCGGTCGTGCCGATGTAGGTCTGCTCGCCCCAGGGGATGGCGAACAGCACCCGCTTGTCCTCCGGGTGGGTGCACACGACCGCATGGGACACCGGCAGGCGGGAGGACTGCACCACCACGTGCACGCCCTTCGTGGGCCTGAGCAGCGGCGCCGCTCCGGTGGCGTAGGCGCGGGTGCGATCCGTCCAGGGACCGGTGGCGTTCACGACCGCCTTCGCGCGGACCTCGGAGCGACGTCCGTCGATCTCGTCGCAGATGGATGCACCGATGATGCGGCCGTCGTCGTTCTTGACCAGTCCGTCGACGCGGGTGTAGTTCGCAGCGACCCCACCGCGCTGGAGCCCGTCGAGCAAGGTCTCCATGGTGAGGCGCGTGTCGTCGGTCGCGCAGTCGTAGTAGAGCGGCGCGCCCTTCAGCCCGTCCTGCCCGAGCGCGGGCTCCTTCTTGCGCAGCGACCGCTTGGACAGCGTGGTGTGGGTCTTGGGGGCGCGGAACAGCGCCAGCGCGTCGTAGACCCACATGCCGGCCCGCAGGGTGTTCATGCTCACCCGCGACGTGTCGTAGACAGGGAACAGGAAGGCGAGGGGGTTCACGATGTGCGGCGCGATGTTCTGCAACACCCTCCGCTCGCTGACCGCCTCGAAGACGAGGCTGAACTCGTAGTGCTCGAGGTACCGCAGGCCCCCGTGCACGAGCTTGGAGCTTCGGGAGGAGGTGCCGGACGCGAAGTCCACCATCTCGACGAGGGCGACCTTCAGCCCCCGGTGGGCGGCGTCGCGGAAGGCGCCGGCGCCGGTGATGCCGCCCCCGATGATGAGGAGGTCGAAGGTCTCCTCGGTGAGTCGGGACCAGAGCTCGTCACGGGAGTGCATGGAAGGCGGCTATCACGCTGCAAGCGCCTCAGATGCTCTCGCAGACCAGCTGGCTGGTGGCGCTCGACCCACCGCTGCCCGTGTCGCCGGTGTCGCCACCGGTGTCGACCGACGCGCCGGTGTCACCGGTGTCGCCGTGGCCGGTGTCGGCGGGGCCGTGCTCGAACGGGGGCGGGGCGCCGCCACCGCCGCCACCGCCACCACCACCACCACCACCGAGTGCGCTCACCTCGCAGCTGAAGTCGTCGTCGCCGGTGGCGTAGTCGTAGGTCTCGTCCGCGCCGTCGCCGGCGATGTCTTCCGGGCTGTTGTCGGTGCCGCCGCTCGACCAGTCCGAGCCGTAGGACACCAGGGCGGCGTCCTCGAGCAACAAGGCACCACCGCCGCTCTCGGAGGCTGCGTTGGTGTCGAGGGTGACGGTGTCGAGCACCAGCTCGCCGGTCTCCACGTACAAGCCTCCGCCGTAGCTGGCCTCGTTGCCCGACACGGTGCTGTCGGAGAGGCTGCTGGACTCCGCCGACAGGATCCCGGCGCCGTAGTCCGCGGTGTTGCCGGTGATGACCAGGTCCTCGGCGCTCGCGTCGAGCACGTACACGCCGCCGCCGTAGACCGCGTCGTTGCCGCTGATCTCGAAGCCGACCAGGTCGAGGGACTCGACGCTGCCGCCCAGGTACGCGCCGCCGCCGTACGCGCCGTAGCTGCCCGTGATCGAGCAGGAGTCGTTGCCGTCGACCTCGGCCGAGAAGGTCTTGTCGGACTGCACATAGACGCCGCCGCCGTAGCTGGCGGTGTTGTCCTCGAAGCTCGTGTCGGTGCACAGGAAGTCGCCCTGGGCGTAGACGCCGCCACCGCTGTAGGCGGCGGTGTTGCCACGCACCGTGGCGTCGCTCACGGAGGCCGTGTCGCCCGCGCCCGAGGTGTAGCCGAAGAGGGCGCCGCCGAAGTCCGCGGAGTTGTCGAGGATGGTGCCGCCCGCCCAGGTGGCGTCGACCAGCAGCAAGCCTCCCCCGACGCCCTGCTCGCCGAAGGTGCCCGCCGCGCTGTTGTTGGAGACGGTGGTGTCCGCGGTGGTGTACGCCACGGCTTCGGTCCAGAGCGCGCCCCCGTAGGCGCTGGTCCCATCGCCCACCGCCTGGTTGCCGTCGATGGTCACGCCGTCGAGTTCCGCGGTCGTCACGGTGACCACGAGTCCCGCCCCGCCGTTGCCCGCCACGTTGCCGCTGATGCTGGAGTTCGTGACGGTCAGGGTGTCGAGCTCGACCAGGTAGAGGGCGCCGCCGTTGCCGGAGGCGGTGTTGTCGTCGAGGGTGGAGTCCGCGATGGTGAGATCACCCAGGTTGGTGGCCCAGATCCCGCCGGCGTAGCCCGACTCGTTGTCGACCACGTCCACGTTGTTCAGCGTGATGCTGTCGGCCTCCTCGACGAACATGGCCCCGCCGTAGTCGGTGAGGTTGTCTTCGAAGATGACGTCGTCGAAGCTGAGCGCGCCGGCCTGGAAGGCCCAGATGCCGCCGCCCACGTCGACCGCGACCTTGGGGTACGGGTTGCCCGAGCCCCCGGTGATGGTCATCCCGGTCACCGTGAGGTTGACGCCGGTGTCCACCGCGATGGCCGAGCCGCCGCGCCGCGCGTCGAGGGTGGTCAGGTCGCTCCCAGCCCCGGACAGGGTGACGTCGGTCGAGACGGTGAGCGCCTCGACGTAGTCGCCGTCGCACACCGAGACGGTGCTTCCGGACGACGCGGCGTCCAGGGCTGCCTGGATGCTGGCGTAGCCGCCGACGCCGTTCAGCGCGATCGAGCCCTCTTCGGTCGACTTCTTGTCGCAGTCGTTGTCGACGCCGTCGCAGATCTCGCTCGCCCCCGGGTAGCGGGTGGCGTCGTTGTCGTCGCAGTCGCCGACGTCCGCCGCGTAGCCGTCCTCGGAGTCGCAGCCTGTGACGGTCTTGCCGCCGTCCACGCCCACGCCGTCGCCGTCGTCGTCCTGGTAGAGCGTGGTCTGGTCGACTGCGTCCTCGTCGATGCTGTCGTCGCAGTCGTTGTCGGCGCCGTCGCAGAGCTCGTCGGCCCCGGGGAACATGGTGTCGTCGTCGTCGTTGCAGTCGCCGCCCTCGGTGACCATGCCACTGAGGGTGTCGCAGGACTCCTGCGTGGTGCCCTCGTCGCCGTAGCCGTCGCCGTCGCGGTCGATGTACCAGGTCTGCACGAGGCCTTCGTCCACCTGCTCGTCGCAGTTGTCGTCTTCGCCGTTGCAGACCTCCTCCGCGCCCGGGTTCACGTCGGGGTCGTCGTCGTCGCAGTCGACGTCGGCTTCGTAGCCGTCGCCATCGGCGTCCTCGCCTGCGGTCGGGCCGGTGTCGGCCGGGCCGGTGTCGTCGGTGAGGTCCCCATCCTTGCAGGCGGTGAGCAGGAGCAGGGGGATCAACAGGGACGTGGTGCGCATGGCGTCTCTCCAGGGAGGGGGAGCTTAGCCCGACAGCGACCGGTTCGTGGCGTGGGAGCCGCACATGCCGCCCGTGGCGCTTGCCTACAGGATCGGCGTGGGCAGCGGTCGCCCCCCGTGCCAGGCGAGCACGTTGTCGACCACGGTGGCCGCCATCAGCCGCCGCGCTCGATGGGTGGCCGACCCGAGGTGGGGGAGCAGGACCACGTTCGGGAGCGCCACGAGGCCTTCGTGCACCCGCGGCTCGTGCTCGTAGACGTCGAGTCCGGCGCCGGCCAGGTGCCCCTGCAGAGCCTCTGCGAGCGCGGCTTCGTCGACGACCGGACCGCGCGCGGTGTTCACGAGCCAGGCGCCCGGTTTCATCGTCGCGAGCGCGGGGGCATCGAGCAGGTGGTGCGTGGCTTCGGTGAGCGGGCAGTGGAGGGAGACCACGTCGCTGGTGGCCAGGAGCTCGTCGAGGGGCAGCCCGCCCGAGCGCGAGCTGTGCACGACCTCCATGCCGAAGGCCCGCGCGCGCTCCGCGGTGGCGCGACCGATGCGACCGAGGCCCACGATGCCGAGCCTCGCGCCGCGCAGCTCCAGCCCTCGGAGCATCAGGGGATGCCACCCGCGGAAGCGCCCGGCGCGCACGAGCGCGTCGCCCTGGAGCACGCCGCGGGTGCAGGCGAGCAACAGCGCCATGGCGAGGTCGGCCGTGGCGTCGGTGAGCACCCCGGGGGTGTTCGTCACGGCCACGCCCCGCGCCCGGCACGCGTCCAGGTCGATGTGGTCGGTGCCGACGGCGTGGCTGGCCACCAACGCCACCGGCCCCGCGTCGAGCACCTCGCCGTCGATCCGGTCGGTGGGCATCGGGATCAGGACCCGCGATGCGCCGCGGAGCAGGGCCCCGCGGCCGATCGGCGCCTCGCCGTGTCTCACCGTGACGCGGAGGCCCGCGGCGCGAAGCCGCGACAGGGCGCTCGGGTCGATGGACTGGGTGACGAAGACCATGGCCGCGCTCAGTCGATCGCCCCGACGCTTCGAGCGGCCACGACCGACAGCGCCCCCTGGGACAGCCCGGTCTCGGCCTGCCAGGCGTTGAACGCGGCCTGGGTGGCTGCCAGGTCCTTCTTGCCGGTGGGCTTCTTGTCGACCACGCCCGCATCGATCAAGCAGGCCACCACGTCGCCCGAGATCCGGAAGGTGTCGCGGCCGACGAGCCGCAGCACCCAGGCGCCGGTGTCGCCTCCGAGGCGGTGGCCTCCGGCCTTCATCGCGGCCCAGAGGCCGACGGTGTCGGTGGTGGGCCAGGCTGCGATCCAGCGTCCGAAGCCGCCGTGCTCGGCGGAGACTTCCTGCATCCAGCGAGCGTTCTCGATGGTCGACAGGATCTTGGGCCGGTTGCGCACGATGCGGGTGTCCTGCGCCAAGGCCTCGATCGCGGGTCCGTCGAGGTGGGCGACGTGGTCGAGGTCGAAGCCGGCGAAGGCCGCCTCGAAGCCCTCCCACTTGGCCTGGATGACGCGCCACCGGAAACCAGCCGCGAACACCCGCTCGGCGACGGCCGCCAGGTAGCGGTCGTCGGGCAGAGCCGCGAGCTCTTCGGCGGTCTTCACGGTGGGGAAGTGCTCCCTCAGGCTCGCTTCGCCGTGACGGGCCACGGCACGATCCCAGATGGTCGCGAAGGGGGTCATGGAGGCTCCTTTCCGCGCGAAGTCGTAGCACGGCGGTAGGCTTCTCCCATGCTGTGGATGCTCTTGGGCTGCGAACCGCTGGTCGTTTCGGTCGCCTTCGAGGCCTACGTCGACAGCGTGGAGGGCTACCTGCTGGGCGTGGGGATCGACGACGAGGGCGTGACCGCCACAGGAAGCTTCTGGTACGACGCCAACGCCGGGGACCAGTCGGGGGACGACGAGCACTACGGGCTCTACAACCGAGGGGATCTCGGAGGCTTCGAACTGGAGGTCCAGGGCGTCGTGGTGACCGGCTCCAACAGCCCGGCGATCGAGGTCTGGGACACCATCAGCGACCACCTGTACTACCTGGACGGCCGCGACCCACCGATGCTGGGAAGCGTCGCCCAGCCCGCCACCGGTGTGCTCGCTGTCGACGGCGTCGACGAAGCGGCGCTCACCCTCCGACTGTCCTTCCTCGACAAGCTCGGCACCGCGCTCGACGGCGACGGCCTGCCCGATCCCTTCAGCTTCGATGTCGACGCGGCCAAGGGGCTGCAGATCGACGACGGCGACAACCGCGTCTGGCTGAAGTTCAGCGAGCTATGAGCGCGCGTGGCCCTGATCACCGCGACCCTGCTCGTTCCGCCGACCCCTGAGGCGCCCCACGCGGTCGTGAGGCTCCGGACCCACAGCGACGCCGAGCGGGTGGTGCTGCACGATCTGGTGGTGCAGGGGGGTGTCGTCGACCACGTCGACCGGGTGGTGCTGGACCCGCACGGCGACGTGGAGGTGGAGCTCTCTGCGCCCGTGCCCTGGTCGTTCTCCGGCGCCGACTCGGTGCAGGTCTGGGAGCTCTCGGTCCAGGGCTTGCCGATCGCGGAGCCGGCTGTCACCGAGCTTCCCCGTGTGGCGATCCCGCTCGAGGTCTCGGCCCCCTGGCCCACGCGGCCGTGGTGGCCGCTGCTCCTGGTGCCGGTGGTGGGCGCGTTGTTGTTGGGCGCCCGGCGCGCTCAGTAGCTGGAGCCCAGGAACAGGTAGGCGCCGCCGTCGCTGTCGTTGGCGCGGTAGCTGCCCACCAGCAGGTCGTCGTGCCCGTCGTCGTCCACGTCGCCGGTGGCGAGGGCCTCGCCGAACCAGTCACTCTGCCCGACGCCCGTGGCGGTCCAGCTGCGCACCACGAGCCGGCTGGTGCCGCTGTGCGGGCCGTAGCTCATATAGACCTTGCCGATGTCGGTGACCGAGGTGCTCCGGTCGACCGAGGGCGCGCCGATCATCACGTCGGGGATCGAGTCGCCGTCGAAGTCGCCCGAGGCGGTGGCCATGCCGGCGTAGGAGCCCGAGGCCTCGCCGAGCAGCGTGGCGTGGGCGGCGTCGGCGATGGCGCCGGTCTTGGTGGGGCCATCCACGAGGTAGGCGCGTCCGGCAGAGGACACGTCACCTTCTCCGAGCAGAGCGCCGACGAGGATCTCGTCGTAGCCGTCGCCGTCTTCGTCGGCGACCATCGTGGTGCCGCTGTAGCCCAGGTAGTCCGTGCCCCCGCTCGTGGAGCCGGTCAGCGTGATGTCGGCGTCGGAGCGGTCGTAGCGCCCGTCGACCGGGCCGCGGAAGACGTAGACCTCTCCGCCGCCGTTGTAGCTGTAGTCGGAGACGAGCACGTCGTCGTAGCCGTCGCCGTCGACGTCGCCCGGGTCGCCGATCTCCATCGCGAAGACCGACCCGTCGCTCGCGGTGATGGCGCCCACGTAGTCGTCGACCGAGGCCTGCTCGCCCGCGGCCGGGTGCGGGCCGTCCAGGACGTAGACGCCCCCGGCGCTGCCGACGTAGCGGCTGCCGACCACCAGCTCGACCTCCGCGTCGTCGTCGAGGTTGCCGACGCCGAGCGCCTGCCCGAGCTGGGCGGAGGCCTCGGTCGTGCCGTAGATGCCCGCCGAGGTCTCGTCGATGGCGGCGGTGAGGGGGCCGTAGAAGAGCACCGCGGCGCCGGTGTTCGAGACGCCATCGACGTCGGCATAGATCGCGCCGACCAGGGCGTCGGCGAAGCCGTCCCCGTCGACGTCGCCGGCCGCTCGTACAGCGTACCCGAGGCCCACGCTCGTGGTGCTGGACGTCAGCTGGGCCGCACAGTTCGACACGATGCCTTCGGCGTCGTCCAGGCCGCACACCGCCACGGCGCCTCCATAGGTGGCGTCGCCGGGCACGCCGATGGCGATCTCGCCCTGGCCATCGCCGTCGACGTCGCCCAACACCGCCACGCTCTGACCTGCGAGGTCGTAGGAGCCCTTCTCCGCCTCCCAGGCGTGGTCCGCGTCCTCCGAGCTCAGCTCGCCCGTGGGGACGCAGCCGTTGCTGGTGCCGTCGCAGTCGTTGTCCAGCCCATCGCCGCAGACCTCGGTGAGTCCTGGCGCGGCCTGGTCCGTGGTGTCGTCGCAGTCGCCGGCCTCGAACACCTGATCCGAGGCCACGTCGCAGGTGTCGACCTCGGTGTCGGGGTCGCCGTAGCCGTCGCCGTCGGCGTCGGTCCACACGGTCTCGGCTTCGCCAACGTCTGGGTCGTCGTCGTCGCAGTCGTCGCCGCTGGGCACGCCGTCTTCGTCCGCGTCGTCCCCTCCGGTGCCGGGCCCCGTGCCGTCGGTGTCGTCGGCGGAGGTGTCGGCGCACCCGAAGGCTTCGCACGTGGCGATCTCGGGCGACTCGAGGAGGTGGCAGGCGAGGAACAGCAGCATGGATGGCCCGGTGTCGTCCCGCGGACCCTATCCGATCGGCGTGCGATGCTGCTCTCGCGCCATGAAGCCCTTTCGCCATCACCCCCTGCTCGGCGGGGGACACCGGATGACCCTGGCGGTCATGTTCCGCGGGGTGCCGCCGGGCCCCTACGTCGACGAGGCGATCGAGCGGGTGGTGCAGGTCGACGAGCACACGCGCGTCACGGTGCTCGAGAACGAGCTCGTCGGGGGTCCGACGGTGGTGTTCGTGCACGGCCTGACGTCGAGCGCCAGCGCCCCGATGACCACGGGCTACGGTCGCGCGCTGCACCAGCGGGGCTTCCGCACCGTGCGGCTCAACCAGCGGAACTTCGGCGGCACGGAGCACCTCTCGCCCACGCTCTCGCACGCCGGGCTCGTCGACGACCTCGCCGCCGTCGTGCGCGACGAGGTCGCGAACCATCCCGGGCGACCCATCTACCTGGCGGGCTTCTCGATGGGCGGCAACGTGGTGCTTCGGTACCTGGGCCTCGGTCTCGCTCCCGACGAGGTCCAGGGCGCGGCGACCACCTCGGCGGCGGTGGACCTCGGCGCCGCCGCGAAGAGCCTGCCCTGGATCTACGACCGCTACTTCGTGCGCGAGCTGACCGCGATGTATTGCCGCAAGGCGTCGCTGTACCCGGAGCGCTACCAGCCCGAGGACATGGCCGGCGTGCGCACGGTGCGCGGCTTCGACGCGGCGGCCGTGGTCCCGTGCTTCGGCTTTGCCGACGTCGACGACTACTACACCCGGGCGTCCAGCCTGCCCGTGCTGCATCGCATCGACCGTCCCTGCCTCCTGCTGGTGTCGGACGACGACCCCATCGTGCCGGTGTCGAGCTTCGACGACCCCGTGTTCGAGGGCGCCCAGTTCACCGTGGAGCGCACCCGATTCGGCGGCCACGTGGGCTGGATCGGCCCCGGCCCGACCTACTGGGCAGAAGCCTTCCTGGCGGACTGGCTGGCCAGGCTCGCGAGCGATTAGGACTCGGGCACACCTCTGTTGGAGTTCCCCATGGCCTCGATGCTCGGACAGTTCTGCTGGCACGACCTCTCGACCGACGATCCTGCTGCTGGCAAGGCGTTCTACACGGCGCTCTTCGGCTGGAAGCTGCTCCCCCACAACGACGACTACGAGATGTGGCAGAACGGCGACCGCGTGCTGGGCGGCAGCATGAAGCTGCCCGCGGAGGCCAAGGCGATGGGCGCACCCCCGCACTGGATGGCCTACACCTGCGTGGTGAGCGTCGACGACACCGCGAAGCAGGCCCAGGACCTCGGCGCGCAGGTCTTCGTTCCCCCCACGCCCATTGCGAACGTGGGGAAGTTCGCGGTGCTGGCCGACCCCCAGGGGGCGGCCTTCGCCATCTATGAGGACGCCAAGGCCCCGGGTGAAGCCGCAGAGGCCGGCGTCGGCGACTTCAGCTGGGGCGAGCTCTCCACCACCGACTTCGAGGCGGCGGGCACCTTCTACGCAGCGCTCTTCGGATGGGTCTACGAAGACACCGACATGGGCGGCATGGGCACCTACCGCCTCTTCAAGACCGCCGACGCCGGGCGCCACCTGGGCGGCATCTTCAACAAGATGGAGGGCATGCCGATGCCGACCGCGTGGCTCCACTACGTCACAGTCGGCGACATCGAGGCGACGCTCGCCCAGGTGACGGCGCTCGGCGGCAAGGTGCTCAACGGACCGATGGACGTGCCGGGCGGGGACCGGGTGGCGCAGTGCATGGATCCCCAGGGTGCAGCCTTCGCCCTGCACCAGTCGCCCGCGGCGTAGCAGGGGCCCGATCCGGCCAGATCAGGCCTCCGGTTCGTCCGGCTCCTCGGTGGCCGCAGGCACGTCGTCCGCGGAGGCCTCGGCGGGCGGCCCACCGATGACCACGTCGATGCCGTCGAACACGCCCTCGCGCGCCTCGCTGAGCAGGCCGAGCGCGTCGAGGGCTTCGGTCAACGTGAAGGGCAGGGTGAGGCGCGGGTTGCGGCTCCGGGGGGGAGCCTCGCCTGCCTGGTTCCCATGGCGGAGCCACCAGAACAGGCCGTCGCGGCCCAGGGCCTGCTCGATGCCCTGCATCAGGTAGTAGCCGACCTTGTAGGCGTCCCATTGCTCGGCTTCGGTGGGCGTGTAGATCGCCCCCATGCCGGCGTGCAGCCGGTACTGGTGGTCGGCCCAGCGAGCGTGGCCTTCGAGCACGAGGTGGCCCGCGAAGTAGGACCGGGCCTCGTCGCTCTCGAGGTGCTGGGCGCGATCGAAGCCGGGATTGGTGAACTGCCAGTTGTGGGTGAGCTCGTGGACCAGCGTGGCCAGGACCTCCTCCTCGGTCCGGCCCGCGCGGAGGTGGATCTCGTTGTGGCCGGACACGTAGAAGCCCACGCTCCCGTCGCCCCGTGGATCGTCGTCGACCATCCACTGCACGCTGGCCACGTCGGTGGGAGCGAAGGCCATCTGCTCGCCGAAGAGGTCGCGGCTCCACAGGCCGTCGGTCCACGCCCCGGCCTCGGTGCCGATGACCTGGCGCACCAGTCCCTGCAGCGCTGCGTCGGTCAGGGGGGCGAGGCCGTCGTCTCCGTCGCAGCGCCGGAGGTACGCCCGCCAGTCCGGCTCGCGTCCCAGCACCGCACAGGCGAGGAGGTAGGCCCCCTTGCGGCTGATCACGTCGCCCGGCCCGTAGTGCAGGCTGTCGTGTCCGTGTTCGTAGTCGGCGAGCGGCATGACGCCGAGGCCGCCGCAGCACGCCGAGCATCCGTCGTCGCAGTCGCAGGCCTCCAGGCGTTCGTGCACCCACACGAACAGGGCGTCCAGACCGTCGCGCAGGGTCCGGCTGAGGTGTTCGTCCGGGTGCAGCTCGTCCTCACGCAGACGGTGGACCAGCAGGCGGAAGCCGCTCATCGTCGCACCGGCGTTGGGCACCAGCGCGAGCCGGTACTCGGTCTCGAAGCGCACGAAGCGGCGCTCCAGGTAGAGCTGCACGCAGCGAGACAGGCCGAGATGCGCCGGACGCTGATCGAGGAGCGCCTGGTCGAACCAGCCGGTGCCCAGCTCGTCGCGGCCCCGATCGGAGAGCTCCAGGAACAGGGACGTGCCCACGCACCCGTAGCTTCGTGTCATGCGCTCGCGGAGCGCGGGAGTCAGCTCGCGGAAGCCCACGAAATCCGGCTCCTCGACGAGGCCGCCGCGGGTGAAGGCCACGTCCCTCATCGTCTCTTCGAGCTGGCAGACCCAGTTGCCGGTCGCGACCCGGAGGCGCGCCGAGCCCCCGCTGGAGCTGACGAGCACCCGCCGGAGGCCGGCGGCGATCGCCTGCGCCGCCGCGGTGTCATCGGTGGCGAGGCAGCCCTGCACGGCATCGGCGGGCAGGTCGCGGGGGATCGCCATGCCGTCGAACGGACGCTCCGACGCCAGCGACACGGCGAAGCGGGGCCGGCGGCGGTCGACCGTGACCCCGGCGGACCAGTCCGGCGTGCCGATGAGCAGCCGCCCGTGGCGGAGCCAGCGCTGGGCGCCCAGGGCGCGGTCGCGCTCGCTCAGCCGATCGTCCTCGCGGTCGTCCACCTGGACCGTGTGGGGCTTGTGGCGGATCATCGCCCAGGGGAACAGGTCCACGAACAGCCGGTCACGGTCGACGTACGCGGACCGGCTCACGCCGATCGAGCGGGCCTCGTTGCGAGCGTCCTTGTCGAAGACGCCGTAGACTGCGCGGCTGCAGCAGCCCCAGAGCACCTCGTAGCTCTGGCCCTTGAAGCTCGGGTCCTTCCGGCGCAGGTAGGGGCGCTTCTCCGGTCGCCGCCCCTCGCGCAGCGTCTCGAAGGCCACCAGCTCTTCGAGCTTGCCCTCGGCCAGCCACTGTTCCAACAGGCGCTCGGTCTGCTCGCCGGGGAACACGCCGCTCAGGCGCTCACGCGGCACGGGCTTGTCGCGGAAGTCCTCGAAGAGCGACGCCAGCTCGTGGGCGATGACCGCGCCGGAGTGATCGGGCCAGAGCACGCTCGAGTAGCGGACGTCGGCGATGGCCCGGTCGGGGTCCCAGCCGGGCTTCCGGACCTCGCGCAGGCTCTCGTAGTCCTCGGGGCTGCCGTCGCCGACGAGCACCAGGGCCCCGTCCTCGGCGAGGGCCGCGCGCAGCGAGCTCACCCGAAGCTCCGGATGGCTGCCCACACCCACGCACACGATGACGTCGAAGCGCTGGTCGCTCGGCACGGCGAGCGAGTCGGTGGAGAACCAGCGCCACTCCTGGCGCAACACGATGGGCCCCTCGTCCTCGCTCTGGCGCGCCGCTTCCTGGAGGCGTCGGATGGCGGTCACCCGTACGTGGGTGCGCAGCTCCGGGCCGAGGAGGGGCTGGGCATCGACCACGGCGAGGCGCACGGGGCTCTCGCCGGACGCGACCAGCCGCTGCGCCGAGAAGCCCAGCTCCGCGAGGAGCGCCGTGACCTCCTCGGCGAAGTCGGCGCGCACGAAGCGCGGACCTCGCCCGGGCACCTCGCGGACCTCGAAGGGGGGCATCCAGCCCACCAGCTCGGCACGGGGGAAGGCACCCTCGAAGTCACAGCCCGCCACGTCCTGGTTGTTCAGCAACCACTTCGCGAAGCGCACCTTGTTCTCGAGGCGGGGGAGCAACACCACGAAGGTGACCTTGCGGCCGTAGAGCTCGGCGGTCAGGCGGAGCCGCGCGATGGCGACCCGGAGGCGGACCAGCTCCTCCCGAGGGAGGCGGTCCGGGTGGTCGATCACGACGTAGCGCAGGCGCTGCAGCAGCGGACGCGCGTCGCCGGTGGCCTTCGCGAGGATTTCCTCGGACAGCTTGCGCACGTCGGTGAACACGACGTCGAGCCGCCGGCTGTGGTCCAGCCGATCCTGGGTGGCGGCTTGGTAGGCCTCCTGCATCGCGTCGAGGTGGTCGGTGCCGTCGAGCCACGTGCGCAGCTGGCTGGCGGGATGACGCCCGGTGGCCGTAGCGGCCTCGCCCGCGTCCAGGTCCAGCGACCGGAGTGGCCCCTCGGCGCTCACGCAGTACAGGGCGCCCTCCCGATGCAGCAGTCCTCCGAGCGCGAGCAGGTTGACCAGGGTCGTGCGCCCCGAACCCGCCCAGCCGAAGAACACGAAGTCGCGGTGGTGGATGTCCTCTCGCTCTTCTTCGGCGAGGAGCTCGCGCAAGGCCTGGGTCTGGAACATCGAGAGGGTGCTGACGCCGGTGCGCGCGAGCACCGCGCCGTCGAGCCGCGGGTAGCGCGCCTGGAGCAAGCCGAGGCCGTCGTCGACCACCGCCCGCTTGGCATGGAGCAGGCCGCGCGCCACCACCTGGCGGCGGTAGACGGGGCTCGACTCCAAGGCCGCCACGAGCTCCCGCCCGGTGGGGCGGGAGCTTGGGGCGCTGTCGACTAGCGCGGGGACGTCGTGGTGGTCGATGGCCTCGGCCTTCGGGCGCTCCTCCCGGTCGAGCACCGGCAGCTTGGACTTCATCGCGAGCGCGAGCGCTTCGGCGGCCAGGGCCGGGCCGGCGAGGAACGGCCCGATCAGCGGCACCACGCTGCCGGCGTGCATCGTGATGCCCGAGGCGCCGATCAAGGCCGCGCTCTTCGACGACGCCCGCGACACGACGAGGCAGGCCTCCACGTACCGGGCCGTCCAGAGCCGGACCTCGCCCGCTTCCTGCAGCTCGGCGAGCACGGCCACCGCGAGCTGGCGTCCGTCGCCCGTCTCGGTACCCCCGCGGAGCCTGCCCGGCATGACTGCCCGGACCACGAGGCGAGCGCAGAAGCCGGCGGCCGCCGCGACGACGCCGGAGAGCCCCAGGCCGCCGCCGGGGAGGAAGCCCAGGCCGAAGAGCAGCGAGATCGGCGCGAGCAGCGTGCCGAGCGCCAGCGAGACCGCGGCGAAGGTGACGCGGCTGACCTTCGTCTCGACGACGCTGAGCGCTTCTTCCTCACGGGAACGGGGGGGCTCGCGATCAGGCGCCTGCTCGGCTGGAGGTGCTGCGGGCGGTTCGGGCGCGGCGCTGGGCGGCGGCGGTGGCACGTGCTCAGCCATCGTGGGTCCCGAGCCGCTGCTCGATCTGCACGAACAGGGCGTGCTCCGCCGGCACGCTGCGGGCGATGCGCTCGTGGCCTGGCGTGTCCGAGAAGGTGGTGGCCGCTCCGAACGAGGGCTGCCCGACCCGAGCGGGCAGCCGTGCTCCGACGAAGGCGAGGTGGACCGGTTCGCCCAGGCGCTGCGTGCCCGGAAGCTCGGAGAGCTCGGCATCCGACCACCCGTGCCGTGCTGCGCGCTGGAGCACCTCGCTCGCCTCGTCGTCGACCTCGAGGTCCTTCCCGACCGCGCTCAGATCGCGGTCCACGAGCTCACTGAGCAGCCCGTGGTGCACGCGCAAGGGGATGCGTTCCGGCATGCCGTCGAGCTTCAGCACGCGCCGGAGCTCGGCGGCCAGCTTGCGGTGGAAGTCCGCTTCGTCGAGGGCGGAGGCCTTCACGCGTGTGCCCTTCACGCGGAAGCGGCCGCTCACCGCGTCGGCCGGGTCGCGCTCCCGCTCGCGCTCCAGGCGCTCGATGATGGTCCGTTCCTCCTCGACCTCGGCGAGGAACCCCAGGACCTCGGTCCGAAACCGTGCCTCCAAGGCGCGGAGGGAGCGTCGGAGGTCGCGCACAGCGACCAGCTTCAGCTGCCCGATGCGGTGGTTCACGATGGCCACCAGCTCCGCAGCGGCGTCGTCGGCTTCTGCCCGGCAGTGGTGCTCGAGCATCTCCCAACGCTCGAACCACTGGCGCGTGGCCTTCTGGCGGACGCCGTGCACGTACCAGGCCGCGCCCAACCCTGCGGCGACCGGCACCGGCGCCAGGATCACGCCGATCACCGTGGCCGCGAGCCCGCTTCCCACGGCGATGCCTGCGCCGATCAGCGAGCCCACCTCGAGCCAGACCGCCGCGTCGCTGCCGATCTCTCGGGCCTCGCGCCACAGCGTGTCCTCCTTGGCGCGCCAACGGTCCAGGACCCTCTCGAAGCGCCTCAGCACCCGCTCCGCGTCGGCGGGCTTCTGAGCCATGTCCTCTTCGAGGTCCGAAATCACCCGGTCCAGTCCGCGGCTGAGGGACAGCACGCGGGCCAGGGCGGCGGAGGTGCCCGACATCCGCTCGCGGTGTTCGACCTCCTGCCACGCGAGCGCCGACGTGAGCTCCTGCTCGACCGCGTCCCGAAGCCCCCTCAGCTGCTTCATCGCGGACCTGAGGGCAGCATCGAGCTCCTTCTGGAGATCGCCATCCGCGCAGGCCCGAAGAGCCTCGGTGACCTCGCGGTGCAGGCGTCCGGCCTGGCGGTGTGGCGCTCGAAGGGACCAGCCGGACCGGGTCCAGCGGGGTCGGTCGGCGCGGTCGGGTGCCAGGGTGAAGTCCGGCGCGGGCTGGTGCTCGAAGTCCGCGCCGAAGGCGAAGTGACGCCCTTCCAGGCCGGTGCGGATCTCGCTGTCGATCGCGTTGCGCAGACGCGTGATCGCGGGCTCGGTGCCTTCGTCCTGCGCCGCGACGAGGGAGCCGAGCTCCAGGGGGTCGGGCAGGACGCCGGCGCGGGTCTGGCTGGAAGCGAGCAGCTGCTCGAGCCGGGCGCGCCGAAGGCGCTCGTCCAGCGGGTACTCGTAGAGCGCGCTGTGGACGCGCCACAGGACGTGGTGTTCACGGGCACGCTGCGGGAACAGGCCCTCGAGGACGGGGCGCTGCGCGGACAGGGCACGCAACGCTGCGAGGTCGGTCAGCAGCCGCACCCGGCCGTACTCGTGCCAGCTCCGCAGCTTCTTTCCGCGCTCGGTCCGAGGCGTGTAGACGATCGGGCGCAGGGCACCCCGCAGGTACCCCCGCGGCGCGGTGAACAGCTCCTTCGGCCAGGCGGTGGGAACACCGGGGAGCCAGATCCAGGGGACGACGTGGACCGCGTCGACCTCGAGGCCGTCGCGCCCCAGGGTGAGCCGGTCGAAGACCTGAGCGAGCAACCCGCGGAGCCGGTCGAGCTCGGCGAGCACGGCCTCGAACGGCTCCGGCCCGTCGCCGACGATGACGGGCGCGAGCACCAGGGCCGGTCGCCAGCTGTCGCCCTGTTCCCGAAGGACACGAGCCCGCGCGAGGTGTCGCAGGCCACGGTCGACGGCGTCCGCGAGGGCTTCGAACGCCGTGCCGTCCACCACCCCGGCGCCACGCAGGCCCTCGAGCTCGGGCGGCTGCCAGTCTTCCGGACGCGCAGGCACCACGAGCAGCGGCTCGGCGCCCTCCCGATCGCGCTCCAACAGCTCGATCGCCAGGAGCTCGGCGAGGGCATCGCGGCCCCGCTGCTCCCGGTCGGGCGCGGCCAGGACGACGAGGGCCACGCTACTCCGAGAGCGCTGCCGGCACCCGCCGGCCCTGCGACTCGACCAGGTCCTCGATGAGGCCCTGCACGTCGGCTGCCATGCGCGTCAGGGTGTCGGCTTGATCGCCGGCGGCCTTCGCGCCGTCGGCGGCGAGCTGGGCGGCGTAGAGCTCGAGATCCTGGGCGATCTGGGCCCACGTCCGGCGACCGCCTTCGCCCTCACCGGGCCAGTTGAGCGACTGGAGATCCCGCCACAGCCGGTCCTTGAGCGCGAAGCGCAGGTCCCGCTGGTCGTCGCTGTCGAGGGTTGCGACCACCTGGCTGATGCCCTTCGGGAAGAGCCCGGAGGTGCCGGCCTGCCAGCTGCGTGCGTAGCGACCGCTCGGGTTCGCGCGGGTGCGCTCGTTGAGGATGTCGCGCGCGAGCGCGTAGTTGCCGCTCCCGCGGTCCTCGAGCCATGCGAACAGGTCGGGCCGATCCGCGTGTTTCCAGAGGGCCAGCGCCAGGACTGCGCGGCCGTCGCTGCGGTACACGCCCTCCGCTTCGGCCTCCGCCCGGCGCAGCGCGAGGAAGGCACGGCCCGCCTCTTCGTAGTCGCGGGTGGTGTGGGGGGAGAAGCCCTTCGAGACCTCGTCACCGTCGTTCATGGTGCGGCGGTATTCCTCGATCTCGGGGTCCGTGCGGAGGTCGGTGAGCCGTGCTCCCACCTCGAGGTTCACGCACTCGATGCTGGTGCGCGGGAAGCCCGGGATGGCCTGGGCCTGGACGTCCACGCTGAGCTGCTCGCCGATCCAGCCCACCGCCTCGTTGATCGCGCCCAGCTCGGCGTTGAAGTTGAAGAAGGGCTTGCTGTGGGTGGTGCAGCGACGGATCGACCACTGCGGGGCCGCGAGCGAGACCAGCTTGTGCAGGCGGCCCGCGAGGTAGAGGTCCTGGGCGCGCTTCGCGCTGCCGTCGGGGTCGCTGTCCCACTCCAGGTCGCGGATGCGCGCGACCACCTGGCCGCCCACACGGTCGTGGAGCAGGCGGCGCGCCGCAGCCCCAGCGGCGCGGTCGGCGCCGTCCCGCTGGAGGAAGCTCTCGCGGTACCACCGGTCGACCACGGTGCGGGCCTCCCCCTTCAGCAGCTCTTCGACGTCGCAGACCTGGCCGACGACCCGGCCGGCCTCGGACCGCGCGCGGGACTCGATGGCCAGGCGCAGGTCGCGCTCCAGGGTCTCGTTGTCGCGGCCCTCGTAGGTGGTCTGGGGCGCGGTGCCCCCGTACGCGCCGACGTTGGCGCCGAGGCAGGCCGCGAAGACCTTCCGATGCAGCTCGGCCTCCCCGGCGAGCAGCGCGTGGGAGCTCGCCCCCCCGTCTTGCTCGAGGCGGCCGATCAGATCCTGGCGCATCGCCTCGTCGCCACCCACGAAGAAGCTGATGCCGACCCCGGTGGCCGTGCGGGCCTCGCTCATGTTCAGCTCGAGGGCCTTCTCGGCCCGTTGCTGGGCGCGGTGGAAGTGCTGGCGGCTCGACGCACATCCGAGGCGGTCGCGGGCGCGGGTGCTGGCTTCGCGGAGGATGGCCGCGTGGGCCTTCATGCGCTGGTAGAGGTCGTCGATGATCTCGACCTTGGCTTCCCAGAGCAGGAAGTCGAGCAGCGCTTCCGCCGACTGCCCCACGAGCTGCGCCTCGCGGCGGATCTGGCCGGTGAGCAGGAAGCTCAGGATGCTGGAAGCCTTGCCCTTCAGGTCGCTGATCCGGTTCGAGAGCGCCTCGGAGGTGTCGACCGAGCGACTGCCCACGTTCTGGGTGTGCTCGTGTTCCCAGATCGACGTGCGGTTCGCCTCGATCGTCTCCTCGAGCTCCAGCAGCCAAGCCTCGAGCAGGCCGTACGCCCCCGCATCGACGAAGCGCGCGACGCGTTGGTCGATCAGCCAACGCAGGCCGGCCTTCGGGCCCAGGGTGTCGAGGTCGTCGTAGCGGGCGTCGCCGGGGGTGGCAGCCCAGTGGCTTGCAGCGCCTTCCAGCCACTCCTTCTTCCAGGCAGTCCGCAGGTCGCCAGACTCGTTGTCCAAGAGGTCCTGGAGCTCGCTGCCGAGCTTGGTGATCGCGTGGTGCTCGGTGGCGCGGGACAAGCCCACGCGGACGTGGCGCAGGCGATCCTCGAGCTCGCCACTGGACTCCTGGAAGCGGTCGAAGAACTCGTTCACCGAACCCGCGCCTCCGCGTCCGGTCTCTCGGGCACGGAGCACCTCGCGGAAGAAGAACTCGACGCTGGTGTCGACCGTGTCGGCGTCACTCGCCGGCAGGGTCTTGCCGCCCGGCACCCGGTCGCCGAGGAGCTCGCCCCAGCCGTTGGTGTCTGCGCTCGAGCCGACCTTGATCGCATGCAGGGCCTGGGCGTTGCCGGCGAAGTCGCGCAAGAGCAGCGCGGGGGCCTCGAGCCGGACGGCGCCTACGGAGCCGAACCGGCGACCGTCGGTGCACCGGATCATCAGGTCGAGCATGCGCTTGTCCTGGTCCGCGCCCTCCAGCAGCATGTCGAGCACCCCCGCGCCGGTGACGAGCAGGTCCGGGTACTCCTTGTTGAGGTTGTTGCGTCCGCGCCGGTCCAACAGGAAGGCGAAGTCGAAGGGCGCCACGGCGCCCGCCCCGGACGCCTTGGTGCCCGCGGCCGCGGCGAACCTGACCACCGAGGTGTCGCGGCTCTCGCGGTTTCTGACCCCCAGCGCGATGTACTCGGTGGAGGGCTTCCAGTCGGCGCTCGAGAGGCGGTTGAACTCGTACTGCAGCTCGATCAGCGCGGCGTAGCCGGACGCCGCGACCTGGGTCTCCATGAGGTCGTCGCCGCGGTGTCCGCGGCGGGTCACGCTCGAGGGGATGAAGAGCCCGTACACGTGAGGTGCCATGAAGCCTTCGTCGTGCAGGATCTGGCGCGCCATGGTGGCGACGTCCATGAACGTGCCACCGCCGGTGCCGTTGCCCAGGCTGCCCACGAGCCAGACCTGCCACTGGAACTCTTCGCCGGCCTGCTGCATGCCGTAGCCGGTGATGGTGCCGATGGACTTTCGGAGGGTCTCCGCCACGGTCTCGGCGAACAGGAAGGAGAAGAACTTGCCGAAGCTTCGGATGGCGCCGCAGCCGTCGTTGAAGCGCACGCCGGGCGCCGCGGTGACGCCGGGCGGCCACCATCCCAGGTGGTCTTCGTAGTGGGCGAACTCGGCGGGGAAGTTCACGTGGTTCGTGCGCGAGAAGTAGACCTGGTCGGGCATGTTGCCGCCCTGGGCCCCATCGGCCTGGGCATCGATCAGCGCGACCGCGATGTCGGGCGGCACAGGTTGGTCCCAGCCGTAGCGTTCGCTCCACGCGTGCACGAGCCGTCGAACGATGTTCGTGCCGGTCCCGCCGCAGCCGATGAGAAGGGTCTTCACCTGTGCCATGTCCGCTCCTGCCCGCACCAGCGGGGTTCCCATGGGGCCGTGTCTACCACGCCCGTGCGTCGTTGTTGCATCGGCATGGTGCGCTGTCCCGAGCGCCCTGGCCGAGAGCTCTTGCTAGCCCTTGATCTCGATGGCGTAGGTGATGCGGCGCTTCTCGCCCTCGGGGCCGCTCCCCGTGAGCAGCAGCTGGCAGTTCCTCGGTGGGGGCATCGTGACCAGGACGGTCTCCCCGGGGACCAGATCGGCGCCCGGATCGCGGTCGAGGGGGCGCAACGCATCCTTGGCGGTGCTCGCGACCAGCTTCCACGTGAGCCCCGTTGGCACCGACGGGTGGCGCACGCACCAGAGGAGCAGCCCACCGGGCACCGGCCTGAGGCCGATGATGGCGCCCGTCCCCGCACCCTTTTCGTCGTAGAGGAACTCGGTGACCTCCTTCTGGCCGAGCTCCAGGTAGCAGGCTCGGTTCCAGAACAGGTTGAGCGTGCCGTCGAGCCCGCGCTCGTACTGGTCGCGGAGGTAGCCGCTGCCGCGCAGCTTCCCGATGCTCAGATCGCTGTCGAAGCGCTTCCGGTGGATCCAGCGAAGGCTCGCCCAGGCGGTGACGATGGTGACCAGTGCCGTGGCGATGAGGGTCCACCACGCGATCGGGCGTGGCTCGACGGTGACGGTGCTGGCGGCACAGACGCCCGCGTCCTGGTCGAGGACCTCGACGCAGGCCGGGCAGCTCACGCTCAGCGCGTAGGGTTCGCCGTCGGGCTGCTGCACATCCACCCGGGCGCAGAGCTGCACGGTGTAGTCCCCAGGGGCGTAGGCGAAGCCGCGGCCGAAGCGCCACCAGCTCTGGTCGGCGTGGGGCATGCGCAGCGTGACGGTGGCGCCGGCCGGGGTGGAGAGCCTCGCCGAACCGTCGGCGAAGGCCAGGAAGTCTTCGGGCGCCGGCAGATCCTGGCCAGCGTGCTGCACGCGCGCGGTCCAGGTGACCTGGGCCGGCGGGGTGTCGTCGCGGACCGGTGAGACCGACACGCCGCGCTCCACCAGCGGAAAGACGTGGGCGCGATCGGCGACCAGGGCCGGCCATGGCGCCGTGGGCGAGCCCGCAGCCGCCTCCAGCACGAAGTCGTAGAGGTTCCGAGAGACGAGCTCCACCTCGGCGATGGGCGCGACCTGCCCTTCGTCGAGGGGCAACACCACGGTGCTGTGGGGGTACTGGCCGGTGAGAGCGTCGCAGAGCTCGCGCTCGGAGAACGCGATGCGGTGGAACCCGAGCGCGTAGCCCGACAGGTCGCCGAGCAACAGGCTGGGCTGCACGATGCGAAGGGGGAGGGAGGTGGCGGGCAGGTAGGCGTCGTCGCCGGTTCCCATGAGCGGCCGGCCGGGGGCCTCCAGGGTCCATGGCACCCGCTCGGTGCGCCCTCGGGGGCCTGTCCAGCGGACCTCCGCGAGGGTCTCGATCCTGGCCGGGGCGCTGGCGGCCACGGGGCCGTCGCGTCGGGGGGAGCAGACGTGTTCCCGGTCGGCCGGGGGCATGGTGAGGCGCGGGACCAGCTGGAAGGTGGGGTGGACCTTGAGCGCGGTCTCGCCCGCAGCGGCGCGCTCGACGTCGAAGACACCCGCCTTGGAGGGCTGCCCCCAGCGGGCGTTGTAGATCCGGTGGTCGGCCGCCGCCAGGAAGCCCGCGCCCTTCGCCGACAGGTCCCAGTTCAGGTACTCGAGCTGGTTGCCGTCCACGTGCTCGTCGAGCCAGGCCTGCCAGGTGGCGTGGTCGTAGTCGCGGTCCCGTGCGTGGGACTCGCCGCCCCCACCTGCCGAGAGGTCGCCTGCGTCGGTGAAGACGAGCACGGTGAGCGGTCGGGCGTCGTCTGGAATGGCGACTGGGGCATCGGCCGCATCGCCGCCCAGCGCCAGCTCGCGGCGCGCGACCTCGTAGACCGAGCGGGCCACGTAGGTGTAGTCGTCGGCGTAGTGGCTTCGGTCGGTAGGGAAGAAGCCGTCCACGAAGTCGATGGCCTCTCGGGCCGAGAGCGCCTCGCCACCCGACACGGCCCGTAGCATCGCGACCCAGGCGCCCGAGGGGTCTTCTTCGAGATCGCCGAACTCGTAGAAGGTGATGCTGAGCAGGTCGGTGTCCTGGTAGGGGAGCAGCACCGAGCGTGCCTTGTCGCGCACCGTGGACGTGACCTGCTCGAAGGAGGTGCCGGCCCCCCAGGTGACGTTGGGCATGCTGCACGACACGTCGAGCAGGAACGCGACCTCGTGCTGGTCCTGCGCGAGGGCGGGGGCGCTCAGGGCGAGCAGGGTCCACATCAGTCGGTCTCGTAGAAGGCGCGGCGCAGTCGCCACGGTGCGGGGTCGTCGCTACGCTGCCACACGGAGAAGCCGTACACGGGCGCGAGCTCGAAGTGGCCGTCCAGGGGCGTGCCGGGCGCTTCGATGTCGAGCACGGCGCACTCCCAGGCATCCCCCACCCAGCCGTTCTCGCACACCTCGAGGCCAGCGAAGCGCACGTAGACCTCGAAGTCGTCGACCGATGCGTCGTGCACGTCGTCCTGGGCCATGCGCCCGGGGGTCAGCTCCATCGGCGGGTCGAGGCGCACCTCGCTGCCCGTGCCGACGCGCCAACCATGCACCTCGATCCCGTACGCGGGCGTGGAGGCGAGCTCGAGATCGAGCACCTTTCGGAGCGTGTCGGGGTCGAAGTGGTGCAGGTGGCGCGGGCCGTCGGACGGGCCGGGCTGGAGCTCGACCCGCAGCAACGCCCCGTGCTCATCGTTCTCCAGCTCCCACCTTCGCTCGCCGTCCAGCGGAAGGTAGTCCGCCATCACGAAGCTGGGGATCTCCTCGATCTCCCCGCCACCACAGCCGAGCAGGAACGCGAGCAGCGCTACGCGTCCTCGCCCGCGTGGAGGAAGGTGTTCTCCTCCCGGGCCATCTTCGTGGCGGCGCCCTTGATGTGCTTTCCGAGCGCGAGCACTTCCTGGAGCGGGCCCAGCACCGCGTAGACCGTGGCGTGGTGCTTCGGGGCGGCGTGGGCGAGCCCCAGCAAGGGCTGGATGTGCTTGTTGAGCTCGGACTCGACCGCGGCGAACTTCTGGATGACCTTGGCGTCGACCTGCCTGCGGCGCACGATGGCTTGCCGGAATGGCGTGAGATCCGCTGTGGTGCGCGCGGCGTCGTCGGTCGCTCGGGCGTGGATGTCGAGCTTCGCCCCCAGGGCTTCAGTGGCTGCTTCGGCAGCGGCCTGGGCCGCGGACGCGTTGGCTGCCCGCTGTTCGGCCGCTTCGGCGCGCGCGAGGGCTTCGGCCAGCGCCGCCTGGCCGGCAGCGAGCTCCTCCGCGGCCTTCCCGGCGCGCGCCTCGGCGCTCGCCTTGGCTGCGGCGGCTCCAGCGCTGGCCGCCTGGCTGCGCTCCCTCGATTCGGCTTCCGCAGCCTCCGCACGGTCGGCGGCGGCCTTGGCTTCGGCCTCCGCTCGGTCGGCGCGCTGCAGGGCGCTCTCGGCCGCGGCCGATGCAGCCTCGGCTCGCTCGGTCGCCTCGGTGGCGGCCGCTTCGGCGGCTTCGGCTCGCTGAGCGGCCTCGGCCGTGGCCGCTTCGGCGGCTTCGGCCCGCTCGACGGCCTCGGCCGTGGCCGCTTCGGCGGCTTCGGCCCGCTCGACGGCCTCGGCCGTGGCCGCTTCGGCGGCTTCGGCCCGCTCGACGGCCTCGACCCTGGCGGCCTCCGTGTGCTCGGCGTGCTCGGTGGCGGCTGCGGCCTGTTGTTGCGCTGCGGCAGCACGCGACTCGGCTTCGGTGGCTCGCTCCCCAGCATCGGCCGCGCCCTGGAGGGCCTGTTCCGCGCGCTCGGCTGCCTCCGCGCGCGCAGCGTCCGCGGCTTGTTCACGCCGCTCGGCGTCGGAACGGCCGGACTCGGCCGCGTGTGCCCGTTGCTCGGCCGCGTCCGCGCGTTCGGCTGCCGCCTCCGCTGCCTCCGCGGCGGCCTCCGCGCGCGCGGCTGCTTCGTCGCGGTCAGCTTCGGCCCGGGTGCAGCCGTGCCGAGCTTCGGTGAGGGCCGCTTCTGCTGCGTCAGCGCGCTGCTGGGTCTCGGTGAGGGCGGTCTGGCTCGCGGCGGCCTGCGCCTGCACCTCGGCGAGCAAGGACTCGGCCGCGCTGGCCCGCTCGAGGGCCTGGTCGCGGTCGGCTTCGGCCTCGGCGGCGCGCGCTTCGATCGCGGTGACCGAGGCCTCTGCGGCTGCGGCGCGTTCGACGGCTTCACCGAGGGAGATCTCGGCGGCGGCTGCTCGTCGGGTCGCTTCCTCCTGCGCCTCGGCGGCTTGCTGCGCGCGCTCCTGGGCTTCGTCGCGGTCGGCCCGGGCCTGGTCGGCCTCGGCCCGTGCGCCGGCGGCTGCCTGCAGCGCCTCGTCACGGTCGGCTTCAGCCTGGATCGTCTGTTGCGCGGCACGTGAGCCCGCGGCCTCCGCCTCCGCCTGGAGCGCCTCGGCCGCCCGCGCTCGCGCCTGGGCCTGGTCACGTTCTTCGGCCGCGGCGTCGGCCTGTTCTTCGGCTTCTGCGAGGGCGACCTGAGCCGCCGCCAGCCCGGCGCCGGCCTCGACGGCGGCGGCCTCGGCGGAGGCTGCCTCTTGCGCCGCCTGGTCGGCGGCCGCTTCGGCTTCGGACCGTCGCTCTTCCGCAGCACGGCCAGCCTCGGAGGCAGCCGCAGCTACCGCCTCGACCTCGGCCACGCGCGCTTCCAGCGCGCCCTTGGCCTGTTCGACGGTGGTGATGCGCTCGGCGCTCGCGTCGAGCTCCCTCTGAAGGTCGCCGAGCCGGGCTTCCGCCTCCTGGGTCAAGCCCTGGGCAGCAGCAAGGGCCTCCCGCGCCGCGTCGCGCTCGACCACCGCCGCTTCGCGCTCGGTGTTCGCTGCTTCCGCCGCCGCCAGCGCCACGTCGCGTTCGGCTTCGGTGGCCTCGTAGATCGATGCACCTTCCTCCATCGCCGCCAGCAGCTCCTTCACCTTGGTGCGAAGGTCTTGGAGATCGGTGGTGAAGCGCTCGGTCTGCGCCGCCTGGGCGTCGCGCTCTTCGGCCAGCTGCCTCGTCGCCGCCTCGGCCTGGACCCGGGCCTGGCCCATCTCCGCCTGCAGCTCGTTGACCTCCCTGCGGACCTGGTCGGTCTCGGCGACCGCGGCATCCCGCTCACGTCGCGCTTCCGCGGTGCGCTGCTGCGCCATGGAGACCTGAGCCTGGGCAGCGTCGCTCCCACCGCGTTCTGCCGAGAGCGCCGCGCGGAGGTCGTCGGATTCCTGGCGTGCCTCGCTGAGTTGCTTGCGGCTGGAGTCGGCCTGGGCCTTGGCGCGCGCCAGCTCGGTGCTCAGCGTGGCGGTCTCGGCTTCGAGCCGGGCGACGCGATCTTCGGCGCTGCGCTCGTCGCCCTTCTCGTCGGAGAGCTGGCGCTCCCGGGCGACCAGCTCGGATTCCCAGTCCTCGAGCGAGCGCCGCTTGGCGTCGCCCAGGCCCGCGAGCCACCCCTGCACGCGGTCGCGCAGCGCACCGCCGCCCGTCGGAGGCGCGGTGTAGAAGTCGGCGAGGTGCTCGCCAGCGAGGTGGGCCTCCAGGGCTGCGTCGGGCTCGTCCACCACCACCACCACGCGGGCGCCGGCGTCGGCGAGCTTGGCGGCCGCGGCCAGGCCGTCGGCGGTTCCGGGCAGCACCACGAGCCACGCGCGCGCTGCCACGGCGGTGGCCGCGGGCACACCGGGTACGCCCTGGACGGTGGAGCCGCTCAGGGTGTCCTGCCACCAGGACAGGCTGGCGCGGTGGGCGACGACGGCGACGGGCTTCACAGGAGCATCCCCGTGCCGGCGTCGAGCGCCTCGTCGTAGGTGGTGCGGAAGCTGGGGTCGAGGAGGCGCATGCGGGTGATGCGCGCACCGAGCACCAGCCGGCCCGCCATCGCGGCCTGCTCGCCCGAGAGGGTGGCCTTCAGGCGGGTGAAGTGCTCCTCCAGCTGCAGGGCGCGCTCCTCGATCGCCAACGAGGTCGCGCTGCGGTCGAGCCCCAGGAAGGCGTAGAAGTCCCGCCCCGCGCGTCGCGCGAACTCGCTCTCGATGTCGAGCAGCTTCGGGAGCGAGGACGCCGGCGACTCGGCTGGAGCGGGCGCGTCGAGGCGCTCCAGGGCGACGCTGGCGAAGCCACGCACGAGGCGTGCGTCCACCCGACCGTCGAGCTCCGGGCGCTCCGAGAAGATCCACGCGGTGCTGCCGTCCAGGGGCTGGAGGGCTTCGGCGCGCAGCGGCGCGCCCTGGACGAGCACGTGTCGGCGCTGTCCGAGGGTCAAGACCCCCGTCCATCCTTCCGAAGACGCGCGAGCGAACAGGGCGGAGAGCTCCGCCGGTTTCAGGGTGCCGTTCATGTGCCGTCGTGAGGATACCGGAGCGACGCTTCCGCGATCACCCCCCAGCGCTCCGGTGTACAGAGGTCCACGTGATCCCGCTCTTCATGGCCTGCGCAGCCCCGGTCGACCTCGGTGCGCCCCAGTGGCCCACCGAGGGCTGCACCAGCGTCCACCGACCGGTGTGGGGCCACACCCTCACGCGGGGGGAAGAGGTGTGGTTTCGCACCGAGGATGGGGAGTCGATCGCAGGGGCGGTGGTCGCGCCGGTGATCGACGGGTGCTGGCCGGCGCTCTTGCTGGTGCCGCCAGGCTTCGAAGGCGGCCTGGACGCGGCCGACGAGCTCACCACGCAACAGATCGCGGGCGCGGGGGTGGTGGTGCTCGCTTACGATCCGCGCGGACGCGGCGACAGCACTGGCGACGAGGATCACGTGGGTGCCCGGCAACAGGATGATCTCGCGGCGGTGCTGTCGTGGCTCGCGGCGCGCGGCGAGGTCGATCCGACCCGGGTCCACGTGCGCACGCGCTCGCTCGGCATCGCCCAGGCGGCCGGCGCCGTCCACCGCCATCCGGTACTGGCCCCGGCCGGACTCTTCGATCTCGAGGGCCCCGGCATCCTGCCCGACGATCTGGCCTACGCCAACGATCACGCCAACGAGACGTGGGACGGGGTCGCGGGCGACGAGGACTGGTGGCTGGAGCGCAGCCCACGTGAGCACCTCGGGGCGTTCGCGGGCGACTACCTGCGGGTGCAGGCTCAGGAGGACCATGCCCTCGGGGGGTTCAAGGGGCACGCCAAGGCCCTGCTCAACACCGCCGAGGACGGCGCCGCCCGCTCGGTCAGGCTCAACGGGGTGGCCCTGTCGGCGATCAGCGACGAGGGCCAGTGGCACGACGATGATGTCGAGGACTTGTCGCTCGAAGGTCGCGTCAAGCATGATGACCCCCGCGCGTTGGCGCTTCTCCTGGAGATGTTGCGGTGATCTTGTTGTTGGCCTGCGAGCCCACGCTCAAGGATGCCGGGTACACCGACACCGGCCTGAGCGGGACCCGCGACACCGCCTGCACCACCTTCACCATCTACGAGGATGCCGACGGCGACGGCCATGGCAACCCGGAGGTCAGCCAGGAGTCCTGCACCTTGCTCGCGGGCTGGACGACCACGTCGGACGACCTCGACGACGACAACGGGGACTGCTGGGACACCTGCCAGGACTACGAGTGCACCGAGCTGGGCGACGTCACCCACGGCGAAGGGGACACCGCGGATCCCGCGCAGACCTCGGTGTGGCACGTGTGCCACGACGAGACCTCGTGGCAGGAAGCCCGGGTGTTCTGCCAGACCTGGTTGGGCGGCGACCTGCTGGCCTTCAACAAGGAGGGCGAGCGCGACTCCATGCTCGGCTTCGCGGATCAGCTCCGGACCGCGGAGAAGTACTGGATGGGCCTGTCGCAGCCCGACACCTCGCCATCGGTCGGTTTCGGGTGGACGTGGACGAGCAACCAGGGCGTGAGCCAGGGCTACGTCGACGACCTCACGATCGACGAAGGCGGGCTGTGGCACGCCGGCCAGCCCAACAACGGCGGCTTCGAGGAGAACGAAGGCGGCGAGGAGGAGGAGGACCTCGGCGTGTTGGAGTGGCGGCAGGAGACCTGGGCGCTCGGCGACCAGGTGACCGAGCGGAAGCACGCCTTCTTCTGCGAGATCTACAGGACCTGATGGACGCCGCCCTGATCGCCCTGCTCGGCGACGGCGACATCGGACGCTGGAGCCGCTTCACGCTGCAACCGGAAGCGTTCCTGTGGCGGCAGCATGCTGACGCCGACGGCGTGGCCTGGCTCGCATCGGGAACGCTGGACGTCGTGGCTGGCGGCGCGGCGATTGGGACCCTGGCTGCCCCTGCATTGGTGGGCGAGGCGGGCGGGCTCCTGGGCGGCGTCCACGGTGTGGGGCTGCGGGCGCAAGGCCCCTGCGAGGTGCACCGGCTCGACGCCCTCGGCGTGGCGCGGCTGCGCTCGACGGACGCTCCCGCCTATGCTCGGCTGCTGGACGTGGCGCTGGAGGCCCTCGCCACGCGTGTCCGTTCGGCGGACCGCGACATCGCCGAACGCGTGCGCGGCGAGCTGAAGGCCCCCCGACGGGTGCACGCGAAGCCGTCTCTCTGGAGCCGCATCACGTCGGCGGGTCGCGGCAAGCCCGCGCCGCTGTTGCCTGCGTTGCGGCGTCTACCGCGGCTCGAGAATGCCTCGCTCGACGTGCTGGAGCAGATCTTCGATCGGGCCACGCCGCGCTACGTCCCGAGAGGCCAGGCTCTGACCCTGGAGGGCGACGCCGGGCGGGAGGCGTGGATCCTGGCGAGCGGCCGGCTGCAGGTGCTGCGGCACATCGGCTTCCAGAGCGCGAGGCGCCTCGCCTGGCTGAACCCAGGGGCCCTGCTGGGCGTTGCGGGCCTGCTCACCGTCGGTCCGCGCACGGCGTCGATCGTGGCGTCGGAGCCGTCTTGGGTCTACGCCATCGGACCGGAGGGGCACGAGGCCCTCGACGGCGACGCGCGGCGCGTGTGGCGCGAGTCGCTGCTGGCGTCGCTCGCGGCGCAGATTCGGGGAGCCGACCGCATCCTCGCCGAGTCCGCACGCGTCGCCGGGGGCCCTTCCTTGAGTCGACACGCCACGGTCGAACTGCCGGCGCTCCTGGACGCTGCGGGCCAGCTCGTGGCTACGGATTCGGAAGGTTCCTGACCCTGGCCATGTGCGCTTCCATCGCTTCGCTGAACGCGACGGCGCTCTCCTTCGAGCCCCAGGAGAGCTGGCTCCTCGAGCTCCCGTAGGGACCCTCGAGCTCGTGGCCCGTGACGAAGAAGGCGTGGTGCACTTCCAGGTCGTAGGCGATGGCCAGCTGCCGGTCACCGACCCGCGATCGCTCCAGGTAGGCCGCCCACCCGTCGGCCACGGCGCCGAAGCTGTCGACGCAGGCCTGCCCTTCACACGGCGCCAGGGCTTCGACGACCGCGTCGAAGTGCGGTGAGCTCGTGGTGTCGGCCAGATGCTGGCTGGGTTCGACGAGGGCTCCGAGCGCTGCCTGGAGCGCGGCGTCGTCGCCGTTCGCGACCAGCGCCTGGACGGCCAGGACGTCGTCGAAGACGGCCTGCGCCTCGGGTCGGCTGCAGCACTGGGACACCGAGCGGCCCGGCGGGTTCGGCTGGGTGGCCGCGGGCTCGGGGACGGCGTTGGCCTGCGTGTCACCGCAGGCGAACCAGGACAGGAGCACCAACATGGAGCCTTCGGGAGGTGGAGCCGCCGTGGACCGCAACGTGCCACTGCGTGCCCTGAACGTAGCACGCGTTCGACTCAGCGGACAGAACCCAGGACGCGGGCAACCTCCTCGAAACAGGTCTTTCCCGCAAGAACCTGTTCTACCGCGCGATCGCGCATCCGGATCACCCCCAGCCGGTCGGCAGCGGCGCGAAGCTCGCCCTCGGACGCGCGCTGCCGCAGCAGGTCCTGGATGGTCTGGTCGGGTCGCAGCACCTCGTAGACGGCGACCCGTCCACGGTAGCCGGTCTGCATGCAGGCCTCGCAGCCACGCGCCACACGGTGGCCCGAGGCCGCCTTGGCTCCGCCGAGGCCCCACGCCTGCGCCAGGTCGACGGGAATGGCCTCGCGGACCGAGCAGTCGCAGAGCACCCGAAGCAGGCGCTGTGCCACGACCAGACGGAGCGAGCTCGCGATCAGGTAGGGCTCGAGGTTCATGTCGGCGAGCCGGGTCATGGTCTCGACCACGCCGTTGGTGTGCAGCGTCGACAGCACCAGGTGGCCCGTGAGGCTGGCCTTGAGCGCGATGCGCGCGACCTCTTCGTCGCGCATCTCGCCCACGAACACCACGTCGGGATCCTGCCGCAGGATGCTCCGGAGCGCAGCCGCGAAGGTCACGCCCTTGTCGGCCACCTGCACGTGGCTGACACCCGGGATGGTCGACTCCACGGGGTCCTCGACCGTGACGATGTTCACTTCGGGTTCGTTGATGTGGTTGATCAGGGCGTGCAGCGTGGTGGTCTTTCCGCTCCCGGTCGGGCCGGTCACGAGCACGAGGCCCTGCGTGAGAGCGGCCGCTTCGTGCACGCTCGCGAGCTGTCCGGTCGAGAAGCCGAGTCGGCCCACGTCGGCCAGGTGGGCTTCCTTCTTCAGGATGCGGACCACGCACTTCTCGCCGAACACGGTCGGCAGCGTGGAGACCCTGAAGTGGATGTCCTGGTGGTCCACCTGCAGGACCACGTGCCCGTCCTGCGGCTTTCGCCGCGTGGCGATGTCCATGCCCGAGAGGATCTTGAGGCGCGACACGACGGGGCTGTGCAGCTTCTGGGGCGGCGTGAGCACCGTGTAGAGCCGTCCGTCCACCCGGTACCGAACGCGGAAGAATGCCTCGAAGGGCTCGAGGTGGATGTCGGATGCGCGCCGCTCCACCGCTCGGAGCAGGATCTGGTCGACGAGCTTGACGACCGGCGCCTCCTCGTCCTCGCCGTCGTCCATGTCGCGGACGTGGCCGATGCGGTGCACGACCTGGTCGCCGTGGTCGCCCGTGGCGAGCGGGCGGCTGGCGAAGCGGGTGCGCACGAAGCGGTCGTAGGTGGCGAGGCTGACGGGCCGGAGCTGCACGCCGTTCGCGCTGACCATGCGCCTCAGCGCTTCGGCGCCCGCTTGGTCGTCGGGCTGGACCATGGCCAGGTCGAGCACGCCGTCCGCCAGCGCAATGGGCACGGCCCGGTGGCGTCGGATCAAGGCCTCGCCCACCCGGCGAACGAGCGCTGGTGGGGGGTTCAGGCTCTCGACCTGCACCAGCTGGTCGGGCGTCCTGGGACGGCCCACCAGGCTGTCGATCAGACCCTGGTCCACGAGGCCGAGACCGACGAGCAGGTCGCCGAGCCGTCCGCCCTGCGTCCGCTGCAGCTTCAGGGCCTCTGCGAGCTGCGAAGGGGTGATGATCCGCGACGCGACCAGGCGTTCGCCGAGTCGGTTCGGGGCCAGAGCGGGATGGGCCATGGCCCCTGTTCGGTCGGTGGAGAGCCGCCTTTCGTCGAAATCGCCCGGCGCTCCAGCCTCAGAACACGAAGGAAGCCGCGACGCCCGCAGCGGCCAGACCGGTCACCACCCACCCGGCCGCGGCGCGTGCCCGGTAGGGGTCGACGTCGACCGCGTAGATGAGGGGGACGGCGGGATCCCAGGGGTCATCGTCGATGAGGAGGGCCGCGCTCGCTTCGGCGCGGGTGGCGTGCGCGCGCCACGAGAGAGCGGCCGATGCGCTGCCGATGGCCAGCGCGGCGAAGCCTCCGGCGATGGCGGGCCGCTGCCACGACACCGACGCGGTCTCGGGGGGCGGCGTGTCGTCGAGCTCGGCGCTCAGCCGGACACGCACCAGCGACGGTCGGATCACCGCCAGCTGGCCGGGCTCGATCAGCACCAGCTGCTCGAAGCGGTCGTAGCCCGGCGTCTCGACGGTGAGCCAGTGGGCTCCACAGGGGAGGGCGGTCTGCTGGGTGAGGGGCTCGCCATCCAGGGTGGCTCGGGTGCCCCGCGGCACATCCGCCAGCTCGATCCAGCCGTTTCCCGCGGCTTCCTGAAGCGGGATCTCGAAGCGAGCGACCTGCCCGGCCAGCACGTCGACGCGGGCCGAGCCGGTGTGGCAGCCGTAGGTCAGGGTGACGTGCCGCAGCCCCTCGCCCACGCCGCGTACCCGGCCGGGCGCCGTCACCCCCGTGGGGATGCCGTCGACCAGGATCTCGCCGGGAGCGTCGCCATTGGTGATCTCCAAGGCACCGGTGCCCGCGAGCGCGATGGACCACAACGCGATCATGCTCCTGGATCCCCGCTGCCCGGGTCGCCCGCACCCCCGGGGTCGTCGGACCCTCCAGGGTCTTCCGCGCCGGTGTCCGCGGGGGCGAGGTCGGCCGGGTCGCCGCCAGCAGCGATCCAGCCCTGCACGAAGCCCTCGTCGTAGCCATCGGCCAGCCCGGCACCGAAGCCCAGGGAGCGGCACGCGAGCCGGTCGCTGTCATTCACGCAGGTCAGAACGAACACGAGGGCGAACACGGGCCGAAATCCTACACCGGCCGCACCGGCGAGCGCGCAGGACCCTCGACGTGCCCGCGACATCGCGCCATAGTGAGGGCGGTGCCTCGCCTGATCGACAAGCTCGACGCTGCCGTCGGGCGAACCCCTGCGCTCCTCGACGACGTCGACTACCTTCGCTGTGGCCCCTCACCCTCGGCGCTGATCGCCCCCAACGGACGGTACGCGGCGGGTTGGTACGAGCGGTGGGACGGAGCGTTGAACCTCGACGCCACCAACGCCTTCGACATGGCCTTCCAGCGCTGGTTCCACTTCACGCTCGACGCGGGGCGCTACTTCCTCATCTTCCACATCGCCGACCTGCACCGGGCGGCCAACACCTCGATCTCGATCGCCGACAAGGAGACGGGGCAGTTCGATCACGTGTCGCTCACCCGCCTGCCGCCGGCCGCCGACGTGGTGGTGGACGAGCCCCACCGGCGCTTCGAGGATCCGAGCACCGGGTCGGTGCTCTGGATCTCCGACGACGACGCCGAGCTGCGCTTCAGCATCCACGCCGACCACCTCCACCTGGTGGGGGTGGGCCGCCGGGCGCTCGGCGACCCCTTCGTGCAGGTCACGCGCTACCAGCGCGGACGGGGTGCGCTGCAGTGGTACGGCAACTGGGCGCTGGTGCACGGCGTGATGGTGCGCGGCGACGACATCACGCCGCTCCCCACCGGCTCGCTCGGAACCTACGACCGCACCCTGGGCCACCAACGCGGGCTCCAGTCCTGGAACTGGATCGCGCTCGCCGGCGAGGCGCGTTGCGCGCAGAGCGGCGCCATCACCACGATCGCGCTCCAGGTCCAGGAAGATCGCGACGATGCGCGTCCTCGCGTGGCGAGCCGGAAGCACGTGCTCTGGGTGGGCGACCGGCTCCACAAGCTGCCCGACGCGCGCTTCGACTACGCCGCCCTGGACGGTGACGTGGGCGCCACCACCCCCTGGCGGGTGGCGAGCGCCCGCCGCGGCCCCCGCTGGCTCGATCTCTTGTTCACCCCGGGCTTTCGTCGGCGGGACGAGAAGAGCCTCGTGGTGCTCAAGGCGGACTTCCGCCAGTACTACGGTCGCGTGGACGGCAGCGTGCACGTCGACGGCTCCACCTGGAACCTCGAAGGGGTGTTCGCGGTCGGGGAGGAGTCTTCGCTGGAGCTGTGAGCGCTCAGGCGAGCACCGCCTGCAGGGCGAGGGTTGCTCCCAGGGCGGCGAGCGCCAGGAAGGTCATTCGCGTGAGCACGCGCTCGAGGCGCTGCGAAGGAGGCCTGGTCCTCAGGTCGGTCGACATCCTGTCGGGTCATCCCTTCGTGGGACCCGCGGAACACCAGCTCGAGTGTGCCTGGCGCATCGGTCTTCCGCAACCCGGACAGCTTCTGTCCGATCACGGGGGTCGACATCGACACCTGCAGGCAAACCGCCTAGCAGGGTGGATGGACCTGCGCGGCGTGCTCCTCGAGACCTTCGGCTTTCCGGACTTCCGTCCGGGTCAGGAGGAGGTCGTGCGCCACCTCGTGGAGGGCGGGAGCGGCATGGTCGTCATGCCCACGGGGGCGGGCAAGTCACTGTGTTTCCAGGTCCCGGCGCTGGCCATGCCGGGCGTGACGCTGGTCGTGTCGCCGCTCATCGCCTTGATGAAAGACCAGGTCGACGGGCTGGTGCAGCACGGGGTTGCCGCCACCTTCATCAACTCCTCGCTCTCCCGGGAGGAGCGCAACGAGCGGATGTCGGGGCTCCGGGAGGGCCGCTACAAGCTGGTCTACGTGGCCCCGGAGCGCTTCACCCCGGGCTTCCTGCGGTTCTTGTCCGGCTGCACGATCAGCTTGCTGGCCGTGGACGAGGCCCACTGTCTCTCGCAGTGGGGACACGACTTCCGGCCCGACTACCTCCGACTCGGACGCGTGCGCGAATCGCTGGGCCGCCCGCCCACCATCGCCCTCACGGCCACCGCCACCCCCCGTGTGCAGGACGACATCGCCAAGCACCTGGGCATCGTCGATGCCCGGCGCTTCATCCGAGGCTTCGACCGGGAGAACCTGCGCATCGAGGTGATGAGGGTCGCCACGAAGCGAGAGAAGGCCCAGGTGCTCCCCGATCTGGTCCGCGGCAAGACCGCGCTGGTGTACGCGGCCACCCGCAAGGCTGTGGAGCGCGCGGCCAAGGCCCTGCGCGAGGCGGGCGTCCAGGCCGGCGTGTACCACGCGGGCAAGGAACCCGACGAGCGGGCCGCCGTGCAGGACGCGTTCATGTCGGGCCGGCTGGATGTGGTGTGCGCGACGAACGCCTTCGGCATGGGGGTCGACAAGTCGGACCTGCGCGTGATCGTGCACTGGGAGCACCCGGGCACCGTGGAGGCCTGGTACCAGGAGATCGGGCGCGCCGGACGCGACGGGAAGCCCTCCCGCGTGGTGCTCCTGTTCCACCCCGGCGACCGGAGGATCCAGGAGTTCTTCATCACCATGGGCCACCCGCCGGCGGCCTATGTGCGCAAGGTCTACGAGCGGCTGGTGGAGGCCGGTACGAACCCCGTCTTCCTCCGGCGGGAGGAGCTCGGGCGGGCGCTCCCGGAGGACGCCGGTGGCGACCGGACGGCCGCCAGCTGCCTGTACGTGCTCGAACGCGAGGGTTGGGTCCGTCGCATCCATCCCGCACAGCGGCCCGGGTGTGTGGTGCTCAGCACACGCCCCCCGTCCACGGAGCCCGCCGGCGTACGCGGCAAGGTGCTGGCCGACGTGCGCAGTCGGCTCAGCGAGTCTCCGGGCGACGCGCTGGTGGTGCGGCCCGACCGCTGGGCCCTGGAGCTCGGGCTCGAGCGCGAACAGCTCACGGTGGCGCTCCGTGGCCTCGAGGAACGCCGCTACCTCCAGTGGCGTGCGCCGGAGCGGATCGGTGGCGCGGAGCTCCTGCGTCCTCACGATCCCATCACCCTGGACGAGGCCACCCTCAACGAGCGTCGGCAGCAGGAGCTCGCCAAGCTCGACCGCATGATCGATCTCACGCGGGCGGCGTGCCGCCGGCGCTACCTGCTCGAGTACTTCGGGCAGGATCCGCCCTACGAGCGCTGTGGCACGTGCGATGCTTGCCACGCCGACCTGCCGGAGGCGGAGCGGCCCAGGTCGCTGGAGCCTGCGGAGGAAACGGCCGTTCGCAAGGTGCTCGCGTGCGTCGCGCGCATGGACGGCGCCTACAGCCCGGGGCTGGTGTCGAAGGTGCTCACGGGGAGCACGGAACCGGTGGTGCGGAGCTTCGGCTTCGACAAGCTCAGCACCTACGGCCTCCTCTCCGGTTGGACGCGCAAGGAGGTCGAGGGCCTGCTCGAGGAGCTGGCGCGCGCCGGGGCCCTCGAGCGGCGCCACGTCACCCGTCCGGTCGCCGGCCGCGAGCGCACCTATGCCGAGCTCGCGCTCACCAGCCTGGGCATCGCCGTGATGCTCCAACGCGAGGCCGAGTTCCACATGGTGATGCCGTCGGTGCGGGCGCTGCGTGGCGGTCGACGCTCGGCTGCGGCGCGGGCGGCGTCTGCTCCGTTGCCTGCCGTCGCCGCCGACCTGATGACCTACCTCCGGGAGGTGCGCAAGAAGATGGCCGAAGAGGCTTCCGTTCCGGCGTACGTCATCGCGTCGAACCGAACCCTGGAGGCGATGGCGCGCCACCGGCCGGACGACCGTGAAGCGATGCTGGCGCTGCACGGCATGGGCCCGCTCCGCTTCGAGCGCTATGGGCAGGCCTTCCTCGACGCGTTGAACGCCTGGGAGAGCTGATGCTTTGGGTGCTCCTCACCGGCTGCAGTGCGCCGTGCGATGCCGACACGCTCGGTGCCGGTGCGATCCAGGCCACCATCGATGCCGAAGCCTGGTCGTCCACCGCCCTGTGGAGCGCCGCGGGCGATGCGGCCCAGCTCACCACCGACGCCGACGTGTGGCGCATCAGCGTGGTGCTCTACGAGAACGATCTGGGCGAGGCGCCGAGCGCACTGGACGGCGACGGTCCGTGGACCTTCCCGCTCGGGGCGGGCAGTGACGGCGGCTTCGCTCTGCTCTACCCCGAGGAGGGCGGATCGATGTCCAGCGAACAGGGGGCGGGCGGGAGCCTCGAGCTGTGGCGGGACGGTGAGGACTGGCTCGCCTGCTTCGACGTCGACGTGGCGGCGTCCGACGGTGGGAGTGCGGTGGTGTCCGCCAGCGTCCGGTCCCCGGCCCCTTGATGGGTGTGGTCGCCCGCTGGCGTGCCACGCACATGCCCGTGGGCGATCAGGTCCGTGCGCTCGGCGGGCTCGCGGCTGGCTGGGCGGCGCTCGCCACGCTGCAGGTCGATCGGGCGTGGATCCACATCGATCGGGTGCACGACGCGAGCCAGAACGCTGGCCTGCTGCACGGGCAGGCCCACGTGCTGCGCTGCGCGGGGTTGTTGGCGCGTGGACGCGTGAAGTCCTGCCTGAGCGAGGTCCCCCTGGTCGTGATGGCACCGCCGGCGGCCTGGGTGCGTCGCGCGGCGGGTGTCGCTCCGGGGGAGGAGGGCGGCACGAGCCTCTGGTCCACCTGGCAGCTGCGTCCCCGCCAGTAGCACCCCTACGCGATCCACCAGGTGCGTGCGGCGTAGCGGTCCCACGCCCCGCCGTGGCTCCCCGGGCCCGTCAGCCTTCCAGCGCCGCCTTGCGGATCTGGGTGCGGTAGATGGCGGTGTGGTTCAGCACCCTGGCCGGCAGCCAGGGGAGCAGCTCCTGGGTGTCCCCCACCCACTTCCGCGCCTTGCGCCTCAGGTCGCGCAGGCCTTCGGGCTGGCGCCAGCTCACGACCTGGGTCTGCACGCCTTCCCAGAAGCGTGCGCGAGCCTCGAGGCTCAACATCGCGCCGCGCCGCACCAGCTCCTGGTCCTCGCGGCCATCGATCATGATGCCCAGCGCTTCTTCCAACCACACGCCGTGGTCCTGGTCCTGCTCCACGTGCTCCGTGAAGTAGGTGATCTCGTGCTCGGCGAAGCCCGCCCGCCGCAAGCCCTCGATGATGAGCTCGAACATGCGGGGGATGGCCCACTCGTGCCCTGGGCCCAGCGCCCCGAGGCCCACGAGGAAGTGCTCCCGGGTGACCAGCCGCATGTGGGTACGGATGAAGTCGATGACCCGCCCGTCCAGGGGCACGGTGTCTTCCTCGCCCGGCGGCACGCCGCACCCGTGCAGGAACTCCCGGTAGAGCTCGGCGTGATCCTTGCCGTCGCTGCGCTCGCCGTACTCGTCCACCAGGACCTTGGCGATCCAGCCCTTGGCGTCGCTGTCCGGCGCGTGGAGCAGCAGGTGCTCCATGTAGGTGCAGAACAAGCCGACCAGCGGGTAGTGCTGCAACCCGAAGATCGCGTAGTCCTCCTTGGTGAAGGGGGTGCACGCGATGCGCGACAGGAAGACGTGGTTCACCGCGGGGTGGTGTTCGATCTCCTGGCGGAGGTCGGCCAGGAACGCGGCGTTGTCGAGCTCACGGCTCACTTGGCACCTCGATGTCGCGCGCGGCTCCCGACACCGATGATGCCGTCTTCGTCGCGCAGGTAGCTCTTGTGGTCGAACTGGATGCGCTCGTAGCGCAGCCTTCGCCAGATCATGCGGGGGAGGTTGGGCGCGGCCTTGCGGTAGAAGGAGCGGCGCATCCAGAGGATCTTCCAGTCGAAGTAGTTCTTGCGGGACTGGTGGCCCACGGACTTCCAGCGCACGTAGTTCTTGTAGAACTCCTCCCGCGGCAGCCTGGTCTCGGTCACCGCGTGGAGCAGGTCGAACAGGCGCAGGTCCTCGGTCAACAGCTCGCTGCGCTTCTTCCGCCACATCTCGGTGCCCGGGAGCGGCGTGAGCACGGTGACGAGGGGGATCGCGACGCGCAGGTCCAGGATGTACTGGTACAAGGCGTCGAAGTCCTTCTCTTCGAACTCGGGCCGGACCATGAAGATGCCCGTGGAGATCACGCCGTTGTCCCGCAGGATCTTCGCGGCCTTCTTGTTCGCGTCGAGCGTGCTGCGCTTGTTCAGCCCGGCCAGCGCGTCTTCGTCGTTGGTCTCGTAGCCACTGAGCAGGCCCATGAGCCCGTTCCGCGCCAGCCGTGCGATGAGCTCCGGGTTGGCGGCCACGAAGTCGGCGCGGCCCTGGCTCATCCAGTGCTTCTTGATCCCGCGCTCTTCGATCTCGTCGCAGAGCTGCACGAGGCGGTCGGTGCGGGAGAGGAAGTTGTCGTCGAGGAAGAAGAGGAAGGGCTCGTCGCAGGCTTCCATCCGATCGGCGATCGCCTTGGCGGACAGGAACCGAGTCTTGCGATCGTAGAACTCCCAGATCGCGCAGAAGTTGCAGTCGAAGCTGCAGCCGCGGCTGGTGAAGATCGACGCCATCGGCGCGGCGCCCAGGAAGAAGTACTGGCCCTGGTAGCGGTGGATGAGGCCGCGGTTGGGAGCGGGCAGCTCGTCGAGCTTCCTGGCCCACGGCCGCTTGCCCGAGTCGACCCACGCGTCGGCTTCCGTGCGCACCTCGGTGCCGGCGATGTCGAGCAGGCAGTCCCGGCCCTGCCGCGCGCCCGGCTGCTTCTGCCGGTCGGCGGACCATCGGTCGAGCAGCTCCCGGAAGCCCAGCTCGCCTTCGCCCTTGAAGATGACGTCGACGAACCCTTCGCGGTACTCCTCGGGCAGGAAGGTGGGGTAGTGACCACCGATGAGCGTGAGCGCGTCGGGCAGCAGCTGCCGTGTGATCCTCAGCACCGCCTTGGCCTGGTAGGCGTCGGTGGTCATGGCCGTGGTGCCCACGATGTCGGGCTGGAAGCTCACGAGCTTCTTCGACAGCGCCCGCGGGTCCTCCAGCCGCATGTCGACGATCTCGACGTCGTGATCGGGGGCCATCGCCCCGATGCTCGTGAGCGACACGGGCTCCGAGAGCCACACGGTGTTCTCGAGCCCGAGCCGACGGTCTTCGAAAGGAGCAGGTTGGACGAGGAGGATGCGCATGGAAGTCCGACGAGACCACAGTCCGTATCCGATGGGAAGCGTCTGTGAAGACGCGGTCCCTACCGCCTCGTCGGCCGCGTCGACCCCCGACCCGAGGTGAACGACCCTCCATCGTGCGCTCGTTGCCCCTGCTCTGAGCCCACCGCGGGGGTGCTACGCTCCCGCCCGTGGCGCTGTACACGTGGCTGTTGCTCGCTCTGACCGCGCCCGCGGCCAGCGCAGGAGAGGGGGAGGCGAGCGATGAGGCCGCCCTCGAGCCCGTGGCGGGCCCGAGCCGCGGTCTCCAGGTGATGGTGCCGCCGCTGTTGGTCGAGCACCCGCCGCTGACCTTCCCCTCGGGCGTGCCCTTCGAGACCACCTCGGTGAACCTCGGCCTGTTGGTGGACGAGTCCGGCGTGGTGGTCGATGCCGTCGCCGTGGGGGCGGAGGAGCCCTTCGCGACCGCGGCGGTGGAGGCGGCCCTCCAGTTCCGGTTCCAGCCCGCGATGTGGGGCGACGAGCCGATCGCGGTGGAGTTGCCCTTCCAGCTGGTGTTCGAGCCACCGGCGGTCAACGTGGCCGGAACGCTCGTGATGGCGGGGGCCAGGGACCCGCTGCCCGACGTGCTGGTGACCCTGGGCGATCGCACGGAGACCACCGACGCCGCCGGCGCGTTCGCCTTCCGCGGCGTGGCGCCGGGTGCCTACACGGTGGCCGCGCACAGCCCCACCTTTCGGGTCGCGGAGGCCGCCTTCGAGCTGGCGGCCGATGCGCGGGTGGAGGTGGAGCTCTACGCGCGCCCTGTCGGCCAGGTCCAGGAGGCCGTGGGCGTCTACCGGAAGCGGGATGCGGCGGCGGTGGTGCACACGCTCTCCGCCGAGGACGTCCGCACCACCCCGGGCACGATGGGCGACCCGGTCCGCGCGGTGCAGAACCTGCCCGGCACCGTGCACACGCCGCTGGAGACCGGCTGGTTGCTGGTTCGTGGGGGCGACCCGGAAGACACCGGCATGTTCATCGACGGCGTGGCGGTGCCGCTCATCTACCACCTGGGCGGCTACAGCTCGGTCATCCACCCGGCGTTCATCGAAGAGGTGCTCTACATGCCAGGGGGGTGGGGGCCGCGCTACGGGCGGGCCACGGCGGGTGCGGTGGATCTCGTCACCGGGGGGCTCGAGCCCGAGTCGCGGGTCGAGGCCGGCGTGGACCTGGTGCATGCGCAGTTCTACCTGCAGCAGCCCAGCGCGAACGGCGGCGCGTGGGCGGCGTCGGTGCGCCGTTCCTACGTGGATCGCGTCGTCCGGCTGTTGGAGAGCGACGAGCCCGACGCGCTCATCGCCGAGGGCGGGAGCTCCATGGCCCCTCGGTTCTGGGACTGGCAGGCACGGGTCGACAACGGCGATCGGGGCATGTTCCTGCTCGGGTACGTCGACAGCATCGACGCCCCCTATGGCGAGGACAGCGACGAGCAGGTCACCGTGACCATCGGCACCCAGCGTTTCCATGGCCGGCGCGAGCTGGACTGGGCGGGCGGGCAGCTGAAGGCCGTCCCCGTGCTCGCCGTGTCCTGGTACGATGTGGCCTACGAGGGCTCGTCCGACCGGCGCCAGACCACGATGGGCGGACTCCGCGCGGAGTACACCCGTGGTCGGCCGTGGGAGCGCCTGACCGCCGGGCTCGACAGCGAGGCGGGCACCTACCTGGTCACGGTCGACGACTACACCGCCGACACCTTCTTCACCTCGCTCGACCCCTACGTGTCCCGGCGTTGGGGCCGCGACCGCACCATCGAGCCCGGCTTCCGGCTGGAGACCCTGCGGCTCCGCGACCAGGGATGGCGTGTGGGTCCTTCCCCGCGGGTGAACGCGTCGGCGCTCTTCGGCGAGCGCCACGCCGTGCTCGGGAACGTGGGCATCTACCACCAGTACCCGCCCCTCGACATCGCGACGGGCTTCCCCGCGGGCCAGTACATGGAGCTCGAACGTTCCTGGGGTCCGGGGCTCGGCTACCGCCTGCTGCTCGACCGGATGGTCTTCGAGACCGACGTGTACTACCGCCGGGCCGACCGCATCACGACCTTGGAGCTCGACGGCACCGTGGCGCAGGGCGACGGCCACGCCTACGGCTGGGAGAACCTGCTGCGCTGGGAGGCCGGGCAGGTCAGCGCCTGGACCAGCTACACCTACAGCCGGTCGTTCCGCCGTGAGGCCTTCGTCGCGGACTACCACCCCCACCGCTACGACCAGCCCCACCACGTGGTGCAGGTCGTGAGCTGGTCGCTTCCGCGCCAGTGGACCCTCGCCGCTCGGATGCGCTACGGCAGCGGCTACCCGTGGGATCCCGAGGTCACCCCCGACAGCGAGAAGGACGACGACTTCTTCGACCTGCTCAGCCAGCAGGAGTACCTGCTGCTGGACGACGAGAACGGCCGACTGCAGCCCTTCCACGGGGTCGACGTGAAGGTGTCGAAGCAGGCGATCTACAAGACCTGGCGGCTCGACTTCTACCTGGACTTCCAGAACGTGTACGGGCGGCGCGTGCCGGAACCCGTGATTACGGGTATCGATGACAGCGACACCCTGTACACCATGGGCTGGCCCACGTTCGTCATCTTCGGCGTCAAGGGCGTGTTCTGGCCTGGTGCGTGAGCGCACAATCCGGAGGTTTTCGTGGAGGATTCCGCAACCGTCGACACCTCGGTCGACCAGATCCAGACCCTCTTCGACGCGCAGCGCAAGGCCTTCCGGGCCGAGCCGAAGCGCCCCCTGCAGGCCCGGGTCTCCGATCTGAAGCGGCTGTTGAAGGCCGTGAAGGCCGCCCAGTCCGAGGTCACCGCCGCGATCGAGGCGGACTTCGGCATCCGCAGCCACCACGAGACCCTGGGCGCCGAGGTCTTCACCTCCACCGCCATGATCAAGCACACCCTGGGACACCTGAAGGAGTGGATGGACGACGAGGAGGTGGAGATCGCGCCCACCTTCCAGCCCGCGAAGGGCCGCATCGTCAACCAGCCGCTCGGCGTGGTAGGCATCATCAGCCCCTGGAACTACCCCTTCCAGCTGGCCATCCAGCCCCTGGTCGCGGCGCTGTCCGCCGGCTGCCGGGTGATGATCAAGCCGAGTGAGCTCACGCCGAAGCTGGCGGAGCTGCTCAAGAAGATGCTGGGTGAGCTCTACCCGGAGGACCAGGTGTGCGTGGTCACGGGCGGGCCGTCGGTCGGCGAAGCCTTCTCGGGCCTTCCCTTCGACCACCTGCTGTTCACCGGCTCCACCCGCCTGGGCAAGATCATCATGCGGGCCGCGGCCGAGAACCTCACCCCGGTCACGCTGGAGCTCGGGGGCAAGTCGCCGTGCATCCTGCACGACAGCTTCCCGGTCGCGAAGTTCGCCGAGCGCGTGGTGTACGGCAAGCTCCTCAATGCGGGCCAGACCTGCGTGGCGCCGGACTACCTCCTGGTGCCCGACGGCAAGGTCGACGCCGTGGTCGCTGCCATCGAGAAGGAGGTCGCGCGCTGCTACCCGAAGCTCATCGACAACCGCGACTACACCGCGGTCATCGCGCCTCGCCACCGGAAGCGCCTGCTCGCGCTGGCCGCCGACGCGGCCGAGAAGGGTGCGCAGGTCAGGGTGATGAACCCCGCGGGCGAGGAAGAAGGCGACGGCAGGAAGATGCTGCCCCGCGTGGTCACCGGCGTGACCGACGACATGCACCTGATGCAGGAGGAGATCTTCGGCCCCATCCTGCCGATCGTGCCCTACACGGAGCTCGACGAGGCGGTGGCCTACGTGAACGACCGCCCCCGGCCGCTCGCGCTCTACTACTTCGACCGCAACAAGAAGCGGCAGCAGCAGGTGGTCACCGAGACCTGCTCGGGTGGGGCCTGCCTGAACGAGACCATGATGCACGTGGCGCAGGACAACCTGCCCTTCGGCGGCGTCGGACCGTCGGGCATGGGCGCGTACCATGGCAAGCAGGGCTTCGACACCTTCACGCACAAGAAGTCCGTGTTCCAGCAGAGCCGCATGAACGGCGCCAAGATGCTGGGGCCGCCGTACTCGGGCCTGCACGACACGCTGTTCAAGGTCCTGATCTGAGACGGGGTCAGGGAATGTCGACCACGTAGTCCACGGCTTCACCCGACCAGCCGCCCACCCGCAGCACGTAGCTGTTGCCCTGGGTGAGGTTGGCGCTGAAGCTCTCGGGCTGGGTGGTGCCGTCGGTGACCGACCCGGCGATGCCGACGCCGGTGCTCTCGTAGAGCGCCAGGTCGTAGTCGCTCACGGTCGAGTCCCAGGTGAGCGAGAACACGTGCTGGCCGCTGGTCCCGGCCTGAAACTGGATCCAGTCGATGTCGCCCGCGTAGGCGTCGACGCCATCGTTGGCGGCGAGGTAGATGTCGCCGCAGATCTGCATGGGCGGGGTGAGTCCACCGACGTTCTGGTTGTCGCCCCAGAGGTCGCCGATCTCCGACGCGGTGGCCGAGCTGCCCGAGAGGTGGAGGGAGTCGCTCGCTGCCGCGCTGTCGTTGCCGAGGGTGTCGGAGACGTAGGCCGACACGCTCACGGTGGTGCCCGCGTCGCAGCTCTCGCGGTCGAGGCGCACCGAGGCCACGTTGTTCGACCATCCCGAGAGGTCGGTCGGGATGGTGAAGGTCTGCGTGCCCGAGTTGGTGGCGATCACGACCTGGCCACCGACGAGATCGTCGTCGGGGTCGGAGAGGGTCAGATCGACGTCGATGGTGGCGTTGGACTCGCTGAGCGTGAGGTCGGTGATGGTGGGCGACTGCGGCGTGGGCTCGGACGGTCCGGAGTCGCCGCCGTCACCACCACTCCCGCCGCCGTCGTCGTCGTCGTCGTCGTCGTCGCCTTGGAGGTTCTCGAGCCCGTCGGTGTCGGCGCCCTGGTTCAGGGTCTCCAAGCCCACGCCACCGGCGCAGGCCGAGAGCCAGCACAGAGGGACGACGCAGAGCACCAACCGGGACACGCCCCCAGTCTACTCGCCCGCGGCCCCGGGCTGGAGGTCGGCGGCGTACGTTCCGACGCCGATCAGGAGGGGGAGGGCTCGCTCGTAGCGCCGCCCGAGCGCCTGGTTCGCCGCTGCGAGGGCGAGCACGATCGCCAGGGGACCACCCGCCGAGGCCGCTACCCCGGCGCCCGCCTGGATCGGCCGCCACCACTTCGCCACCGGCGGGACCAGCGGCAGCAGCCGCCCGATCGGCCCCGCACCCAGCTTCAACACCGCCGCGCCGAGGTGCGTAGCGCCGAGCGACGCGCTGGCACCGCCCAGCGACAGGCCGCTCAGGAGCCAGGGGTTCTTGAGCTGCTTGGCGACCTCTTCGGGCAGGCCGTCGGCCAGGGTCTGCGCGGTCAGCGCGAGCTGCTCCGTCAGCGCGCCGAGCCGCTGCACGGCGTCCTCCGGGGCGAGGTCCACCTCGAGCTTGGCGGCCAGGACGTCGACCATCTGGTCGAGCGTGGTCGTGTCGACGACGTAGCCGAGCGGTGTGCACCACGCCCACCAGAGCAGCGACGCGATGCGTTCGTGGTGGGGGTCGTCGTTCGGTTCCTTTCCGGACAGCGCCAGCAGGCTCTGCAGCTGCGCGTCGTCCAGGCGGCTGAGGCGCCGCGCGAGGTCGTGGCGGGTGACGGGCATCGTGGTCTCCTGGCACCTCGCCGACACACCAGCGCCTGGTGCGCTTCCGTGGTCGTTTCGCCGCCCCTACGATAGCCAACCGCACCGGGAGCGCGCATGGCCGAGCTGAAGGGCTCGCAGACCCACGACAACCTGCTCGGCGTCTTCGCCACGGAAGCCCAGGCGCAGGTCCGCTACAGCTACTTTGCCCAGATCGCGGAGATCGAGGGCTACCACCACGTCGCCGACACCCTCCGCGAGCTGGCGGAGGCGGAGACCCTGTACGCGCATGGGCACCTCGACTACCTCCGGCAGGTGGCGGACCCGGCCACCGGGCTGCCGCTCGGCGAGACGGAGCGCAACCTCCAGGCGGCGCTGATGAGCGATGCGATCGGACAACGCGAGACCTACCCGGCGTTGGCCCGGACCGCGCACGCCGAAGGCTTCCCCGACGTCGCCTCGTGGTTCGAGACCCTCGCCAAGGCCAAGCGCTCCCACGCCCAGCGCCTGCGCGACGCGCTCGAAGGCAAGACCGCCAGCGAGGCACCGTGAGCAGCGACTCCTACACCGCGGCCCAGATCGAGATCCTCGCCGGCCTCGAGGCCGTCCGTCGCCGGCCCGCGATGTACGTGGGGTCCACGGGGCCCCAGGGTCTGCATCACCTGGTCTTCGAGGTGGTCGAGAACAGCATCGACGAGTCGCTGGCGGGTCACGCCAGCCACATCCACGTGGTGCTCCACGCAGACGGCGGCTGCTCGGTGGAGGACGACGGTCGCGGCATCCCGGTCGATCCCGTGGCCGACGACGGCCGACCGGCGTGCGAGGTCGTGATGACCACCCTGCACGCCGGCGGCAAGTTCCGCCAGGGCGCCTACGCCTTCTCGGGCGGGCTGCACGGGGTGGGGGTCAGCTGCGTGAACGCGCTGTCGTCCTCCACCACCCTCGACATCTGGCGCGACGGGCAGCACCACCGCCAGGCCTTCGCGCGCGGGTCGGTCACCTCGGAGGTGGTCGTGGTCGGCCCCTCGGACCGCACCGGCACCCGCGTGCACTTCGTGCCCGACACCGCGATCTTCGGCACGACCTTCGACGCCGCCCTGTTGTCCCGTCGCCTCGAGGAGCTCGCGTTCCTCCACCCCGGCGTGTCGCTCCGGCTCGAAGACCAGCGCACCGGCACCGACACCACCTGGTGCTACGCGTCGGGCATCGTGGGCTTCGTCGCCCACAAGAACGCCGAGCGCGTGGCCCTGCACCGGGAGCCCATCCACCTCACCGACGAGCACGAAGGCATCGTGGTGGAGGCCGCGCTGCAGTGGACCACCTCGTACAACGAGGACCTGTCGAGCTTCGTGAACTCGATCCACACGCCGCAGGGCGGCAGCCACGCCGCGGGCCTGCAGGCTGCCCTCACCCACGTGATCAACGGCTACGCGGAAGAGCGGCGGCTGCTGGACCGCGGCGCCGGCGAGGACATCACCGGCTACGACATCCGCGAAGGGCTCACCGCGGTGCTCTCGATCCGCATGCCGGATCCGGAGTTCCAGGGTCAGACGAAGAGCCTGCTCTCGAGCCCCGAGGTCGCCGACAAGGTCGAGCGGGTCATCGCCGGTGGCCTGCGGGCCTTCCTCGAGGCCGAGACCGAGGTCGCCCTGCGCGTGGTCGGCAAGGCGCTGGAGGCGTCTCGGGCGCGGCTCGCGGCGCGGCGGGCGAGCGAGCGAGCGCACTACCAGGTGGTGGATCCCAAGGTCAGCGAGGAGGTCTACCAGGAGCAGTTCGGGATCCGTTCCAAGAACTGGCACGACAGCTGCACCTGGCTCACGCATGGCGATCTGCTGGATCTGCACGGCTCGCGCTACGACGGCCCGGAGGACGGCGTGCTGCTCGACGTCTGCTGTGGAAGCGGCGTGGTCGGCAACAGCTTCCGTGGGCGGGTGGGGAAGATCGTCGGGCTCGACCTGACCCCCCAGATGATCGCGAAGGCCAGGACCCGTCTCGACGAGGTCCACCAGGGCAACGTCTACGACATCCCCTTCCCCGACAACACCTTCGACGCGGTGTGCACCCGTGAGGTGCTCCACCTCCTGCCGCGCCCGGAGCGTCCGGTGGGCCAGGTGTTCCGCGTGCTCAAGCCCGGCGGCCAGTTCGTGGTCGGGCAGATCCTGCCGTACGGGGAGGACGACGCGGCCTGGATGTTCCGCATCTTCAAGAAGAAGCAGCCCCTGTTCTTCAACAACCCGCTGCCGGAAGACTTCTTCGCGATGCTCGAGGGCGCCGGCTTCGTGGACATCCAGATGGCGGAGACCCACGTCTGGGAGAGCATCGACCTCTGGATCGACACCCACGAGACCACGAGCCTCCACCGCCACGAGATCCGGCGGCTCTACTACGACGCTCCCGAGGAGGTACGCCGCATCCACCCCTTCGAGGTCAGCCCGGACGGGAAGATCCGCGACTGCTGGCGGTGGTGCGTCTTTTCTGCACGGAAGCCGCAGTAAGCGCTCATGTGGCGCGGCGGCGTGGCCGTACACCGGGACACTGGAGCTCTCCTTGTCCCGACGCATCACGTCCACCGGCACCCACACCCCACCGCGCACGGGCTCCTGGCCTTCATCGCGCGTCGCCCGGCACATGCGCCGCGACGAGGTGGCCGCAGCGGCGGCGTTCAGCGAGCGCCGGATCGGCCCGCGGCCCCTGGTGCTCAGGGATCCGACCGACGCTCCGCTGCCTCATGGGCTGGCCCCCGAGCGCTCCTACCAGCGCCCGGCGCCCCCGCTGGCGGACACGCCCGTGCCGGGCGCAGTCGTGCCCGCCCTCCCCGGTTGGGGCCCGGACGAGACGCCCTACCCGGCAGGCCTGTTGCGCTGGGCGGGGTGATCAGCCCTCGGGTGGCCGGTTGAGCGCCGCTGGATCGGCCAGCCGGCTCAGGGCTCCCTTGGCCAGCTTGCCCGCCTGGCGGCCATCGACGATGCGGTGATCCAGGGTGCCCGTCAGCGGCAGGATGTCGCGGATGACGATCTGTTCGTCCCGCACGACCGGGCGCCGCTCGGCCCGTCCGATCGCGATGACGATCGGCACGTTGGCGGCAGGCATCAGCGCGGCGTACCCGCTGTTCAAGCCGAACACCCCGATGTTGGTGAGCAGGATGGAGCCGAAGGTCTCGCTGTCGAGCTTCGGGAGCGGCACGCCGAGCTCGTGGGCCGCGAACCGCAGGGTCTCGAACACGGGCTTCCGAAGCGGCCAGGGGATGCGCCCGATGGCGTTCTTCCTGTCGGCCTTCGGGGTCATGGCACGCTTGGCCTGCGCGCGCTCGGCGACCTCCTCGGCCATCTGGCTGGCGGTCTTGTGGTGAGCCCGGCGCACCACCATCGCGGCGAGGTTCGTGTCGCCCGCGTCGACGGGGAGCAGCACGCCGACGTCCTTCCGGGGGTGGATGCGACCCCGCCGCACGAAGGAGTTGAGCTCGGGCGCGTCGAAGGCCAGCGTGCGGGCGAAGGCCGTCGCGACGAGGTGGGTGAGCGTGAGGCGCTCGCCGGCTTCCTTCCGCTGCCGCATGTAGTCCACGCAGGCGGTGACGTCGGCGTCCATGTGACCGAACACCCGGCAGTCGCGGGAGCGGTCGTAGATCGCGGTCGCCATGAGGCGCCAAGGCGTGTTCAGTCGGTCGGCCATGGGGCACCGTACACGCTGCGCGGTTTGCTCAGCCGGCGACGGGCGGCAGCACGATCTCGGCCGCGGGTTCGCGGAGGTTGTAGCGGCTGGACATGGCGTGGCCGTAGGCGCCGGCGACGTCGATGAGCAGCACGTCGCCCTCCACGGTGTCGGGCAGGCGCCGGTCCCAGCCCAGGGTGTCACCGGACTCGCAGATCGGACCCACCACCTGCACGCGCCGCGTGCCGGGCTGGCCCTGCCGAGACAGGTTGACGATCGGATGGGCTGCGCCGTACAGCGCTGGCCGGATCAGGCTGTTCATGCCTGTGCCGATGCCCACGTAGCGAACGGGGCCCTTGTCCTTGAGCTGGGTGACGGGTGCGAGGAGGACGCCGGCTTCGGCGACGAGGTACCTCCCGGGCTCGATCCAGAGATCGAGGTCCGGGTAGGCACCGCAGACCTCGGCGAGCGAGTCGTCCAGGGCGGCCAGGTCCAGCGGCGCGCCGCCGGTCTCCGGGACGCCGAGGCCCCCGCCGAGGTCCAGGACGCGGACTTCCGGGAAGAGGCTGCGTGCATGCAGCAAGGCCATGGCGGTGTCCCGCCAGCCTTCGGGGTCGAGCACACCGCTGCCCGCGTGGGCGTGCAGGCCGATCACGGTCACGCCGTGCTCCTTGGCGAGCTCGGCGAGCCGGGGCAGTTGGTCGGCCGACACCCCGAACTTGGAGCGCGTGCCGACGGTGCGGACGTGGTGGTGGTGGCCGCGTCCGCGCCCGGGATCGATGCGCACGAAGATCGCGCGCCCGGCGAAGAGGTCTCCCCACTGTTCCAACGGGTGGAGGTTGTCGAGGGTGACGTTCACCCCGGCCTCGAGCCCGAAGGCGTAGTCCTCGCGCGGCGCGAAGTTGGGTGTGAACAGCACCTTCTGGCGGTCCAGCTGTGGGAAGCGCTCCAGCACCAGGCGGAGCTCGCCGGGCGACACGGTCTCAAAGCCCAGCCCGGCGCGGTAGAAGCGGTCGAGCACCCCGGGGTGCGGGTTGGCCTTCACCGCGTAGAGCACCTGCCGCACCGACGACAGCCCGAGCAGCCGGATCGCCGCCCCGTCGAGGCTCGCCTCGTCGTAGACGTAGAGCGGTCCCCGTTGGGTGGCGAGCGAGCAGAGCTCTTCGGCGCGGGCCAGCCACCAGCGCGCGCTGGGGGCGGGGGTCTGGCGCGCCTCGAAGGTCTCCTCCCAGGCGGGTCCCAGGCTCTCGTCCTCGTCGGAGAACAGCAGGCCATGGAGCCTGCTGACCAGCCGGTCGGCCTGGTCCTCGTCCACGACGAAGGTGAGGTTCAGATCGCTGGCCGCCTGGCACACCAGGTGGATGCGGTGTTCCTCGAACAGCTCGAGCGCGGGCCCCAGCCTGTGGAGCACGCTGCGGATGTTGCGGCCGACCAGGCTCACGGCCGCGCAGGGTCCGATGGGGCGTGCCCGGCAGTGTTCACCGAGCTCGTCGAGCAGGCCCTCGAGCTGGCTGTCGAGGTCGTTCGCGGCGGGGTCGAGCGACACCGTGACGTTGAGCTCCGAGGTGGAGACGAGGTCGACCGACAGCCCCCGCCGCTGGAAGCACGCGAACACGTTGGCCAGGAAGCCGACCTGCTGCCACATGCCGACGGTCTCCATCGACACCAGCATCTGCCCGCGCCGGGTGGCGATGGCCTTGACCCCGGTGCCCGCGGACTCGCTCGCCGCGACGAGCGTTCCCTCCGCCTCCGGTCGGCGGGTGCTGTGCAGCTCGAGCGGGATGTTGCCCGCGCGCAGGGGCGGGATGGCGCGAGGATGGAGGGCCTTGGCACCGGTCGAGGCCAGCTCCTGGGCCTCGTCGTAGTCGAGCGTGCGCAGCAGACGGGCGGTGGGGATCCCGCGGGGGTCTGCGGTGTAGAGCCCGGGCACATCGCTCCAGAGCTCGCAGCGGGCAGCTCCCAGCCGGCCGGCCAGCACGGCGGCCGAGGTGTCGCTGCCCCCGCGCCCGAGGAGCACGGTGCGCCCCTCCGGATCGCGGGCGATGAAGCCCTGGGTGACGAGCACGGCGTGCGGCAGCGCGTCGAGCTCCGCCACGAGCGCCGGATCGAGGGTGTGGGTGCAGTGGGCCGAGAGGATGCCGCGCACCCCCGGCTCGGGGTTGGCGATCAGCAGGTCGCGCGCGTCGAGCCACCCGCAGTCCAGCCCGCGGTCGCGCAGGAAGGCGGTCCCGAGGCGGGTGGACAGCAGCTCGCCGCGGGCCATCAGGCGTGCCTTCACGCGGGGGGACGACTCGCCGAGCAGCGACGCGCCGAGGGCCAGGCGTTCGAGCGCCTGCAGGTCGGGACGAGCCCCTTCGAGGTCGACGCCCAGCGCCTCGGCGTGCGCGGCATGCCGATCCTCCAGGTCCCGGAGCAGGGGTGCGTGGCGCCCGGCGGCGGCCTCGGTGGCGAGGGCGTCGAGCAGATCGCTCACCTCGCTCAGGGCCGAGCACACCACCACGGGACGGAGGCCCTGCGCGATGCGGGCGCGGACCACGGCCTCGATGGTGCGCCAGCTGGGCAGGCTGGAGACGCTGGAACCACCGAACTTGAGCACGACGTAGGGCATCTGGGGAGCTATCCGGTCCCGATTGCCGGGTGCAGAAGCGCAGCTTCGGCGCAGGCACGAAGGTTCCGGAGACGCTGTTCGATCCTCGGTCCGGCGCTTAGCAAGGAGGCCGTTAGGTTCTCCTCTTCGCTCGGAGCCCGCCATGTCCTTCGTCGCCGCTGCCCGTCCCCTCACCGCCGTCGCGCCCGACGAGCGCGTGGCCTACCTGAAGAAGGTGCTCGCCTGGACCGCAGGCGGCCTCATGCTCTCGGCCTTCTCGGCCGTGGCGATGATGGCCGTGATCACGGCCGTGCCCGCGCTCTGGAACCAGACCGCGCAGCTCGTGATCATCCTCGGCACGTGGGCGATCGCCCAGTTCGTGTGCCGGTCGATGGTCTTCGGGTCCGCGAAGGTGCCCGGCTTCCTGCTCGCCGCCGTCGCGGAGGGCATCGCCATCGGCTACCTCCTGCTCGCGGCGATCACGCTGGGCGCCGCCAGCGGCAACCCGCTCGGGCTCGTGTCCACGGCGATGGTGCTCACCGGGCTCACCGCCGGCGGCATGGCCGCCTACGTGTGGACCAGCCCCAAGGACTTCTCGATGCTGGGGGCTGGCCTCGCCGCCCTGTCGGTCCCGATGTTGATCCTGATGGCCATCACCTTCGTCTTCCCGAGCTTCCTGGGTGGCTTCGTCGGCACGGTGGTGGCCGGGGTCTTCGTCGCCTTCTCCGCAGGCGCGCTGCTCTACCAGATCAACGCGGTCATCCACCAGCTCCGCACCGACCAGCACATGGAGGGCGCCTACCTCATCACGATGGGCATCCTGGTGCTGTTCTGGAACCTGCTGGTCTTGCTGATGAAGCTCCGGGGCGGGCGCCGCTGACCGCTCGTGGAGCGCTCCTTGTCCCTGGACCGTCCCTTCGATGCGAAGGCCACGCTCAGCGGCCTGTGCACCGGGGGCCGAGACCCGACCACGCGCCTGCGCCGCGTGGCGGGCGGTTGGAGCTTCGAGCGCGCGTCCCGTACACCCGAAGGGCCCGCCAGCCTCCAGCTCGTGATCGGCGACGGTGAGGTGCGCGCCCGCGCCTGGGGCGACGGCGGGTCTTGGATGCTGGACGCCGTGCCCGGGCTGCTCGGCGAGCATGACCACCCGGAGGACTTCCAGCCCGCCTCGCGCTTCTTCTGGGATCTGCACCGGCGCAACGAGGGGGCGCGTCTCCCTCACTACCCGCGGGTGGTGGAGCAGCTCGTGCCCACGGTGCTCCAGCAGCTCGTCACCTTCCAGGAAGCCCAGCGCGGCTTCGCGCTCTTGGTGCGACGGCACGGCGAGCCGGCACCGGGTCCCCTGGAGCTGTGGTTGCAGCCGTCGGCGCGCACCCTCACCCGCATGGCCTTGGCCGCGTTCACGCCGCTCGGGATCCTGCTGAAGCAGGCCAAGGCGGTGCAGGCGGTGGCCGCCCGGGCCAGCCGGATGGAAGAGGCCGCCCGGATGGACGACGACGCCTGTGCCCGACGGTTGATGGCGCTGCCCGGCATCGGTCCCTGGACCGCCGGGACCGTGATGCTCCGGGGCCTCGGACACGCCGACGCCGTGCCGATCGGCGACTACCACCTGCCCAACCAGGTGGCCTGGGTGCTCGCCAGACAACCTCGCGCCGACGACCGGCGGATGCTGGAGCTCTTGGAGCCCCTGCGCCCGCACCGAGGCCGGGCGGTGATGCTCTTGATGCGTTCGGGCATCTCGGCACCAGCGTACGGACCGCGGATGCCCATCAGGCCGCTGCCCACGCCCTGACGCGGTGTAGGCTGCGCGCGGGAGGTTCCATGCTGCTCGTCGTGCTCCTCGCCTGCTCCGACAAGGCCCAGGACACCCAGGTCCCCGCCGAGACCGACGTCGACACGGACGCGGACACGGACAC
>Ga0114932_10000268_pt1 | contig 62389 bp, 41 predicted proteins | sample 2SBtaG_2_FD_87286 | JGI IMG/M metagenome (GOLD analysis project Ga0114932, IMG submission 87286) | Deep subsurface microbial communities from Kolumbo volcano to uncover new lineages of life (NeLLi) - 2SBTROV12_ACTIVE470 metaG | ecosystem: Environmental > Aquatic > Marine > Volcanic ...
CTACTCCTTTCTAAAAAGAATGAAAACTGAAATGAAAGGAGTCGAACCTTTGATTTCCCATATCAAAAACGGGTGCCTTACCACTTGGCCACACTTCAAAATTGTTTTCTATCAAAAGATTTATGAAGTATAAGAAAAAAGCCAATAAAAGTATTTATAAATAAGAGATCTTCCTAAAAATTTTTAAATTATAATTAAAACTAGCTTTATTCCATTATTCATAAAGCATAAACATAGATGGGTTATGTTGATGTGAACACAATCTACTTTTCCCTTTTGGGATTTAAAATAAAAGAAATTTGTCCAGGTATAACCTTAAAAACACAAAATTTAAGAATTTTTCTAATATCATAAGCAGTTCTTGGGGCTATATACCTAACCCTTATTTTTTTCCTTTTTCTTTCTTTAGTCCCCACAGCATAAATAGAAAACTGCCATTTATGTGTTTTTCGTTCATATTGTTCAAAAGTTTTTCCTTGGGCATGGGGGGACCTCCCTAAGCTAAATATTTTTCGCTTAATAGGTAAATGAGCAATACGTACGCATGAAATCCCAGAAACTCTTTCTAATGTAATCCCTAAAACATTTAAATCATGAGCCCTTGAAGATTTAACAATTGCTTGGAGGAGATTCCCTTTTTTTTTTGTTTTTGGGCAAAGAATTCCCTTTTTAAAGTTTTTAATATATACAATAGTAGCTGGCTTTATTTTCATATTTAATTCTCCGTGAGGAGCTGATATAGGGCTTCGTAAATACGGTAACCCATAGTCTAAATCCAGTTTTATGTCTTGGCAATAAGCATTTTCAGAATTGCTTTTTTTAAAGGAATGGGGAACTGTCTGTGCGTATGCCTTTCTAATTAAAGGGTCACTATGCCTCCGAGTATGAATCTTTGTAGAACTTTTTTTTTTTTGAAAGTTAATTAATAGTTCTCTTGGATCAATACCAGAGTTTATGCTCTCTATACTCATTTTGCGTAAATTACAATCTAAAAAATTATTAGTTTTTAAAAATACAGGTAATAAATTTTGCCTAACAAATTTTTTCATACAGTTTTCTATAGTTTTTGTTAATCTAAAGAACACTCTTTTAGTTTTTGGATTAAAAATTAAGGCTGATTTTTCTTTTTTAATTAAGGACCATTTTTTAAGTCTTCGAGGGTCAATACGTGTAATTTTTTTTTTAAGTGGAAGCTCTGGACTAAAAGGATTATCTTCTTCTCCCATTCTTTCTGGTTTACTTTTGTCTACGCGGCCAAAAAATCTATAAGCACGCCAAGTAGTACAGCCTTGAGAGTGCTTATGAGGGATGTCTTCTTTCTGTAGAATCCTCCAAGAATCATGAATTAGCGGCATTATTTTTAACTTAGAAGAAGTATCATTTTTTTCAGGCTCTGTATAAAAACCATAAGGATTTTTTCCATACTTTTCAATAATATATTCTCCTTTAAGTATAAAAAGTTTATCTTTATTAGTAATGCGTGAAGGAATACCACTAGATTCAACAATAGAATCAATTAACTCCTTAGGAATTTTAGTGGCTATTTCTTGAAAACCAGTATCGTAGCCTTCTAAAAAGCCTATATTATAATCTGATCCTGGATTTTCACTATTTAAAGCGTCAAAAGTAGGGTCAACAGACTCACTAAAAGGGCTTTGTGGAACAAGTTTATTTTTCCATTTAAGAAACCCAGGCTCATTATAGCTTTCTAATCTAATTATTCTTGTAATAGCTTTAACAGTCGCTTCTTCCTCATAAGATAAAATTAATGGTGAAGGTCCATCTCGAGAATGGTGCCCATCTTTTATATTTTGTGCTCTTCTCTTCCCCTCTTCAAAAAGCTCAATACGTCTGCAATCCGCAGCAGCAATTTCTTGTTGAAAAACCTCTTCAGCTTTATTCTCTATTTTTTTAATTTCTTCTACCCTTTGCTCTAGGTAATCTTCTTCAGTAAGAAAAGAATTTTTTGCCAGGCGTCTACGATAAAATTCTTCATAATAAAGATCTCTTGCTTTTGTTCTTGTTATAGGCCCTGACCCGTCTTTCCCTTTTTGATAACCATATGGATCATCTGCATCCAAATTAACCCCTATAGACGCATAATAAGCATTAAACTTGTCCTCCTGTTCAGAAGATTTAAGAAGTTTAGCTCTTCTAGAACCCATATTAGCATTATCATAACTAACTCTATACCTCCCCCATCTATCCTTAAATTTCTCTCTTTCCTCAGGAAAAACATAATCTTCACGAGGAATAAAATCTTCTTTAATGTAGGGGCCAACTATCTCTTTTCGTTTCACAGAAGTAAACTCAGTGTCCAATTCAGGAAAATTTGCAATATCATCAAACTCGTAACCCTTTGCAAAAATTTTTTTGTAATAATCAGCGAGCTTTATATTGTAAACTCCTACAGCATCAAGATGATGCAATTTATGCCGAAAATTCTTCCTTAAAGGACTAGTCGGTTTTTCTGGAATATATTCTTCGTTAGTAATTATATCTCCCCTTTCTTTTTTATAGGCTTGATTTTTTAGTGCATATTCCTCCATTCTACTAAGATTCCTAGGACTCATAAGGGGGTAACGAGGATCTAGCAAAGGACGTTTTGGAATTATTATATCAACACTAGAATTTTTTGAAAATTCTAATTCTTCTCCAGTTGGAAGAGAATACTCTACCCCCCCTGCAGATTCGAGATCCCTTTCGTAATCTCCCCCCAAAATATATTCATCAATTAAATGAATATCCTCTATAATTTTACTATTAGAAGCCATTTTAACTCTTTTTGTTAATGAATAAGTTATACTGCTTATTATTTTAAAAATGTTAATTAAAGATGCTTTTTTAGTTTTTTATAATCTTTTTTTTAAAGATTATTTTAGGAAAAATTGCCCAGGGATGGAGTCGAACCATCGACCTAAGGATTTTCAGTCCTTCGCTCTACCAACTGAGCTACCCGTGCTCAATCAAAACAAAGAGTGTAAAAGCTGAAAAGGGTTATTAAACTTAAAATATACTAGTTTCTATTAAAGAATAATTTAATTACATTTTTAAAATAATAAGCAGTATAACTTATTCATTAACAAAAAGAGATATATGCGAGCGTTATATAATACATATTAAAAAACTAAATTAAAAGAGTCAGAAACCATAAAGCTAATATTTTGTAAATCCTCACAAACAAAATAAAAAAACATCAAAAAAAATAAACTGGAACCTATAATTAAAGATTTTTCTCTGCCAACATCCAAAAAAAAAGGAATCCCTTTATATGATTTCTCAAATAAAAGAATCTTAATAATTCTCAAATAATAATATGCACTTACGACACTTATTAGCAAAGCTATTTGTCCAATAAAAAAGGCTCCGCCCTTAAGAGCCGCAAAAATAACAAAAAATTTACCAAAAAACCCTCCCAGTGGTGGAACACCTGCTATAGAAAATAAAAGAAGGACAAAGCTAATAGCCATAACCGGGTTGCTTTTTCCTAAGGACCCAATGTCAGTAAGATATTTTACTCTTCCATTTTTATTAACAAAATTAAGACTTAACAAAAGTGTCCATCCTAAAATTCCCATGCTTATATAAACAAATAAATAAAACAAAGATGACCCAATACCACCAATATATGTAGTTGAAAGACCTAACAAAATAAAACCTATATGCCCAATTGAACTGTACACTAAAAATCTTTTAAAACCTTTTTGTATAAGAGCTAAAATACTCCCAATAATTAATGAAGCAAACGCAGAAACAAAAAGTATAGGCAGCCATACATCTGTATAAGTACCATAAGTTCCTAAGAAAAATCTTATAAAGGCTACAATAATTCCTAATTTGGGCAAGATGGAAAATAGTATAGAAACAGGTGTAGGAGCTCCTTCATAGACATCAGGCGCCCAGCCATGAAAGGGTGCGGCACTTAGTTTAAATAAAAAAGCCGTTCCAATACAAACTACACCCAAAAGAGAACCGCTTCTATAATCTGGGTCATTAAGATTTAAAAATTCTTGCAAACGCAGCTCTTCAAAATTGGTTGTCCCTGTTTCTATATAAATTATAGCAATTCCTAAAAGTAAGATGCAAGAAGCAAAAGCCCCTAAAATATAATATTTAATTGCTGACTCAACTGAGAAAGGTGAAAGGCGTTGAGACCCAGCTAATACATAAAAACTTAAGCTTATTAACTCTAAACCAAGGTAGAGGATGATAAGATCGTGAGCTTCTCCGAGAAATATAATACCTAAAATGGATAAAAGAACTAAAATAGTAAATTCATATATGTTAATATGCTCTGACCGTAAATAATGTTTTGATGCAAGTAGAATAAGTCCCCCAACAACTAAAGCCACGCCTCTTACAATATAACTAAATAAATCATGACAAATAAGACCGTTGAATAAAATTTCTCCATAAGATACTTCTAAGTTAATCAAAACTAATCCACTTCCTATTAAACCCATAACCCCTAAAAAAAGGACAGGGCTTACTATAAAAGGATAGCCCAAATGCTCAGAATTCCTATACCCAATTCCAAGTAATAAAAGAGTTGAGGCAACAAAAAAAATATAAATTTCGGATAAAATTGTTTCTAAACTGATAATGAAATTTAATTCTTGAATAAATTCAAGCATTCTTCTCTGTAATTTATAATATCTTTAATATGAACTCTATTATTTTAAATTTTATATATAATTAGGAAAAATGATAAATGAATTTCTCTACTAATTAATAATTTTTTATTTATTATTCGGGCTTTCTTACCGCATAAAATTAGAAATAAAATGACAATATCTGTAAAGTGTCTATTAGAAACAAAAGAAAAAAGCCTAATATGAAATTCCTTCGATTCCTATTAAAAAGAATTTAGTATTCCTTAAGAAATATCGATATATATGCTTAGAATTGAATATTATTTAATACTTCTCCCTATAACAATGCAAATCTTGATATTAAAAATATGTTGGGCTTAATTAAAATGGGCAAGTAAATTTTAAGAGAAAATGGAAGAGGGTTGGGTGATCTATTACTAGTGATAAGTAATGCACGCACTATTTGCATTCTCCCCAGATATATTTTAAATTTATATAAACCTAGATTGAAAATATAGCTATAATCCAATATAGATGCTATTACTAAATTATTTATCTACTTTTCTAAAAAGGGTAATCAAATATAAAATAGAACCAATAAGGCAAATAATAACTAATCTAGAATCAAGGAAAACTTCCACGAAAGGCCAAAGACTCAAAAGTCCCAAATAAAAAGAGAGCCCTAAAATAATTATTAGAGAATAATGATAAATATAACCTGTTTCTAAATTCCTAAAAAGACCGCCAAGACTCCAAACAAGCTTTCCAAGTCCTAAAGGTCCTAAAGCTTCAAATAATCCCCTATCGATTAACTTATAAGTTGAGCTATAAGAAAACGATAAAATTTTTTGAGAAAGAAGCTCATTATAAATTTTATCAAAAAACCATTTCCTATTAAGAAACCCATATAGCTTAGATCCCCAATTATTTATTTTACAATCATAAAGAGCGCTAGATCCATTTATATACATATAAAACGCTAAGATAGCTCCAAGAATAGAAAAAATTACTGGCATTAATTTAATAAATGCTGGAATAAACTCAGCTTCAAGATACCCCAAATGCTGAGGATGTGTAAAAAGGGCATTCCCCCAAAAATCAGTACCAATTCCCACTTTTATATCTTTTGAAATATAGCCTAAAAAGAGAGCACCTAATGATAAAAAAAATAAGGGAATAGTTATTTTTAAACCAGGCTCATGGGCTTTTTCAATAACTCTTTTATATGAATTAGATTTAGTTAAAAAAGTTAAATAAAGGAGTCTTATAGAATAAAAAGCAGTAAAGAAAGCTGCTCCAGTCCCTAACCAATGAGCAAAATGAGCACTTATAGTATATTGTCCAAAAGCTACTTCCATAATAAGATCCTTTGAATAAAACCCAGTAAGAAATGGAAAACCTATAAGGGCTAAAGAGCCAATAAAAAATATTGAATAAGTAAAAGGTAAAATTTTCACTAACCCCCCTATTTTTCTTATATCTTGCTCATCCCCTAAAGCATGAATAACTGCACCAGCACTTAAAAATAAGAGAGCTTTAAAAGATGCATGATTAGCTAAGTGAAAAATAGCTACTTGATACGAAGAGAGCCCACACGCAAAAATTATATATCCTAATTGACTACAAGTAGAGTAGGCAATAACTCTTTTAATATCATTTTGCAATAAACCTGTTGCTCCTGCAAAAAAAGCCGTTATAGCTCCTATAATAGTTACTACAATAAGAACTTTTGGAGCAAATTCAAAAATAGGTGAGCATCTGGCTACCAAATATACACCAGCTGTAACCATTGTAGCGGCATGAATTAAAGCAGAAACAGGTGTTGGACCTTCTATAGCATCAGGAAGCCAAGTATGAAGTCCAATTTGAGCAGATTTTCCCACAGCACCTACAAAAATTAAAATAGAAATAAGAGTTAAAACATCTACCTCCAAATTGAGAAAAATTAATTTTTCACCTAAAAAATTTGGAATAAGGCTAAAAACAAGTCCATAATCTATAGATTTAAAAGTATGATAAATAGTGAAAATCCCTAGCCCTAGTCCAAAATCTCCTACCCTATTTACAAGTATAGCTTTAATAGCAGCTTTATTAGCTTGAATTCTTGTATACCAAAAATTAATAAGTAAGTAAGAACATAAACCAACACCTTCCCATCCTACAAATATTTGTAGAAAATTATCTCCTGTCACAAGGATAAGTATAAAAAATGTAAAAAGAGATAAGTACGCTATAAATCGAGGAAGATGAGGGTCCTCTCCTATATATTCCATAGAATAAAGATGGACCAAAAAAGAAACAGAATTAACTACAAGAAGTATAGTTACTGTTAGTGAATCAAACATAAATCCCCAAGAAAAACTAAAAAGTCCAGAATCAATCCAAGGGGCTAAAGTAATATAACAGGGAGCTCCCTTTAATGCTACTTCATAAAAAGCTAAACCAGATAAAACTAATGTAATACCAATAAAAAAGGTTGTTATTCTTTTTGCCCCTTCTCTCCCAATTAATCGTCCTAAAAGCCCACTCCCTAAAGCCCCTATTAAGGGTAAATATATAATTGTAAGATACATTTTTTGCTTACTATTTACCTGTAATTTTGTATAAATTAACTTTTTAATTTTTAAGATATAAACTACCCTCTTAATCAATTTTAGATTTTTTGTTGGCTACTTCCTTGTTATACGTATTCTTCTTATTAGATTAATTCCCAAGTTTTACGTAAATTAAAAACTAGAGGCAAAATAATTTATTTTTTTCAATTTATTCAGATACTTATAAAATGAACGGACAAAGAAGGATTCGAACCCTCGGTACCAAAAGTACTTTTGTTTTCAAAACAAATGCTTTAGACCACTCAGCCATTCGCCCCTAAGTAGAGTGAACTAAAAAATCTTACTTTACCGTTTTAAAGCATATTTGTTATAAAAAAAAATTACTACATTCACGTGCTTGTTAAAAGTCCTTAATTAGCACATGGATATATGATAAAGGTAGAGAGAGAACCTAAGAATACTTACACAATATACAACTAGTAAGACTTGTTATAAAAAATAATTTAAAGCCTTCTAGCTTTCTTATAACGAAACTTCCCATGGGGAATCCCTGTGATATCACCAATCAATAAAATTTCTAAACCAATGCTACCAAGAATTTTCACTGCTCCGGTAGTACTCAGTCTAGAACCATTATATCTAAGGAAAATTTTCCTTATTCCTGCTTCAAAAGCCATAACTCCCCCTTCACTTAAAATTTTTTTAATTGCAATTTGAGATGTTTTATTAGACCCTTTTAAACCAATTTTTCCTGAAGAAAAAGATGAAATAACGTTCCCTCTAATATCAGAAAATGTTATAAAGAAATTATTATATTTTTTTTTAATTGTAAGGATCCCATAAAAGACTTGCATTCTTTTTAAGATTTTTTCACACTCAATTTGAGCTCGGTAATTAAGTTTAGGCCAAATATTAATTTCATCTTCAATATATTCTACGTTTTTCCAAATAATATTAGCTTTCTTATAAAAATTTTCTAACGCTTTCTGAGACCCCTCCTTCCTTTCTTGTTCCCAAAGAACTTGACGTTCGTTATCTAAAACCTTTATTTTAAGCAATTTTCCAGATTCCCATGGCTTATTTTTTTCCTTTATTTGAGTACTCGATCCCGGAGCTACTCCTAGCTTCTCTTCGTTTAAAAATTTATTCCGTTTATCCATAACTTTCCAACCCTTTTCTCCAAGAAAAAATAAACCAAGACTCTCTCTTTTTTTTTGGGAAGTAGGGTTTTCGCGTATAAATTTTTGTAAAAGAAGAGAGTCTCCATATTTTTTAAGGGTCTCTAATTGGTATGAATGACGTATGTATTTATCTACTTCGGGCCCTTCTCCTTGTTTATCTAAAAAAAAATCAATCATATATCTAGCAAGATCAGCTTTTTTTTCTCTAAATTCATATGAAAATTCAGTATCTTTCGCTATAAAAACGTTTATAAAATCAGGTTTAGGACTATTTTTATCTCCAACTTTGATTTCAGAAATTGTCTTTTTTTGCCCATATCCTTCGATAATTTCTTGGTGATCTTCCTTATTATACATTGTTTCATAAGGAATAAAAGGGAACTTAGGTATCTTTGGATAAAATCCTTTTTTAAGTAAAGGGAGTGAAAAATCTTTTAAGTTTATACTGCCCTTATTATAATTAAGTGACACTTTACGATTCTTAGCAGCCTTTACATTATTTTTAATAGGCTTTGCCTTGCTACCTTTAAATTTTTCCTTTAGATGTCTAATTAACTTTGTAGATTTTAAAACTTCCCTTTCATTAAAAGATTTTTTTTTATCCACTTTATACAAACCTTTTCTAACTTCTTTAACATTAAGTTTATTATATTCTTTAGTTGTTAAATCCCTTTTATTTTTTTCTAAACTAAGCAAAAATCCTCTTCCATTTTTTTTAATTTTTTTTTTTTCTTCAATAATACGAACCTCTGATTTAAAAAGCTCGCTATCTTTAATATTAAATTCTAACATTCTTTTCCTAAAACCTTTTCTAGCCAATAGGAACGAGAATTTTTTAATTTTTTTTCCAAGCTCCTTACTATAAATCTTTTTTTTTTTACCTTCCTCTAAATATTCGATAAAATCATTAAATTCTTTTTTCTTATAATAAATAATATCTTTAAGATTAGAATTGAATTCATATCGAAAAAAAGGATTAACCTCCCTATCAAACCTGTAAAAAAAAGCAGATAATCCCCATATAGTTGTATTTTTAGACCCTCCTTCCGGGATATATAAGGGGAGCGGCTGACCAATATTAACATTATTAATTTTTTTATTTTCCAAATTTTGAATAATAGGAGGTTTAGCATTATTAATAGCTTTCCTCTCAATTTCATTAAGTTTTTCAGTTTTAAAAGAAAATATTCCTCCCTTATCCATAATATACAAAACTCTTCGAATCTTTTCTAAGTCTAAAAACGTAATAAAAGCAATTAAATCCCTTTTTAAAGAAGCATATGATTTTACCAATAATGTTTTATAAAGGCTATTAAGCCTATTTTTTCCTTTATAAGTAATTTGTAAATCTTTCCGCTTAATAGAAGATATAATTGTTGTGTAGATTATACCAAGCTTTTCTTCCAAAATATGATGTTTTTTATAAAAAGCTGATATAAATTGATCTTTTTTTTTAAATTCCCAATATAAAAGATCTTCAAAGATAATTTTTAAAGGTAAAAAATTAAAAATTTTTTTAAACTCTTCTTCCTCCCTTTTTAATTCTTTTTTGCTATCTTTTTTTTTAGTTTCCATTCGGAAATTAAAAAATTCCATGCTTCCCGTATTCAATGGTAATTTAGGAGAGCTCACACATCCTTTTAAATCCTTTTTTAATTCAAAATTTTTATTAAAAAGAACCTTTAAATCTAACAACTCAAATATTAAATTTTTTTGTAAATTAAGTATTTGAAAATTTATCTCTTCACGGGCTTCTCTATCCACTTGATTAGAAATAAGCTTTTTCATATGATTTAACATTAAGCCAAGTCTTTTTTCCAAAATTTTATCCCATTTGTTATTACAATAAGGGTTTACTCCTCTTTGGTGAAGAAGTTCTTTAAATTGATTAACCAATATCCTGAAATCTTTAACAGCCCGCAAAGGAGTATAAAAAATATGGTAAAAATTTTTGGAGATAATTGGATCATTAATCATTCTTCTTTTAATTTTTATAGGCAAATTCCCAAAAAATCCGCTAATTGGGAAATCTTTTATTCCTAATTTTCCAATTTTATCAAAAAACCCGCGTCTTGTATTTTGAAGGTAAAGTTCTAATGGCCCAGCTTTTTCATTTTTTAAAAGAGCTTGTAAAATTAGTCTGTTTTTACGAGTAATTTTTTCTATTTTTTTTTCTCTTTGCCATTGAGAAATTTTTAATTGAGCTTCTGCATTCAATTGGAACTTAATAAGAATAATTTTTTTTTTATGTGAAAGTCTTATTAATGCAGAATTAGTAATTTTTTGCCAGCTTTCTTTTGGTAAAAGCTTCCCAGTATCATCTGAATTAAGAAGAACTTTGATAATTTTTTTATTAGTTTTAGTATATTTTACGGCTTCTTTTTGACTTTCTTTAAATATTTTCCAAAAGAGCTTAATAAAATACTTTTTTTGCTTTTCTTCGGGAGAGATTATACTTTTTTTACCTTTAGCTAACCTATACCCACTAATTAAACCTGGTTGCTCCCCAATTGCTTGAATAAGTTCTGTATAAGTTTGATAAAATCTATATTTTTTATTATTAGTACCTTTTTTTGCTAAAATTAAAGAGCTTAAAAGTTCAGGACTGGCTAATTTTTGAGAAGAAATATACACGGGCATGGTTTGCCTTTTTTTTAAAACAAGCTCCTCATTTCCAAGTATAGAAGGTTCGTTAATTTTTTTTTTCTCAGTAAGCTTGTAAGAAAAAGTACTTCTTAACTTTTCTTGCGCATTTTTCAAAGATCCTAAAATACCAACTTTTTCTTTTCCGAATCTTAAACTATAACGTGCTGTCGCAAAGATAGACTTAAATTCTTTGTATAATTTCTGATCAAAAGGTATAATATTTTTTATCTTTGGCTCAGATATATTTTTAGCGTCCTTTTTATTTAAAGGATATTCTTTAGCAGGAGCGATTAAGTTTTTAGAAACCAGATCACCCTTTTTTTCTAGAAGAGCCCCTTCTCCTTTAGGCATACCTCTGTACCCCCCTTTATACTCGCTTTTTAAAGGAGCATTGCTCCCAGCTAGGGGTGGCTTATAACCTGCCCTGCGCTTTCCTGCCCTAGGATCAAGCTCAACTGGCCTAGATTTAGGTTGGTTCTTAATTGTTTCCCCTTTGCCAGAGGTATAGGTACTGTTTGAAAGCATATACCCCCCCCTTTTTTTTAAAGCTTTTGCTTGGTTGTCTTTCTTTTTCCTAACTGATTTTATACCCATTATATTAAATATTTGATTGCTTAGAAATATAATATAGCTTATCTTTTAATTTTTTAATCTTGAAAAATTAGTTCTAGATTTTTTATATTTTGCGTCAAGAAACAAACCTGAAATTTAATCCCTTTAATTTTTTTTTTTAGCAGAAAAAAAAACCTTTTCCTTCGGAAATATATTAATGATTCCAACCCTTTTTTGTGTTTGAGCATTGGTTTTTGTGCGTTGACCGCGGACAGGTTTTAGAGACTTATGTCTTAAACCTCGATAGTTTCTAATAGTTATTAAGTTTCTAACAGCATCTCGTTTTTTTTTTAAAAGGGCTTCAGTAACTTTACCCTTATATCTTGTTTGAAGGTATCTTAGAATACCCTGTTTTTCTTTAAAACTTAAATTTTTAATAAGCTTTTGAGGAATAATTCCTAAAAAATCACAAATATTTTGAGCTTCTTTACGACCAATCCCATATAGGTGGGTTAGCCCATTAAGAACCCCTTTATTTTTAGGGATTTTACGGCCTTGAATATGAAAATTTTTATCTTTTTTTTCCATTAAAATATAAAAAATCTAATTTTTATTACATTTTAAAAACTCATTAACTCATAAGAACTTAAATTATATTAAAACTTCAGTTTGATTTTTTTACATAAATAATTAATATATTCTTTCTTATTATCATAAATTAGCTATTTTTTTAAGAGTTATTTAACCAAAACTAGTTAAAACTTTAAATAAGAGCGGAGATAAAGAATATAAATATACTCTCTATCGGACTTGAACCGATCTTGCCACCGTGAAAAGGTGGAGTCCTAACCAACTAGACGAAGAGAGCCTGGCCTAACCCTTTCTTGCTCTAATTGATACGGCGGCCTTTTTTTAAAAGGTATTCGCTTTTAGCCTACTGCAGATATAATTTTTTATTAATATAGCAGAATTATAAGTTTTATAAATTAAAGAATAAATCATTTTTCGTTAGATCTTAGTAGTAAATCAAGCAACTAAGAGGTAGATAGAATCTTATTTATATTGAATTAAAAAAAAAACCAGAAAAATCATAACTCAAATCTTCTTCAGCTACCTGGGCATTAACTGGCTTTTGACGGATAACATTAGTCTTAAAATTATTTTTTCCTTTAAGTTCACCCTCTTTAATTATTTCTACTAATGGATTTAAGCTAGGTAGTTTTTCTATTGGCCCATTATTTTTTGGATAAGAAAGGGGCGTATTTAAATAAGTAAAGATATGCGAAAGCTCACTTTCGTTTGGACAAATTTTAACTTTAGTTCCAACGCCAAAACTTAAGTATATAGGCTCCCCGCTGTCAAAAATCCTAAGCTCTTTAGTTATTTCGGGAAAAATATTGGGACTAGTAAGACGTGCAGAAACGCCTATACTTGCCCCAAATTTATCTGATCTAAGGCAAGGATGCAGATCTTTATGAGCTTTTTTTATGCCCATTCCTAGAAGCCTATCCATAAAAGCATAAAAATTATCCTTTTCTAAATGTAAAAGGCTACCTGAAAAAGTACCTACTCGGACATCCATTTCAGCATTTGATTTTTTTGCCCACCTTAATAAAGGTCTCCTTTCCGTTAAATATGATATATTTAAGATAACTTTTATCGCTTCCTCTTTTTTAAACTTAAGATTATTTATCCCAGAGCTAAGACTAAGCTTACGAATAATGGGAAGCTCATGCAAATTCTCATAATAAAAAGAAATTATAAGATTTCTTTGAATTACTTCTTCATAACTTTTTTTAATATTTAAAGGCGATTTTCTATTTCTTGGGCAATTTAACATTTGTAAAATTTTAGAGATAATTTGTATATTTAAAAATTTTTATTATTTTCCACTAAAAGGTTTACAATCTTTATTTTCGCCAAAACTAATTAACAGAATTTAATTATAAGGGTAAAAGTTATTATTTTAATACAAAAAGAATTTAGCTTATAAATATATTATATAAAATATTTAACTTCTACCTACATTCATATAACAGAACCTTCTAGATTCTCCAATATAGGGGCATAAATTGTTTTATAAATCTCTTTACTAACTGGCCCAAAAATTCTAGACCCTAAGCTTGTTATAAGATGACCCTCTTGAATAAGAAATACAGCATTGTCCCCAAAATTGATCAAAGATCCTTCTTTAGTAGGGATTTGTGTTTTTGTCCTAACAAGGACAGCTTTACGTAATTCTCCCCGAACTAGTTTTTTTCGAGCCTTTCCTTTTTTAAGCTCAATAAGAGAAACAAGAAGGAGGTCCCCGGCTTTTCCGTATTGTCGCGAGGTCCCTAAAATTTTAATACAGCGAACCTTAGAAGCACCACTGTTGTCTGTCACATTTAATACTGTTCTTGATTGGACCATTTTTGAATTTTAGTAAACTTGTTATAAATTTTATGAAATAAAATATAAGGGAAACCTGTTTATAATAAAGCCCCTTCAACTTATATTATAATAAATCCATAAATATAATTTAACCGATATTATTTTTTAGCCATTAAATACTTTTAAAAAAGGTACCAACCATTGTTAGACAAAAAATATTGTTATCTAACAGTATATAGCTTCTTTAAATATTAGTTATTTTTCAGGTTGTAAAAAGTAACTTAAAAAATTAACCTTTAAGTAAACGTAAAAAATCACTTATCACTGTCCCACGAATTCTATAAAAAGCCACGAGAATAGCCAACCCGATTGCTGATTCAGCTGCTGCTACTGTCAGTACAAACAGGGTGAAAATCTGACCATCCAGTTGGCCCGAAAAAATAGAAAAAACTACTAAAATTAAGTTAATTGATAAAAGCATCAATTCTAAAGATATAAGAACAATAAGAACGCTCCTGCGATTAAGAATAAGTCCCCAAACGCCAATAAGAAACAAAACTATAGCTAAATTTAAATATTCAATAAGACTTCCCCCATACATTATTATTTAAAAGATACTTAATATTTTTTATAATAATTAAAAAAAATTAACATTTTGAATTTTATCTAAAACCCTAAACTGAAAGAATAAGGTTTTTAAAAATTATTTGTTTTTTTTTTAAATGACTAATGACTTCTCTATCTGTCAATTAATTAGTTCTTAAATTTTGTCAAATAGTATAAAATCCTTAAAAAAATGATTTCTTAGTTTAAAAATTTGGCAAAATTTAAGAAATACGCTTTCAAAACACAACCTATCTCTACATGGGGATAGCAAGTTCTCCTAAACTACTTAAAAATCCAAGTGCTACAAAGATCCATCCTAAAGATACTGGTAAAAATACTTTCCAACCAAGTCGTATAAGTTGGTCATATCTATACCTAGGAAAAGCAGCTCGAGCCCAAACAAAAAAACCAAAAATTGGAATTGCCTTAATACCTAACACCAGCCCATGAGGAAGCATATCTAAAAGTAATAGACAAGCGGTAGGACAAACGCAAGGAGGATACCATCCTCCAAAAAATAAAATAACGGCTAAGATAGCCATTAGGATTATGTTAGCATATTCCCCCAAAAAGAAAAGGGCAAAACCAATCCCAGAATATTCAACATTATAACCCGCCACAAGTTCTGCTTCTGCTTCAGGTAAATCAAAAGGATGTCGATTTGTTTCAGCTAATCCTGAAATAATAAACAAACAAAAAAGAGGGAATAACGGAACAATAAACCATCCACTTTCTTGGGCCTCCACTACATCAGTGATACTAAGAGAGCCTACAATATAAATCAGAACAATTATAATAAACCCAATAGAAACCTCGTAAGAAACTATTTGAGCTGCAGATCTTAAACCTCCTAAAAAGGAATATTTGGAGTTACTTGACCAGCCAGATACAATAATTCCATAGACACCTAAAGAAGAAATACCAAAAATATACAAAACACCTAAATTAAGATCAGCAAATACGGAGTCATTGCCGAACGGAATTACAATCCAACCAATAAGAGCCAAACTAAAACTTAGTAAAGGCGCAATTACAAAGAGATGGCTATTTGCGCTACTAGGGAGAACTGATTCTTTAAAAATCAGTTTTAAACCATCTGCTAAAGGCTGTAAAAGACCCCAATTTCCGATTATATCCGGGCCTCGTCTTCTTTGAATACCCCCCATAATTTTTCTTTCCAATAGCGTAAAAAAAGCTACACAAATAATTAAAGGTAATACAAAAAGTAAAGCCTTAAAAATTAAAAATACAGTTTTCATTTTTTTTATTTTTAAATTTTATATTTATTTTTTTGAATATTTAATTTATTTTGTTATTCTTTAAAAACATGAGAAAAGGGTTCGTTAGTTTCAGATACAAGGCTTATAATTTTAGAATTATTGGTAAAATTATCAGTTATATAATAAGAACCTAAATAAGAAACTAAGGGTTTTTTTTTAATAAAATTACAATCTGAGGGAAGAGGGCTCAAAAAAGATATCAAAGGCGAGGAAATATTTGTTAGTTCCTTTGAAGGACAACTTAAAATACGGCCTATATTATACCTTAAACCAGGGATATGCTTAACAACTTCTTTATGATAACCAAAATAACTTTCTTTTTTTCCTATAAAACAATTAGAAATAAAAGCTTTATTTAAAAAAAAAGCTATTTCTAATAAAATATCTTTAGAAGATATTAAAACTGTCCTTGGATTAACAGCTTTCCAAGCACGTTGTGGCCTAGACTCTGTGTTTAAAAAAATTCCTGAATCTTCGTAAATTGAAGTTGTTGGAATAACAATATCGGCCATATCCAATTTTTTAGAACCATGATGAGAAATATTTACAATAATGTTATCTTTTTTCTTAAGATTTTTAAGATCTTCATCTTCTAAATTAATTCCAATAATTATAGTATTGTTAGTAGTTTTAATTGAAGCTTTAGTATAACCTAATATAGCAGCCCCTATCTCAGAAGCAGTAGGTTGAATAAAATTTAAAATTCTTTTTTTATTCCCTTTCATGTTCATATATAAGGTTTCAATTTTTTCAAGAATTTTAATAATATCCTTTCCATCTTCTCTTTTTAATAGTTCAGACCCACAAATAATTGTCGGCTTACTGCTTTGCAACAATTTTAGGCTTATAAAATCTTTTCCTTCTAAAATTTTTCTTAATCTTAGAGTAGATAGACCTATACTTTGTGAACTATACGTTAACTCTTTTGGGGAACCTAATGAGCCACCTAAATTACATACCTCAAAATTTCCTTTAAGAAAACGTTTTCGCAAGCGAGAATTAATAAGAGGAACTTCTTTTCTAGGATGACTTCCCACTAAAATAGCCAAATCTGCATCATCAATTGTTATCAGCCCTTCTTGAAAACTAAGGGAGCCTAAAAAATCTTGTTGGAAATTTTTTTCGGAATAAGTGGTACCAAAATTTGAAAAGCCTAAGCTATAAATTAGCTTTTTAAGGCAAAAAAGAGATTCAAGGCTAGAAAATTTTCCTGCCAAACCTTTTAACTCTAGTATTTTGGTTTTCCTTCCTCTCCCAAGGTATTTTCCAAGAGTTTTTAAAATATGGGGCCAATTAATTTTTTTAGTTTCCCCTTCACTAGTTATTATAGGTTTGCAAAGTCTTTGATAATTCAACGCATCATAAGAAAAACGAATCTTATCTGTAATCCATTCCTCATTAAGTCCTTCATTAATACGTGGTAAAACTCTAAGAATCTTATTATTTTCCACATCAATCTTAATATTAGATCCTAACGAATCTAATAAATCAATGCTTTCTACAGACTTATAATCCCAAGAACGTCCATTAAATGCGTAAGGTTTCCCTGTAAGTGCCCCTACTGGGCATAAATCAATAACATTAGCCGAAAGCTCTGACTTGAAAATTTTGCCCAAATAAGTTCCAATTTCAGTATTTTCACCACGAAGAGTTGTTCCTAAACTTTCCACTCCTGCTACCTCTGTTCCAAATCGAATGCATCTTGTACAATGAATACAACGCTTTATAAGCCCTTTAATAAGTGGTCCAAAATTTTTATCCTCTACTCCTCTTTTATTTTCAAAAAAATAGCGAGTCCTATCTCCACCAAAAGCCATTGCTTGATCTTGAAGGTCACACTCTCCTCCTTGGTCACAAATTGGGCAATCTAAGGGATGGTTTATTAATATAAATTCTAATACCCCTTCCCTTGCTTTCTGGACTTGAGGACTATTTGTATATACTTTTATACCTTCACCAACAGGCATTGCGCAAGAAGCAACAGGCTTAATCGATTTTTCAATTTCTACAAGACATATACGGCAATTTCCCGCAACCATAAGACGTTCATGAAAACAAAATCTAGGAACCTCTACTCCTCTTTTTTCACAAGCTTGTAAAACAGTTGAATCTGCTGAAATATAAATTTTTTCACCATCAACCTCTATTTTAATTATGGGTTTACTCATTTTAATAAAAATATAATATATTTTTTATAATAGAGAAAACAATCCTGAATGCAACCAATTTTAGAACTTTTTAAAACTCTCTTATTAAGCTTCATTAATAACATTTAGCTTATGAAAATTTAATGACTAAATAGACAAATATAATTTCCGTATCAAACATATTTAAAGCCACCTATTTAAATATACATTCTTAAGTATCTAAAAGGACAGATTCAACTAAAAAAATTAAGCTTGTATCAAAGAAAGTTAGAGTCCGCTAAATAATCTAATATTTAAATAGCTAAGACTCAAAGTTACTAAAAAGGGGTTTTAAGAAAATCTTAAACCAATAAATCCCTTACATTTGCAAACTATAAATAAAAATCATTAATAGTAATAAAAAATTCGAAATTATTTATATGGAATAACCCAAGACACAAGAGAGCTTATAAAAAAGCTGTTAAATCAAATTAACTATGCTCACTACCGGACTTGAACCAATAACCCGTAAAGGGAACAAATTTTAAATCTGTCGTGTATACCAATTTCACCAAGCGAGCAAACACATATCCGAAGCCCCTTCCAACAAAATATAAAATATATGCCATTTAAAAGACAATTATATCAAATAAAATAAGAGTATATTCTTTTCATAATGATTTTAATACTATCCTTCAATAAATTTACCCTTTCTTTTTTTTTTTTCAACAAAAAATGTAGAGCTTGAAGTCAAAAAAACAGCATTATCGAATTTTCTAGAAAGTTGTTGAAAAAGGTGTTGACGCCTTAATTTAAGGCGAGCCTGTATAGTTAAAAGAATAGCTGCAACTATCGCTAAAAGAAGAATAACCCCCCCTAAAAGAAAAGGGAGCCCATATTCTGTAAAAAGGATGATGCCAAATTCTCTAAAATTATCTGATAAATCAAGGTAAGTAAACCAATCACTATTTTTATTAAAATCAAAAAAAAGATTTCCAGAGGACTCCCCTACTTTTAATTCCATGGTAATAAAAATTTCACTAGCAAAAATTAACCCAATAAAGCTCCCAACGGGAATAAATCTAGAGAACACTAATTCTCCTTCCGGGAATTTAACATTGAGTAATATCACTACAAAAAGAAATAATACAGCAATAGCACCTACATAAACTACAATAAATACTAAAGAAATGAATTCTGCCTTAAGAATCATAAACAGGCCTGCAGTGCTTGCAAAAGCAAGCACCAAGTACAAAATTGAATGAACAGGGTTGGGTGCACCAACAACCATAATTGCCGAAAAAATTGCAAGCCCCCCAAAAATAAGAAAAATACTTGATAATGTAAACATTTTAACTCTATCAGATCCATTGAGTATAATTTAAAAATTAAATAAAATTCCAAGGTCATTATTCTTAGATTTTTTTTGATCTAGAAATATTGTACTAGTTTCATTGGGAACTTACTTTATTAATATGAATAGAGCTATTGAAAATAAATCTACTATGGAGAACCTTTCACCTTGTTTAGTGAGGCTTAAATATATCAAATTTAAAGAAGCTCTTACCCGTCACATCCCAAAAAATCTTTTCGGGATGGCAGGATTCGAACCTGCGATCTTCTGATCCCAAACCAGACACGTTACCAGGCTACGCCACATCCCGAAAATTTTTAAATAAGCTAAAAACCCCTATAAATATTTATGCCTTCGAAACTAAGAAAGTATATTGTTTTTTAAAGTAAAAACTTTAATAGTTAGCTTGCCTTATTTTAAAAATAAAAGCAATACCTTACTAAGAAAAAAAGGCTAAAGACAGAATCGAACTGTCCTTAGAGGTTTTGCAAACCTCTGCATTACCACTATGCTATCCAGCCTCTTAGGACTTTAAAGCTAGTAGGCTGCTATACTATTAATAATAACATATTTAAAAAATATATTAAAGCCTTCATTATACCCTAAATCCTACTGAATGTACTGGGACTTGAACCCAGAGCTGCCCGATTAAAAGCCGGATGCTTTACCATTAAGCGATACACTCGAGGATTTTGGTTAGAAGGAAGTCTTCCAAAAAAGGTAATAATAAAATTTTACCAAAGAATGTCCTCTTTTAACAAAAAATTTAGATTCTAATATTCTTAAAAAACTAAAACTTTCTAACAAAAATTTCTCAAGATATTTAAAATAAGAAATCTCTTTCCAGGACAATATATTTTTTTCCAAGTAAATAATTCGTTTATTACTTGAAAAAGATATGAACGCAAACACACCATTAATTCCTCCCAAAGCAAGTCCGTTCTCAGATGAAAAAATATTTGCTTTTTCTAAATCTTTAAATACTTTCTTTAACCGAGTTTTTAAAATAGAGGCAAAAATAGGTATACTGAATTCTCTATTAATAAGATAAAGGGTACCAAAAGTTAAGCTAACCCAAAAAATTTGTGAAAAAAAAGTCGTTACATCCAGCTGAGGCATAATTAATCTATTTTTTAAATATACTTTATATGATTAACTTACTCAAAATTTTTCTTAAAACGCGGTTTTTAAATGCTCCTATCTTTTTTCTCCAAAAATAAGTTTATTTTAGCTCTATTCCGTTTTATTTTATAAAAATAACTAAGCAAACCCAACTAAAAAAAGATACGTATTAGAAAGTAAAAAGAATAAGAAAAGCTATTATAATGGCAAAAAAAGCTATTGCCTCTGTAAGAGCAAAACCCAAAATTGTATGACGAAAAAGTTTTTGTTCCAAAGCAGGATTACGTGAAACTCCAATAACATAAGCACCGAAAACCGTACCAATACCAGCACCTGCTCCTCCAACAGCAATAGTGGCTGATCCTGCCCCAATTAATTTAGCTGCCTGTACAACCATTTTTACAATAGCAAAAAATATATACATTTAAATTTCAATATAAAAAATATACGCAATATTAAATTAATATAAGATAATAACAAACAGAATTTCTCTTTATCAATAAAATAATAGAATCAAAAAATTTAAAACCTTTTTAACTCGTAATTACCTTCGTTCCTTTAAATTAAAATCCATGTTTCTCATCATCTTCATCTTGTCGAATCGAAATTTCTCTTTTAATAAGAAACTTAATTCTTTTATAAATAATTTTTACAAGCTTGGGATGAAAACAAAAGAAAAGAATCACACAAACCAAAAAAATAATTTGCCAAACACTCATTTTTATTTTACCTGTGTATAATATTTATTATTAATTTTTTATATTAAAATTTAAACCAAATATTCTTTGCTAACAACCAGTAAAAAAACGTAAAATTTTACCCAGAATACCCGTTCGAGCCTCAATTAGTTCAGCCCTGTACCTAGCATTCCTTACTTCCGCAGCGTCATACTCCGCCTTTATTCTTGCAGTTTCTTTATCGATTAATTCAAAAAATTTAGGGTGACTAAGAGTCTTCTCTAATTCTTCATAGTTGGAATCACCCCTCAACTGAGCATCTAAATAAATTCTATAATGCACATAAGCCTGATAGAGGAAATCTCTGGATTCTGCATCATAACCAATCCATTTGGATTCCCCCCCTTCTACTTCATCTTCTGGAACTCTATTAACATTTTTAAGCTCAGGTCGATCCGCTAATCCTAGATATTTAAAAGGAGTAGCCCCTAAACCAGGAAAGGTTGCAAAACATTTATAACTAGGAACACTACCCGCTGCGGGACAACCAGGTCCTAGATATGGATACCTTTCCGCTATAATTTTATCAAGATTAGCATAGCCCTGTGCATCATAACGGGCTCTCTCAGCTGGAGTACGAAAACCATTTGCCTCAAATGTTTTAACTTTTACTGGAAGCCTATCAAACATTTCTTTAAAACTAATATATTCCTCCCTATGTACCCTAAAGTCCAACTTAGCTAACTCTTCATCGGTTAAAAGTCCTTCTCTTAACCTTTGGGGGTCAATCATTATCTCAGCAAGTAATGCTTCTTCCTTTTCATTTAATACATAATATGTTCTTGGTAGAGACTTAGAAACTGGTTTTTCTACTTCCATATCCTCCATAGACTCGGACTCTTCTCCGTCATTTTCAATATCAGCTTCCGAAGCGGGCTTAGGTGTAAACTCTGGTTCAACCTCAGTTTCTAAAAGAGTCTTAGGAAACGGATAAGGGTAAGGAAGATAACGGCATTCTTCATCAAAATCTTTTTCAGCAGGGCATTCGAACCATGGAACCCCACCATCTCCCAAGTCACCTTTTTGTTCATTTTCAGACTCTGTCTTAGGTTGCTCTTTATCTTTTAAAATTTCTTCATCTGCAACATCTGTTTCCTCAATTTCGTCCATAATTTTTTTTGGTTGCCATGAAATTAACCAACTAGCGAAGTCTTTCATAGAAACCGCCTCAAACACTAAAGGCATAAAACCATGGTTAATCCCACAAATTTCACTACATTGGCCTATATAAGTTCCTTCGCGATTAACGAATAGAGAAGCCTCGTTTAAACGACCAGGACAAGCATCTGTTTTTAATGCTAATGAAGGGATACCAACAGAATGTAAGACATCTGCTGAACTAATAATACAGCGAATATGAGTATTTACAGGAAGAAGAAGACGGTTATCTACTTCTAATAAACGAAGTTGACCGGGGGTCAGCTCTGCACTATTTACCATATAACTGTCAAAAGAAATTTTACCCACTTCAGCTTCAAAATCTGTATACTCATAAGACCAATACCATTGATGGCCAATAATTTTTAGGGTTAAACTAGACTCAACCTTTTCATCCATTGAATATAAAAGAGCAAAAGATGGAGCAGCTAAGCCCATTAAAATTAAAGCGGGGGTTAAAGTCCAAATAATCTCTAAACTTTGTGCATGAGAAACCCTATTTGGATAGGAACTCACTCCTTTGTCAAATAGTTGGATAACACGAACTACAAGATAAGCAACGAAAATACCAATAATAACAGCCAAAAATATAATATCATTATGTAACTTAATAATACCTTCCATGATCGGAGAACCTGGATCCTGGAAAGAAAGTTGCCATGGTTGTGCGCTCTCTGCCTCTAATAACCACATTTTATATATTTATATTTTATATATTTTATTTCTATTTATTTATTTCCCTATAATTTTTTTTAATGAAAATTAAACTTAATAAGGAACCATTATTTACAAAAATAATAGTTAGCCCAACCTTCCTAGGCGGGATTCGAACCCACAACTCAAAGATTAACAATCTCACGCTCTGCCGGTTGAGCTACTAAGAATAAGCTTCAACCTTAGTTCCAGGAAAAAACCAGAATTAGAATTAAATGCCACTTTTTATATAAGTGCACATGTTTCCAATCTTTTTTTTATTAAACCCTTACCCAAAGAAGGTTTTATTTAAATGCAGAAACAGGATTCGAACCTGTGATCTATAGAACATGACTCTATTGAGTTACCGGGCTACTCCACTCTGCGTAGCCTAAATATGTAAACAAACCTTACTTTCAAAAACCGTATGTGTATATTCTGCGTTAAAATATATTTACTTAAAATTTATCAATAAAGAGTAATCCTTTAAAACTGGGAGGGGCAGGATTCGAACCTGCGAAGACGAATGCCGTCTGAGTTACAATCAGATACCGTTGACCACTTAGCTACCCTCCCCAAAGATTTAAATGAATTTGAGTTAAACATAAAATCGCTCTTTGCTAAATAATTCCCTTTAAAAGGTATTTCTTTCCTAGAGGCCATAACAATATCAGTTTATAATAAGGTCTGTGTTTGACATCCCTAGTAATAGCAAGTTTTAAAATATTTAACTATCAATGAATCCCAATTTGACCGATATCCTAAATATTCAATAAAAAATATTTAGCTTCGGTATTAGTCAATTGACTAAAATAGCCAATTTTTTTTTAAGTTTAAACCCTATCTATGGTTTATTTAAAATGATAAAAACAGGTCACAGAAATTTTTACCCTTAAAGGCAATAGTTTCAGCCGCAAGTTCCCTTACGGCTACCTTGTTACGACTTTATCCCGGTCATCTCTTCATACCTAATTCCTTTCCTCCCTTTCGGGTTAGAACAAGAGCTTCAATACAAAGGGAATCCCGGGCTATGACGGGCAGTGTGTACAAGACTCAAGTACTCTTTCACCGTGGCATGCTGATCCACGATTACTAGTGATTCCAACTTCATGGAGACGAATTCCAGTCTCCAATCCGAACTAAGATGAGATTTGGAGATTAAGCTCCCTTTTCCTTCGAATTAAAGTATTTTCAATTGTAATCTTTCGATCCTTTATCAAATCTTTAATTTTTCGGCTATTAAATAACCTTGCGAGGTATTAGATTGCCACTCATTGTATACTCATCATTGTAACACGTGTGTAGCCCAACTCATAAGGGTCATATTGACTTGACGTCGTCCTCACCTTCCTCCGGTTTATCACCGGCAGTTTCCCCAGAAATTCTTTTAAAAAACCAACAATTTAGTAAAAGATTAAAAAACTGAGGATAAGGGTTGCGCTCGTTAAAGGACTTAACCGTACACTTCACAGCACGAGCTGACGGCAGCCATGCAACACCTGTCCAAATATTAAACTCAACTATTTCTAATTAAGCAACTAAGGATGTCAAGAGTTGGTAAGGTTTGTTGTGTAGAATCAAATTAAACCACATGTTCCACCACTTGTATGAATCCCCGCCAATTCCTTTGAGTTTTAGCCTTGCGGCCGTACTATTCAGGCGGAATGCTTAACGCGTTAGCTGTGACACCCAGGCTCTTATCATCGAAACCCAAACATCTAGCACTCATCGTTTACGGCGTGGACTACCGGGGTATCTAATCCCATTTGCTCCCCACGCTTTCGTCCCTCAGCGTCAGTCGTCCAAAAGTAGGTTCTAAATGATTGGGCTCTTTTATAACCTACTTCTTAATGGACTCTCTAGAAAAAGACTTTCCTTTTAAAATTATATATTTCCAAAAGGTATTTAGTTTTAAAAATATAAAAATAAAAAAGACCCTCAATTTCCTGTAGAAATAGCCCAGATGGTCGCCTTCGCCCCTGGTCTTCCCCATAAAATCCTCGGATTCTACCCCTCCTCTATGAGTTCTACCATCCTCTACTACACTCTAGCTCCTCAGTATTCTAATCAGCTCTGAAGTTAGGCCCCAGAATTTTACTTAGAACTTAAGAAGCAGCCTACGGACCCTTTACGCCCAATCATGACGGTGAACGCTTGCCCCCTCCGTTTTACCGCGACTGCTGGCACGATTGTTGGTCGGGACTTCTTTTCCGGGTCGATCATTATTCTCTCCGGTGAAAGAGCTTTACAAATTCTCTTCATCACTCACGTGGTATCACTGGTTCAAACTTTCGTTCATTGACCAATATTCTTCACTGCAGCTCCCTAACGGGACCTGGACCGTGTCTCAGTTCCAGTGTGGCTGTACATCCTCTCAGACCAGCTACGGATCCTCAGTATCCTTTCGGACGCCTAATCCGACTCGAGTTCGTCTCGTAGCGATAAATCTTTAGGCGACTTAATAGTAACCATATCCGGTATTCCCTAAAAAATCCTAAAAAATTTTAGGTTATTCCAGACTACGAGGTAGATTCCCGAGCATTACTCACCCGTTCGCCACTTCCAGAAAATATTTCTGGACGTTCGACTTGCATGTGTTAAATGTACCACTAGCGTTCCACCAAAACCAGGATCAAATATCCAAATTAACATGATTTAGCAAGTTATATACTATCAATCGTCTGTAAATATAACATAAATCTAAATGATTTGCTAAAGATCAAAAAGATTCCTGCTGAAATTCATATGACCTTTTAAAAAAAACAATATTATCGATAGGATAGCTTTTTATCAATTATAATTATTATAAGAGTTCTTCTTTATGTTTTTTACATCTTTAACCAAACATTTTTTCTTATAAAAATTAAAAAACGATACGCCCTTTTTTTCCCATTCTTAAATTATAAACAAATATAAAGTTACTATTGGTATTTAAAGCTTAGGAAGTACTGTCAAGTATAATTAATACAAAAATAAAATAAAAATGCCTATATTCTATTTGCCAAAGACTTTTGTATAATAAAAAATAAGGTATTCAGACTTTTAGTACATATTAGCTAAAGGAATTACTTCCATTTCACCTTATGCCTATCAAAGTAGTGTTCTTCTACAGTCTGAAATTGAAAAAATTCTTGGGGTCCATTTCCCACTTATATGCCTTCAGCGGTTATCATTTGTTGACTTAGCTAATCGGCCCTGCCCTTGGTAGGACAACCGATATACCAGTGGTCAATAGCTTCCAGTCCTCTCGTACTAGGAAGCCCTCCCCTCACTTTTCATACGTGGACGACGGATAGAACCCAAACTGTCTCACGACGTTCTAAACCCAATTCACGTAACACTTTAATCGGCGAACAACCGAACCCTTGGAACCAACTTCTGCTCCAGGATGTGTCAAATCGACATCGAGGTGCCAAACAACTCCATCGATAGGATCTCTAAAGAATTATTAGCCTGTTATCCCCGGCGTACCTTTTATCCGTTGAGCGATGGCTCTCCCACTCGGAGCCACCGGATCACTATAACCGATTTTCATCCCTGTTTGATTTGTCAATCTTACAGTCAGGCAGACTTATGCTATTACACTCTACGGGCTGTTTTGCTACCAGCCTGAGTCTACCATTGCGCACCTCCGTTACTCTTTAGGAGGCGACCGCCCCAGTCAAACTAACCCCCAAACACTGTCCTTCTCAGACATGCAGGTCTGAGCAAGTAAATAATAAAGAAATTTTTGGGTGGTATTCCAAATTTTGCCTCACTTAAACCTAACGATCTAAGATCAAAGGCTCCCACCTATTCTAGACAAAAATCATCCTTACTTATAATGTCAGGTTTTAGTAAAGGTGCACGGGGTCTTCTCGTCCTGCCGTCCAAAGTCCGCATCTTCACGGACAATTCATTTTCACTGAGTCTAGGCTGGAGACAGTGGGGAAGTCGTTACACCATTCATGCAGGCCACTAATTAGGTGGCAAGGAATTTCGCTACCTTAGGACGGTCAGAGTTACCGCCGCCGTTTACTGGGGCTTACACCAGTCGCTACTAACAACTAGACTTCACCTTCCAGCACCGGGCAGGTGTCAGACCCTATACTTCATCTTACGATTTAGCAGAGTCCTGTGTTTTTAGTAAACAGTCGCTACCCCCAATTCTGTGTCACTCTTATAAGGTTTCCCTATTAAGAGTACCCCTTCTCCCGAAGTTACGGGGCCATTTTGCCGAGTTCCTTCAACCTAGTTCCCCCATACGCCTGAGTTTTCTCAACCAGCTCACCAGACATGGTTTTAGTACGGTTTATTTATAAGGAAGCTTTTTCTTGGAAACTCTTCAAAACCTTTAATATCCCGAAATTTAAAGATTTTTTAAAAATTTCGTCACCATCCTTAAGGTTTGATAACCTCTTTATATTTACCCATCGACTTTGGCTTTCGCCTTGGCCTTAGGGGCCGCCTATTTCTGTAAGAAAAAATTTATAATTTTTCTCATATAATATCCTTTTTTACATTAGGATTTAAAACCTAGAGCTTTCGGCGATTATGGTTTTTGGGGCTCGTATTCTTAAATAAAAAGCCCACATAATTTTTTGCTACTCATGCCAGCATTCTCACTTCTCATCCCCTCTTATGATTGACTTCTTTTTTCAAAGATTGATCAAATTTTGGGTATAAAGAACGTTCCGCTACCCCATCTTATTTTTCACTAAATAAGATAGTTGTGGTTTCGGTAATCTTCTTAAGTCTCTATTCATTCTTGATTCCAAATCACTCAACCAGAGAGCTTTTACGCATTCTTTAAGAGATGGCTGCTTCTAAGCCTACTCGCTAATTGTCTATGCAAATTGAATTTCTTTTTCACTAAGAAGATATTTAAAGACCTTAACCCGCAATCTGGGCTGTTTCCCTTTCGACACAGGACCTTTTCATCCAATGTCTGACTGCCAGAATGCACAAGTCCGTATTCGTAGTTTTTATGAGGTCAGTAAAGGCAAAGCCCACCCTCAAACATAAAGTGCTCTACCCCAGACTCTTAGATTCTAACGCTATACCTAAATATATTTCGCGGAAAACCAGCTATCTCCGGATTTGATTAGCCTTTCACTCCTAACCACAACTCATCCCAGTCTGTTGCAACAGACACGGGTTCGGCCCTCCATCTCCTACTAAAGAAATATCAGCCTGGCCATGGTTAGATCATCCGGTTTCGGGTCTTAATCATCTAACTATATCTAAAAAATTTTTAGCGCTCTATTAAAACTCGGTTTCCCTACGCCTACCCTCCTTGATAGTATTGAAGGTTAAGCTTGCTAGACAATTAAAGTCGCTGGCCCATTATACAAAAGGTACATTGTCACTCTCTCCCCGATTTTAAAAATAAATTTTACTGAGAAAAAGCTCCAATTGCTCGAAGGCATCCTATTTCTTTATCTTTAATCTATTTCAAATTTACTTTAGAGATATTTAAATTTGAAATAGATTAAAGATTTATACTTTTTTCCTTCACAGTACTACTCGCTATCGGTCATCTAAGAATTTTTAGACTTAGAGGGTGGTCCCCCTGTATTCAGGCAGGATTATACGTGTCCCGCCATACTCTATAAAAATAAAAATTTTTAATAAAATCATCGGACTTACACCGATTTTCGTATTCTTAATTAAAACTAAATAGTCCCTTTTCATTTTAGCTAAAAAAACTCTTTCTCAATTAAAAAAAGGTAAGAGGTTGACTACTAAAAATTTAAAGTTTTAAAAAGGTCTAAACCGCTTTCGCTCGCCGCTATTCACGGTATCTCGGTTGATTTCTCTTGTGCTAGCTACTAAGATGTTTCATTTCACTAACTTTTTTCTATATTACTTTCAAATATAGCTATCAACTGACACAGTTTTCTGAAAGGGGAACCCAAAAATCCTAATAGGAATATATCCCAACTATATATTTATTATGGCTATCGTTTTTTGAAATTTCTTAAACGCCCCTCCTTCATAGATGCCTGATTTCCCTAGGATGCCCGTTATACCTTATTTCCAATTAAGGAAGGCCAATGGCAATACATCAATTTTATGCCAAATTCACCAACGAGTCGTTAAAAATAAGAAATCATCATTGTTCCAATCCAAATATTTGACTATCCTATCCGCCTTAATAATATATCTACTATAAATAAACAAAAAATGAAACTTTAAATCAATTTACAATTTACTCCCAATCTAAAGCACCAAGTTTCCAAGCGTAAATGAACCCAAAAATAAGTTCTACTAAAAAATCAGTCATTAACCAAACACCATAATCTCCAAGCTCCCCGACAATCGAGGCCCAAGGGAAAAGAAAAGCAGCTTCCAAATCAAAAAGAATAAAAAGAATTGCTACTAAATAAAAACGAATATCAAATTTATTTCTAGCATCCTCAAAAGGATCAAAGCCACATTCATAAGGGGAGAGCTTTACAGGGTCTCCTTTTCCTGTACTAATAAGATAAGAAATTCCAAAAAGAATACTAGCCAATAAGCCGGCAAAAATTCCAAAAAGAAGAACATTTTCGTATTCAAAAATAATTGAGTTAGGATTATACATACTTTAATAAATTAATATATATTTTTAATAATAATCTAAAAATGAAATTTTTTGTTATTCATACGTTAACCAACTCAACCTTTCACCTTTATAAAGTAGAAGTTTTAAGATTAAAAAATTGATCTTTTCCCCTTATACAATGCTAAAAATTTTAAATTATTAGGTACTATTTTATAATTCAAATATACTTAATCTGGATTAAGTATTAATTTTTTAACAGGAAAGCTTACAATTTGATTAAACAAAACACCTAAGTGCTAATAAAAAAATATTTACAATGAGATTTTTAGCAAATCTACTGTAGCGTAATATTTAATTTTTAAAAAGCCCAAAATTTAAAATTAACCAACTAATTTGCCGTATTTAAAACCAAATAAAAAACCTGATCATGAAAAAATTTATAAACGGTATACGAGGTAAGCTGGAATCGAACCAACACCAAAGACTCGACAAGCCACTACGCTACCCTTACGCCATTACCCCCAACCCCAATTTTCTTACTTCTTATCTATCTTTTTAGATATAAATTAAAATATGAATACCCTCAAAAATAGATTTTGTATATAAAAAAGAAAGAATTTGAAAAATTGATGGCAAATAAATTAATCATCTACTTCCATACTAGAAGTACAGCGACAAAAACCCCCGCAGCAAGCAAGCATGCTGCAATTAGTTTATGATTTGCTTTATGGAGTTGTTCTTCTTTTCCATGCAGGTAAATTCTACCGGTTTCTGGATCATAGAAGATGTCAGGGGCTTTGGAGGCACTAAGTCCTCTGCTAAAAGTGGAATCCGTCCCTAACGATTCGCTAGTTGAATTGGATTCCAAAGAACTGTTACTTACATTTGAATCAGAAGAACTATATCCCGAAGAATCTGATCCGGAACAAGTAGCAGCTGAATCCGCCGTATCTGAACTTTCAGAACCAGGACTCGGATCATAAGAAGTTATAGAACGGCTTAATTCTGGATAATGTGTTTTTGTTTCCACTAACGTACCGCTAAAATTCATAAAATCTAAATTACCGTATTTAACGATTACCACCGAAGAGGTGATAACTATACTTCCAATAATAATTCCTTTTAAAATGGTATACCATCCCCATGTCTCCCCAATATATTTTACAAAAACTAAAGTTTTTATATAAACAATGTCACAAGTGGAGACTAAAACCTTAAATAATATTCTAATAAAGAACATATTTTTACCAAAGTGTTGCTAATATTTTATAATAGTTATAACGAATACTTTTTTTAACTGCCTAAAGGCAGGCTGAATTAACATTTTTTTTTTTTTAAGTATTTACTCCTCTAATCGCATATCAATGTAAGCCAAAAATTTAGTATATTGTATTAGGATTAGGCACCTCCCCACCAGTAAACAGCAACAAGTAAAAACACCCTTTCCCTAGTGTCAATTAATGTTTTAATAAAAGAGTAACTAAAAACCCAAACGTAAAGCCTACAATGGAGGAAACAACTATATGCCCGTTGCTGTAACCTCCACTATTGCTAGTTAGCACTTCCAAATTATCCTCTTCAATAGTAGGCTGCTTTATTTCAAAACTTCCCTTATAAATAGAATAGTCAGGGCTGGGACGCCAGCGGTGACTATAGTCAGGACCACGCCCGGGCTTTGATTGAAAAGCTGTATAATCCAGAATAGTACCTTCAATCTGTTCCAGAGTCAAATAGCCATGTTCAACTAAGATTGGACAAATTGAGCCTTTAAATACCACAAAGCTTAAAAAAGCCCCGACCCCGTAGATATAATAAACCTGTGGACATGTTAAACCTAATGTAACCATTAAATTATTTGTAGCGTAACTAAATAAATGGCCGCACAAGAAAACAAGCCGTTGTAAAAAGAAAAACATTTTTTATCGATATTATATTTATGAATTTTTTTCGAATACTAAAGTTATTTATGTGAAGTAACAAGGATGATTACCAATCCTGCCAAAACCAAACAGCCTAAAGCGTAGATTCTACTTGAATTCCCCTCCTCGGCCTTGCTAGTAGGGGAGCTACCCAACTCAGAGCTAACCCCGGTATTTAAATTAGAACCAAAATTTGCTTTATGCATAGCTGAAAATTCAAAATCTAATTCTTCACAAAGATCTGTAGACTCAATAAAGTTTGGATCAGGTATTATACTAGAATTACTAGCGGAATCTGAGCTATGATTAATTTCGGAAAATCGATTTACACTTTCAATCCCTGACCTAACAAAACATTTTACTAATTCTGCAAAGTCCCATTCCCAGGGTACTGTACCGTTAAGTAAGACTGCAACAGGTACACAAATGAAATATGCAAATCCAATTCCAATAACAACTTCCACTAAAAATACATAAGGAGTTATAACTGTATTTTCAGGAATACCCGCACAACTTAAAATCCAATTATTTATGCTATATAAATAATCGTAAACATTACTAACTGCTTTTTTAAAATAATACCCAAAAAGTCTTAGCAAGTACATCTTAGTAATTTTTAATAAAATGTTTATTAATGTAAATTAATTGACTCGTTTAAATAAATACAGGTTAATGCTACAAAAACATAAGCTTGAATGATTGCAACCGCGGTCTCTATAAATAGAAGGATATAGACGATGAATAAAGGAAGAAGGTGCAATAAAAAATAAAATCCGCCATTTATTATCATACCCCATGCAAAGCCTAAAAGAATATTTAATAAAATATGACCCGCTATTATGTTTGCAAAAAGACGCACCGAAAGGCTAACAACTCTTATTAAATTTGAAATAAATTCAATAAGGATAAGTGTAGGAACCAATAAAAAAGGTGCGCCTTGGGGAAGGAATAAAGAAAGACCATGGTATCCATGATTATTAAATAATAAAAAATTTACCCCAATATAAACTATTAAAGCTAAAAATAAAGTAACAATAAGATGGCTTGTTGCAGTAAAAGCATAGGGAACCATCCCAATAAGATTAACTGTTAATAGAAAAAGAAAAAGGCTGAAAACAAAAGGAAAAAAAACTCTCCCTTTTTCTCCAATATTATCCATTACAGTTTCCCCAATAAACTTATAAACTCCTTCTAGTAACGCTTGCCATCGGTTTGGAAGGAGACTGCCTCTTCCTCCCATGAAAATTATTTTTTTAAGGAGCAAAAGGAATCCTAGTCCGAGAATAATAAAAAAAGAAGAATTGGTATATGAAATATCCCAACAAAAAATACGAATAGGAATAAGTTGGACCAATTCAAATTGTTCTAATGCTCCTGGAATTTTAAAAATAATTTTTTGAGCAGAATTCATAAAAGGGAGGCTAGCAAGAGATATATATTCAGATTCCATCGTCTTTTTTAGGTTTTAAAAATATTTTATAAGAAAAATTAAAATTGATCTAAACTGTATTTATTCTAGATTAACAATTTTTTTTTAACAAGTGCTTCTCTTCTGATCGCATATCAATATAAGCCAAAAATTTAGTATATCGTATTAGGATTAGGCACCTCCCCACCAGTAAACAGCAACAAATAAGAATAGCCAAACAACATCAACGAAATGCCAATACCAAGCTGCGGCTTCAAAACCAAAATGGTGTTGCATACTAAATTGGTGTTTAATTAAACGGAATAAGCAAACACTTAAAAAACACGTCCCAATAATAACATGAAACCCATGAAAACCAGTAGCCATGTAAAACGATGATCCATAAATACTGTCAGAAATACCAAAATTTGCTCCAATGTATTCAAAAACTTGAAATCCAGTAAAGAGAAAAGCTAAAAGAAGAGTATATAAAAAGCTTATAATTGCTTGCTCCCTATTTCCTAAAACAATAGCGTGATGAGCCCAAGTACAAGTAGCCCCCGAACTAAGTAAAATTAATGTATTTAAAAAAGGAATCTCCCAAGCCCCTAAAACTTCAATTCCTTTTGGAGGCCAAATTGAACCAACTTCAGGAGCAGGGGCAATACTTGAGTGGAAGAATGCCCAAAAAAAGGCAAAGAAAAACATAACCTCAGAAGCGATGAATAAAATCATTCCATACCTTATCCCAAGCTGAACCATAGATGTATGCTGACCCTCAAAAGTTGCTTCGCGAATAACATCTCTCCACCAAATAAGTATAGAACCTAAAATAAAAAAAATTCCTAAACTTAGCCGTCCTCCTCCATTTAAGAACCCATGCATATACATAGTCCCTCCGCCAACAGAGCAAAAAGCAGCAAACGCTGCAAATAAGGGCCAAGGGCTCGGGTCTACTAAATGATAAGGATGTCTTTGATAATTTATAATATGTGTTCCCATATATGAATATAGATGAGCAACTTAATTTTTAATATATGAATTATTTTTAAAAGCAATAGGACTGTTTCTAATATTTAAACAACTTTAACATTAAAGAATATCTTTTAGGAGTTAAAAAGGATAATCCCCAAATTAAGATTTTAAAAAAGAGTCAACAAAGTTAGAGCAAAGAGAGTTTAATTCAGCCTCATTCTCAGAGCTAATCTCTCCTTCAATTTTAATCTGGTCTACCTTTTTTGGACAATTGTTGTTTACATAACGAATCCAACCTTTCTCAAACTCCTCGATACGCTTAATTTCTAGATTATCTAGATGACCTCGAACTCCTGCAAATAAAATAAGAACCTGATCTACTATAGATATCGGAAGAAATTGATCTTGCTTTAAAAGTTCTACTAGTCTTGCTCCCCTGTTTAATTGTTGTTGTGTAGCAGCATCAAGATCAGAACCAAATTGCGCAAAAGCAGCAACTTCACGGTATTGCGCTAAATCTAGTTTCAATGTACCAGATACTTGTTTTATAGCTTTTGGTTGCGCAGCAGAACCTACACGACTAACAGAAAGCCCAACATTTACAGCAGGTCTCACTCCTTGAAAGAATAAATCTGATTCCAAAAAGATTTGCCCATCAGTAATCGAAATTACATTTGTAGGAATATAAGCAGAAACGTCACCGGCTTGAGTTTCAATAACTGGTAAAGATGTAAGGGATCCAGCTCCTAAAGCATCAGACATTTTAGCAGCTCGCTCAAGTAGCCTCGAGTGAAGATAAAAAACATCTCCTGGATAAGCCTCGCGTCCTGGAGGTCTACGTAAAAGAAGAGATATTTGCCTATAAGCTACAGCCTGTTTAGAAAGATCATCATAAAAAATAACAGCATGCTTTCCAGTATCACGAAAGTATTCTCCAATAGTACATCCAGAATAAGGAGCAAGAAATTGCAAGGGTGCTGAATCAGAGGCAGTTGCAGCTACAATAACAGCATACTGGAGAGCATCGTTATCTTCTAACACAGCAACTAATTGAGCAACAGTAGACCTTTTTTGGCCTACAGCTACATAAATTGAGTATAAAGATTTTGATGGATCCCCCTCTACATTAATCTCCTTTTGGTTTAATATAGTGTCAAGAGCAATGGCAGTCTTACCGGTCTGGCGATCCCCAATAATAAGCTCACGCTGTCCACGACCAACTGGAATAAGTGAATCTACAGCTTTAAGACCTGTTTTTATAGGTTCATGAACACCTTTACGAGCAAGAATTCCCGGAGCCTTAATTTCTACACGCTTTTCTACAACTCCTTGAAACTCTCCTTTTCCATCAATGGGAACCCCTAATCCATCCACAACGCGGCCTAAAAGACTTTTTCCTACAGGAACACTAACAATAGCTCCTGTACGAAAAACAGCATCCCCTTCAAGGATACCTCTATCATCCCCAAAAATAACAATACCTACATTGTCATTTTCAAGATTTAGAGCTATACCTTTAACTCCACAATCAAATTCAACTATTTCTCCAGCCTCTACGTCTTGAAGACCGTGTGCCCGGGCAATACCATCTCCCACTGAATAAACTTCACCTATCCCTCGAAAATCCTTGGAAATTTCCTCATCCGGATTTTCAAAAGACTCAAAAGTTATTCTTGAAAATAGAACTTTACTAAGTTCACCAGCAGTGAGACTGGGCAACCCTAACTACTGTAAGCTGAAAAAATTTATATGTTGCGGGTAGAAGGAGTTGAACCTTCATCTCCTGGTTGGAAACCAGGCCGTCTACCGTTAACAATATACCTGCAATAAGTATTAATCCTTTGTAGTCAATAATGCTCTTATCAATTAATTTAAAGTTAAAATCACATTAGTTAAATCTTATATTTTTAGAAAGTATTTATACTCCAAATCCCCTAAAAATGGGATAATAAAAATAAAATAAAAGAAATAAATAGCTGTAGCTAATTGCCCAATCTCAATAAAAGGGTATTCTACAACATTTTGACCAATCCATAAAAGAACTAAAGAATCCATAACAAAAAACCAAAAAAAAACCTTATGAAGGGGGCTAAAACGCATACTGCGAATATTTCCTCCACTAGTGAAAGGAATTGTGGCTAAAATAGCAATAGCCCCCCCTATAGTTAAAACACCCCCCAATTTATCAGGAATAGAACGAAGAATTGCATAAAAAGGAAGTAGATACCATTCAGGAACAATGTGAGGTGGCGTTACTAAGGAATTTGCTGGAATATAATTATCTGGGTGACCTAATTCATTTGGAAAGAAAAAAACTATATAAGAAAAAAAAAGGCTAAAAATAAAAAAAACAAAAAGATCTTTTACATAACAATACGGGTAAAAAGGAATTTTGTCTATATCTGAATTATTTCCAATAGGGTTATTATTCCCTGTTTGATGAAGTAAAATAAGGTGCCCAATAACTAAACCTAGAATTACAAAAGGAAAAAGATAATGAAGGCTAAAAAAACGGTTTAAGGTAGCATTTCCGACTGCAAACCCCCCCCATAGCCATTGAACAATAGAAGGGCCTACAAAGGGAACAGCTGAGACGAGATTAGTAATAACAGTAGCGCCCCAGAAAGATATTTGACCCCATGGCAGAACATATCCTATAAATGCTGTTAAAACTATTAAAAAGAAAATAAGAACTCCCGATACCCATAAATGTTCTCTGGGTTCCTTAAAAGAGCCATAATAAATATTTTTAAATAAATGTAAATAAACTGCAATAAAGAACATTGAAGCACCATTCGCATGAATATAACGTAATAACCAACCATTATTGACATCTCTTATAATATGTTCTACACTAGCAAAAGCAAGATCTACATGTGAACTATAATGTATCGCTAAAAAAATTCCTGTAAAAATTTGGATCCCTAGACAGAGCCCTGCACTAGAACCAATCCCCCATATATACCCTAGGTTAGCAGGTGACGGGTAATCTACTAAATGAGAATTTAATAAATCTATTCCAGGGTTTTTGGACCATCGTTCTCGTAGGTTTCTAGACATCTTTTTCTTTAATTTATACTATTAAAAACTTATTATTGATTTTTTGTATTACGAGCTTTTAGTGAATATAAGTTGAGCATTGAGAAAAAATTAATTTAAAATAAAAAGGAAGTTAATCCGCCCCTATATTTATCTATTTGATGTTAAATAAAAAATAGCTTCAAAATTTATCCAATTCCTAAACGGAAGGCATCTTTTCAATACTTGTTTTTTAGCAATCTAGAGGGTTTTAATTTTACAGCCACTAAAAAATTTAATTCTATCTAATAATTAACAATGACAAAGGTAATTTTTTTAATAAAAATAAAAACCCTTATCATCCCCTTCTGGAACGATATTAATAGCTTTAGCCCCGCCTCGTCTTAAAAAAAAATAATAAAGATCATTTACCTTTGCCGTCGAACTAAAATCAAACATTTCTAAAGATTTAAGGGACCGGGAAGATCCCCGTACCCATTGCTCATCTAACTCTCCATATATCGGATTCGTAAGAGCTCTAACCCCTAATCCCTTTTTTATATGATCATACAACAGTTCACTATAACCAGTTAAAGGGAACTCCTTCCGTAAAGGAAAACCTTCAAACCCATAATCAGTTAAAAGGCGTTTAGGCTCGGGATGTTCTTCAAATAAAATACCAAATATTTCCCCAATCTCCCTTTCTGCCCAGCCAGCGCTTTTATACAAATCATTTACACTATTTAATCTATGGTTTCCTTGTTCAATTCCCCCAACTCTTGTCTTAATTATGAAGTTGGTTCCATATTTTAAGCTCCTTAAAACGTAAGTCACATCAAAACGAGGGATTTCAGTAAGCTCCCCAAAATCATCAAGCTCATTTATTTTAAGATCAAGATCTGAACAAATAAGATCAACAAGAGTCTCTGCCTGAACAAGAGCATCTTGTTTTAAACAGCTAAGAAAAGGTAAAATAAAATTTCTATGAACTTCAAAAATAACTAACTCTTTATCAGTTAAATAGCGAAGACATGGGTCTGGGCCTGTCTCCAGAACCGGGGTTTCTAAAGCCTCTTCTACTTTTAACCTATCTATTTTTTCTTTTGCCTCTATTTCTTGTTTTAACCTGTCGTTAGCATGTCTTTTATGTTCATTTTTATCAAAAATCTCAAAACCTTTTTTGAGACCAGAAATACTTCTATATTTTGGCTCCCTCTCCCAAAAAAAGCTTACATTAGTCGCTTTAGCAATAATTATATAATTTTGAAAACGCCATGATGCAACTCCCTTTTTATTACCTTTTCCCATTTTATAAAATTATTTAATGTAGCTTATTTATTATCATCGAATTAAATTTAAACTAAATAAAATTTTAATTAAGAAAAAAATTTAAAAATACTATAAATTAAAAAACACTTAACTAAATATAAAGATTATACCCTAAAAAAGTATAACAACTAACATTAGTTTGGGAAATAAGGGAGTCGAACCCCTAGCCATCTCATTGTAAGTGAGCTGCTCTACCAACTGAGCTAATTCCCCCACTCATGCTAAAATATAGATAACCTCTTCCTCGTCTGTTTAAAATATAATAACTAATTGTTTAAATTTCAATTAAAGTTTAAGAATATTCTTCTTGTTATTAACAACGTACTTTTTATGAAAAATTTTAAAGGACCCTCTGACTCCTTTAAAACCTCGAGCACGACTAGAAATTCCTAGTCGATGAAGATCACGTTTTATTTCCACAGTTTTTCCTTTTATATGGTAGGCATCAGAAAGCTCTAAATAAAGAGAATTGATTAGCCCTCTCTTACTAGTGATTCTGGCTGCCTTAACTAACCATTTAACGGCTAATGCTCGAGCCTTCCTAGGCTCAATATAAGTAGGCACATGAGTTACTTTTGAGCCTCGGCGTAAACTTTTTATAATAAAAAGAGGAGTGGCATTTTTAACAGCTTTTTCTAAGAAATGCCTCGTACCTAAAATACCAATTGGCTTCCCAGTGATTCTTATTTTTTTTTTAGTCAATATATCTATTACCTTCCTAAAAATCTTTATAGCAATAGATTTTTTTCCGTGACGCATAATATTATTTACAAAAAGGGTCTCTAAATCAACAAAATCCGCTGGAAAAGGCTTTTTAAAATCCTTTCCCTTCGAATTAATACCCTGAAGATAAGCAGACCTTTCTATTTTTTGAGCTATTACTCTGCCATATCTAGCTTTAAAATTAATAATTTTTTCTATAATAGGTTTATAGCGGCTACCCTTCTTAAATAAATAAATATCCTCTTTTTTTTTATCAAATTCTTTATATATACTATAAAGAGTAGTATTTTCCCTTTTTTTAGGAATTTCGAAATTATCTAAAAACCTTTCAAATTTATTTTGAGATTCATCATCCCTAACCCCCTTATAAGCATTCATATAATCTGTTGCCGCAGGAAGACGAATACCCCCAACAAAATTTAATCTAAGACTATCCTTATGAGGGTAAAATTGAGCTTTTTTTGAAGTCCATGCAAAAGGAATTAAATTACCGTCCTGATTAGCAATATAGTCTTTAGGCTTTTTAATTTTCTTTTTTTGAATTTGATCCCACTGGTAATCAATGATTCGTTTCCTCCAAGCTTGTGGCTTTCCAAATTTTTTACGATCACTTTTTTGTCTTTGAATGTGATCAATTTCTTCCTTAATAAGAATAAAATTTTCAGGATAATCCCAAATTTGATTTGATTGGAGTTTCAGTTTAGATAAATCATCTTTATCTTTAATAAAAGATTTTGACCGATTTTTATCGCCAATAAAAATACCTTCGTTTAAAGTAGGGTACCATTGTACAGGTTGAGTTATGTTAGAAAAAGGTTTCATTTTTAAAAAGGATGTTTGACCCTTTTTTTTTATAAACTGATTATGTTTTTTATTTAAAAATTCGCCCCTTTTTTTAGCTACTTTCTCTTTTTCCCAGCTAATTGTCCTTTCTTTTTCTTTCTTTTCAAAAAAAGATTTTCCCCCTAATTCTTTTTCTTTTCTTATCTTATAGATATAGGAGCTTCGCAAATTTTTAAGAGCTATATTACTTATATGGCCAGTATAGCCTCCAGCTAATCGTTCTCTAAGTTCTAAATTAGCGATAAATTCTTCAAGAGAAGGAATATCCAAACCATTGTCTGTAGAAAAAGACTTTTTTATAAAGTTATATTTTTTTTTCGAAATAAAATTATGTTTGAGGGCAAAGAAGTTTTTATTGATAAAACTAAGTATCCTTTGTAAATTCATTATAAATTTTCAACCAAACCTAATATACCTTATTAATAATTATATACCTATTTATTTCTAGTTTTAACAGAAGGTGAAATAAAGAAAACCATTTCATTTATATAAGAAGTCAATAGACTCTAAAAAATTGGATTTATTAATTTTTTTAACAAAAAAAGAATATAGTAACCATTTTTTATTTAAATGCTCTAAAAAAATTTATCTCTTTCTCCTATTTTTTGGAGTGTTTAACTCCATATTTAGAACGAGCATGAGTCCTACCTTCAACACCTGAGAAATCATATTTTCCACGAATAAGGGTATACCGAACTCCTGGAAGATCTTGAGCACGACCTCCACGAACTAATACAACAGAATGTTTAGTTAAGCTATGACCTTCTCCTGGAATATAAGCAAAAATTTCACGGCCGTTTGAAAGACGGACCCTGGCTACTTTACGAACCGCGGAATTAGGTTTCTTAGGACTTTTTAATAAAATCTGAATACAAACTCCTTTTTTTTGAGGACAACCCTCTAAAGCAGGTACTTTAGACTTACGTTTTTTATGTTGTCGTGGCTTTCTTCTTAATTGATTTAAAGTAGGCATACTGATGTTTCTATAGTTTTATTTTTAAGTCTATAATTTTTTCCCTTTCCTTTGCTTATTGAATAATATAATTACTCTTTTTAACTTTCGATTAATAAAATATACCTTAGTAATAACGAGAAATTTTTAAATACCTGCTTTTACTTGTTCTAAAAGAATTTCGGTCGAAGCATGAATACTTACTAAAAAAATATCTGGATAGAGCCCTATAAAAAATGTAAGAAAAATTAATGGGGAAAAAATAAGAAGCTCCCTAAAATTTAAATCTCTAAAACCGCCTATATATTGTGTCTTAATATTACCAAAAGAAACACGATTATATAACCAAAGAGAGTAACAACCCCCAAGAACCATTCCTGTTGCTGCTAAGAAAGCTAAAGTTGTATTTGTATTAAAGAGGCCAGCTAAAATAAGAAATTCTCCCACGAAACTACTTGTTCCTGGTAAAGCAATGTTTGCTATAGTAAAAATACCAAATACCATTACAAAAAGGGGCATAACCACTCCTAGACCACTATAATACTTGACTAGTCTCGTATGGTGTCTATCATAAAGAACTCCAACTACTAGAAATAATGCCCCTGAAACAAGACCATGGCTTAGCTGTTGTATAATAGAGCCTTCTAGTCCCTGTAAATTAAAGGCAAATGTCCCTGCAACAACTAAATTTATATGGGCTACAGAAGAATATGCAATAATTCTTTTTAGATCTGTTTGGCGAATAGCTGTAAGAGAAGTATAAATAATACCAACTACGCAAAAAGTCCAAACAAGGGGCGCAAAATAAAGACTAGCCATTGGAAAAAGTGCTAATGAATAGCGAATAAGACCATAAGTTCCTAACTTTAATAAAATTCCAGCTAAAATAACGGAGCCTGCAGTTGGGGCTTCCACATGAGCTTCAGGCAACCAAATATGAACGGGAAGTATAGGCACTTTAGCAGCAAAAGATGCAAAAAAAGCTAACCATAATAATCGCTGAGCCTGAATATCCAGCTTTAAATAATTTATAAGAAAAAGGTAATCTGTTGTTCCTACTTTAGTTAAAATCCAAATAATTCCTAATAATAAAAAAATTGACCCAAAAAGTGTATAAAGGAAAAATATATATGCAGCGCGTACTTTACGCTCTCTAGAGCCCCAAATACCAATAATAAGAAATATGGGAATCAAAACACTTTCAAAGCAAATATAAAAGCCTAAAATGTCTAAAACAGAAAAAACCAATAATACAAAACCTTCTAGGATTAAAAATGCAATAAAATATTCCCGAGCCCTAACTTGAATAGTTTCCCAACTGGCTAGTAGACACAAGGGGATTAGAAGCGTTGTTAATAAAATGAAAAATAAAGAAATACCATCAATTCCTAATCTAAAAGACAATTGAATATCTTTAGAAAATTCAGTAGTTCCTAACCATCCGAATTGGAATATTGTTAATTCATTATCAAAAAGATACCAAATAACTAAGCTTAAGCCAAAAATAAGGATACTTATCCCTAATCCAAATTTTTTAATTTTTTCTTCGCCTAGATTTTTTGGAATTAAAATCATGATCAAGGAGCTAAGAAAAGGCAGAATTAAAAGCCCGAGAAGCAACTTATTATAAGCTATACTTATTTCTAAACTAGTGATTAATATTTCAGTCTTTGATCTTAATATCATATAATGTTAATAATTTTTTAATTAAGATATTTTTAACAAATATTTAATTTAGGTTAATCAAATTTTTTATTTAATATATTTATAAATTAAATAAATCTGGCTTGTTTTCATTTTTACACCAAGAAGCTAAAATTTTTTTCTTGTTCTTAGACTAAAATTTGGAAAAACCTTCTGCTCTGCCCCTGTTCCATTTTATATACTTTCTGGCCCTTTTTTTATTATAGATTTTATGTAAAAATTTTAGCAGAAAAGGGCGGACAATGGGACTTGAACCCATAACCTGCAGGACCACAACCTATTGCTCTACCGTTGAGCTATGCTCGCCAAAGGCCTAAACATAATGCAAACGCAATTAAAGATTATGGCTAATATTAAATGGAATCTAAAAAATAGTATAATCTTTTTTAACGGGAGTCTTCTAAGATTTCAATTAAAGAAATAAAACCAAACTTATAAAAATCAAGAAAATAAAGAAACTCTAAATTAATCTCTGGAAGAAATGAAATACTTGTTAAACACGTACTAGAGCCTATCAATACCTCAACCATCCTGGTATTTAAATTCGTTTTATTCCGGATAGTCATTAGTTTTATTTCTCTAGGTAAAAAAAACCTTTTATTTAAAATCCCCCCATAAAAAATAAAAGGCCTTTCATCCATACCCCCTTCTTCATTGGTTATAAGCCATTCATCCAAAACTTCCTTACTTTCTCCAAAAAATTTTTCAAAAGAAAGATTGGACTCCTGAGGGCTAACTAAAAGACATGATCCTTGGAAAAGTGATAAGACTTTCATTATATACGGATATTTTTTATAAATTGTTTTTTTAAGAGTAATTCCCCCTAACGTCTGAATATAAAACCCTTTCTTAAAACACTTTTCTTCCAATTTTACACGAGCCCTACTATTTATGGAGCTAGCAATAAATAAAAGCTTTAAAGTATTCTCTTCCTCAAAAAAAAATTCAGCCTTTCTAAAGTCCTGTGCCTTCTTAATAATCCGCGCGTTAAAAACTAAACTAGTAGGTTTACTCTGCATAATTTATTAAATATGTACAAATTATTTTTTTCCAAAAATAAAAAAAATTTCTCTCAACACTATTAAACCAGTCTCTAATGATTCGCTTAATAATAAATTAACCTATATTTTCCATATAAAAAATAAATTGATCATCGGTCAATTTCTCCAAAAACAATATCTTGGGTACCGACAATTGTAACAAGATCTGCTACTATATGACCTCTGCTTATAAAATCTAAAGCTTGAAGATGATAAAATCCTGGAGCACGAATCTTGCATCGATAAGGCCGATTCGACCCATCTGAAACGAGAAAAACACCAAATTCTCCTTTTGGAGATTCAACTGATGCAAAAGTTTCTCCGCTAGGAATAGAAAACCCCTCTGAAAAAAATTTAAAATGATGAATAAGGCTTTCCATGCTTTGTTTTATATCCCACCTTTTCGAACTAGAAATTTTTCTATCCTCAGAATTTACCGGACCATTTGGTATTCTATTAGCCACTTGAAAAATAATTTTTAAACTTTCCCTTATCTCTTCTATTCTTATAAGGTAGCGATCATAAGAATCTCCATTAGTCCCTAAAGGAATTTTGAAATCTAGTTCATCATATACTTCATAAGCCCTGTTTTTTCTTAAATCCCAATGAACCCCTGTACTTCGTAATATGACCCCTGAGAACCCCCAGTCTAAAGCATCTTTTGCAGATACTACCCCTACATCTACTAACCTTTGTTTCCAAATTCTATTTTCAGTAAGTAATTCTTCAACTTCGTCTAAACGAAAAGAGAAATCTTCAGCAAAATTAACAATATCTTCCAATAAACCTAGTGGTAAATCTTGGCTAACTCCTCCTGGCCGAAAATAAGCGGCATGCATTCTAGCTCCAGAAACTCTTTCATAAAATTCTATAAGCTTTTCTCTTTCCTCAAAAACCCATAATATAGGTGTACTAGCTCCTACATCTATCGCATGACAACCTACAGCTAAAAGATGATTTAAAATCCTAGTAATTTCACTAAAAAGAACTCGAATATATTGGGCTCTAGCCGGAACTGCAATTAAAAGTAATTCTTCAATTGCTAAACAAAAAGCATGTTCTTGACTTATTATAGAAACGTAATCGAGCCTGTCAAAATATGGAAGACCTTGAAGATACGTCTTATTTTCAAGAAGTTTTTCAGTACCACGATGTAAAAGACCAATATGAGGAGTAGCACGCTCTACTATCTCACCGTCCAGTAAAACTACTAATCTTAATACGCCATGTGCTGCTGGATGTTGGGGACCAAAATTTAATGAAAGATTTTTAATTTGGCTTCCTAATCGATGGTTCTCAAATATCATTTTTAAATATCCAAATTCTTCCTTGTAAAATTTTATAACAACCTCTCTATAACAGTTTTAATCCTTTCCCGAGCTATGTTTTAGAACTCTGGGATTAAGGCAAATTAATCTATTTTTATTTGGTCAATTAGCTAGAGTGGGTCCGTAATTTTTTTATTTTAGAGAATAAAATATTTAGTATTATAGTTATAAAAAACTAAGCTATATAAATATTTTGCCGCTTACCTACCGTTATTTTATCCCTTTTTTAGTAACAAAGATATTATAAATTAAAAAAAAAATAAACAAAACTTTTGGTTATATAAAAAATTAAATACTAATTTATACATACTATTTAAGTATTGTTATTTAGAATAAATATATAATTCTTTCCCCTTGTACGATGTTATCTTTGATAAACAAAACGTTATTTTCAATATATCTTTTTTATGCATTTTTAAGCTTTAAATCATCAGCTCCTTCCTCTTAGACTAGTAAAGAATTCTATCGAAATTACCCTTTCATTTCAGAAGCTTTATATAATTAATTAAATTTTTACTCTACTATAAAAAATAAAATATTGCTTATTATTAGTGAATTTCCCCCCTTTTACAATGTTAAATCAAACCAGCATTCAACTCAATCAAGGCTTTATTTAACTAATTTTATATTTAATTTTTTAAAAATAACACCAGGTGTGAAAACTATTAATTATCCAACAATAATTTTCGTATGATGTCCTTCCTTCTTTATAAGCCGTTTTTTGGAGGAGCTTTTGTTTAGTTATCTAAACAAATTATTGGTTATCTCTATATTTTATCTATAATATTCACGAACCAATTTAATATTGGCATGCCATGGATATATTACCTCATTTATAGAAGGTTCTCGAAGAAAAATAACATTTAAAGTATAAAAATCTATTAATAAATAATCCGGAGGATACCTGATATCGTCATTTTTTTCTATTCTATGGTTTAAATCTTCGTAGACCTTTTTCCAATGTATCTCCTTAATCTGTAAAATTTCTCCATTTTTTATTCGATAAGATGGTGATTTAATCTTTTTCCCATTAATTAGATAAAAGCCATGAAGAATTCTTTGTTTAGCTTGGAAGATTGTATTAGCTAACCCAGTTCTAACTAAAACAATATCTAATCTTCTTTCTAATAGCCCAAGAAAGGTTTTTTGAGAACGTCTACGATCAAAATTAGATTCCCTAAAAATTTTTTTAAATTTTTTTTCTTTTAAGCCATAAAAAGCTTTTATGGCTTGTCTAGCTCTTAACTGATCCCCATATTCTCCTGCAAGTGTAGGAACTTCTCCTAAACCAGGTTCTTTACTTCGTAAATACCCTTCTAGATCTATTTGAGAATTTGTATATCGTAGAATAGAAGCCCACTTATTATTTTTGAAACTAGTAAATTTTTTATTAGGCCAAATATTTTCTTCAATTCTTGTGCAAATTTTATAACGGGGTTTAAAACGTGTCCCTGACATTTTATATAAGTACTTTTTATATTGCTTAAATTAGCCCTTTTGAAAAAATTAATTTTTTTGCTGAATTTCAAAATAAAATATATATAAACTTAGACATTATTATTTTTATCACATATTTATTAAAGATAAAGAATACTATCTTCAAATTTTAAACTAGAAGTATATTTAAAGCTAAAATAAGAAGAATGGCAAAGAGTCTTTAAAATCTAAATTTATTTCTAACAGATTTTTATTTCATACATATTAAATTGTATAAGCGAGACTTTTTTTCTTCCTAAATTAAAATAAGAGCGTATAAATATGTTCTCAGCCTAGAAATGAGACCATTTAAATACGTATATATGTATTTATTAAAAAGATTTATACTCTAAATTTGCTTGGGTTCAATAGCCCAATAATTTGAAGAAAGATGTTTTCCATTAGTTAACGATAGAAAAAGAATGTAAAAAAAGAAAATTCCACTTAAAGCAGAAAGGTAGGAACCGTAAGAAGCTACAGCATTCCATCCAGCATAAGCATCCGGAAAATCAGGGATACGCCTAGGCATGCCTGCTAGCCCTAAAAAATGCATTGGGAAAAATGTTAAGTTTACTCCAATAAAAGTCAGCCAAAAATGAATTTTACCTAAAATTTCTGGGTAGTCTAGACCAGTAATTTTTCCAATCCAATAATAGTAGCCTGCAAAAATGGCGAAAACAGCCCCTATAGATAAGACATAATGAAAATGAGCTACAACATAATATGTGTCATGAAGCGCAACATCTAATCCGCAGTTGGAACAAATAATCCCAGTAAGACCCCCAATTGTGAATAAAAAAAGGAAGCCTAAAGCCCAAAGTATGGGAGTTTTAAGGTTTAAAGATCCTCCCCATATTGTTGCTAACCAGCTAAAAACTTTAATTCCCGTAGGAACAGCAATAATTATGGTGGCGGCAGTAAAATAAGCTCGTGTGTCAATATCTAACCCTACAGTATATATATGATGTGCCCATACAATAAAACCTAAAATACCAATAGATAGTATAGCATAAATTATCCCCAAATAACCAAAAACGGTCTTTCTTGAAAAGGTTGCAATTACATGGCTAATAATACCAAATCCTGGTAGAATAAGAATATAAACCTCAGGATGGCCAAAAAACCAGAACAGATGTTGATAGAGTACGGGATCTCCTCCTCCGGCTGGATCGAAAAAGCTGGTATTAAAGTTTCGATCAGTTAGAAGTATAGTAATTGCACCAGCTAAAACTGGCAAAGAAAGTAATAATAGAATGGCAGTAATAAGAACTGACCAAACAAATAATGGTAGTCTGTGTATGCTTACCCCTGGTCCTCTTATATTAATAATTGTTGTAATAAAATTAGCAGCCCCTAAAATAGAGGAGGCTCCTGCTAAATGTAAACTAAAAATAGCTAAATCCACTGAAGGGCCGGAATGTGCTGTAATGCTAGATAGCGGAGGATATACCGTCCATCCTGTACCAGCCCCTCCTTCAATTAAGGTAGAAGAGAGAAGCAATAGTAGTGCAGGTGGAAGAAGCCAAAAACTAATATTATTAAGTCGTGGAAAAGCCATATCGGGGGCTCCTAGTATAATAGGAACAAACCAATTTCCAAATCCTCCAATTATTGTTGGCATAACAAAGAAAAAAATTATAATAAAAGCATGCCCTGTTACAATTACGTTATAAAGTTGAAAAGATTCGGCAGTATTACCCAAAAAGTCAGCACCTGGTTGGGCCAGTTCTATACGAATAAATACTGAAAGCGCAGTACCCATAACAGCAGCAATTCCACCAAAAATAAGATATAAAGTACCAATATCTTTATGGTTTGTAGAAAATAGCCATCGAGAAGACCACTCATAAAAACGATTATTGGATATATTAGGCATTTTAATGGATTTTTTTTCAGAATTTTTATTTAAAAAGATATAATTTATTTTTTATATTTTCTTTTATATTTAGCCATTTATATAATTTATATAGAGGACAAAATAGTAAGGACTCTTTATATAAAAATCCTCCAACATTTGGATAAAATATTTCTCAATAATAAAAGTTAAAAGACAAGAACAAAGGGAGTCGAACCCTTAATCTACGGTTTTGGAGACCGCCGCTCTACCATTAAGCCATGCTCTTAATCCCTAAAGAATATAAAAGATTTTTATCTAATAAATTTGAATAATGAAATTTTTTCGTAAAAACATATATATATTCTAGATATCAATTTTAAAGATTAAGAGCATGAATTTAGGTAAATTGAAAATAAATTATTTGTTTAAAAAAGATAAGCAAAAAAATAAAATACATTCTGAGGGATTTGAACCCCCAGCCTTTGGCTTAGAAGGCCATTGCTCTTCCAATTGAGCTAAGAATGCTTCAGTTGCTACTAAATACTAATTGTTTGCCTAAGACTTTAAATAAACAAATGTCATTTATAGAAGCAATTTTTTATTAAGAAGGGTTTTTTGTCAACAGAGGGACTTGAACCCTCACCTCTTAAAAGAGACAGGAACCTAAACCCTGCACGTCTACCAATTTCGCCATGTTGACTGAGAAATTGATTTTTAAAAGAGTCTTAATAAATAAAATTACTTATTAAAGTAAGGAATTTATTAAATACGAGTATTTAATAAATAATATTTTCAATCTTATAGAGCTTTTTAAGAGAAAGAAAAATAAAGGCTTCTTTAATTTGCAGAAAGATTTTAAAAAATTATTTAAGGCATATTATGCATTTTTTACTGTATTGATATAAATAAAGAATGATTATACTTTCATATAACAACAGAAGAGGAAAAAATAGTGCCAATTGGCTAAACAAGTCGGGAGGCGAAAAAAGAGTTGCTATAATGCACCCTAAAATAATACTTTTTCTCCTATGGACAATTAGAGTGGACCAAGATAGAATCTCACTTTGGACCAAAAAATATGCTAACAAGGGAATTTGGAAATATAATCCTAAGACCAAACCAAACTGAATAAAGAGATCCAAATATTCACCAATCTTTGCCTGCAAGTTTAGTTCAATTCCTGTTTCTCCTGAACTTCCAAATTCTATAAAAAAACCCCAAACTCTAGGTAAGAAAAAGTTGTAGCTAATAAATCCTCCTCCTAAGAAAAAAAGTATGGACAAAATAAAAACTTTATTTAATGCTTTTTTTTCGTATTTATATAAAGCCGGGCTTAAAAAAAACCATATTTGGATTAGTAAAACAGGAAAGCTTAAGAGAAGGGCTAAGTAGAGAGAAACTCTTAAATGGGTTAGAAAAGCTTCTGTTAACTTTGTATAAATAAAATGATTTTTATTTTCAATTTTTTCAAATGTTAAGGGATTACCGATGAAATCTACCCTATTTATTTCTAAAAACTCAACCGGTATTTGAGATGGAATTTTTGTTTCAATTAATTTTTGTAAGGGTTCGCCAATCTTATAGATTAACTGGTCAGAAAAAAAATAACTAATTATTAAACAGATAATCAAGCTTAAGAACCAATAAGTTATTCGGAGAAGTATTTCTAAATAATGCTCCTTTATATAGTTTAAAAGAGTCTTTTTTTTTTTAAGATGTTTAAATGATTTAACTAAAACAATCATGGGTTTGTACTATTACTCAATTTTGGTTATTGTTAGTTTTTTTGAATAAAAAAGTGTTATTATCCTAAGTTGTTAATACATTTTTATTCACTCAATTAATAAAAGGGAAACTAAAGTATAAATTTTAAAATATGTTTATTTTCTTTTTTTATTTTTTAAGTATTTTTGAGTTAGAGTAGCAGAGGTATTGTCCTTATGTTGGCGTCCCGTAATACCTTTAATATCTCCTTTTCTTTTGGAAATTCTAATTGGAGATTGAGAATCCTTCTTTGAAGGTTGAATTTGGGACTTAGGAGGATTAGTAGTATCCGTTCTTTTATGAAAATATGCTTTCCTTTCCTCTTTTTTATTTTTCAATTCACTGTTATTTAATTTAGCTGTTTTTAGTGCTTTAAGCCTTTTTTTTTCTTTAACTAAAGCTTTTTCTCTCGTTTTAGAAATCTTATGTTCTTTTTTGTTTATTTTTTTAGTCATTCTAATTGCTTTTTCCTTGAGAAGCCTTATGTTTTTTTCAAATTTAGGGATTGCCTTTTTTTCAAGAAAACCTTCTTCTAATTTCCATAAAAGATCTTGGTTAATTAGCCTTGTTAATAGACTGCTACCCCAATTACTATTTTCCTGAAATTTATTCTGTTGAGCAAATTTTTCTAAATTCCCAATAATTTCTTTATTTAGATATTTCTCTCTTCTTATTTGGAAAAAATTACTCCCTATCTTTTCAAAATTGGATATTGTTGGAGAAATTTGCTCTCTTTCAAGAAATTTGTTTGCTTTATAAATACTAGTCATATTTTTTTCAAAAAATGCACGCTTTTTTGACCTTGACCAATTTTTAAGAATATGCGTTCTAGCCTCATCTTTAGTTTTTTTTTTTGCTTCTAAATTTTTTGAATAATCAAAAATAATTTTTTTTCTTAATAAATCTTTATCCAAAGAGTCTTCTTTATTTTTCCCAGAATTATAAGCTAAGCGAAGTAATGTACAAAAAAGGATTTGAAACTCTATTGAATCGTCATTGCCGGGAATTGGATAAGTTAATTTTTCAGGGTCATTGTTTGTATCCACAATACCAATACTCGGAATAAAGCTTGTCGAAAGCTCCTCTCTAACTATATTTGTAGCAGAGCCATTTAAAAAAATAAATAAATCTGGCAAAGCTCTTACTCTGCCTGCTAAACCTTCATAATTTTTATAAAGCCTCTTAATTTTTTTTTTTTTATAAATAATTGAACGTGATCTTTTATTAAGAATATGGACAAATCTATTCAGGTAGCTAGAATGGGTTTCCCAATTACTAATAAGGCCTGGTTTCCATTCTCCTTTATGATACGGGCTGCTATCACAGCTATCAGCAGTTTTTTGAAGAATGGAAAAATATTCTTCCCTATCCGTAAAAAAGAAAATTTTGCCTTCCTCCGAAGCTACATCATGTACTACTCTTATAGCCCTAGTTAGATACCACCACGTTTTTCTTAAATCGATAATACTTGTGTCATTAACCGCACCATAAAGAAACCCTTTTATATTTGGGTGAGAACATATCTCCGTATGACCAAGATGCGCTTTAACTTTAAGAAGAGTGGAAATACCTACTGAAAGATCTCCTAAACTTTTTGAAAAAAGACTATCCCGACTTTTTAATTTAGCCATAAATTCATCAAAACAGAGCTTATCTTCTTTATTCTTTGAAAAATTAGAACGTAAATCTGCCTTAAATATTAAAGATTTGCGGTTTTGAAATTTTTTTGAGTTTGAAGCTAATTTAGAACGTGACTTTATCGTTTTAAATTTATTTTTAGCTAAATCTCTAATAGCCTCTTTAACAGTTTTTTTGAGATTTGTTTTGCTAATATTTTTTATAGGTTTTTTATAGCCTTGTTTTTTTTTATCATTCATCCTAATTATTTATATGCTTTAAATTCGTCTTCGTATAATTACGTATTTGTTAGCTTTACAATTAAAATATAAATTTTTAATAATATAAACAATAATTGAACATTAATAAGTTTTATCTTTAGTGCTCTCTTTAAGTGTAATTTTTTCACCATTAACGAGAATTCCTGTTCCTTTATAAGGCTCAGGAGGCCGAAGATTTCGAATCTTTGCAATAAAAATATTTAACCTTTCTCTGCTTATTGAAAAAAGCTCTAAGTTACGTATATCTGGTGAAAAAGCATAAATCCCCCTAGGAATATCCCAAAAAATTTCATTTGCAAATCCTAGTTTTATATGCAGTTGTCTACCACCTTCTAAAAGAAAGACACGAAAACCAATGCGGTCAAATTTAATGTGAGCTTCATACCCTCTCCCTAACTCATTAATAAGCTCATTAAGAATTTTTCGTGTGGTTCCCCAATTCTCCTTGTATTTTTTTTCTAAGACTTTAATCCTAAGTTGTTGCCCCCTTATTTCCAAATGAACTCCTTTTGGGATTATTATAAAATTTGTACCAAGAGGACCTTTAATTTTTATAATTCCAGAGTTACAGAGAAGCTTTACTGTCTTTGGAACATTAATAGGGACTTTTCCAATATATGACATGAGGTTTTTGTTTTTAAATAGAATATTTATTGGTTAAATATTAGTTTAAAATGTTTTTTTAATCAATAACAGTTGATCAATTTTAAACAGTAAGTGGTTCACTAAAGCTTAACCATTTTAGTTTTTTAAATAAATAAAAAATTTGTCTGTCTCTTTCTTTTTTTAACTGCGAAGTTTAATTAATTTTAAAAAGAATTTTCCCCCCTACAAAATAAGTAGAAATAGCTTCTTGACTGCTAATAATACCTTTAGAAGTGGAAAGAACTAAAATTTTAAAAGAATAACGTTTTTGAAATTCTAATAAAGTTTCATATTTAACAAAAATTTCTTTTCTTGCTTTAGATATTAATACAAGTTCCCTAATAACGGGTTCATTATTTATATATTTTAGGTGAATATCTATATGAAAACGTTTCTGGTTAATTGAATTTAATCTGTAACCCATAATAAAACCTTCCCTTTCCAACGTTTTTAAAATTTCTTCGTTAAGAAAGCTTTTTTGGCAAGAGATAACCTCTTTATTTTTGATAATCCCATTTCGAATCCTAGTAATAAGATCCCCTACTGAATTACCCGTACCCATTTTATCTTACAAAAATTTATAATTTATTATTTTGATTGACTTATTATAACTAGACATAAGTTCTATAATTTGATGTAAGTTTGTTAAACTATTGTTTATTTTTAGAAGATAAAGCTTCTTCTAGAAAAAATACTACGACAAAAAAGACATATATCTAATTTAATTATTTTGCTATAAATAATTGTATTATTTACCAACTACTTTTAACAAAATTAGTAATATAACCTTTCCGAGCATATTCTCTAAGAGGGTGTTTTGCTAATCTAAATAACCTTTTAACTCCCCGAGCTCTTCCGGTTATAACGCATCTATTTATAATACGTGTTGGCGAGCTATTTCTGGGGAATTTGGAAAGGGCCCTTTGTGCCAACATCCTTTCCTTAAGTGGAAGAGATTTATTATAAATGATTTTTTTAAGAGCAATACGGCGATCAGCATATTTAAGAACTAGTTTTCTTCGGTATTTATCGTGATAAATCTTTGCTTTCATTTGTTAATTAATAAAAATTTACATATATAATTGTTTAAAAGGGGTTATTATTAAATAGAACACGATTGGGTTTAAAGGTTTAAAAATAGAACAAAGAGCCTTACTGAATAACTAAAATATTTCTTTTTTATTATAACGTTTTGTTAGTAGGCCTATTTAGTATTCCCTTATTAAATATAAACCAAAATTTGTTTATAATAATAGTAAATTTTCTACAACATAAATGAAAAATGGAGAAGGACGGATTTGAACCGACAGCCTTCTGCGTGCAAGGCAGATAGTCTACCATTAACTTACTTCCCCCTAACCAAAGATCCTTTACTTTAAAAAAGGTCTTTGAGAGTATAGGAACCGGATATTTTCTGTGATCTAATAACAAAAAATATTATAAGAAGTTACTTGTATTATTAAAGCAACCAAATAAGGAAATAGTAATAAATATATATATATGAGCAAAAAATATAATATATATCGCCTTTAAAAAATTAAATATAGTTTTTACTGGGTTATAAAAAAAGGGTTAGAATCGGAAAAAGTGGGATTTGAACCCACGACGTTATAAACGTGATACCATAGCAAGGTATTGCTTTAGACCACTCAGCCATTTTTCCATTCCTAATCCCCTTGTAATTAGTAGAGTAATTTTCTTTTATTACGTAATATTAATTCAAAACGATGTAATGTCTTTTGTATATTTGGTATTAAATTTAAATCGGGGCATCCCCTCCTTTTTGATGTTTTGGGTAAAAAATTTCCTCCATATTATTAGGAAAAGAGTGCGTAGGCGAATAGAAAGGCCATTTTGGAACCACTTTTTTTGTAGAAATTATAGGCTCGTAATTTAGAGGAGTTTTTATATATTTTTTCAAAAGATCTTGGCATCTCTTTTTAATGAAAGGCTTGTAATTTTTAGATAAATTATAGGAAGAATCAGGGACGGCCTTACAAAACACTTTTTCTGATCTTTCTTTTTTAAAAAAAGCTTCTTGCTTTTTCTTCCTTTCTTTTTTTTTCATTAATGTTAAACATTCTTTATACCCTATTTTTCCAAAAATAATTTTTTTATAAAGCTTTGCCTCCGTTCGTAAAAACTTTATTTTTTCCCGAGAAGCCTTAGGGGGAGTTGTTTTTTGAGCCTTAAGGATTAATTCCCTACAAAAGTAATTCCAAGATAAAGATAAGCGACGTCTTTCGAGAACTTTATAACAAGCTAATAAAAAATGAGAAATTATAAATTGGCTTTGTAAATCTAGAGAAGGCTCTTCCTTTTCTACTTTAGCTTTAAACATATATCTATTAATTTCCAAAAGGTATATTCTATATTCTTCAATATCTAAAGAAGGATAACGAAAGAGCCTAAAACCTTTGGAAGTAAAGTAATCATTAAAACCTAAAAGATTTAAAACTTGAATAAGAGAAACCTCTAAAGGTGACGAAGGCTTTCCCCATGCTCTTCTAGCAGAGAAATTTTTTGCAAAAAGCCAACCAATATTTAAAAGATTATCTATATCCTTTTGAAAAAACCCTTCCTCTGCTTCACTAAGAGTTATATTTTTAAATAAAGGAGGAAAACTACCTAAATTCTTTTTTTTTTGAAAATAGTTTAAGTTTATTTTATATAAAGAAAAATCTACAGTATCTTTAAATTCAAAATTAAAGCCACCAAATTCAGGATCTCTAAATAAATTAAAAAGCAATCCTTTTTTATAGGATTCTTTTAATTCCCAAAAATTTATATTTTCTTTCTTAGCTAATTTAGCCAAAGATTTATGATATTTTAGCCAAGAATGATTAATGTTCTCTGATATGTTTAATTTATGCTTCTTAGAATAAGTAAGCTTTCCTTCTCTCAACATAGAGTAATTAAAATTTATACCTGTTTCTGGTTCTATATTTAAGCATTTAGAATAAGGATCTTCCCCTTTAATGGTATTTTTTTTTTCTTTCTCAGCTTCTAAACTTAATAATTTCCAAACCCCTTTTATTACTAAATTATTAAGAATTCCAGAATCTAATTCTTTTCTAAGTTTAGACTTACTAACCCAAGACCAAGGATGATAGATATAAGGTATAAGCTTTTTAATATAAATATCAATTACCCCTAAGTACAGGGCAATCTCCCAGCTTTTATAACGGGGAAATTCTTTAAGAATACCTTTTGATTCCCAATCCAGATCTGGAAAAATACGGAGCTTAAAACTAACGGCAGGATTTACCTCTAAGTTTTCAAATTCAAACCCAATTTCTTTTTTAATAAAATTTAAATTCCTAATTAGAGAAGGCCTTTCTTTGCTTGGAAAGCTTTCAATTGCTTTTGTTTCTATTTGAGATCTATCTTTAGGCTTTTTTTTTAGACCATTTATAATATTTGGGCCTAGTACAAAAAGTTTATCAATACCTCGTAAAGCCCCAGCTCTAGAAACCCCTATACCAACTGAGTCTTTAAAATGAAAATCAATAATTTGTAAAGGAATTAAACTTCCTCGAGTATAAATATAATTAACAGAATCTGTTCCGAGCCCTCGACTGCCCTTTAAATATTTTGTTTCCGAAGCATATTCCAGACCAAAATCCCACCTGGATATCTCTTTTAAAGGTATAAAAGCCCGTATATTCCCACCTAAATTGATAATATAGCCATCACTATTTTTTCTTAAAATTACACCATATAAATAACTGGTCTCAAACATTTTAGCTTCTATAATAGCTTCTGCGCATATGTTGGAGTTAATAAGCTTTCTTATTTCAAAAGAAAGCTTAGATGGAGCCCCAATTTGAGCTAAAAGACGCGGCAAATTTTGAACACATTCAATAGATTTAGGCCAAGCTATTTTTTCTTTCTTTTTTCTAAATCTTATAAAATCTTCAGAAAGATTTTTCCCGGTTAAAAAACAAACACCTTTTTTAATTTCTTCTAAATTATATCGTCTGGTCCTTCTTAAAAAATTACCAACTATTATAGGAGAATTATAAAAACCTTCCCCTTTTATAAAAGATACCTTAATTTCCTTATCCTTTCGTTTTTTAGAATATAAAGAATATAACCTATAAATAGAACCTTTTTTATAAATAATATTTGGGTTTAAATCTTTAATATCTACCTTTAAGAATTGTTGACCTATTTCTGTAAAAAAAAGAGCCTTTTTTTTGGCAATAAAACCCCAAAAAGTTCCTAAAAAAGGTTGGTGACGAAACCTTGTTTTTAATTTTGAAGCCTCAATCTCAATTATTTCTTTTTTTCCTATAAATTTACCAAAAGGATCTCTTTCCATATTGGAAGATAAAATAGGGAGATACCTATTAGTTTTAAATTTTTTGTGTAACTTATTCCGTTTATTGACAACCATTTTTAAAAGATTTAATATCAAAATTTTTTATCTATGAATTTATTATTATATAAAATATTTTCCGAACAACCCTATTTCCTTCCAAAAATACTGTTTAGCCTTAGTTGTAACTATAGTTGCTTAAGCAAAATTAATTTTTTTTCACAAAAGGTAACTAGAGGATTTTATTTTGTAATTAACAAAAACCTAATTCTTTTGAAACTAGGCTTTTATATTATAAGGAAGGAATATTTTACCTCCCGTAGAGTGTAGTCTATTTTATACTTTCTCTTTTTTTCTTTCCTCACGAATACTAATTTTGCATCGAACAGGTATCTTTTTTGATGCGGATACAAGTGCTTTTAAAACAAGTTTTTTCGGTGCTCCTCCCACCTCATAAAGAATCTCTCCTGGGCGGATAGAGGCAACCCAATATTTTGGATCGCCACGGCCTTTTCCTATTCTAGCACCAACCCCTTTATGAGTTACCGGGTAATTTGTAGAAATAGGAATTTTAAGTCTCCCTTCTCTCTCTAAAATTTTTTTAATGGAACGCCGTCCTGTTTCAATTTGAGACTCTGTTAACCACCCCCCTTCAGAAGCTTTTAAAGCAAAATCATTTTCAGATTTATCAAGGAAGGTTTTTCTAGTTCTTGCTTTGTTAACTTTAATTCTATGAATTTTTTTTCGCTTTGCCCTTTGAGGTTTATAAATGTCAAGGATTTTCATTTCATAAGAAAGGAGCTTATTGTTTTTTTCTTAATTTAAAATTTATCTTTACTTGTAATTTTTTTTCAAGGATCAAAAAAAATAGGTGACAAAAAAATTATTTAAATTCTTACTAAAAAAGAATAACATTTTCTATTTGTCCTAAATATATTTATAGCTAATAAAGATTAAAGAGATAGAATCCAAAAAGGATAGGTTAGGTAGTAAAAAACCCCACCACTAATTATTATTTTCCAAATCATTTTGAACAGCGATGTGTTCTTCCTTTCTCAAGTAGTCTAAGCTTTCTTTTAAAGTTTTAGCGAAAGATTCTTCTTCTGAAAAGTTACGTTTTTTTAGTTTAGTCTTTTTTTTTGTTTTATAATACTTTTCTAAAGCTTCTTTCTTACGTTTTTCTTGTTCAAAAAGAATAAGAGTCCTTTCAATTCGAGTTAATTTTTCGCTAGCCTTTTCATCAAGGCTTTCTAATTCATAGAGTTCTGTAAAATATTTCTCAAACATCTTTTCTAAGAAAAAAGTTTCTCCTTTCAGATTACTCCACATCTTAGCCCTTTTTTTTAAACCAGAAGCTTTTTCTCCCTTAAACTCCCCTTTTTTACTATATATACGTTTAGCTAATTTTTGCCAATCTTCTTTAAATAGTTTATTTAAATTATTTAAAGAACAAGCTTTTTTTTCATTAGGAACTTTATCAACAACTCTAACAGGCTCTCTAAAAATTTCAGTTATATTAGGTATTGTTTCTATATAGGGGTTACCAACACTATTATTTCTAGCAGAAGGAGAAATCTTTATAAGATTTGAAGATAGAAATTTTGCTTTAACATCAGCAAGGAATTCACGTTCATTTGAACCTATATTTTCTTTTTTAGATTTTTTTAATAAATATTTTATAACTGATAACGTTCGACGATAAATAGAATCATTAGAATTTCGGTATTGAACTTCTTGTAAACGATCGTAGTAACTTAAAAGCCATGGCTCTTTAACAGTATTTGGGTCAACAGGGTTAAATACATCCTCTCCTTTTTGGAAGTAGCTTATAGTAACCTGAATACCGATAGAACCTCTACGAGGGTGGCTAAAATTTTCCGAAGAATAACTAACAATTCCACTGTTTTCTGCAGTATTATGAATTTCACCAATACTGATAATTTCAGTAGCTTTTCTTCTATTTGCTTTAATAACTCCTTTATATTGAACTTCAAAACCTTCTAAAATAGGAAAAAGCTCTAAAAGCTCCTTAGACATTCTTCTAACCCTTCCAAAAATTACATTAATTTTTGAGTTATAAGAATCTAATTCATTGGTTAAAAAATGACATAAAAGATGTGGTCTTCTAGAAATAATAGTAATCTGTATAATTTGGGCATAATCATAAGAGAGGGAGGTTATATTCATTGCTCCTCCAACAACTCCTTTAAGAATTTCAACGGTATCATCTCTTTCAATAATTGGATGTAAAATATGGGCATTTAAAATCCTAGTAGTAACTATCAAGTGTGAACCATGAAGTTCCTTAACTAAATGGGATAAAGCAGTTTGAATACGACATTTCCAAAATATAAGCTCTTTATAATAAATTTCAGCATTCTCAATTTCTACTAAAAATTTATTTTTATTAAAGACTTTGTGGGTTTTTTTAGCTAACTTTCTATGCTTTATTAGAAGCTTATGATTTTCTCCTTTTGCTTCTTCTGCAAGCATAGCTTTGTTAAAGTTTATTTTCGCATTGCTAGGTTCATTCTCACTGAGGGAAGGCTTCGCAAATTGGCATTGGCTTTCTAGAATATAAGCATCTAAGTGTAATTTATATCGCTCTCCTTTATTAGGATATTCCCTACCTACATCTAATAAAAAAATTTCCCCTACAAGAATTCCAGTTCTATTTAAAGCATTTCGTGCCCATCTTTCCAATAAAATTTGTTTTCTTGGAAGAACTTTTATTGTTTTAATATAATCATTCTTAGCTTGATTCCAAAAAGCTCCATAATGGTATGTTTTTTTGCTAAAAAGTGAATTAGGCTGAACAACGACTGCTTTTATGTCAACTGGATATACTCCCTCTTTATAGGCAATAGGGTTTCCTATTTCTCCCCCTTTTTTTTTAGCACGCTGTATAAAATTATAAACTCTTTTTAAGCCATTAAACTCAATCCATTTTTTAAATCTACTGTTATATAAAGAGGATCCCTTTCGAAAAACTCTTTTTGTTAAAAAATGCTGAAGGGCAGGGTCTTTTTTAAGATCCTTATCAGAATTGGGTTTATAAAGTATAAGAGCTCTTTTATGAGCTTTTTTTTCCCTTTCAAAAGTTTCTTTCCTTTTCTGTTTATATGCTTCTAATTTAGGACTCAATTTAAGTTTCTTTTTTTTTCGTGGTCTCCAAGAAGTTTTTTTACGTCTTATACCATAAATAGCCATATTAAAAATAAATGTTAAAAATATATAACTTAAGGAAAAATTTTAATTTATAGATTTTTTTAAGTAACCTTAAAGGATTAATCTTAGATTTATAAAAAATATATATTTGTAAGCCCAAACCTTAAAATATTAAAATAAATTTATTTTAAAAACTTAGCCTGTAAATTTTTAGTTTTATAGGTTAAACAGCTCGATTTTGGGACAATCAGCAAAATTTAAATAGCATTCTTTTAAAAATATAAACTATTTTTTTTTTTTTTGTTGTTTTAAAAGTGTCTTTCCTTTAAAAATATGGGGTTTTCTAGTAGGAATAAAAGCGCCAATTTTATAACCAACTATTTTCTCATTAATATCTAATAGTTTAAAAGAAAGACCATTGTGGACTATAAATTTTAGGCCAATAAACTCTGCTAAAATTGTTGATTTTCGAGACCAAGTTTTAATCATAAGTGAGGGACGAGGACCCTTAAGTTCCTTTATATTTATTTTATTAGCTATCTTTTGTACTTGCTTAATTTTTCTTAATAAAGAAGGCTCAACAAAAGGCCCCTTCCATTTTGAACGACTCATGATTAAAAATCTTATTTTTTCTAATAATGTTTATAAAAAAAGATTGTTTTTTAATTTGAAATGTTATTTATATATTTAATGTTAAGTAACTCTATTTTTAATAAGAAAATCCATGTTATAGGCATAAATAGGAAGCATTAGCTCAAATAAATTTAATAAAAAACTAGTGTTTCCACAAAATAATTTTTAACACTGATCTTTAAGCTGTTCTCTTTTTAAGATAAGTTAAACTAATAATATTTTTTTTTCTTTTTTTAGAAGAAGTTTTTGGACCTTTTGTATGCCACCCCCAAGGACTACGAGAAGGTTTACCACCACTAGTCTTCCCTTCACCACCCCCGTGCGGGTGATCTACTGGGTTTATAGCTACACCACGAACAACAGGGCGACGACCCATCCAACGGGAAGAGCCTGCTTTTCCAATCTTACAACTGCTGTGAGATATGTTACCAACAATTCCTAGGCTAGCCATCGACTCCAAAGGAAACATATAAAGGGCTTTTGATTTAAAGCGGACAATAACTCCCTTTGCAGTTTTACTCATAAGACGACCCCAAGAACCAGCACTTCGCAAATATTTTCCGCCTTCACCTGGGCGACCTTCAATGTTATGAATAAGAGCCCCTATAGGCAAATTTTTCAATTTTTTAGCAGAGCCTAATGATATAGAAGCATTAGAACCAATTCCCACTTTTTCCCCAATTTTTAAACCTTCAGGTGCTAGAATATAAGAAAATTGTTTATTTTCTCCTTTAATTAAAGCAAGAAGAGCAGATCTATTCGGGTCGTAGTCAATTCTTTCTACGGTTCCATTGGTAAAAGTATTCCGCTTGAAATCAACAGCCCTATACCGACGTTTATGTCCCCCGCCTTTAGTATATACTGTTAATCTACCTTTATTATTTCTACCCCCTTTTCTTTTTAGAGACGTTGTTAATTGTTTTTTAGCTGCTTTAGGCACCTTTCCTGAAGTTAATGAAAGAAGAACATTAATTTTTCCTCTCTGACCCGAACTAGTGGGTTTTTTAATAATAAGATTTTTTTTCATCTTTAAATTTAGCTAGTTATGATATCCATTATTTATTTAATTTTTCATATTGGTAAATGCATTATTAATAAGAGTTTGAACAACCAACTAAATTTAGCTATTCTAAAAATATTAAGGTTTTATAAAATTAATTATATAAGTAAAAATATTTTTACATTTCATAAAAATCTGGCAAAAAAGGGAGTTGAACCCTTGGCCGTCGGATTATGAATCCGTTGCTCTACCACTGAGCTACTTTGCCACTCTTTTTTTTTATTGTCATTGTCCAAATAATCCATTCTAGCCTAAATACCAATATTTTAGACTAGGATGGATTCGAACCATCGACTTCACGCATATCAAGCGTGTACTCTAACCAACTGAGTTACTAGTCTTATTTTAAAAATGTATAATTTTTTTTTACTTTACTATAAATTAAGCATTGTATTATATAATTCATAAATAATAAGTGTACTTTTACTCTAATATTTAATTTTTTTATTAAACAGCTTTTTTGAGGTGATATTCAAAAAATAATATTTTAACTTAAAGCAGAAAGCGCCTGGGAAGAGTTGAACTCCCAACCTCTCGATCCGTAGTCGAGTGCTCTATCCAATTAAGCTACAGACGCATGGGATTACTTTTTTTTTGCTAAAATAAAAGAAAAAACCTCTAAAAATAACATTTATTATTCTTTATATCACTTCTTTTATTTCTGTAAAAAAGCGTTCGTTTAAAAAATTATGTATCTATTTTTTTTTGATTAAATTATCTAAACCTACTCCTTTCTAAAAAGAATGAAAACTGAAATGAAAGGAGTCGAACCTTTGATTTCCCATATCAAAAACGGGTGCCTTACCACTTGGCCACACTTCAAAATTGTTTTCTATCAAAAGATTTA
>Ga0114932_10000273_pt1 | contig 61867 bp, 61 predicted proteins | sample 2SBtaG_2_FD_87286 | JGI IMG/M metagenome (GOLD analysis project Ga0114932, IMG submission 87286) | Deep subsurface microbial communities from Kolumbo volcano to uncover new lineages of life (NeLLi) - 2SBTROV12_ACTIVE470 metaG | ecosystem: Environmental > Aquatic > Marine > Volcanic ...
CCGCCCCACGACCCCGTGGCCGACTCCTCGGCGCCGATGACAGTGTCCCCCACCGCCGTGTCCCCCACCGACGTGTCCCCCACCGACGTGTCCCCCACCGACGTGTCCCCCACCGACGTGTCCCCCACCGACGCGTCCCCCACCGACGCGCCCGCACCGACGAGGTGAAGCTTGTCGCCGGCGACGTAGCTCACCCACGAGCCATCGGGCGACAGCCGGGGGTCGAAGACGCCCTCGACCGTGTCGAGCCGACTCACCGACGCCGGACCGGCCGCGACATCGAGCACGTAGGCGGCGCCGGCGAGCGCGAAGACGGCGCGCGAGCCGCGAGCATCCGTCGCGTAGCCGACGATTCCGGCCGCGCCTTCGCGAGCGCGCTCCCGGCGCGCTCGCTCGGCAGCCGGTAGCTCGGCCTCGTGGTCGTCGGCCAGGAGGGTCGCCGGATCCGCGAGGAGCATTTCGTCGCCGGACACCGGGTTGTGGGCCCACAGGCACGTCACGGGGTCCTCGGGACCACGTGAGCGCAGGAACAGCACGAGTCCGGAATCGGTCACCGTGAAGGTTCGTGGCGATCCGAGCGTGAATCGCTGGGTGCGCGCGCTCTGACGCGGGAAGGAATCGGTCACCGCGCCGACGGTAGCGCTACGACGCTGTCGGTAGCCTCGCCCGGGTGGCACTCCCCGACCCAAGCGATTTCGACGAGCTCGACGAGCGGCGCCGCTCCCTGTGGCAGCGGTATGGACGCAGCGAACAGATCCTCTTCGTGAACCTCGTCGGTCTATCGATCGATGAGACCCGGCTGGACTACTGCCGGCTGTCGCTCCCGTTTCGGTCCGAGCTGCTTCAGGCAGGCGGGTCTGTCCACGGCGGGGTGATCGCCTCGCTGATCGACACGGCATGTGTACCGGCGGTGGGTTCGGGATTCACCGAAGCGCGCCCGTACTCCACCATCGACCTTCATGTGCAGTACATGGGCGCCGCCCGCGACGGCGACGATCTCGTCGCCGCGGCCTGGATCACCAAGAGAGGGCGCTCGATCGTCTTCTGCGATGCCGAGGTCGAGACGAGCAGCGGGCGAACGGTCGCCCGTGCCTCGCTCACCTTCAAGGTGTCCTGACGAGCTGCGTCCTGAGACCCGTCAGGTTCAGTTGCCCAGCAGTTTGTTGATCACGCGCCCAACAGCGCCGGGCTGGGGAACCTCGACACCCTCGGGGATCAGACCGGGGGTCTCCTGCTGCATCGCAGTGAGAACTTGGGTCGGCGACGGATTGACCATCACCACGCCCCCGACAGCGACCGTCGGTACGGTCTCGTTGCCGTTGGCGTGAGACCGCACGAAGTCGGCCGCGCTTGGGCCGTCCCAGATGTTGTGCTTGTCGAGCGGGATGTCGTACTTGGAGAGCTTGCGCTCCAGAGCCATGCAGAACCCGCAGCCGGGTCGCCAGTAGAACGTGATTGCGTCATCGGCCATGGTGCAGTGAACACCACGGGCGCGGTCATTGTTCCCGGGAGCACGGTTCCCTCGAGCACCAACCCCTCGACTCACCCCGAGTCGGAATCGCGATCGATGTATCCGGCGTCTGACAACACCGCGACCAACCGCCCGTAGTCGAGCTCGCCGCGTATCGGCGGGCGCCACCGCCCATCTGCGTCATACAGGACCGTCATCGGAAGCCCGCGAGCGCCGTGGTTGCGAGACAGCGAGTCCTTGTTGACTCCGACATCGCTGGCGACGATGTAGTCCTCCAAGCCGAACTGCCGAGCAAACGAGCGCCCTGCACCGCCACTCGTCTCCTGCGTGTGAATGAATACGAAGTCGACCTCGCCGGCGAAATCGTTCGCTGCGCGGACGAAGTCGGGGAGCTCTCGCCGGCAATTGGGGCACCAGCTGGCAAAGAAATTCACGACGGTGGGGGTGCCCTCGAAGTCGGCGAGCCGGATGCGTTCGTCGTCGAAGAGGCCGGGGAGATCGAACGCCTCGCGTGATCCGTCTCCGCTGGCCTGATCTTGCACCGCACCCCACACAACCCAGCCGAGGAAGATCACGAGGGCAGCGACGCCACCGAAGAGGACATACCAGGACCAACGGTCCGATCTGCGGCGCGACGTCTTCGGCCGGCGCTTCGTCTGAGCCATGCGGGGAGAACCCCACACACGGTGTCGTCATCCCGAAGAGTCCGATTGCCGACAATCGATGCATCGCGCTTCGATCGGTCGGCCACCGGATCAGTCGGCCACCGGTTCGGCCGGTTCGGCCGGTGTGGCGTCGCATTCGACGCGTCGGCGAGCCGCATCGACCACAGGCGAGGGCCCCAACGACCACCCGAGCACCCGCACCAACATCGCCGCGGCCGGCCGCACGGCGACGACATCGACGAGGGGGGCCGACGGGAGGCGCAGACCTCGCTGCACGAACCGCGGCAGCAGCGCCACTGCGGCACCGGTCACCAGCGCGTATGCGGGACGGGCCCACAGCGGAACGGGCGGAAAGACGAGGAACCTCGCCGTCTTGCGGGCTTGGGCGCCCGCGACCAACGCGGGGCGCACGTCGTTCCAATAGGCGGTGAGCTCCCGCCTCGACGTGGGCACGTCCTCTGCGCCGAGGGCGATCGCGATCACCGCCATCTCGGCGAGGTAGCGGTCGACATCGGCGTCGGACAGCTCGGTTGACCCGTACGCACGTACCGCCCGCACAAAGGAATCGACCTCCGTCGCATGGACCCACCTCAACAGTGCAGGATCGTTGGCGGAGTACGGACGGCCGTCTGGCGCGACCCCCTCCACCGTGTCGTGCACCGCGCGCACGCGCGCGATGGCCCGCTCCGCAGTCGCTGTGCTGCCGAAGGTCGTCGCCGACACGAAGGAGGCGGTTCGGTGCAGCCGACCCCACGGATCGGTTCGATAGTCGGAGTGCTCGGCCACACCCGCCATCGCAAGCGGATGCATGGTCTGCAGCAGCAGCGCCCGGAGTCCCCCGATGATTCCGGCGATGTCGGAGTGGACGCGCCAGGCCACCGAATCCGGCCCGAGGAGCCCCTCGTCGCCGACGGGCGTCTCGAACACCTCGAGCCCCGGTCCACCCGAACCCACCAGCAGGCCGCGGACGGCATCGCCGATGCGGGTTCTCACCGCCTCGATCAGTACATCGAGGTCGCCCGACGTGTCGGGCTCGGTCATCTTGCCGCGGTCCGTCTCACCGACCTGCGGCCTTGAAGGCCTCGAAGATCTTCTTGCAGTCCGGGCACACCGGAAACCGCTGTGGGTCACGGCTCGGCACCCACTTCTTGCCGCAGAGAGCGGTGACCGGTTCGCCGGTCACCGCGCTGCGCGTCATCTCGACCTTGTCGACGTAGTGAGCGAAGCGCTCGTGGTCGCCGTCGTCGAGGAACTCCTCGGTGCGGTCGTCGAGAAGGGTTCCCCCGTCGGGTTCGACCGTCGAATTCCACACCGAGGACCGGATCACAGGACCTGACCGCCAAACCCTGCGGCGTCCTCGATGGCACCCCATGTGTTGGGGCCGACGATGCCGTCGACGGCGAGGGCCTTGTCTCCCTGGAACGCCCGAACGCCGGTCTCGGTGGCTGGACCGAAAACGCCGTCGGCTGCACCGACGCCGTCGTATCCGATGCGTACCAAGAGGCTCTGAACCTGCTCGACGTGATCGCCGCCTGATCCGCGCTGCAACGTGGGTCGATCACTCATGTGGGGTCTCTCCCTGACGTGGATGGTCCGTCCCAGTATGGTGCGCGGCGGGGCCAAGGGGAACAGAAGCGAGGACTGGTGGAAACCAGCGACGACGCCCGAGGGATCGACTCCAAGGCCGGATGGTTTGTCGCGGCGGCCGCGTTCTTGTCCCTGTTCGCGGTGTTCGGAGTGGCCTACAGCTTCGGCGCGGTGTTCACAGCGATCCGAGACGAGTTCGGGGTCAGCAAGTCGGAGACCGCGTGGCTCTTCGCGATCACGACCTTCCTCTACTTCGTCTTCGGAATCGTGACGGGTCGGCTCAGCGACCGCTATGGCCCGCGTCCGGTCCTTCTCGCCGGGGCCGCCGCGATGGCGGGCGGGCTCATCACCACAGCCGCGGTGGACGAGCTCTGGGTCGGGTACATCACGTACGGATTCGGAGTTGGAGTCGGCGTCGCCTGTGCCTACGTACCGATGGTGGCGGCCGTCGGCGGGTGGTTCGAGCATCACCGAACAACCGCTCTCGGAGTCGCTGTTGCCGGAATCGGGGTTGGCACGCTCGTCGCCGCACCGGCGGCCAAGGCGCTGACCAACGCCCACGATTGGCGCACTACCTACGTCGTCCTCGGCATCGCTTCGGCGGCCCTGCTCTCACTGGCGTCCGTTTTCGCCCGCCGCCCTCCGGTGTCGACTGCCGGCGCTTCACTCCCGCCGCTGCGCGACCTGTTGTCGTCCTCGTCGTTCCGGCTTCTGTACCTCGGGATGCTGCTCAGCTCGATGGCGCTGTTCCTTCCGTTCGTCTTCCTCGACGACTACCTGTCGGCCCGCGGCAGCGATCAGGGCCCGCTCCTCATCGGCGTCATCGGCGCCGCGTCGGTCGTCGGCCGCCTGGGTATCGGGGCCCTCGCCGATCGCGTCGGCCTGGCCACCCTCTACCTCGGCTCATGCGCAGCGATCCCGCTGACGTTCTTGCTGTGGCTCGCCGCCGACACCAACTTCGTGGTGCTGCTCGTCTTCGCGACGTCGATGGGTGTGAGCTACGGCGGATTCATCGCACTGGCGCCCGCGGTGACCGCGATGGCTTTCGGGCCAGAAGGCCTCGGCGGCGTCCTCGGCGCGCTGTACACGTCCGCCGGCATCGGCGGGCTCATCGGGCCGCCACTCGCCGGCGCGCTCGAGGGGCGGTTCGGCTACACGCCCACGATTCTTCTGGCCATCGCGTTGGGTCTCGCCGCGGTCCCGGCGCTGTGGCCGGTCGCGCAGCCGGCCAAGCGCAACCCCGCGGACCCCGAGGTGTTCACCGTCATCGGAACGGGCTGAACAACCCGCGGTCGACGCCGCCGCTCAAGGGACTCAGTCGACGCGAACCGGCGGGTTCGGACGCCCGATGTCCTCGCACGCAGCCTGGTAGTGCCCAAGTACGGATCCAGCGTCAGTCACCGACTCGACGTCGCCGTCGGGACCCAGATTGAGGTTGGCCCCATAGATCTGGAACCAGACGTCGGTGACCTCGGTGTTGTCCACCGGCACGAGCAGGGTGTGAATCGACCCCGCTGGCTCGTAGAGGGAACGAGCCGGCACGGTCGACGTAGTCGGATTCGGCGTAGTGCCAGGCCCCACTCAGCGTGTAGGCGTAGACCTGGCCTGTGTGGCGGTGGGTCTGGACCTCGACGCCGGGAGCGAAGCGCGTGCGGACGATCCACAGACCCTCCTGGACCTTGGCCACGAGCACCTTGAGCTCGGTCCCGTGCCCGACCTGGGGGGAGAGTAGCGGGGCGCCCGTCTGATCGGCTGGGGATGGGCGCGGCTGCTCACAGGACAAGCAGCAACACCATCACGATGACCACGACCACGATGGCCGCGCCGAACAGCGCCGTCGACCGCCCAGACGACGAGATGGGGTCGGCGACCCGGGCCGCCATCGACTCCACTTCCGAGCGCACCACCTCGGTCTCGGCTTCGCGGTGCGGGGGCTCGTCCTCGGGCCCGAACAGCTCCTCGAAGACGGCGTCGGCCCGGCGCTCGTCGTTGCGGTGGACCACGAGCTGACCCGCGCGATCGATCGCCCACTGCAGACCGGCGCCATCGAGGTGACCGACCAGGTTCTCCACAGTGGCGACGTCCATCTCGTCGAGCTCGTAGGTCGGTCCTCCGGTGGCGCTGACTTCGGCGACCAGGAGAGCGTCGCTGAGGAGCCCGTGGTCCATCAGGTCCTGCACGAACGCGGGGAGCCGAGGCGGCTCTTCGAGAACCTCGTCTGGGTCGATCGGCCCGTCTGGCCCGTCTGGCCCGTCTGGCCCGTCTGGCTCGTCTGGGTCGGCAGGCTCCTCCGGATCGACGGACTCGTCTGGGTCCTTGTCGCTCATCGGTCGCAACAGTAGGTGTCGAGGGCCGCCGCCCTGCAAGATGGGGTCATGCCGCTCGGGCCCTTCGATTCCTGGCTCCTGCTCTCGTTCGGCGGTCCCGAGGGGCCCGACGACGTGACGCCGTTTCTCCGAAACGTGACCGCGGGCCGCGGGGTCCCCGATGCGCGGCTCGCCGAGGTCGCTGCGCAATACGAGATGTTCGGCGGGCGAAGTCCGATCAACGGTCACAACCGCGCCCTGCGCAGTGCGGTGGAGGCGGAACTCACGCAGCGAGGTCACTCGCTCACGAGCGCGTGGGGCAACCGGAACTGGACGCCCACGGTGCCTACAGCGCTCGAAGAACTGCGCGACGCCGGCTGCACGCACACCGTGTGCATCGCCACATCGGCATTCAGCTCCTATTCCGGGTGCCGGCAGTACCACGACGACATCGAACGGGCACGTGCTGGGGTGCCGGGCGCACCTGCGGTCCAGCGAGTCCGGGTGTTCTGGAATCACCCCGCGTTCGTCGGCAGCGTCGCGGACCGCATCGTCGATCACCTCGAGGAGGCGGGCCTCGATGGGCGGGTCGCCACCGTTTTCACCGCACACAGCATCCCCGTGGCTCAGGCGGCGACGTGTGACTACGCCCAACAGCTCCGCGAGGCAACGACACTGGTCGCTCGCAGCGCTGGCCTGACCGGACGGGTGGAGCTCGCATACCAAAGCAGGAGCGGCCCACCGTCGGTGCCGTGGCTGGAGCCCGACATCAACGACACGCTTCGCACCCTCTCCGACGACGGCGTCGAGGTGGTCCTCGTCGTCCCGTTGGGGTTTCTGAGCGATCACATGGAGGTGGTGTTCGATCTCGACACTCAGGCGGCAGCGACGGCCGAGGCGCTCGGGATACAGATGATCCGCGTGGCGACCGTCGGCAGCCTCCCCCGGTTCGTTTCGATGCTGGTCGACCTGATGGAAGAGGCCGCCGGTCTACGGACCGAACGGCCGTCCGTGGGCCGCAGCGGTCCACGGCCCGACATCTGCGCGGCCGGATGTTGCCCCGCCCCTCAGAGACCAGACACTCGTAGCGGCTGAGGTCAGCCGGCGGCTCGCAACCGGTCGGCGACGGGCCCCGACTCGCCCGCTATCCAGTGGGCTCGGCAGCGCAGCTCATAGGTGACCTCGGCGGCGCGACCGTCGTCGATGAGGACCACATCGCCGTCGTACACCTGGACGCCGTCGTGCAGGCGGGCGTTGTGGGTGGCGGGCTCCCCGCACCAGCAGCGGGCCTGCACCTGGAGCTCGATGCGTTCGTCCGCCAGCTCCAGCAGCCGCGCACTCCCGGGGAACAGCCGACCGCGAAAATCCGTGAGCAGACCGAACGCCCACACGTCGGCACCGAGTTCGTCGACGACCCTCGCGAGCTGCTCGACCTGTGTGTCGGTGTAGAACTGCGCCTCGTCACAGACGACGAAATCGAGAGCCCCGTGCCCCGAGCGGTGGGTGCGTGCGAGCTCGACGAAATCGACGCGGGGCGTGACCTCGATCGCCGGCGCGGCGACCCCGAGCGCGCTCGAGACCATCGCACCCTCGCGGTCGTGCATGCTGCACAACAACCCCGTGCCGGTGCTCGCGAGGTTGTGGTGGATCTGCAAGGCCATCGTGGACTTGCCCGACCCCATCGTGCCGTAGGAGAAGCGCAGGCATCCCATGGCTGCAAACTACACCCGTGTGATTCCCGCGTGAAAGGGGGTCATCCGCATCCGCTCGTGGTCCCGCAGGATCGGCAGCTGTAACAGGCTCCCGCCCGGATCATCTGATCGCCGCACGTGAGGCAGAGCGGCGCGTCGGATCGAATCGGCGACGTGGCGGGGGGCGCGCCGAGCGCCGAGCTCGGCTCGTTCACCTTGGGATCCGGGACCACCTCGGAGCCGATGCTCGATTCGACGGCCGCGCTCTCGAAGCCCGGGAGCGGTGGATCGAGGCGCTCGTCGGTGCTGAGAACGCCGAGGGTCGCCCGCTCGTCGGCGGGGAGGTACTCCAGCGCGAGCCGACGGAAGATGTAATCCACCAAGCTGCTGGCAATGCGCAGCTCGGGGTCGTCTGTGATGCCCGCCGGTTCGAAGCGCACGTTGACGAACGCCTCGACGTAGGAACGCAGCGGAACCCCGTACTGCAGCCCGTGGCTCACCGAGATCGCGAACGCATCCATGATGCCGGCGAGCGTGCTGCCCTGTTTGGCCACGGTGAGGAAGATCTCGCCGGGGTGACCATCGTCGTACTCCCCGACCGTCATGTAGCCGTGGCAGTCCGCGACCCGGAACGAGAACGTGCGGGAGCGGCGCGTGCGGGGCAACTTCTCCCGCACCGGCGACCGCTGCATCTCCGCGATCGCGTCGTCGACGGCCTGGGCGATCGCGGCATCGCTGGCCCGCTCGGACGCGCGAACATCGGTGTCCTGGCGCGATGTCTGGAGCGGCTGACCCAGCTTGCAGTTGTCGCGGTAGATGGCGACGGCCTTCAGGCCGAGCTTCCACGCCAGCAGGTGCAGGTCTTCGACCTCTTCGACGCTCGCCTCTTCGGGGAGGTTGATCGTCTTGGAGATGGCGCCGGACACGAAGGGCTGCACGGCGGCCATCATCCGCACGTGGCCTTCGTGATGGATGACGTTGTCTCCCATCGAACAGGCGAACACGTCGAGGTGCTCGGGCGCCAGCCACGGTGCCGACAGGATCGAGGACGTCGAGAGCACGTGCTCCTCGATGTCGGCCACCTGCTGGTCGTCGTAGCCGAGCCTGCGCAGCGCCCGGCCGAGCGTCTGGTTGACGATCGTGAGGTCGCCACCGCCGACGAGCTTCTTGTGTTTGACCAGACCCAGGTCGGGTTCGATGCCTGTGGTGTCGCAATCCATCATGAACGAGATGGTTCCGGTGGGGGCGATGACCGTGGCCTGGCTGTTGCGAACGCCGTGCGCTTCGCACCCGCTGACCGCAAGGTCCCATCGATCACGAGCGGCATCGAGCAGCTCTGCCGGCGCCGCTGAGTCCACGTGGCGCAGGGCGTCGCGATGACGGCGCAGCACGTCCTGCATCGGCTCGCGGTTGTCGGCGTATCCCTCGAAGGGGGCGATGCGTGCCGCGAGATCGGCCGAGGTCGCATAGGCCTCACCGCCCATCAAGGCGGTCACCGCACCTGCCCAACCGCGGCCCTGCGGGGAGTCGTAGGCGACGCCGAGCGCCATCAGCAGGGCGCCGAGGTTGGTGAAGCCGAGACCGAGCTGGCGGAAACGTCGCGACGTGTCGCCGATCGCCTCGGTCGGGTAATCGGCCCGGCCAACGAGGATGTCCTGGGCGGTGAAGAGCACCCGCACGGCGTGGCGGAATCCCTCGATGTCGAAACGATCCTCGTCGTCGAGGAAACCCAACAGGTTGATGCTCGCAAGATTGCAGGCCGAGTTGTCGAGATGGACGTACTCGCTGCAGGGGTTGCTCGCGTTGATGGGACCCGTGTTCGGCGCCGTGTGCCAGCGGTTGATCGTGGTGCTGAACTGCACGCCAGGATCGGCGCACTCCCACGCGGCCTCCGCGATCTGGCTGAAGATGTCGCGGGCCGCTGGTCGAGCCAGGACCTCACCGGTCGTGCGGGCCACCAGTTCCCATGTCTCGTCTGCCTCGACCGCTGCCATGAAGGCGTCGCTCAGACGGACGGAGTTGTTGGCGTTCTGGTACTGGATCGAGTGGGCGTCGGCCCCGTCGAGGTCCATGTCGAACCCGGCGTCGGCGAGGACTCGAGCCTTGCGTTCCTCGACGGCCTTGCACCAGATGAAGTGCTCGAGATCGGGGTGATCGTCGTCGAGCAGGACCATCTTGGCGGCCCGACGGGTCTTGCCTCCGCTCTTGATGGTGCCCGCGGATGCATCGGCGCCTCGCATGAAGCTCACCGGACCGCTCGCTTCGCCGCCGCCGCGCAACAGTTCCTGGCTCCCGCGGATGCGCGACAGGTTGACGCCGGCTCCGGAGCCGCCCTTGAAGATCCGTCCCTCTTCGACGTACCACCGCAGGATGGACTCCATCTCGTCCTCGACCGACAAGATGAAGCACGCAGAGGCTTGCTGGGGAACCCCGGGTACGCCGATGTTGAACCACACGGGACTGTTGAAGGCAGCCCGTTGATGGAGGAGCAACCAGGTGAGCTCCGCCTCGAAGGTGTCGGCCTCGGCCCGGTCGGCGAAGTAGCCGTCCGCCTCGCCCCACGCGCGGATCGTGCCGGCCACCCGGTCGAGAACCTGGCGCAGGGACGACTCCCGACCTGCGGTGCCGACGGTTCCGCGGAAGTACTTCTGGGTGACGATGTTGGAGGCGGTGACGCTCCAGGTGGTCGGGAACTCCACGCCGATCTGCTCGAAGGCGACGGTTCCGTCGACGAAGTTGGTCAGCCGGGCATCGCGGCGTTCCCAGGGCACCGACTCGAGAGGGTCGGAGTCCGGCGACGTGAAGTGCCGCCTCACGCCGGCGGCTGTGGAGTCTGATGCGAGGGACATCTAGGTAGACCTCAGTCGAAAATGGCGGAGGCGCACCGGGCGCCTGTGTCGGATGAAAAGAGCGGCGGGTCGGGTGCCGATCAGGTGGGTGTGGCCCAGCTCCGCCCTGACCTCGAAGCGCAAGTCGCCAACGTGGTACCGCCCTCTCGGTGCCCCGGAGGGCTCGTCGATTCGTGTCACACGCCGTCCGCCTGTCGGTTTCCCGACCCGCCGCAGCCGGCAACCTAGGAACGATCGCCTGTGGAGAGATAGAGGTAAATCCCAGAAATTCTGTGGGTAAGGCTGGGGACGACTCGCGTCGCGAACCGCCTCGTCGGCCTCGAACCGCGGGCGGTGGTCGACGACTTGACAGATCGCTTGTCCACAGTGCGGTGGACAACTCGTGGGCTTCATCGCGGCCAACCCTCTGACCAGGGAATTCTACCGGATCGCTCGCCGAATCGAACCGTCGAGTTGTCCACAACGCAACGCCGATGGGGCGGAGAAGTTTCCACAGTCATCCCCAGGGGGTGTGGAGAACCACCCTCAGCGAGGTTGGGATTTGGCATGCTCCGTGAATGCATCGCGTGCTTCCCGCCCCCATCGTCGAGGTCGACGCCGACGAGGCCTACCGCGCCGAACGACCCGTGAGGAGCGGTCGCCCGTGGGTTCTGGCGAACATGATCTCCACCTTCGACGGAGCGATCGAGGTGGACGGCGTGTCCGGGCCGCTCGGAAGTGCGGGAGACAAGGAGGTGTTCGGCGCGATCCGCAGCGTCGCCGATGTGATCCTGGTCGGCGCGGCGACGGTGGTCGCCGAGGAATACAGCGCCCCGTCGACGAGCGTGAGCATGCGGGCGCGACGCCTGGCCCAGGGCGCATGGCCGGTCGCTCGAGTCGCAGTGGTGAGCGCGAGCCTGACCTTCGACCTCGGGCTGCCGCTGTTCGACCGGCCAGACCAGCGCCCCATCGTGCTGACGACCGAGAACGCCGACCCCGACCGGGTCGCCGAAGTACAGGAGCGGGCCGACGTGGTGCGCGCCGGCACCGAGAGGGTGAACCTGGGTGCGGCGCTCGCCCAGCTCGGGAACCTCGGGGCTCGGGTCGTGCTGAGCGAAGGCGGCCCCCGGCTCAATGGCCAGCTGCTGGCTGGCGATCTCATCGACGAGTTCTGCCTGAGCGTGGCCCCCGTGGGCGTCGCCGGGGACTCGAGCCGGATCGCTCGCGGCACATCGGCGGTAGAGCCCCACGAGTTCGACCTGGTTCAGGTCCTCACGGAGGACCACTACCTCTTCCTGCGCTACCTCCGCCGCGGCCGCCTCGGTTGAGGCGCCATCCCCGCGATCGGGCGCTGTCACGGCAGGCGCACGGCTTGTCCGACCTGGAGCGCTGCGCCACCGTTGAGCTCGGAGAGACGCTGCACCAGCGGTCGCACGTCGCCGGTGGGTTGCAGTGCGCGGGCGATCGACCACAGGGTGTCCCCGGCCTGCACCACCATCGTTGCTCCGAGGGGGGCCGCTGTCTCGAGACCCGAGGCCGTCTCCACCACGGAGGGGGAGCTCGTGGGTACCGAGGGGACCACCGCAGCAACGATCGAGCGGGCCGCGGCGATGCCGCCCACGCAGAGACCAGCCGCGAGGACCCCTGCGATGAGCCGCCGGCGCAGGTAGGCGGCGCTGCTCACATGCGGGGGCTCGAGGACCCGCAGCCGTGGGCGGACGTCTCTCGAGGGTGATTGGCTGGTGGGGGCGAGTACTGCGACCATGCGTGGCTCCTCTTTCGTGCGGGGCTTGGCTTTCCTGCGGGGAGTGGGTTCGGGGCGAGCTGAGATCAGTGTGCGCGCGGGGTGGGACAGCCAACGGCGACCCAGCTCCCCACCTGGACAGAACACTTGTTCTCGGAACGCATGTTCGCCAGGACACCAGAACACTCGTTCGGAGTCAAGACGAAAATCGAACAGATGTTTGTCGCTCGGCGATTCGGCTGATACCTTGCGACAGAACACCTGTTCCCTCGCCTCAGAGGAGTCCCCCATGGCACAGACCCCGACCTCAGGCCGCACGGCCGGCACAGCCAACACGGCCGCACACGATCACGTATTGACCGATCGCCAGCGGGCGATCCTCGAATACCTCGAGGCCACGATGCGCGAGCGCGGCTATCCGCCCTCGGTCCGCGAGATCGGAGCTGCGGTGGGTCTCAACTCCCCGAGCACCGTGCACAGCCACCTGGCCCAACTCGAGGCCGCGGGCTACCTGCGACGCGACCCCACCAAGCCGCGGGCCATCGAGGTGTGCTTCGATGCATCCAGCGGCACGATCGCCGAACGTCGCCCCACCCGACACGTTCCGCTGGTGGGCGATGTCGCAGCGGGCACCGACGTGCTGGCCCAGGAGAACGTCGAAGAGCTCATGCCGGTCCCCGAGGACTTCACCGGTGACGGCGAGTTGTTCATGCTGAGAGTCCGTGGCGATTCGATGATCGAAGCGGGAATCCTGGACGGCGACTTCGTCGTGGTGCGCCGCCAAGACATCGCCGCAAACGGGGACATCGTGGTGGCGGGGATCCCGGGTGATGAGGCCACCGTCAAGACCTTCACCCGCCAGGGCGACACGATCACCCTGCTCCCTGCCAACGAGAGCCTGGAGCCGATGCCGTTCCCCGCAGCTGAGGTCTCGGTGTTCGGCAAGGTTGTGACGGTGCTGCGCCGCCTCACCTAGGCCGCGTTTCTGTGCCGGGGCGGTGGCCCATGTGGTCAACTACGAGACGTGTTCACTCCACAGCCCCAACCCGAAGACCATCATCACGGCGCCGATGCGATCTGGATTCCGGTCCGCTCGGGGACGATTTTCGTCGAGCCAGGAGCCGGCCTCGTGGCGGGGCAGCAGCCGGGCGCCGGTGACGGGGACCATCTGTTTCTCGGGGTGCTGGGCGACACCCCGGTCTGGGCCGTCGACATGCACGACAGCTCCGAGGAGGGCGATCTCGAGCCGGTCCACCTCCGCAAGCTCTATGGACGGATCCCCGACCAGGAGTGGGTGATCGCCGGCCGAGCCGAGCAGATCGTCAACTACGAACGCACCCACCGCTTCTGTGGGCGCTGTGGAACCCCCACCGAGACCAACAGCTCGGACCGGGGTCGGGTGTGTCCCGAGTGTCACCACATGGCGTTCCCCCGGCTGTCGCCCGCGATGATCGTGCTGGTCGAGCGCGGCGACCAGGCACTTCTCGCCTGGGGGAGGCAGTTCCCTGGGCGCTTCTTCTCCACCCTCGCCGGATTCGTCGAGCCGGGTGAGAGCCTCGAGCAGGCTGTCGAGCGCGAGGTCATGGAAGAGGTCGGCGTCGAGGTCACCAACATTCGGTACTTCGGCTCTCAACCATGGCCGTTCCCTCATTCGCTCATGTGCGGGTTCCAATGCGACTGGAAGTCCGGCGAGATCGTGATCCAGGAAGAGGAGATCGTCGAGGCCGGGTGGTTCGACGCGGATGATCTGCCTCCCACCCCCGTCGGTGGGATGAGTATCGCCGGCTGGCTCATTCAGGACTGGTTGGCGAGGCGGGGCGTCGCATGACCTCACCGGAGCGTTCGATGTCGGCCGGTTCGTCCGTCGCGTCGCAGCGCTCCATCGCGGGCGTCGGGTCGATTCGATCCCTGCTCTCGGTCGGCAGCCGTCGATCGATCGCCTCGGTGGGAAGCATCCTCTCGATCGGCAGCGCGGGCTCTGTGTTGTCGATCGGGTCGGCCGGCTCGATTCTGTCGATCGGCAGCTCCGGGTCGGTTCTCTCCATCGGCTCGAGTGGCTCGATCCTTTCGATCGGCAGCTCCGGGTCGATCCTGTCCGTCGGCTCCCGACGCCGGATCGACGAGCGAAGCGATCGCCCGTCTGCGTCCGGCTCAGCGGCCTTTGATGACCAGGCCAAGCGCCACCTCAGGGCAGTCCGCGGCTGACCTGATCGTCGCTATGGGTCAACCGCGGAGGCGGACCAGTCCCTGCTGAGCCACGGTGGCCACGAGCTCACCGTCGCGGGTGAACACGTCGCCGGTGGCCAGGCCTCGGGTGCCGATGATCTGGTGCGGCCGGAGGTCGAACAGCAGCCATTCGTCGGCCCGCACGGGCCGATGAAACCAGATTGCGTGGTCGAGCGATGCGGACATATACACGTCGTTCCAGTCGCGCTCGCCCCGCTGAGTGGGGTGGGCGGTGATCACCGCGTCCATGGCGTTGGCGTCTGACATATAGGCGAGCGCTGCCAGGTGATCTTCGGGGTCGTCGCTCAGGGGATCGGTGTAGCGCACCCACAGCCGGTGCCGTGGCGGGTCGACCGATTCCAGCTCGAGTCGCGAGTCGAGGCCCAGCCCCCATGGCACTCGCTCGAGGTCGTCGGGGGACGCCAGGTCACCGGGGAAGACCGGCGGCGAGACGTCTGGACCTTCCTCATCGCGTTGGAACGAGCACGACAGGTTGAGGATCGCTCCCCCACTCTGGCGGGCCACGACCCCTCGGGTGCTGAAGCTGCGACCGTTGCGCAGCCTGTCCACCTCGTAGCGCACGGGCTCGGTGGGGTCGCCCCCGAGGATGAAGTACGCGTGCAGCGAATGGACGCGGTGTCCTTCGGAGTCGACGGTGTGCATCGCAGCGCGGAGCGCCTGGGCGATGACGAGGCCCCCGTAGATCCGCCCCCACTCATAGGGCGGGCTCTCACCGACGTAGGTGTCCGCGCCGTGCAGCTCCAGCGCAAGGATGTCGCTGTACGAGGGCTGGCCGGTCATGCTCGGTGCCATGTTGCGCCGTCCGCGGTGTCCTCGATGACGACACCGGCGGCGGCCAGCTCATCGCGGATGGCGTCGGCCGTGGCGAAGTCTCGTGCCGCGCGAGCTTCGGTCCGTTCGGCCACCCGGCGGTCGATCTCGTCGTCGGACATCGCGTCCTCCGAGCCGGTCGAGCCCTCTTCGCTGTCACCGATCACGATGCCGAGGACCGAGAAGATCACCACGGCGGTGCGCGCCAGGCGCCCCGCGGTGGTTCGATCGCCATCATCGACAGAGGCATTGGCCCGGCGAACGAGCGTGAAGGCCCCGTCGACCGCTCCAGGCGTACCGAAGTCGTCGTCCATCGCGCTGCGAAATGCTCCCAACGCGTCGTCGTCAGTATCGCCATTCACGAGATCGATGCCGGCGGCCGCCATCCTGCGCTGAAAGGCGTCGAGACGCTTGACGGCCTCGCCAGCCGCGCTCACCGACTCCTTGCCCATCTCCATCGCCCGGCGGTAATGGGTCTGGAGGGCGAGCAGTCGCAGGGCACGGGGCCCCGCCCACTCGATCGCTTCGCCGAGGTTGGTGAAGTTGCCGAGCGACTTCGACATCTTCTCGCCGCCCACATTGACCATGGCGCTGTGCACCCAGTGGCGCGCGAACGGTTGACCGAGCGCCTCGACCTGGGCCCATTCGTTCTGGTGGTGGGGAAACGTGAGGTCGTCGCCACCGCCATGAATGTCGAATCCCGGCCCCAGCGCACTCAGGCTCATCGCGACACACTCGGTGTGCCAACCGGGCCGCCCGGTCCCCCAGGGCGTTTCCCATGTCGGCTCGCCGGGCTTCGCGGCCTTCCACAGGGCGAAATCGAGGGGCGAGCGCTTGTCCTCGTCCACCTCCACCCGGCTCCCGGCGTCGTCGAGCAGCTGATCGAGGGTCCGCCCGGCGAGGCGGCCGTACTCCTCGAGGCCGTCAACTGCGAAGTACACGCCCTTGCCGGGAACGTCGTACGCGGCCTCGGCTTCGATGAGCCGCTCGATGATGTCGACCATGCCATCGATGAACTGAGTGGCATGCGGGCGGGAGTGGGGCGACAGGATGCCCAGCGCCTCCATCTGGGCGTCGTAGGCCGCGGTGTACTCGGCCGACACGTCCGGCTCGGTCCGCGCTTCGCGTTCGGCCCTGGCGATGATCTTGTCGTCGATGTCGGTGACGTTGCTGGCCACGGTGACCTCGAACCCCGACCAGTCGAGATACCGACGGATCACGTCGTAGGTGAGCGCCGTGCGCCCGTGGCCAATGTGGGGAACGTCGTACACCGTGGGCCCGCAGACATACATCGAGACCTGGCCCGCGACGCGTGGCGTGAACTCCACCTTGCGTCTCTGCATCGTGTCGTAGATGTGCAGCGTCACGTCGTGTTTCCGAAGAGTCGGGGCCGGCGGGGTGGACAATCCGTCGGTCAGGGTATCGGCGCGCCCTCCCCCGTCAGGACCCGATATCGCCCCCGTGGCGCCGACCCGGGACGAGATCGCTTGTGACCTGTGTCACAAAGTCCCCCGCGTCGGGCGAGAACCCGTCAGACTCGTCGGATGTCGCGGTTTCTCTACAAGCTGGGTCGCTCGTGCGTTCGTCACGGGTGGCGAACCCTCTCCATCTGGCTCGCCAGCGCTGTCGTTCTCATCGGTCTCAGCGGATCGGTCGGCGGCGAGCTCGGCAATGCGTTCGCAGTGCCAGGCCTCGACAGCACCGAGGCCTTCGAACTTCTCGAAGAGGCGTTGCCCGAAGGCGCAGGTATCTCGGCCAACGTCGTGGTCCAGGGCAACAACGGCTCGACCATCGACACCCCCTCCACCCAGCAGGTGATCGGTGAGCTCGTCGTCGCCTTCACGGCGATGGACGAGACGACGGGTGCGATCCCGCCGATCCCCGGCCAGACGGTCAGCGCAAACGGGACCATCGGCCTGATCCAGGTACGCCTCGACCCGGCGCTCGACCCGACACCCGAGATCGCACACAAGCTTCAAGACGTCGGCGAAGAGGTCGCGGGCGAGGCGATCCGCGTGGAGTTCGGCGGCGATCTGTTCTCCGCAGCGCAGGAGCCCGAAACCGGCATCGGCGAGATGATCGGCCTGCTCATGGCGGTGATCATTCTCCTCGTGGCGTTCGGGTCCATCGTTGCGATGGGTCTCCCGATCGGCACCGCGTTGTTCGGTCTGGCCATCGGCATCGGCGGCGGAATGGGCCTGGTCGCCATCTTCATGGACGTCCCGGTCTGGGCCCCGAGCATGATCGGCATGATCGGACTCGGTGTCGGGATCGACTACGCGTTGTTCGTGGTCACCCGGTTCCGCGAGGGCCTCGCCGACGGGTTGACGGTCGAGGACGCGGCCGGTCGGGCCAACGCGACGGCCGGTCTGTCGGTGATCTTCGCCGGCGGCACCGTAATGATCGCCATCCTCGGCCTGGCCATCGCAGGCATCCCCTTCATGACCGCTGCGGCGGTCGCCACCTCGGTCACGGTCGCCGTGATGGTCATCAGCTCGGTCACGATCCTGCCGGCACTGTTCGGCTTTGCCGGCCACAAGGTGAACTCCAAGCGCATGCGGCGACTGCTCGAGAAGCAGGGGCCCGAGGAGCGCGACGCCGGAATCTGGCAGCGGTGGGGTGACCACGTCGCTGGGCACGCATGGCCCTACACCATCGGAACAATCGCGTTCCTCCTGCTGCTCACCACTCCCCTCCTCAGCCTCGAGCTGGGCTTCCCGGATGCAGGCAACCAGCCGGAGAACACCACCCAGCGCCAGGCTTACGATCTGGCGGCCGAAGGGTTCGGTGTCGGCTTCAACGGCCCGCTCCTCGTCGCGGTGGACCTCAGCGAGATCCAGGACGGCGAGCTCGAGCAGCTCATCGCTGCGGTGCAGGCCGATCCGGGCATTGCTGCGATTCAACCCCCGATCACCCGCGAGGGCGGCACCGCGGCCGCGATCGTTGCCTATCCGACGACGTCGCCCCAGGACAGCGCCACCATCGACACGATCGATCGGCTGCGCGGCGAAATCTTCCCCGCGGTCTTGTCGGCCGATGCGGCGCACGTCGGCGGAGCGACCGCTGGCTTCTCCGACACCGCTGACAAGCTCCAGAGCCGCCTCGCCGCGTTCATCATCGCGGTGATCGGGCTGAGCTTCCTGCTGCTCATGATGGTGTTCCGCTCGGTGCTGGTACCCATCAAGGCGGCGCTGCTGAACCTGCTGTCGATCGGCGCCGCCTACGGCGTCTTGGTCGCGGTGTTCCAGTGGGGCTGGATGAAGGACGTGATCGGGCTCGAGTCCACGGTGCCGATCGTCAGCTTCATCCCGATGTTCATGTTCGCCATCCTCTTCGGGCTGTCTATGGACTACGAGGTGTTCCTGCTCAGCCGGGTCAAGGAGGAGTACCTGCTGCGCAAAGACAACACCCAGAGCGTGATCTTCGGCATCAGCCACACTGCGCGTGTCATCACCTCTGCGGCGCTGATCATGATCTCGGTGTTCCTCGGCTTCGTCGCCAACCCCGACCCGATGCTCAAGATGATGGGCCTCGGGCTCGCGACCGCGATCTTCGTGGACGCCACGATCGTGCGTGTCGTGCTGGTTCCCGCGTCGATGAAGTTGATGGGCGACGCCAACTGGTGGTTCCCCAAGTGGCTGGAGTGGCTCCCACGTCTCGACATCGAGGGTGAGGCTGGGCTTCCCCCGCGGGAGTACGAGGCGGCTGCCGCGATCAGCGACGGACCAGAAGACCCCGACGTCGACCCCGATGCCGAGCTCGCCCACGTCTGAGGCGATCGGCCGGCGTGTCGTGCGCAAGGACGACCAACACCTCCCACCCGCGCCTGAGGCAGACTGAGGCGCGACTCAGGGAGGCCACATGACCACGTTCGGTTTGACGATCCCGCAGCGCGGGGCGTTCATCGGGCTCGGAACGATGGGCGAGCTACTCGACTATGGGCCGCTCGCCGAGGACACCGGACTGTTCGACTCGGTGTGGGTGGGCGACAGCATCACCGCCAAACCACGGCCCGAAGCGATCACCCTGCTCGGCGCATTGGCGGGCGCGACCGAGACCCTCAAGCTGGCCGTGGGCTGTATGGCCAGCTTTCCCATCAGGGATCCCGCCGTCTTCGCATACCAGTGGGCCACCCTCGACATGGTGTCCAACGGTCGAGCGCTGCTCGCTGCCTGCACCGGCATCGTCACTGCCGACGGTGCATCGAGGAACGAGGGCAGCCACTTCGGCGGCATTCCCGATGTCGAGAGACCCAAGCGGATGGAGGAGTCGATCGAGCTCTGCCGCCTGCTGTGGACCGGCGAGGAGGTGTCGTTCGACGGCGCCTACCACCAGTACGAGAACCTCCGCATCCAGCCCGCTACCGTGCAGGATCCGTGCCCGATCTGGATCGCCGCCAATCCGGCGCCCGGCAAGTACTGGGATCGTTCGACGCGTCGGGTCGCTCGTCTGTCGGACGGGGTGCAGACGTGCGCCCTCGCACCGGGATACGTCGGCCTGCTCGCGAGCTCGATTCGGCCCCTACTCGCCGAGTTCGGCAAGGACGAGTCGAATTTCCCCATCAGCGCCTATCACAACGTCAACATCGGCGATGACATCGACGCATGCCGTGAGGAGTCCCAGCGATTCCTCGACGCCTACTACGGGCCCGTCTTCACCCCGGACCAGGTGAAGAGCTGGGTCTCGGCCGGGACACCCGACCAGGTGATCGCCCACCTCCGGGACCTGATGGACCAGGGCGCCACCCACATCACGATTCGGCTGACCTCCTTCGACCAGGAGACGCAGTTCAAGCGGCTGACGAGCGAGATCCTCCCGGCGCTGGTGTGAGGGTTCGACCGTGCCACCCGTGATCGACGCACAGGTCCACGCTTATGAGCGCGACCATCCCGGCCGACCGTGGACCAACGTCCTGCACGGCCCTCCCGAGGTGACCGGCGACCAGATGGTCGCGGCGATGGACGAGGTCGGTGTCGACGCCGCGATCCTGGTGTCGCCGTGGACGATGTATCGCTTTGACGCGAGCTATGCGATCGAGGTCCAGACCGCACATCCCAGTCGGTTCGCCCTGGTCAAGCCCATCGACGGCCGCTCGGACGACATCGGCTACACGATCGGTCAGTGGTCCGAGCAGCGGGGCGCCGTAGGCGTTCGGATCATGATGGTGCCTGCGGTGCCGTCCGATCCCGACGACCCGGGGCTCAACGAGATCGTCGCCTCGGCAGGACACCACGGCCTCGCGCTCAACCTCCTCTGCTGGCAGCGGCTCGATCAGGCAGCCGAGTTGGCTCGGCGCCACCCCTCGACGCAGATCGTCATCGACCACCTCGGTCTTCAACAGCCCTTCGAGCCCCCGCCACCCGACGAGCCCTGGGGCGCACTGGACGATGTGGTGGCGTTGGCGGCGCTCGACAACGTTGCGATCAAGGTGACGGGAGCCTGCACCTTGTCGCGCGAGCCGTACCCGTATGCCGACATCTGGGAGCCGATTCGGCGGGTCGTCGACGCATTCGGTGTCGGCAGGTGCATGTGGGGCACGGACTGGACGCGTGCGGTCGAGCTCCTCACCTACCGAGACGGGGTCGAGGCATTCCGCCGGACGGCCGAGTTCAGCGACACTGAGCGTGCGGCGCTGATGGGCGGCACGCTTGAGGCGATCTACCGCTGGAGTCCGGAGTCGGCCTGACTGTCAGGCGAGCGATGCGAGGCTCCACACCGTCATGTTGTGGGCAGCGTGAAGGGTGAGCCCTGCCCACCACGCATATCGGACCCGGGCGATGGTGAACATCAGGCCGAGCCAGATCTGTGGAGCGACGACGATCGGCGCAGCGAGCACGGCAACGACGGACCAGTCGATGTCGTAGTTGACGAGGTGGACGAGCCCGAACGCCAGGGCGAACGCCCACACGGGCCAACGGGGGTTGGCGTGCCACCACGCCTCGACCCGTTCACGTGTCGGCGGATTGGCCCAGGCGGCCAGCGCGCTGAGGCCGACCGTTCCGAACAGGGCCGCTACGACCAGCGTCGCATCTGCGATGAGGAGCGCCGCACCGAGGCCCGCGAGTCCCAAGGCGGGGAGACGCACGCGCCCCACGAGCGGAAGCCGGTAGACGATCTCTTCGACGAGCGGTGCTATCCCCACCACGAACAGGATCTGCTCCGCGGCGCTGAATCGATTCAACTGGTCGTCGATGGTGTTCTCGTATCCGGCCGGACCGTTGACCGCGAGCTGGAGCTTGGCCGCAACGAGCGCGCCGATGAGACCGACCGCCCACAACATGGCGAGGCCCCAAGGGGTTCGCCAGGAGACCCCCGCCTCGACCCAGTCCGGTCGCACGACGTAGCGCGGGTGAACGTCCTCCCATGCGAGGGCTCGTGCCGAGTTCTCGCCGTTGCTCACCCCCGAGCGTCGGGATAGAGATGCTCGAGGGTCCCGGGCTCGACCCGGCACTTGTCGATGTAGGCGTCCACGTCGGACTGCTGCAGGCGGATCACCCGCCCCATCCGATACGCAGGCAGGTCGCCGTTGTCGATGAAGCGGTAGAGAGTGCGGGGAGTGATCCCGAGCCGCCGCGCTGCCTCCTTGGTGGAGAGCCACACGATCTCGTCGGTTGTCATCCCGACAGCCTAGTGTTTCGTGGCTTTTCGCCCCACCTCGTGGTAGCTCGAAGTGGGAGCAATGGTGTCGATCAGTCGTGTACAGGCGGTGGGCCGGCCACGAAGTGATCGACCGCGGCGCCGAGGCACGCCTGGTCGTGGGCGATCAGCGCAAGCCCCGGCTGTGGAGGGTCGCGATGCCCGAAGCCGACGTCTGACGCGTCAGCCCAGCTGACAACCGACCAACGGCGACCGACCGCTTCGACGACGGCGAGTCCCGCCTCGGTGGCGAGGTACCCCTTGGCACGCAACAGCCCCTCTGGCGCGGACTCCAGCCGACGCGCCAGCTCCTGACGCGTCAGGAGCGGCGGGACGATCACCGTCGATGGCAGCGCGACCGAATGAGGACGCGCGTCCGTCGGAAGCGCCGCGCCCCGCTCCGACGCGCCAAACAACAGCGACGCGTCAGCCGCTGCAGCATCCACCACGGGGCGCCCGGGAGCGAGGAGCCCCAGGACCTCGCTCAGTTCGGCGATCGTCCCGGGTGGACAGCGGTCCGTTTTGGCCAACAGCACCAGATGTGCGGCCGCGAGCTGACGCGTCAGGATCGCCGCCAAGGACGGGTCAGCGAGCTGAGCCTCGACCGCTGACGCGTCGACGACCGCCACGACGCCGTCCAGCCGCACTCCACGGGCCCCTTCGATGACCTGGCAGACGTTGACCGCGTCTGCCACGCCGCTGAGCTCGACCACGATCGCATCCGGAGCGACTGACGCGTCGGTTGCAGCTGACGCGTTCTGCACGGCTGACGCGTTCTGCACGGCTGACGCGTCCACGCCACCAACACCCGCCGCGCCTCCTTGGGCCGACGCGCGTCCGCCGGACGCGCAGCGCGTCAGCGCATCGGCGAGGTCGCCGACCAGAGCGCAGCACGAGCACCCGTTGGTGAGGCTGATCACGTCGTCGCTGACCTCCGCAAGCGCTGACGCGTCGAACGCCAGGTCGGCGAGGTCGTTCACCACGGCAGTGATGCGCCGATCGCTGACGCGTGTCAGAACCCGCCGTAGCAAGGTGGTCTTGCCGGCCCCCAGAAAGCCGGTCACCACGGTCACCGGCACCGCGGCCGACGCGTCAGCGGCACCTGACGCGTCAGGCACACCCGACGCGTCAGGGCGCAGCGCGGCCATGGTGGTCACCACGTTCTCCCAGGCAGCGAACCGCCTGTCTAGGCGCGCGTCAGCCGACGCGTCAGTCATGGACCGGCTCGCCGCCGAGCACAGTGCCGTGCACCGGAATGTCCTTCAGGGCCATCGGATCGACCTCGAAGGGATCGTCGTCGAGCACCGTCAGGTCGGCGAGCTTTCCGACCTCGAGCGAGCCCAGCTCGTGGTCGCGCCGTAGGATGTGCGCCGCGTCGATCGTCACCGCGCGCAGGGCGCGCTCGACTCCGATGCGCTCCCCGGGAGCAAGCACCGTCTCGCCGTCTGCGCCGACGCGATTCACGGCCACCCACGCAGCGGTCAAGGGGTGCATCGGCCCGACGACGAGGTTGAAGTCCGAGTGCAAAGCGAACACCACGCCCTCCCGTTCGAGCGACCCCAGCCGCGCGGTGGCCTCCGAGCGGTCAGGTCCGAACCCCGCGTCGGCGTGCATCTGAGCGCGGTAGTGGACGAAGTAGCAGTTGACGCTGGCCTTGCCGCCGAGTGCAGCGAGTCGCCGCGCCTGCGCCGGGTTCGACAGGCAGTAGTGCTCGATGGTGAATCGGTGATCGAACCGAGGATGCCGCTCTTGGAGCGCAGCGAGCGTGTCGAGGGTCATGTCGACCGTCTTGTCGCCGTTGGCGTGCGAGTGGATCTGCACTCCGGCCTTCCAGAACGGCAGCATTCGTTCGGCCATGTCCTCCCACGGGACCTCGCCGGTGTGCCCGGTGTCGTCGTCGAGGTACCCCGGCTCGTTCATGATGAGCGTCATTGAGGGGTAACTGCCGTCGTTCACGTACTTCACGCCATGGGTCGTGAGGCGATCGTCGCCAACAGCCCGCTTCAAGGCGAGAAAGTCGAGCATGTCGTCGCCGTACTGCTTTCGGAGCCGCGGCTCGAAGGGGATCATCGAGATGCGAAGGGGGAACGTGCCCTCGTCAATGGCCGCCCGGTGGTCGTCCCATTCGCGGTCGAAGCCGTCGAAACCCCAGACGAGATCAGCGGTGGTTGTCACTCCGGCTGCGGCAGCGACGGCGCCCATCCGGTCGATTGCCTCGCGCCCGAAACCCTCGCCATACACCAGTGAGGCGACGGGGCGGGTGGCCCGACCCACAGCCTCGGTCTCGACGAACCAGCCGTTCAACCGACCATCGGGGTAGCGACCGAGGCCGTGTCCGTTCGAGTTGTCGTCGACCTCGATGAGACGGAGCATGGGCGAGTTGACGTAGACGATGTGGGGCGCATAGGAGATCACCCAGATCGGCACCGTGTCGGACACCTGGTCGAGCATGTCCCTATCGAGGTGGCCTCGCTGAGAGGCGGGATCGAACCCCCATGCGGTGATCGGGCGGTCGGGGTTGTCGTGCATCTCGGCCAGTCGCCCCAGCTCTGCCAGCACGGCGGGAACGTCTGCGAGACCCGACCGCATGCCGTGCGGTGACGGCGAGTCGATGGGGCCGATGTACTCCAACCCCATGTAGGTGCCCGACATCCGAAGGTGGGTATGCGGGTCGACCAATCCCGGTATGAGCACCTTGTCGGAGTAGCGGTCGTCGATCTCGTGTGGGTGGCGTCGCAGCCACGGCTCCATGGAGTCGAGATCCCCGACAGACACGATTCGACCATCGGCCACTGCGATGGCCGTCCCCCGCGGTCGACCGGGGTCCATCGTGTGGATGCGCGCTGCGGTGAACACGCGTAGATCCCTCAACTCCGCCATCGCTGCCCCCTCGGTCGTCCCTGACCGTCAGTCTCGCACGACGAACCAGGTCCGTCCCGACCCCACACAAGCGCCGCTCTACCACACCCTGGGTGGGGAGTCTCTACGGCATTTTCGAGTGTTTTCAGCTTTATGAATGGGTTTCACGCACTACCAGCGAACCGAATTGCCACTCTCCGAGGTGTGTGGCTAGATTTGCGCAGCATGAGTTCGGGTGGGCCGCGGGAGAGAGTTCGCACCGAAGATGCGGCGAGAAAGATTCGACCGCGTCGCGTCTGGCCGGGGAGTCGGGCCACGGTGGGAGGGCTCCTCGTCGCCCTGGCGGCCTTGGCGCTCTACAGCCTCGCGATCCGCAGCGACAGCGAACCCACCACTTCCTACGTCGTCGCCGTCGTCGACATCGCACCGGGCGCCACCATCACCGCGGACATGCTCGGCCTGCAACCGATCGACCTCCCAGTGTCGGTGACGGGTTCGGTCTTTTCCCCGCTCGACGAGGATCTGGTGCTCGGCGGCGTCGCCGTCGCGCCCATCACCCAGGGCGCGATCGTGCCTCGCGCCGCGGTTCGCGGTCCCGACCAGATCACCGCGGCTCTCACGGAGATCAGCTTCGAGATCGCTGCCCCGCGAGCCCTCAACGGGCGTTTGCGTGCCGGTGAACGGGTGGACCTGCTCGTCACCGTCGGCAACGGCGCAGAGGCCACGACGCAGCGCCTGCTCGACGGCGTTCTCGTCACGGCGATCCACGACGGAAGCGACATCGCCCTGGGCGTCGACGACATCGTGGTGACGGTCGCGCTGGCAGAGCCCGACGAGGCCGTAGCCCTCGTCAACGCCGTCGACACCGGCCGCGTCACCCTCGTGCGAGCGACCAAGTGATCTCCACCGATCGCTGGGTCCTGCTGGGTCTCGCGCCCGCCCGGGCACCGTGGTTCCGGCAGGTGACGGGCTGGGCGATGTCGGCCGCCTTGCCGATCGAGTTCGTCAAGTGCGTCTCGATCGAGGAAGTGCGCTCCCGCCTCGGATCCGGCCGACCGCATTCGGCCGTGCTGCTCGACGCAGGCATGTCGGGGGTGGATCGCGATGTCCTGGGCCTGGCAGCTACTCACGGCGCAAGCCCGATCGTCGTCGCGGGACCGACGAGTCCGACCGATTGGGCGACTCTCGGCGCGGCAGCCGTTCTCGATCCCGACTTCACGCGCAGCGATCTGCTCGAGACCCTCCAGAAATCTGCGCCGCCGGTGCACGACCACGAGATCTCCGAGGAGCGGCATGCTCCTGCACCGGTCGGTCGCGGCCAGCTCGTCGCGGTGATCGGCCGCCCGGGCAGCGGGGTGTCGACCTGTGCGGTCGCACTGGCACAGGGTCTCGCCGACGACCCCGTGTTCGGCGGGCGGGTCGTGCTCGCCGACCTGGCCCGCCACGCCGATCAAGCCCTGCTCCACGATGCCCACGATGTCGTTCCCGGCATCCAGGAGCTCGTCGAAGCCCACAGGCTCGGCACGCCGACTGCCGCCCAAACACGGGCGATGACGTTCAACGTCCCCTCCCGCGGCTACGACGTCCTCCTCGGCCTCCGGCGCCCGCGCGACTGGATCGAGCTCCGACCCGCTGCCTTCGAGTCTGCGCTCACCGGACTTCTCGCCAGCCACCTGGCCGTGGTGGCGGACCTCGAAGCCGATCTCGAAGGGTCCGAAGGCGCGGGCAGCCACGATGTCGAGGACAGGAACATCGCGGCGCGGCACACCGTTGGCGAGGCCGATGCCGTCATGGTCGTCGGCCGGCCAGCTCTGGCAGGCGTTCGTGGGCTCGTGCGCCTGATCGACGAGCTCCTCGCCCACGGCGTCGACCCGCGCCGCCTTCTGCCCGTGATCACCCACGCACCGCGCCGAGCGCGAGATCGGTCGGAGATCGCGAGCGCCCTTGCCGACCTCGCGGCCTCCGACGAGGCGCGCACCGTCGCAACGCCGATACACCTGACCGAGCGCCGCACCCTCGACGACGTTCACCGCAACGGCACCCGACTCCCCGCGGCGATCGTGGCCCCGCTGACCGCGGCCGCACGGATCGCTATGACCCGAGGCGCGTCCCCACACATCGCTCAGACTGACGAGCCGGCGCTGGTCGCCCCCGGCTCCCTCGGCCTGTGGAACGACGACATCGGGGTCGACCCATGACCGCGCCGTCGCCCCTTGCCGAAATCGAGGCGGCCGTCCACGAGCGGGCGAAGCGACTCACCGGCTCGCCCCACGACACCGGCGCCGAGCTCGAACGCCTCGTGGGCGAAGAGGTCGCCCGCTGGAACCTCGAGTTCAAGCGGGGCGAGAGGGAACACGAGCTCACCGACACCGCTCGAGTGGTCGAACGGGTGAGCCGCAACCTGACCGGCTACGGGCCGCTCGATCCGCTTCTCCAGGACGACGACGTGTGGGAGGTGATGGTCAACGCCCCAGACGACATCTTCGTGAAGCGACACAACGCGCCGAGCGGCTACCACGACGAGGTCTTCCACGACGACGAGCACGTGAGGCGGACCCTCACCAAGATCCTCGACGACGCGTCGGGTGCGCACCGCACGCTCGACCCGAGCGAGGGGCTTCAGGACGCGCAACTCGACGACGGTGCCCGGCTCCACATCGTGCATGGAGACATCAGCCGCGGCGGCCACCTGATGTTCAACATTCGCAAGTTCACGGGCGTTGCGTACCGCAACCTGGACGAACTGGTCGAGTCCGGCACGCTCACCCCGGGCGTGGCGGCGGTTCTGCGGAGTGCCGTCCGCGCTCGGCTGTCGATCCTCGTGGCCGGTTCGCCCGGCGCGGGAAAGACCACGCTGCTCTCCTGCTGCGCTGCCGAACTCGACCCCTCGCTGCGGGTCGTGACCGCCGAGGAAGTGTTCGAGCTCGACATTCCGCTGCCCAACGTGGCGAGCATGCAGACCCGCCCCGCACGCAGCGAGCGCGACGAGGTCGACCTGCGCCGCCTCGTCGCAGGCTTCCTTCGCATGGCCCCCGACGTCGCAATCGTCGGCGAGGTGCGCGACCGCGAGGCGCTGCCGCTGATGCTCACGCTGTCGAGCGGCGTCACGGGTTACACCACGATCCACGCCGGATCGGCACGACAGGCCCTCACCCGACTGCGGTTCATCTGCCAGCTGGCCGATACGGCCAACGAGGTTCCGCTCAGCGCGTTGAACCAACTCATCAGCGAGGCGATCGACCTCGTGGTTCACGTCCACCGTGGGCCATGCGGCGTGGAGGTGACGAGCGTCGTCGCCGTCGAGGATCTGGCCGCAGGAGCAGATGCGGTGCAGTTCACGGCGACCGATCTGTTCGCCAAGCCGGATCCGCAGCGCGCGGCGGCATGGACCGGACAGACCCCGACGCGTCTCGGCGGCCGACTGGCGGCGCTCGGGGTGGACCTGGCCGACCTCATCGACACGCGCGGCGCCGAAGCCGAGCGAGGCACGCGATGACCGCGGTGGCGATCGCGATGTGCGGGGCTGCGGGCGTCTACCTCCTCTACACGCGGGTGGCCTTCGGGCGGCGCGGTCTGGTGGACGGTGCCCGACTTGCCACCGCTCGCTCCCGCGGGTCGCTCTGGCTTCGCCAAGCAGGGCTACGAGACGTGCGTTGGCCCGAGTTCGTCGCGGCGAGCCTGATCCTCTCGTTCCTGGCGTTCCTGCTCGCCTGGGCAGTCTTCGGTGGAGTGCTTCCTGGCGCGGTGACCGGCCTCGTTGCCGCCACAGCGCCGTTCGTCGCCTACCGCGCGAGGCGGGCCCGGAGGCTCGCCGTCGCTCAAGAGGCTTGGCCACGCCTGATCGAGGAGATCCGCGTGCTCGTCGCCAGCGCGGGCCGGTCGATTCCTCAAGCGCTCTTCGTCGTCGGAAGGCGAGCGCCCGTCGAGCTCTCGCGAGCCTTCGAGGCCGCGCACCGTGAGTGGCTGCTGACGACCGACTTCGAGCGGGCCTTGAGGGTCCTCAAACACGAGATGGCCCACCCGACCGCCGACATCACCTGCGAGACGCTGCTCACGGCGCACACCGTCGGCGGCGTGGACCTGGACAGGCGCCTCCGGGACCTGGCCGATGATCGATTGGCCGACGTCCAGGCGCGCAAGGATGCACGTGCGAAACAGTCGGGGGCCCGCTTTGCTCGCGCTTTCGTCCTCGTGGTCCCCCTCGGTATGGCGCTCGTCGGGTTGAGCATCGGGCGGGGACGAGCGGCCTATGAGACGTCGATGGGCCAGCTCCTGGTCGGCGTCGGTTTGGTCATGCTTCTCGTCTGCTGGCTGTGGGCGAGTCGCATCATGGCGATACCGGTCGAGCGGCGGGTGTTCGACCGATGAGTCGCCTGGTCGCGCTCACGACGCTCGCCGTGTGGCTCGGGTCGACCCTGGTCCTCTCCGAGATCCGCTGGTTCCGACGGCTGGCCCTCGTCGAGCGAGTCGAGCCCTTCGTTCCCGGCGGAGGCCGTTTGGGACAGCGTTCGGGAAATCGAAGTCTGCGCGAGGTCTTCGGCCCGCTGGCGACGACCCTAGGAGCGCGACTCGCCCGCGGTGTCGGCGTGAGCGAGGAGCTCGAGCGGCGACTCGAACGGATCGCAGCGTTGGCAACGCCGGCTGAGTTCCGCATGCGGCAGCTCGGCCACGCGGCTCTCGCCCTGGGAGGCTCTACCGCGCTCGCCATGCTCATCGGAGCCGGCGCGCCCGCGACCCTGGGCCTCCTCCTCGGCGCGCCGCTCCTCGCCTTCCTCGTGGCTGAGCACCGCCTGGCCCGCGCTTCGGAGGAGCACCAGCGAGTGGTGTTCGCCGAGCTGCCGGTAGTCGCCGAACAGTTCGGGATGTTGGTCAGCTCTGGCTTTTCTCTCGCGGGAGCACTCGACCGGCTCGCGGATCGAGGCAACGGGGCGATCGCCCGCGATCTCACCCGCGTCATGACCAGGATCCGCCATGGCGTCGCACCAGACGACGCCCTCCGCGAATGGGCAGCGGTGGTCGACGTCGCCGAGGTCCACCAGTTCGTCACCATCTTGTTGCTTCACGACGACACCGGAGATCTCGGATCCCTCGTCAGCCAAGAAGCCCGATCGGCACGACGCGAGTCTCAACGTCGCCTCATCGAGCGAATCGAGCGTCGCAACGAGCAGGTGTGGATCCCCGTCACCGTCGCGACCCTCGTGCCCGGCGTGATCTTTCTGGCGATCCCGTTCACCGACGCGCTGAGGAGCTTCGGTGCGCTCTCGTGACCCTCTCCATCCAATGACGCTCTCAACAGAGATGACGCTCTCAACAGAAATGACGTTCTCAACAGAAAGGAGCCGACGATGACCGTCGCTCTTCCCATGTACTGCCTGGTGAGGTCCTTCCTCGTGACCGAAGGCCAACGTCTGCGCGACGAGCGAGGCGAGGGGGTGATCAGCGCTGCCATCGCGGTGCTGATCGTGGCCGCCCTCGGGGCGCTCATGTGGGTCGGCTTCCGCTCGATCTGGCAGACCACCGAGGCCAACACCAACTCCCAGATCAGCCAGATTGGCGGCTGATCCACCACCCGCCGCGCTGCGCGGCGAGGACGGGACAGGACTCATCTCCCTGTCCTGGGGGGTGTTGGCCTTTCTGACCTTCCTGCTGTTCACCGTCCACATCGCCGTCGGGCTCTATGCGACGTCGACCGTCTCGGCGGTCGGACATGACGCCGCGCGTCGGGTCGCCCTCGCGGGAGGATCGCCCGATGCGGTTCGCGAGACCGAATCATGGCTTGAGGAACGACTGGGAAGCGGGCTCGACGTCGAGCAGATCGTGTGGTCGATCGCGGACGGTCGGGTGTCGCTGCAGCTTTCGGTTCGTCGACCGCACCTGCTGCTTGGACCGTTGGCGCCGGGCGGTGACGTCATCGAGCGCACCTTCATCGTCCGAGTCGAGAAACCGGTGGCGGCGTGAAGCGGTCCCGCCGGCACGCGGCGCGCAGCGAGAAGACCGCGCGACAAGAGGGGGTCGTGGGCTTCGAGATGCTTCCGCTCCTGGTGCTCGTGTTCGCCGTCGGGATCCTCCTGTTCGCCCAGATGTGGGCAGTCCTGGATGTGAAACTCGCCACCACCGCTGGGTCGCGTGAGGCTGCCCGGACCTTCGTCGAACAGCCGGCAGGCTCCCCGTCCGCTGCGGCCCGGGCGGCGGCCATCAGCGCGGGACAGCACGCGGCCACAGCCCACGGCCGACCCGGTGTCACAATCGGCGTCGCAGCTGGTGGCCAGCTGGAGCGATGCGCAGCAGTGACGTTCGTCGCGACCGCCGAGGTGCAGCTGTTCCGGCTGCCACTCGTCGGCTCGCCGGCCTCGATCACGGTGCGCTCATCACATTCGGAGGTGGTCGACCCCTACCGAGACGGTCTCGACGGAGCTGTCTGTGGGTGAGAACCGGGCGGATCAGCGGGGCAGCGCTCTCCTTCTCATCCCCGCGGGCGTATTGATCGTCCTCCTGCTCGGCGCCCTCGTGGTCGACACGGCCGTCGTGTTCCTGGCCGAACGCGAGGCTGAGGCGACCGCGAGTGCCGCAGCGAACGACCTCGCAGCTCTGGCCCTGGACGAAGCAGAGCTCCGAACCACCGGCCGCTACGTACTCGACCCGTACGCCTTGACCGATCTCGAGGACATCGTGCGCCGGACGGCGCTCGACCGCCTGTCCAGCGCTTTCGAACCCGGCTCGACGACAGTGACCATCAGCGTCCTGGATGACGCCGTCATCGAGGTGAGGGTCACCGGCAGAGCCCGACGCATCATCGGTGTCCTGGGTGCGGGACCGCGCGATGTGGGGGCGGTCGCGAGAGGAACCGTCGACATCTCCAGCTGACCTCCGACCGCCGACGATCGAAGGGCAACAGTTGACATCTTTCGTGATATTTCATATCTTTTCAATGTGCCTGAGGCCAAGCCCGCCGACGATGGGATCCGCGATCCCCTGACCCTCCGCCCTCCCACGTTCGTCAAGAAGGGCTGGATCGACGGCGGTGAGCGCGTCCGGCACGAAGCGGCGGTTCTCGGCGACGCCCGGCACCCCGGCGTGGTCGAGGTTGTCCACGTCCGTGACGACGGGGACAGCTGCGAGCTCCACCTCGCGGTCGTGGACGGTGACACCCTCGCCGCCGGCGAGCCCCGAGAACTCGATGAGCTGCTGAACCTCGTGATCAGCGTGGGACGAACATTGTGCGACCTGCATCACCGCGGTGTCCGACACGGCAACGTTCGCTCCGACCACGTCCTTCTCGACAACCGGAATCGAACCGTTCTGTGCGGCTTCGGCGACGCTGGTCGGGCGGGCGAGAGCCGAGCGCCCCTCGCGAGCGCGGACATCGCAGGATTCGGTCGGCTGATCCTCACCGAGCTGTCCAAGAGCGAAGAGGCCGGCGTGATCGGCAGCGAGGATCGGCGAGCCTGGGCCGTGCGTTCCCTCGCCGAAGACGCGGCGACCGTCGACGATCCCGACAGCACACTCGACGAGTACGTCCAGCGACTGGCCATCCTCGCTGCGGCAGAGCCACCCCGCGCCAGACCTGTGGTCCGACCGCAGGTGCTGGCCGTGGTGGTTGGCGTCGTCGCGATCGCATTCGTCGTGGGCTGGCGCGCCGTGCGGCCACCGACAGCCCCACCCCAATCCGCCGCGGTGACGGAGCCAGAACCGGCCCCCGAAACATCCTTGGCCGTGACCGGGTCGGATTCCGAAGTCGCCGAGCCCCCGCCGACAGCGACCCTGCTGGCGCCGGCGCCAGCCTTTCCTGGATGCCCCACCACGGACGACGACCCGTCCGCTGTCCGAGTGGACGTCGACGACGATGGCTGCCCGGAGGACATTCGAGTCGACGGCAGGGTGATCACGGCTGGAGCTCGGCGCTGGAGCGTCGGTCAGGACGGCGACAGGCTCCTCATCGGCGATTTCCACTGCACCGGCCGGCCGCTCCCGGCCATCGTTCGCCCTGCCACCGGCGCCGTCTTCATCTTCGGCGAGTGGCCGCTGGGGTCGACGCCGGTGCGGGTTCCCTCGGTCGCAACCCTCGATGACCCGCTGTCGGCCCGGGTCACGCGAGACGGCGAGTGCGACGTCATCGCTTCGAGCGCATCGGGTGAACAGGTTCGAGTCGGACCAAGTGGCGAGTTGCCGGCGTGAGAGTCGCCCTGCGCCGTCTGATCGTCACGGTTTTCCTGGCAAGTGGAGCCATCGCCCTCGCCGCCGCACCGATCGGCCACCGCGCCACGCCTCCGTTGTGGGATCTGACGGGAACGGTGGAGTGGTTGACGCATGCCTCGCCAGACGCTGTCGCCGCACTTCTGGTGCGCAGCTCAGCCAGTCTCTTCGCCGCTCATCTCGCGTTGGTCGCGCTCGTGTTGAGCTTGACGGGTGAGCGCGCCACTTCGAGTCGGGGCCTCGCGCTCGTGGTGCCTTCGGTCAGCCGGCGAGTGATTGCTCCACTTCTCGGGCTCTCCATCGTCGCCAGCGCGTCGCTCGCTGGTGCCAGCGAGGTCGAACCCGAGGCAGTCGTCGTCGACGAAACGCGGTGCGACGAGGACCCTGACGACTGCGCGACCCTCGTCCTCCTCGACGAGGAGACCGCGTCGATCCAGCTGATACGCCCGCTGGTGGTAGCGCCCCACATCGGCGACCACCACGGCCAACTCCAAGCGTCCGAGGACTCGTCGCCGCGAACCTGGACGGTCGAAGCCGGCGATCACTTCTGGTCCATCGCCCGGCGAACGCTGGCACAGGAGCACGGGGTCACGCTCGAGCAGCATTGGCGAGCGCTCATCGAACTCAACCGTGACCGGCTCCCCGACCCGTGCAATCCGGACCTGATCTATCCCGACATGGTGCTCCGCCTGAGGTGAGCTGGGGAGCCGGCGAGATCGTCAGCCGCCCCGCGGCGTGAGGCGAACCGCGACCTCGTTGGCGAGCAGGCGCCCGTCGCGGGTGAGGCGCGCCCGGCCATCACTGCCGACGTCGACCAGGTGCCGCACCTCGTCGGGAACCGTCTCGGCGGGCACCCCGTCACGAGTTCGCAGCGCGAGCTGCAGACCTTCGAGCTCCGCCGCATCGGGGTCGAGCTGTTCGTCGCCTGCCTCGACGTTCTCGCCCGCAGCGATCGCAGCGACGAACCGCTCGGGGGTGCGGATCGACCAGAACCGCCGGCCTGCGACATGGCTGTGCGCCGCGACGCCGAGCCCCAGATACTCACCCTGGGACCAGTACAAGAGGTTGTGTCGGCACTCCTCGCCCGGGCGAGCCCAGTTGCTGATCTCGTAGTTGGTGAGACCCGCAGAGGTGAGCAGGTCGTCGGCGACGAGGTACTTGTCGGCCTGTACATCGTCGTCAGGGTGGCGGGCTGGATCGTCGGCGAGCGGCGTGCCCGGCTCGACGGTGAGCGCGTACGCGGAGACATGATCGGGCCGCAGGTCGAGGGCGTCGGTCAAGGATCGCCGCCAGTCGTCCTCGCTCTCCCCCACCCCGCCGTAGATGAGATCCAGGTTGAGACGCGCGATCCCCACCGACCGCACGATCTCGACCGCGCGCCGGACGTTGGGCGGATCGTGACGCCGACCGAGCGCGTCGAGCACATGGGGCACCATCGACTGCACCCCGAGGCTGATGCGGTTCACCCCGGCCGCTGCGTACACCGCCATCTGTTCGACCGTGACGTCGTCGGGGTTGCATTCCACCGTGAATTCGGCGTCGGGCGCGATCGGGAGCGGGTCGAACACCTCCATGAGGAGTTCGGCCGGGACCAGGTTGGGCGTACCACCACCGACGAACACCGAGGTGATCGGGGGCAACTCCTGCGCGACGTTCGTGGCCTGGGTCAGGCATGCCGCCAAATAGTCCTCGATGAGGTGATGGCGGTCCGTCCAGGTCGCGAACGCGCAGTAGTCACAACGCGACTCGCAGAACGGAACGTGGAGGTAGATCCCGAACGGGGACCCGGCTGCAACACCGCCTTCCGAGCTCACGGTGTCGACCTCAGAACAGTGCCGCCTGGACCGCGACTTCGTCGGCTTCGTGCTCGCCGAGGTCGATCTCGACGCCGAACAGCTGACCGACGTCGACCGCGAACCGCTCTTCGAATCCCGGGCGCTCCACGATGGCGACCCGCCCCACGGCGCCGACGACCGTCAGATCATGTGAGCCGCGGTCGAGCGACGCCGGATATCGAACCACTCGCTCGACGACGTCGCTGTCGGCCAGGGGGTTGGACCACTGCTCTTCGATCGCCTCGATCCGGGGATCGGCCATGGCGCCTACGAGTTCGCCGACCTGGATCTCCGCCCGGTCGAGCGCCTCGTGGAGCACCGTCGGTGGACGGGGCGACACGAGTCCGTCGATCTTGCGAGCAACCGTCACCGCCTGTTGCACGCCGAGGGTCTCGGTGACCAGATCCTCGATCTCACGCACCGCAAAGCCGTCCTTCGCGAGTGCGACGTATCTGGCAAACCACGCACCCTGTTCGAGCAGCCTGTGGCCACCTGCCGAACCAGCGGAGGTTCCGACCTTGAGCGAGGTGTCGCAGAACACCGCGAGATACAGCCGGTGAGGTTGATCGAGGTGATCGGCGATGCGGCCGTCGACCGCCCCTCGCCCCAGCCTGTGAGCCTGATGCATGCTCGCGGCGACCACGTTGTCGACGGTTCGGCACCGCTCGCATTGCCGGCCCTCCACGGGCGGCTTGTCGCAGTCGACGTGCACAGGTCCGCCCGCTGAACGATCGGTATGGCCGAGACACCGGGCCTCGCCGTCCTCAGCGACCTGATATCGAAGCCGGGCACCCAAAAGCGGGATCGCCTGGGAGGCGTCGGAACCGGCCGGTCGGATCCGCAGGCGCGCTTGACCGCCGGCCCAGGTGAGCCCGACGAGGTGGGCTCGGCCGGCGATGTCTGAGAGCTGTGTGTCGACCGAGTCGGGTACGGCGTTCAGACGCCCAAGCGTAGGCCGAGGTCGGCCAGCCGCGAGGTGGCGGTCTCGACGCTCGTGTCGAGGATGCAGGCGATGGCCCGGAGGTCGTCGCGCCGGATCGTGAGCATTCGGCCGTTGAAGTCCTGGCGCTGCATCTGAATCATCGTCAGATACCGCGTCAGCATCGACGACTCGGGCAACGAGAGCGTTTCGAGCCGTGTCAGGTCGATGGTGACGTTGGCGTCGTCACGACCCTCCATGACGTCGAGCTCTGCATCGTCATCGCCGCGCGGAAGCAGCTGGGCGACGGGCACGTGGTAGAAGCTGGCCAGCCGCGACAGACGCGGCACGGAGATCGCCCGCTCACCGCGCTCGTATGCGCCCAGAACCGACGCTTTGAACTCGTGATGGGATTCGGCCTCCACGTCCTGAAGCGACATCCGCTTCTGACGCCTGATGGCCCGGAGGCGTTCGCCGACGCGCTTGCCGTACGTCGCGTCCTCTTCCGCCTCGTCCCGAAGGTCAATTTCCGACATACAACATTTGAGCCGAGCCCAAGGGGCTGGGATCGGTTCCTCCTCGGGGAACAGACTAGCTCACGCTGAGTGTTCGAATACCAATCGAGATCGCAGGAGGGTCAAGGTGGCCCCTGCCACGATGGCGGCCGTCTCGGCCCGCAGCACCGTCGGCCCGAGGTCGATGTGCACTGATTCCGGGCCGAGCTCTGTGCTGTCCCAGCCCCCTTCAGGCCCCACGAACACCGTCGGATGGGCCAAGGTGGGTGCGATTCCGCCACGGTGGGCGAGTGCCCCGCCACCGTCCGCTCGTGCAGTGGTGGCGTCGATCAGCGCTTCGACCACAGGTACGCGCACCTGACGGCTCTGCATCGCAGCCGCTCTGGCCACGGACCGTAGCCGTCGCAGGTGCCGCTCTCCGCGCTCACCGTCCCAGCGCACCACGGATCTGGCCGAGCTCAGAGGTTGGATGCGGTCGACCCCGAGCTCGGTCAGCTTCTGGACGATCCAGCCCGGTCGGTCGCCTTTGGGAACCACGAACCCGACCGTGATCAGCGGCTCGGGTGCCACTACGGAGACCACATCGGCCGCCGGCTCCGGCTGAGAGGCGAACCTCGCCGCCCTCCAGCGACCGGCACCGTCGGACAGGGTGATCGGGTCGCCGTCTCGGACCCGCAGGACCCGTCGCAGATGATGCTCGTCCTCGTCGAGAAGCTGCGGCGACTCGAGGGAGTCGACGAACACGTGGGGACCTCCCGTCCCGTCGGGTGGGGGTCCGCTGGTGGCCACCGGCTACTGGAACGCCGAGCGCAGTTTGCCGAGCAAGCCCTTGTCCCCCGGATCGGCGACGTCCTCGCCGCGCTGCTCCGCGAGCGCCCGAAGCGCCGCTTCGTCGTCTTTGGAGAGCTTGGTGGGGATGACCACCCGCAATGAGATCAGGAGGTCGCCTCGGCCTCGGCCGCGCCCTTCGAGCCGTGGAACCCCGTGGCCACGCAGCCGCAGCACCTCGCCTGGCTGGGTTCCGGGTGGGATGGCGAGTTCTTCGGGGCCATCGAGGGTCTCGAACTCGATCCGGGCTCCGAGGGCCGCCTGCAGCATCGAGACAGGCTGCTCGGCGACGAGATGGTCGCCCTCGCGGACGAAACGGTCAGAGTCCGTGACCCGCAGGTGGACATAGAGGTCTCCCGCGTCTCCGCCTCGCGCGCCCACGGCGCCTCGACCGGTGAGGCGCAACGTCGAGCCGGTGTCCACCCCTGCCGGAACCCGCACCTCATAGGAGCGGGTGTCCATTCGCCGCCCTTCGCCACCACACGCGGAGCACGGGTCGGGGATCTCCTCACCGACCCCGCCGCAGGTGGGACACGGTGCGGTCGTCATCATCTGGCCGAGCAGGCTCTGGCGCACCTGGCGCACCTGGCCCTGACCGCCACACGTCGAGCACGTGCGGATCAGCGTGCCGGGCGTCGCACCGCTCCCTTCGCAGGTGTCGCACGCGACCGCGGTGCGCAGCTCGACCCGCCGATCGACACCGAAGATCGCTTCTTCGAAGTCCAGATCGATCACGACCTCTTGGTCTTGACCCCGCGGTGGCCCTGTGGGGCCGCGGGACCGCCCACCGCCGAACGGGTTGCCGCCGAAGAAGTTCTCGAAGATGTCGTTGAGGTCGAAGTTGAACGGATCGCCACCCGCCCCGCCACGAAGGCCCTCGGCGCCGAAGCGGTCGTATCGTGCCCTGGCCTCGTCGTCGGACAGCACGGCGTACGCCTCGCTGATCTCCTTGAACTTGGCCTCCGCAGCCGGATCGTCGGGGTTGGCGTCGGGGTGGTACTGACGAGCGAGGCGGCGGTAGGCCTTCTTGAGATCGTCCGACGAGGCGTCGCGGGAGACCTCGAGCAGCTCGTAGTAGTCGGTTGCCATCGCCGCAGTCGTCTCCGCAGTCAGTCGTCTGTGGTCTCGCCCAGCGACTCACCGAGCCGGCTGCTCACCACCTGAACGGCGGCGAGGGCCCGCGGATAGTCCATCCGGGTGGGTCCCAGCAGTCCGATGCTACCGACCGGTTCGCCATCAACGTTGTACGGGGCGACCACCACCGCGCACTCCGATAGCGGCTCCAAGCCGGTCTCGGACCCGATCGCGACGCTGAGACCTCGCTCCACGAGGCTGCCGAGCAGGCTCACGACGAGCAGTTGCTCCTCGAGCACCGCCAGCACCGACGTGACCGTCGAGATCGCCTCGAACTGTCCAGCCATGCTGGCCGCCCCGCCGACGTACAGGTCCCCGGTCGCGTCGTTCTCGCCGAGCGCCAGCAACGCGGCGCCGATCAGGTCGTCGACCTCGGCATCTCCACTCGCGGGCACCTGAGGTGCGACGCCGAGGGAGTTGCCCACCAGGGCCGCACTGAGCAGCTCCGAAGCCGTCACGCACGCGTCGTCCGAGGACTCGACGCCGGCCGGCGCATCGATCAGCGACCGCTTGATCGAACCGGACGCCGTCACGATCACCAGCAGAAGCTTGCCGCCTCCGAGGTCGACCAGCTGCACCGATCGGATCATCGCGGGGTCGCGTTGGGGACCGACGACGACAGCCGCGTAGGTGGTCAGCTCCGACAGGAGGCGGCTGGTGTCGACGAGCCGCTGCTCGATCTCACCCTGGGCGTGTGCGAAGAACTTGCGCACTTGCCGGGTGGCAGTCGCGTCCAACCGTCCGGGGCCCAGGGCATCGACGAAGTATCGGTACCCGGCCTCGGTGGGGATCCGGCCGGCGCTGGTGTGTGGCTGCGCCAAGAAGCCGTCCGCCTCGAGCGAGGCCATGTCGTTGCGAATCGTCGCCGCGGACACATCGAGACCCGACAGTTCCGTCACGGCGCGAGAGCCAACGGGCTGCGCGGTGTCGATGAAGCTCTCAACGACGGCTCGAAGGACCGTCGCCTTTCGCTCGTCCATCGCGTCCTCGTGTCCCAGGTACTGGGGGGAATGATATCGACACCCGGGTGGAGCGCAGCCTGAGGTCCCCCTAACCTGCGCGCATGACCGAGGAGACGTCGCGCCAACGGTTGGATGAGCTCCTCGACGAGATCGAGCGCGCGGTCTTGGGAAAACGCGACGTTCTCGAAGCAATGGTGATCGCGCTCGTCGGCGGCGGGCACGTTCTCATCGAGGACGTCCCTGGAGTGGCCAAGACCCTGATGGCCCGAAGTCTGGCCGCGGCGACCGACCTCTCGTTCGGACGCATTCAGTTCACGCCGGATCTCGTGCCGTCCGACATCACCGGGTCGGCTCTCCCCGAACCGGGAACCCACCAGCTCGTGTTCCAGCCAGGGCCCGTCTTCGCCCACCTGGTCCTCGGCGACGAGGTCAACCGGGCCCCACCCAAGACCCAGGCCGCCCTTCTCGAAGCAATGGAGGAGTCCCAGGTCACGGTCGACGGCGTCACCCACCACCTCCCCGACCCCTTCATGGTCATCGCCACACAGAACCCGATCGAGTCCGACGGCACCTACCCGCTGCCCCACGCGCAGCTGGACCGGTTCATGTTCCGGCTCAGGGTCGGGCCGCTCGATGCAGGCGATGAGGTCGAGATACTTCGGCAGCGGATCGATCGCGGTCAGGACGAGGTGGATCTGGCGGTCGTGCTCGATGCCGATTCGGTCGCGTCGGCGCGCAAGGCAGCAGAGCAGGTCGGCGTTGACGACGACGTCCTCGTGTACGCGGCAGCGGTTGCGGCGGCGACACGAGAGGACCCCAACGTCGATCTCGGGGTCAGCACTCGCGCGGTCGTTGCGCTCATCAGGGCCGCCCGAGCTCGTGCCGTGGTTCGTGGACGCGATTTCGTGGTGCCCGACGACGTGAAGATCCTCGCACCGCTCACCTTCGCCCACAGACTCGTAATGAGCACCGAAGCCTGGGTGCGTGGAGTGACCGGGCAGGACGTGATCGCGAACTGCCTGGAGCAGGTGCCTGTTCCCGAGTCGCTGACGGCCGCGGATCGCGCAGCCCTCAGCCGTGACTGACGAGGCCGATCAGCTCGGCGTTCAGGGATACATCACGCCGCGCGGGCTTGGTCTGGCGATCCTGTCCGCCACGGTCGGCGCATTCTCCGTCCTCACCGGCCACCAGCCGAGCGCCGTGCTGGCTGCTGCGCTGTTGGCCTGGGTGACCGTGGCGGTGCTGCTCCATCGCTGGCCCGACCTCCGCGTCGCTGCCCGCCTCAGCGAGGAGCGGGTCGTCGAGGGCGACATCGTCGACCTCGTGGTGGAGATCTCGTCGACGGCGTCGATCCCGTGGCTCGAAGTCGAGGTCGTGACGAGCGATGACCTCCCCGTCGTCGGAGGCGTTCCGTCGGCCATCGTGGCGCTACCGGCCGGCAGGCGCGCCGCGGTCCGATTCGAGCTCTTGGCCGAACAGTGGGGTGTCGCATCCCCCGCACGACTCCGGGTCACCGCCCGCGACCGAATGGGTGTCTACGCAGCACGTCGGGTGATCACGCTGGATCTTCCTGTGCGGATTCACCCCTCGGACCGGCGCCTCGATGCGATGATCCATTCCACTCGCACCCGGGCGCGCGTCGGACACCACCTGGCGCGTCAGCGAGGCGACGGGTGCGAGTACGCAGATGTGCGCCCGTCGAGGGCCGGCGATCGCCTCCGCTCGGTCAACTGGCGGGTGACGCTGCGGCGCTCCGAGTACTGGGTGAACGACAGGCATCCGGATCAGGCGAGCGATCTGGTGCTGTTCGTCGACAGCGGCCAGGCACTCGGCCGCGGCAGCAACTCCACCATCCACACCGCGGTCCGGGCGGCGCTCGCCCTCACCGAGGGCCATCTGGGGACCCACGACCGGGTCGGTCTCCTCGATGTAGGCCGCAAGGTTCGATGGTTCCGACCGGGTATGGGGCGGCTCCAGCGCCGCCGGCTGGTCGACGCGCTTCTGGAGATCCAGCCCGAGCTGGGCCTGGGTGTTCGAAAGGCGGCCGACCTGCCGCTTCAGGGCGTCGACACCAGTGCCACGATCGTCGTGCTGTCGCCGCTTCTGGATCCGCGGCCGATCGACGTGATGCTCGCTCTTCACGACCGCGGCTACGACCTGGTCGTGCTGTGGTGCCAACCCGACATCGATTCGATTCGGCCGGCGGAAGGGCGCAGCGGTCACCTGGCGCGCCGGCTGTGGAACATCGAGCGCGAGCAGTGGCGCCGCCGCTTGACGGGCGCGGGTGTCCCCGTCGTCGCCTGGGATGGCGAAGGATCGCTGGATGCAGTCATGGCGGTGCTCGACCATCAACGCAGGACCAGGATCGGCTAATGTCGTACTCGCGTCTCGCGATCGGAGCAGGGACCGCGAGCCTCGTGTTCGCCTGGCTCGGTGTGATGGCCACGGTTGCCGATCAACGCGTTGCGGCACCGGTCGCCCTGATCGTCGTGGCGCTCCTCGCGGTCGGCCTGGTGCTGGCCTCGCAGGTCGCATTCGCCGTGGCGATCGCCGTGGCGACGGTCGGCTTCGTGATGGGAGGGATACGGGGGGTGAGCGGTGCCGTTTGGGCCGCCGTCGCTGTCGTCATCACCATCGCCGGCGTGCGGATCTGTTGCGACGCCCGCCGACCGGCCCGCATCGCCATCGGCGCACAGCGGTCTGTGGCGGTGGGACAGGTCCTGGTCGCCACGGCCATCGCCTGCGCCGCGATCGTCAGCTGGGTGATGGTTCCCGTGGAGCCGGCGAGGATCTTCATCGTCGCCGGCCTGGCCGCCAGCGCAGCGCCTCTGTTCTTGTTCCGCGTGGTCAACACCGACCCTGCTGCCCTGCGGTCGCGTCGGCGGCGTCTGCTTGCTACCGCTGCAGCGGTCGCGGTCATCTCCAGCCTGGTCGTGGTCGGATCGAGGGCTGCTGACTACCAGCGGTCGATCGACCCGCCTGAGCGACAGACCACGGTCGACGAGACCGAAGAGCGGCAGGTCGTCCAGCGGCCAACGGTCGAACTCGACGACGAGGCGCCCCCTCCCGGTGAGTGGCTCGCCGCTCTCGGCACCCTGTTCGTGGTGTTGCTGATCCTGGCCCTGCTGGCCAGCGGGCTCCTGGCACAGCAGCCAATCGAGTTCGAGCCGGACGCGATGGCCGGCGAGGGCGACGGCACATTCACGGACTCGTCGGTCGAGGACCCGATGGCGGTGCTCGTCACCACCGAGGAAGCCCAGGCGATCCTTCAGCAGGCCCTCGTCGCGATCGAAGAGGTCGACGACCCGCGCCAGGCGATTCGGTTGGCCTACTCGCTGGTCGAGGCCGGATTCGGCGATCTCGACGCGCGCCGCGGAGCGGCGGAATCGGAGAGCGAATACCTGGAGCGCCTGTTGCCGACGCTGGGCGCGTCCGCCGGATCCATGCGTGAACTCACCGGCCTGTTCGAACAGGCGCGCTTCTCCTCCCATGCGATCACCGAGTCCATGCGCTCCGATGCGGTCGATGCGCTGGGCTCCCTCAAGGACGAGCTCACGAGAGTCGCGGCCGAGCGTGCGGCAGCGAGCGACCCTGCAACCGATGGAGCGGTGTCGTGACCGGGTGGGTCGCCGTCGGCATCGCGCTGGGGCTCGCCCTCATCCTGCTCGGCCTCCAGCATCTGACCAGGACTCTGCGGTCCACACCGATGGACACGCTGCATCCAGGACCCCTGATCCAGAGGCCCGACGCAACCGCGACCGCCGCTCCACCCCCGTCGCTCAGCCTGACGGAGCAGCTCGTGGAGGACGCAACCTTCAGCAACGCCGTCGCCCATCACCGGCTGTGGCCACTCGTCGCACGGCTGGCACGAGAGCGCGGCGTCACGGCCCGGGACCTTCGTCCACCCGACGCGGACACGCGCGCCTGGTTGGCTGACATGATTCAGGTGCTCGAGAAGGCGCGCTGAGGGGAACGTCCGGTTTTTCGGAACCGGCGGGTGGGGCATTGCGTCCAGGTGGTGGTGGCAATGAGCGAAGGCGAGCGTCCAGTCGCCGAGACGGCCGCTGGCCTCGACGTCGCGGCAGACACGGTGAAGAGACGCCGTTCGACGACAGCGACGACCAACTACGTGAGCGGCTTCGCCAGCAGGCGGGAGCGCTCGAGCCACCGCGCCCCGACGAGGTGCAGCTGGTCGAGCGGACTGCGCGCCGTCGACGGACGCGCGCCGCAGCCTTTGGAGCTGCGCTGCTCACGGTCGGGCGGTCAGCATCTCGCACGACCTCGGAGAGACCTGGCCGGAGATCGAGGACGGAGATCGAGGCCGGAGATCGAGGCCGGAGATCGAGGCCATGGAGGGCCTGCAACCCAACATCGTTGCGCTCAACGGCGACGAGGTGTTGGCCATCGGACACGACGTCGGCGACATCGAGGTGGCGACGAGCTCAGCGGCGAAGAGGCGTGGGAAGAATCTGCCGCGCTGGGCGCGACGCTGCTCTACCTGACCCCTGCAGACTGACGGCGTTCGCTCAGTCCCGGGTGACCGTGTGCCCGTCGCGCTCGACCACATCGGTTGGCGCGTCCGTCGGGGCCGGAGCGGGCTCTGTGGTGGTCGTGGGCTGGGTGGCGTCCCGCTCGGCATCACGACGCTCCTGCTCGAGCTGCCGACGACGAGCTTCGAGCCTGCGACGGCTCTCTTCGAGGATGTCCTGCTCGCGATCTGTGAGACGGTCACCGCGGACCACCGTGGTGGGGACCGGATCCACGTCTCGCTCGTCGATCACGATTCGATCGATCTCATCGGGACGAGTCGGCTCACCGTCGTCGACCCTGTCGCCGCCGTCGTGCGGTTGGTCCCGAGTCGGGTCGGTCGCCACGACCGCCGGCGAACGCTCTTCCACTGGTGTCTGTTGGTCCGTGGGCCGATCACTCACCACCGGTCCGGGGACCGTCGGGACGGGCGGATCTTCGGGACCGTCGTCGACCCACGGCAGGAGATTCGCGACCGGCTCGAAGACCGTCTCTCTCACCGGCTCGCTGACCGCGCCGGCCACACCCACCGCCACCGCCACAACCGCCCCTGCGAGTACCGCTGACCAACCGAAGGCGAACCTCGGGCGGTTCGCGGTCGGAGCGACAGCGATTCGGTCGACCACGGCGGACCACGGGGGTACCTCCACCTCGACCGAGGTCAGCTCGGCGAACAGCGCGTCCACGTCCTCGAGCTCGGTTCCTGCGATGTGCGGTTCGGGGCTCATGACGAGACCTCCTCCTCGGCGAGCAGGGTGCGCAGGCTCTGGAGCGCGCGCCACTGCAATGTATTGACGGCGCCGGAGCTCACCCCGAGGGTCAGCGCCACTTCGTCATTGGACAGGCCGGCGAAGTACTTCAGCTCGATCACCCGACGCTGGCGACGTCCGAGCTGACGGAGGACACCGTCGAGATGAAGACGCTGCAGCCGCGCCACAGTGGGGTCGTCGTCGACGGGGTCATGTGGATCCTCGAGCGGCTCGGTGGGTCGGCGATAGCGGTGGCGATGGGTGTCCGCGATCACGTTGCGAGCGATTCCGAACAACCAGCCGCGGAACGGGCTGCGGTCCCCCCGGTAACCGGGCAACGAGCCCCAGGCCTTGGCAAACACCTCGGCTGTCACGTCGTCGGCCTGCGAGCGATGAACGCTCGCCATGCTCAAGCGGTGAATGGCGGGGGCGTGCCGCTCGTAGAGCGACGCGAAGGCGGCGGTGTCGCCTCCCCGTGCGCGAGCGACGAGGGCGTCGTCGCCGGAGGTTTCGGCGGTCGAGCCATCGCGGCGATGGCGAGTGCGGACGCGGCCCACGACTGATTCGTCGTCGCGAGCCACGCGAAATGCACGCCGCGACCCGAAATTTCTCGAAACCACCTCTCACCGACGGCTCACCCGCCCGAAATATGACGAAACGATGACGAAATTGGACCGAGCGTGCATTTCGGAGGGCTGAAGCGACGCCACCACCGCGGGCAGTCACCAAAGGAGAATCCTTCATGCGAACGTCCCTTCTCGCCAGCCTGATCACCGCACTGGTGGCCGGCTCACTCGCTCTCGCCGCACCGGCGGGCGCCGAGGAGACCACCGGCGACTGGCCGATGTCGGCGGACATGTTGCCCGCAACCGTGGTCGTCGACCTCGTCGACGCCGACGGACAGGGATGGGTCCTGCGCTACGACGCCGCCCACACCGATGGCGCGGATGATCGCGCCACCGTCGTCGACCTGGCACGTCGCTGCCGAGCCGCAGGCCTCACACCCCAGGAATGCCGTCGCATCCTGCACGACCACCACAGCGATCTCGCCGAACGCTGCCGCAACGCAGGCCTCACGGTCGAGCAGTGCCGACACATCGTGGGCAACGACGACCCGCACTCGATCGCCGCGCGCTGCCGGGCGGCGGGGCTCACGAGCGAGGAGTGCCGCCGACTGATCAACTCACTCGACGGCGGAACCCTCGCCGAACGCTGCCGCGCCGCAGGCCTCACCCCCGAGGAATGCCGCCGCATCATCAACAGCCACGATGACCACCTGTCCATCGCTGAGCGATGCCGGGCCGCCGGGCTCACGAGCGAGGATTGCCGCCGACTGATCAACTCACTCGACGGCGGAACCCTCGCCGAACGCTGCCGCGCCGCAGGCCTCACCCCCGAGCAATGCCGCCGCATCATCAACAGCCACGACGACGGCGACCGCGCAGTGGATCGAACGACGGATCGAGTGACGGATCGAGTGACGGATCGAGTGACGGACCGTACCCGCGACACGATCACCGACGGCACAACTGACGGCGTCTCCGACGGTGTCTCGGACCGGGCATCGGACAGTGTCTCGGACAGCGATCGCACAACCGATCGGATTGGGGATCGGGTCACCGACCGCCGAGCACGCAGGGTCCACCACGTGGACCGTGTCCGCGACTAGAAGAAGGGACGCGAGACCCGGCGTGCCGGTCGGGACTCCCGCTCGCCGAGGTGGAACCGGCGAGACACGACGACCGCCGCTCGGGACCTCAGCCCCCGAGCGGCGGTTGCTGTTTTGTCGCTGCGGGATCGCTTCGGCCTGACGGCCTCGGGCTCACCTCGCAGACCCTGCACTTTCGCTGCGGGATCGCTTCGGCCTGACGGCCTCGGGCTCACCTCGCAGACCCTGCACTTTCGCTGCGGGATCGCTTCGGCCTGACGGCCTCGGGCTCACCTCGCAGACTCACCGCCCGCCACTTCCGCTCCGTTCAGGCGTGGCCGCGAGCCTTGCGGCAAAGAATCCGCAGCGCGAGCCAGAGGCCGCTTGCGGCCGAAGCGAGCCTTGCGGCAAAGAGTCAGAATCAGCTGTCGAGTTTGAGGGCGGACACGAAGGCTTCGTTGGGCACTTCGACCCGGCCGATGGCCTTCATCCGCTTCTTGCCCTTCTTCTGCTGTTCGAGCAGCTTGCGCTTGCGGGTGATGTCGCCCCCGTAGCACTTGGCCAGCACGTCTTTGCGCTTGGCCCTCACGGTTTCGCGGGCGATGATGCGTCCGCCGATCGCGGCCTGGATGGGCACGTCGAACATCTGCCGTGGAATCAGCTCACGGAGCTTCTCGGCCATCCGCCTGCCGTAGTCATATGCGCCGTCGCGGTGGACGATCGTGGAGAAGGCGTCGACCGGCTCGGAGTTGAGCAGGATGTCGACCTTGACGAGCGAGCCCTCCCGGTAGCCGGCGGGCTCGTAGTCGAGGCTCGCATATCCCTGGGTGCGGCTCTTCAGCTGATCGAAGAAGTCGGTGACCACCTCGGCGAGCGGAATCTCGTAGTTGAGCTCCACCCGTTCGGGCGAGAGGTACTCCATTCGGGTCATGGTGCCTCGGCGCCCCTGACACAGCTCCATGATCGTGCCGGTGTATGTCGACGGCGTCAGGATGCCGATCTTCAGCATCGGTTCCTCGATCGCGTCGATCGAACCGGGGTCTGGGAGCTCGGACGGGTTGTCGATGCCGATCGTCTCGCCGTCGTCGGTGGTGACCCGGTAGGCGACCGATGGAGCGGTCGCGATGAGGGAGAGGTCGAATTCGCGCTCCAGCCGCTCGCGGACGATCTCCATGTGCAGCAGTCCGAGGAAACCGCACCGGAAGCCGAACCCGAGCGCGCCCGAGGTCTCCGGTTCGAAGGTGATCGAGGCGTCGTTGAGCTTCAGCTTGTGCAGGGATTCGCGGAGGTCGGGATACTCGTCGCCGTCCACGGGATACAGCCCGCAGAACACCATCGGCTTGGGGTCCTCGTATCCGGCCAGCGGGCCGTCGGCGGGGTCGCCGACCGTGGTGACCGTCTCACCCGATTTGGCCTGCCCCACGTCTTTGATCGAAGCGATCAGATAGCCGACCTCGCCAGGGCCGAGCTCGGCGACGGGGGTCGGCTGCGGCAGGCGAACTCCGATCTCCTCGGCCTCGTGGGTGCCCCCGATCTGCATGAAGCGCAGCTTGTCGTTGGTCCGGATTCGGCCATTGACCACCCGCAGAGACGAGACGACGCCTCGGTACTGGTCGAAGTGGCTGTCGAAGATCAGCGCCTGGAGGGGCGCGTCGGGGTCGCCCGCCGGTGGGGGAATCCGTTCGACGATGGCGTCGAGCAGCTCGGGAATTCCGTCGCCGGTCTTGGCGGAGATCTGCAGAACGTCCTCCGCCGCCAGCCCCAGGACGTTTTCGATCTCGCTCGCGTAGAGGTCGGGATCGGCGGCGGGCAGATCGATCTTGTTCAGGACGGGCACGATCTCGAGATCGTTTTCGAGAGCGAGGTAGCAGTTCGCGAGAGTCTGAGCCTCGATGCCCTGCGCAGCGTCCACGAGAAGCAGAACTCCCTCGCAGGCCGCGAGCGACCGGCTCACCTCGTAGCCGAAGTCCACGTGGCCCGGGGTGTCGATGAGGTGCAGCGTGTGGCCTTGCCAGTCGACACGAACGTTCTGCGCCTTGATGGTGATTCCCCGCTCACGCTCGAGGTCCATCGAGTCGAGATATTGGGCGCGCATCGCCCGGGCCTCGACGGCCCCGGTGATTTCGAGAATGCGATCGGAGAGGGTGGACTTCCCGTGATCGATGTGGGCGATGATCGAGAAGTTCCGGATGCGCGAGAGGTCCATGCCGAGGGCCCAGGGTATTGGGTCGGAGGGCGAGCCCCTAGACGCCGAGGTGCTCGATCGCCTCGGCGACCCTGATCACCGCCAGGTCGGTCGCCCGCTCGCGCAGGGTCGTTCCCGGAACAGCGGCACTCCCGACGAGCACGTCGTCGACCGCTCCATGCATGCGCTCCACGAGGCGACTGGCGTGTTCGATGGTCGGCCAGCGCAGCCCCATGCGGTCCTGAACCCACTCGTGGTAGCTGTCCACCACCCCGCCTGCGTTGGCGACGAGGTCCGGCACAACCAGGACCCCGCGCGCTTCGAGCACCTGGTCGCCGTTCTCGGTGACGGGATGGTTGGCCGCTTCGATGACGACCTGGGTGCAGATCTGTCTGGCGACCTGACCGTCCACCACGTTGCCCAACGCTGCGGGCACCAACACATCGCTCTCGATGCCCCAAATCGCCAGGTCGCCGAGCGAATCCGCGTCCGGGAACCCGACCACCGAGCCGGTGCGACGGGCGTGGTGCAAGAGCGCGGGCACCGGCAAGCCACGTTCGGCCGCGACGGCCCCGTCCGCGTCTTCGACCGCGATGATGAGCGCCCCGCGTTCGTGCAACATCTTTGCGAGCTCACCCCCTACCTTGCCGAACCCCTGGAGAACGACGCGCGCACCGTCGACGCTGCGCCCCACGTGGTCGAGGACACGCTCGGTGACGACAGACAGGCCGCGCGCGGTCGCCTGGCCGTGGTCCGGGTTGCCTCCAAGGCTCGGGGGTTTACCGGTGACCCAGCCACCGTCGCGATGGCCGCTACTCCCCCGCTGGAGGGTGTCGAGCATCCAGGCCATGCACCTGGCGTCGGTGTTCATGTCGGGGGCGGGAACATCGACGGTCGACCCGAGAACGGGGCGCACCTCCTCGGCGTACCGCCGGACGAGCCGTTCGAGCTCCGCGACGCTCAATGCGCGCGGATCGCAACGGATCCCACCCTTGCCTCCACCGAAGGGCAGGTCGAGCGCCGCGCATTTGAGCGTCATGGTGACGGCGAGGTCGATCACATGGTCGGCGTCCACCTCGGGATGGATGCGGACACCTCCTTTGCCTGGCCCGCGGGCGAGGCTGTGCTGGACGCGCCATCCGGAGAAGACCTCGACGTGACCGTTGTCTCGGCGAAGCGGGACCGCGACCTCCAAGACCCGTTCGCACTGGAGCAACCGGTCGCGGATCCACGGCTCGATCCCGAGGCGATCACACGAGGCGCGCAACCGACGGAGCGGCTCGCTCGCGATCTCCTGGCGGGCAAGAAGGGGCTCCGCGTGGTCGCTGGCGTCATCGGGGCGGAAGGTGAGCATGGCGAACTCTCCAGGGCGTGCCGGACAGGGCAGGCCCGGCACGTCCTGTTTCGACACATCGAGGGTCTGACTGAACGTTCAGTTCCGAAAAATGAGGTGACGGGCACGGACTGACCCAGTGGCGCGGTGTTGTGGGGCAGCCCCCGGACGTTGCTAACCTGGAGCGTTCCCGTGCCGAGCCTCACCCACCGGCACCCGATGACTGAGTAACTACCTGCTGTGGCGAACATCAAGAGCCAGATCAAGCGCAACCGCCAGACCGAGACCCGCCGCGTGCGCAACCGCGGGGTCCGTTCGGAGCTCAAGACCCGAGAGAGGGCTGTCGTCGAGGCCGCGGAGGCCGGTGAGGACACCGACGAGCTGATCCGCATCGCCCAGAAGCGCCTCGACATGGCCGCTCAAAAGGGCGTGATCCACAAGAACGAGGCGGCGCGACGCAAGTCCCGCCTCATCGCTCGCATCAACGCCTGAGGCGCTGCGTCACGCCCCGAGGCGTGCAAGCCGAGCGACCAACACCTCGAGAACCGCGCGCCCGTCGAGGCCGGAGTTGCCGCGCAGATCGAGGTCTGCGGTCCCGAGAAGCGAAATCGCGCGCGCCACACCGGCCGACCCGAGCCGGCGCGTCTGGGTGAGGGCCTTCTTGGCGGGGAACGTCGAACCCTTCATGCCCAGCAAGGCGGCGGCGTCCTTTTCTCCTGAGACCGGAGCGCCGTCGAGCCGCAACATGCGCTCGTAGTGACCGTGCAGGCTCGCCATCACCTGGAGCGGATGGCGTGCTCCGCCATCGAACATCCGCTGCAGGGTGCCGACCGCGCCGGACAGATCGCCGCCGTCGATCGCGTCAGTGAGGTCCCAGGGCGGCACCGACCCTTCTACGCCGAGGAAGGGGGCCACGTCGGACTCGCCCAGGCTCGTGCCGGGTCCACAGGCGCCGGCCAGGGTGGACAACAGTCCGGTGAGGCGACCGACGTCTTCGCCCAGATGCTCCACGATGAGCCGTCTGGCACGAGCATCGAGCACGACAGGTGCTTCCTCGAACCGTTGGTCGAACCAATCTCGACGCCCGCGGGCATTGCCCGGCGCACCCGTTGCGGTCTTGGTTCCGCCCGCCGCAGCGACGGCGTCGGTGAGCGCTTTGGGGATGCGTCCACTTCCCCACTCGAGAACCAGGTCGGTCGTGGGGCTCGGATCGGCCAGATACGAGGTGAGGGGCCCGAGGTCCCCTGCGTTGAAGCGACCGAGCTGCCGACCGACCACTACCCGACGATCGGTGAGAAAGGGAGGGGTCTGCGCTGCGTCGACGAGCTCTTCGATCGCGTACTCCTCGCCGCTGAGCTCGTGAAGCACGAGAGATCGATCGGCATCACCGACGAGCTCCTCCACTGTCGATCGCACCGCGTCCGCCAGAAGCGAGCCATCGGGCCCTGAGAGGAGGTGAACAGAGTGGGTCGTGGCTGGCGCACTCGACATTGCCGGCGAATCTATCCGGGCCGGCCGACCCGCAGGCGGCTCCCGTCCGTTTCGACGACGACCACCCCCAGGTCGACCGGCCGCTCGACCCTCTGCGCATCGACAGAGGGCAGCGCTCGAGGCGCCCATACCTCCCCGACCGCCAACCTCGAACGCAACGCGCGGGCAGCGCTCTCGGCATCCCGACTGCCCGATCGCAGGACGAGCACATCGATGCTTCGAACCCCAGCCTCCCGCAGCTGACCCAAGGCCCATGCGGGCTCGGGGCGGTCGATGACCACTACGGTCGGTTGGACGGACACCACGGCGAGGTGCGCGCCCGATGGGAGCGGAGCGACCTCTCGATCGCTGACAACGAGCATGCCGAGGGCGGCGAACACCACGACCGCGCCTCGCCACCCGGTCACCCAGGCGAGTACGACCGAGATCATCAACACCGCGACCGCCCACGGGATCTCGGCGGACTCCACCGTCGGGAGGTCGAGGGCGGTGGAGTACTGCGCGACCCCAGCGACCCAACCAACGGCAAGACGCGTGGGCTGGTGGACGAACGACGCGATCGGCGAGCCCGCGAATCCGCCGATCAGGCCGGCGTGCAGCCCCCAGATCATCGCCGGGGCCGCCGCTGGGGCAGCCAGAACGTTGGCGGGAATCGATGCGAGCGGGAGACTGCCGAACGTGGTCACCTGGACCGGCATCACCGCCAGCTGCGCAGCCAGGGTGACGGCGACCGTCTCGGCCAGAGGACGGGGTCCAGGGAGAAGCCCGGCCAGTGGTCTCGCCAGCATCGCGATGCCAGCCGACGCCGACACGCTGAGCTGGAAGCCGACAGACTGCACCAGCAGTGGGTCGGCCAGCACCAGAGCGCTGACCGCGATCGACAACAGGCGAAGTGGGCTGGCCCGTCGCCCGAATGTCGATGCAGCGGTTGCGATGGCGGCGAGAGCGCATGCGCGCAGCACCGATGGTTCGCCGCGGGTGACCACGGCGAACTCGGCGAGCAAACCGAGGACGGCGACCAGTCGCCACCGCTGCGGGAGTCTTCGCAGCAAGGGAGCGGCCATCACCAGGACCGTCGCGACGTTGGACCCCGACACGGCCAGCAAGTGGGTCAGACCGGATCCTCGAAAGTCGTCCACCACCTCCGGGAGCTGCCCGCGGTCATCGCCGAGTACGAAACCCGTCACGAGGATGCCGTCCCGCTGCGACAGGCCCTCGACAGACCGGATCACGAGACCGCGGATCGCATTGGCCGTTCGGTGGTGCAACGCGCCGCCGTCGATCCGGCGAACCTGAGCGATCTGGGCTCGGCCCGCTGCACCACGAGGCCACAGGAAGTCCCTGTCTCGCCCATCGGCGAGGGTCGCGTCGAGCTCGACCGCATAGATCTCGCCCACGGACGCTCGGGCCAGCCGCCCCGCAGAACCGCCGCGGGCCCAGGCCTCCCACCGCACGCCATCGATGACCAGGTCCAGCCGAAGCGCTGACCTCACCCATTCGGGATCGGAGGCGACCTCCGCGCGCCCCGCCCGGGGACCGCCTTCTGCACCTGCGAGCGCCCCGATTGTGTCCGAGGCCCTCGCCGCACCCAGGACCGCCAGAGCGACGACGAGCAGCAGCGGCCACCGCGTCACCACCAGGGCCGCGAGTCCCGCGACACCGGCGAGCATCGGCAACGCCGGCGCAAGCGCGGCCGCCCACCACACCGCGACCGCCGACCCGATCCACCAGCCATCCGCGATCGACCACACCTGACGCGGCGGCGCGAGCCGTACCGCCGCGACTTCAGACGCGGGCATGGCTACGCAGACGCGCGACCGTGGCCGGCCCGATCCCCGGCACCCGCTCCAGATCGTCGAGGCTCGCGAAGCGGCCGACGCGAGTCCGGCTCTCGACGATCGCCGCTGCCAACGACGGCCCGATCCCGGGGAGCGACTCCAGCTCCGAAACGGTCGCCGTGTTGACATCGACGCTCGAGGACTCCGCCGTCTGCCCCGGCGATTCCTCGAGCGGCTCGCCCCACGCAGGCACGGCTATCCGGTCTCCGTCTCGTACCTCGGCGGCCAGGTTGAGGCGATCCACGTCCGCTTCAGCCGTGGGTCCACCCGCAGCGTCGAGCAACGCCGCCACCCGGCTGCCCGCCGGAACCAGGTAGAGCCCCGGCTGCACCACCTCACCGGCGACGTGTACGTGGAGAGGTGCGGCCTCAGTGGTGCGCGCGATTGCAGCGGTGGGGCGACGGGAGACCTCGGGGAGGCTCAGCGGTGGCGGCGACCCGGTTCTGACCCCCCACGCGAAGGCAGCGACCACCGCCAGGAGAACGGCGAGGACAGCAGCTCCGACGAGACGCCAGTCGACCCTGCCGGCGAGATCGAGATAGTGGTGGAGCCGGCCCGCGCCGACCTCGTCGCCCGGATCACCATCGGGCGGCACAGCTTCCATGGGTGCACCTTCGGAGGAGACCGCGGGGAAGCAGCGGGGTCACCCTACCGGCGTTCGCTCGGGCGCACGCCCGGCCGGCCCGGCTAGGCCGTGGCCAGGAGCGACGGTGCACGAACGGCGCGCAGACGGCCGAACGCGACGGCGACGGCCAGACCCGAGATTGCAGCCCAGCCGCCGAAGAGCGCGGCCTCACCGACCTCGAGGTACAGCGGTGGGGCGACGAATGCGGTCACGGCGGCGATTGCCATCCCGACTGCGTCGAGCAGCGCGCTCCCGACGGCCGCCCGTTCGGCGCCCGCAGCCTCGAGAACCAGCACCTGCGCTCCCATGTTGCTGAACGCTTCGCAGGTCGTGTGGATGAGGCCGATCGACACGAAGAACCACACGCCGTTGATGAAGCCGTACGCCACGATCACGGGCACGGTGACCACCAGAGCCGGCACCACGACGCGGGCACCACCCACACGCTCTGCGAGCGCCCCAGTGCGCGGTGGCAGGAACAACATCGGCATACCGACGACGACCAGGGATAGGGCGATTCCGGCGTCGCTGACTCCGACGTCGGTGAGGTACCGATCGACCGTCGCGTCGAACACTCCGATGAACCCGAACACAACGAATTGGGTCAAGAGTGCGGCCTGAACCCGTGGGCGTCGCACCAATGCGCCGAGGTCCTTGTAGTTGACCGGTGCGGCAGCGACCTCGGCCCGTCCGATCAACCGGGCTCCGATGGCGCCTGGCACGACGAGGAGAAGGCCAACGACTACGAAGGGCGTCGCGAACGACACGGCGCCCAGCACGGCACCTATCGCCGGCCCCGAGATGAAGCCGGCGACCGCCGAGGAGAGCAGGGCGCCGACCTTCGCTCCACCACCGGTGACGTCGCGCCCGATGATGGCCTTGCGGGCAACGATCCCGTAGAGCCCCAGACCGATCCCGACGGCACCCCTGCTCAGCGCGAAGGTGACCACGTCGTCCGAGAGACCGAATCCGATGCTTCCTGCGGCGCCGACGGCGACCGCCAACCATGCGACAGCTTCGGTGTGACCGCGGTCGACCAGCGGAGACAGCACCAGCTGGCTGACGAGAGCAGCGAGAAAGCCCATGGATGCGACGACCCCGACCTCGGTCCCCGACAGGCCGAAGTCGTCCTGCAGCTCCGACAAGAAGACGAAGACGAGGCCGATCGCCGCGGCCAGCAGGTAATAGACGACGTAGCTGACCCGAGCGAGCATCCTGACAACGCTACGGGCCGGGGGCCTTGGGGCCTCGTTCAATTTGCCCTCACAACCCGAACGGGGCACCGCTTTCGCGGTGCCCCGTTCGGGAGGATTGGTGTGATGTGAAAGTCAGCCCATGAGCGCCACCGCTTCGACCATCGCAGCACCCGGACCGGCGCCGAAGGTGAGGGCGATGACCACCGTGTCGCCGTCCTGTACAGCGACGAGAGCGACGGGCCACTCACCATCCATGTGGTGGGAGGTGTACACCTGCATGGACCGGTCGATTTCGTGCGTCTGGTAGCCGACGCCGCTCACCGACGCACCGACGAAACCCAGGGCCTCGAGGAACTGCGAGTAGGTGGCGCCGATGTGGCAGAGGTCGATCTGCTCGAAGGCGATGCGGGCCTCGGTCTCGCTGCCGAACACTGCGGCCACCGACACGCTGGCATCGACCAGCGCCCCGTTCTCGGTCGATCCGCCGTTGGAGTACCAGCTGTACAGCGGCTCCACGGTGCGCTCCGAGTCGAGGCAGCGGGCGAGGGCGTGGTCACCCCACGGGCCGGTGTGGGAGGCGGCGAGGTCCTCGTCGAGAAAGACGGGCTCGAACATGTCGTCGTCCCCGTCGCTGTCGTCCCGGTCGCTGTCGTTCCAACCATCGTCTTCCAACTCGCTTTCCGCCGAGTCGTCTGTGTCGGCCGAGAGGGTGTTGGTTTCGTCCGGTGCTGCAGAAGTTCCGGGAACGACCGTGGCCTGGGCGAGGATCTCGCCGAGCACCGGGTGGGCCCGCACGGCGGCGGTCAGTTCAGCGACCGTCACGCCGTAGCGCTCTGCATACGGGGCCATGTCGGCCTCGGTGAACTCCCAGGTGCCTCCGGCCAAGGTCGGGTCCGATTCGATGAACTCGACGAGGCGAGCCATAGCGTCGAGGGCCCCCTCAACGGTGGTCGCGGCCTCGAACTCTTGGTTGAGTTCGTCGAGGCGAGCGAAAGGATCACCCGCCGTCTCCTCGACCGAGACCTCGGTCGGGTTGTCGGGCTGATCGGTCTGAGCGGCCTGGTCGTCGTGGCGAACCTGCTGAACCTGGGGTGCCTGCTGGTCCTGCGTCTGGGCGACGGGCTCGTCGCCGCCGCCCGAGCAGGCCGAGGCCGCGAGGGCGATGCCGCAGAGGGCGGTTGCGATGGTGCGGGTGATCTTCATTGTGGGTTCTCCTCCCGTGGCCCCTGTGGGGCGTGTTCGATGAGGAGAATCTGGGGCCGCGCCGTGAGTTGGCCGTGAAAAGCCTGGTCAGCGACCCACTGAGGTGCTCAATTGCTTCATCCTGAAGAAGCACTTCGGGTTGTGCGTTCCGACGCCCGCCGCGGAGGTGGAGTCACAGACGGACACCCATGTCCGGGAACCACTCCACCTCACACCCTGAGTCGTTCCGCGCCAGAAACCATGCAGAACGACTCGGGCTGGGTCAGTTGGTGAACCGACAGGGTCAGTTGGTCAACCGACGGGGTCAGTTGGTCAACCGACGGGGTCAGTTGGTGAACCGACGGGGTCAGTCGAGCACGAGCGGGGTCAGTTGGTGAACCGACGGGGTCAGTCGAGCACGAGCCGATAGCCCCAGGCGGCCATCCCGACGAAAGGCCCGCCGCGGTGGGTGTCCACCGACACCCCGCCAAGCTCGTCCGAATGCGCGACGAACGCCGGGAGCTCGAACAGGGGAACCGCCGGGAGAAGTTGGGCGAGCCGGGCATCGATGTCGACGTAGAGGGCAGCACGACGCGCGGGATCAGGCTCGCTCGCGGCAGCGTCGAGCAGTGCGTCGAGTTCGGCGTCGGAGACGCCTGTGAGGTTGAACGGGGCCGCTGAATCGCACCCCTCGATCCCGAATTGCACGGGACAGTGCTCCGATCCCCACCGAAACTCGGCTGCGACAGGGTCGGGGCTCGACGCGTCGACCACCAGGTCGAGCTCGTACTCGCCGGTCAGGCGGCGCGTGTGTGCCGTCTGTTCGTCGTAGATCTGGCCCTGCACGCCCATCCCGATGGCATCGAGCTGACTGACGATGGCCTGGGCGACGGTCGGCCCCAGGACGCCCGTCAGCTGCTCGTAGTCGAGCGTGATCAGCAGCTCTTCGCCCGACCGGAATCGCCGCCCGCCGTCACCGGGCACCCACCCCGCCTCTTGGAGCACGGCGCGGGCGCCGTCGAGGTCTCCATCGAACGCGTCGAAGGGTTTCTCGCTCCTCGGGTGGGTGGAGGGCCAGATGAGGCTCTGCAGCGGCGGCGCGGCCTCACCGGTGAGAGGGGTCACCGCCGATCCGACGATGGCCCATCGATCCAACGCGAGTGCGATGGCCTCGCGAACCGCGGCTTCGGACGTGAGCCCTCTGCGGGTGTTCATGTCGAGCCGCAGCCACAGGTCTGCGACACCCACATCGACGGCGACGTCTTCGATCGCTCGGGTGCGAGCGATGTCCGATGCAGCGGCCGATTCGACGTAGATGAGATCGACGTCGCCGGACTCGAGGGCATCGATCTGGGCGCGAGCGCTGTCGAAGCTGCGGATCGTCACCCTCTCGAGAAGAGGTGTCTCGGCTCCCCACCACCCTTCGTTGCGGACGAGGGTGAGGCGTTGATCGGAGTCGTAGCCCGAAACCCGGTACGGACCTGCCGAGAAGTCCAGAGCCTCAGCCATGAAGGTGGACGGGGGGTTGCCCGCAGCGATGTGGGCGTCGTATGCGGCCGCCTTGATCACCGGATGAAACGTCGAGAACAGAATGCGGTGAGCGCCGAGTGGCTGGGCAAACGTCAGATCGAAGGTGAGCTCGTCCACCTGAGTGAAGGTCACGCCCTGGTAGAGGGTGGTCGCCTCGACACCCGCATCGGGTTGGAGGATGTACTCGAGCGTTCGCCCGACGTCCACGGCGGTGACGGGGGTTCCGTCGTCCCAGACGGCGTCGTCGCGCAGGGTCCAACGGACCACGAGGGGATCGGTCGACCGCACCTCTGGCTCGCCGGCGGCCAGCCATGGGGTCAGGGTCCAGTCCGACTCGACCACCATGAGCGGCGGCAGCACGTGCCCGGTGACGAATGGCTCGACGAATCGGTCGACGTGCGGGTTGGGCGATGCGAGAGAGCGGACGGTCCCCACCTGGACCTCACCGCCCACAACGAGGTCGAGGACCGGTGGGGGAATCGTCGAGGCGGGAATTCCATCGCCACCATCGGCTTCGGCATCGGAGCCGTCATCTCCGGCTGCGCTGCCGCCCGTGCTGTCGCCCGCGTCGTCATCACCGGCATCGTTGCCGCCCGCCGGCTGCTCTCCGGTGACCGGCGTCGTCTCGATGGGCTCGACCGCATCGCTGCCGCCGCCGTCACCGCTCCGATTCGCGAGCGCGAAGATGGCCGCGAGGGCGAGGACCACGAGCGCGGCGGCACCGATCAGCCGTCCGCGGTTGCCTGCGGCCTTCGTCGACGGCGTCGGGGTCGACGTCGCGGGCTGGACCGCCTTGCCGCTCAGAACAGCGATCAGATCCGTCGCTGTCTCGAATCGTTGTGCCGGGTCCTTGGCGAGCGCTCGGGCGTAGAAGCGATCGCGCTCCGCGTCGCCCACCGAGGGCACCGGCTCGTTGACGTGGGCCATCAGGGTGGCCACGAGATCATCGCCTTCGAAGGGTGGGTGCCCCTCCATCAGGAAGTGAGCAACGCAGCCGAGGCCGTAGAGGTCGGCGCGATGGTCGACCTCGCCCGCGCTGGCCTGCTCGGGCGCCATGTACTCCGCCGTGCCCAGCGCACCGGTGGTGTAGCTGCCCATCTCGCGCAGCGACGCAGCGATACCGAAGTCCGCGAGCCACACCCGATCGCCTTCGAGGAGGATGTTGGAGGGCTTGACGTCGCGGTGCACGAGATCGCGACCGTGTGCATGATCGAGTGCCTCGGCGACCGGTGCGAGGAGGCTCGCCGCATCCTCAGGACTGACCACGCCGCGACCCGCCGCCCACTGCTCGAGGGTGACCCCCTCGACGAGGCGCATCGCCAAGAAGACGAGCCCGTCGCTCTCCCCCGCTTCGTAGACAGGGACCACGTTGGGGTGGTCGAGCGATGCTGCGGCGCGCCCTTCTCGTTCGAAACGGCGGACGGTCTCGGGGTTCCGAGCGACGACCGGATCGAGGATCTTGACCGCGACGTCGCGATCGAGCCGCGTCTGACGAGCCCTCCACACCGACCCATGCGCGCCCTCACCGATCAGCTCGATCAGCTGGAAGCCACTGAGCAGACGTCCTTCGAGCTCGTCGGGCATGCACCGCGCAGGGTACTTCTGCGCCCCGGCCTGCGCGACGCAACTGCGTACGATGAGCCTTCGTGGCTGCGTACCCCCGAGTTCTCACCCGACGGCCCCGAGTGCCGTCGATCGTGGCCCGTCCCCGCCTCGCGGTTGATGGCGCAGGCCGAGTCGTCGTGCTGGCGGCGCCCGCCGGAACCGGCAAGTCCGTTCTCGCCGGCCAGCTCGCTGACGAGTCCGGCGCCCGAGTGGGCTGGTGCCGACTCGCACCGGGATGGAACCGCGCAACCGACATCGTCGGCATGGCACTCGATTCGCTGTCGGCCCAAAGTGCGACGCAGGAGGATCCGCAGGCGCATCTCGACGACGACCTCCACGCGGCTGCCGACCAGGTCCTGGAGATCCTCGAGGCCGAGCCGACATGCCTCGTCATCGACGACCTCCACGAGGGCGGAAGCGACGCCGAACTCCTGCTCGCCGAGGTCGCCGGCTTCCTGCCGGCCGATGCCACGATCATCGTCACATCGCGCCGACGCCCGACCGAGTTCATCGGTCGCTGTGACCCGGCCGTGGTGCGGGTCATCGAGGGCGCAGACCTGCGGTTCGACCCAGAGGAGGCCGGTCGACTCTTCGGCGGCCGCGGGATCGACATCGATCCCGACGAGGCGGTCGCGGCAACCAATGGGTGGGCGGCCGCGCTGGTGGCCAGTGGCGACCTCGGGGCGAGCACGGGAACAGGAGACTTCTCCGAGGTCATTGCGGGTGCGCTCGCGCCCGATCTGCTCGGTGATCTGCACCGCGTGGCGATGGTCACGGCCCTCCTGCCATACGTCAGCGCCGAGCTCCTGGTCGAGATCGAGGCGGGCACCGAGGGCGACCTTCGTCGTCTCGCCGAGACCACCTCGCTGATCGCCGAGACGGGCGACGTCTACCGCCTGCACGACGCGGCGAGGCAGGTCCTCATTCCGCGCGTCGAACCCGCCGAGGCCGCGGACATCCGGGGCCGAGCAGCTGGATACCTGGCCGCAGAGGACGCGATCACCGCGATCGAGCTGTTCATCGAGGCCGACCGCCCCGCTGACGCCGGCGACCTTCTCGCGGCGAGGGCATCCGAGATCGGTCCGGCAAGGGCGACTCGCTGGCTGTATCAGTTGCCGGCCGACGTACGCCGCAGCTTGCCTCCGGTGCTCGCTGCGGGCCGCGCCACGGTCAACGTCAACCTGGCGATCGAAACGGCGCGCCGAACAGTCGCCGAGGCGCCGGACACCCGAACCGAACGCGAGGGTCTTCTCGGTCTCGGATCACTGCTGCTCGCCGACGGCAGCGCAGGCGAGGCGGCCGCGACCCTCGAGTCGGCGAGTCGACTCGCCGGCGACGACCGCACTTTCGCCACCCTTGCCGGCGAGCAGCTGGGCCTGGCCCGCTGGCTCGCCGGGGACCTCAGCGGAGCCCGCGCGGCAGTTGCCGATCTCGATCCGCACCCGTGGGTCTCCTGGTTGCTCGGCACGATGGCTCTTCTCGACGGGAATGGTGCGGCCGCCCGCTCTCACGCCGCGCAGGCGATTGCGCTCGCCGACGGCGTGAACGTCACCACGGGTCCGGGCCTCGCCCTCGAAGCGGCAGCGGACGTCATCGACGGTGCCGACGGCGGGCCTGCTGCGACGCGCGCAGCCTACGAGGACGCGCTCGAAGTGGGCGGCCGGGACCTCGGAGCCGCGGCTCCTGTCCATGCCTGGGCGCTCGTTCGGAGTGGCGAACTCGAGGAAGCTCAGGCCGTCGCCGATCAGATCGAGCGCGACATCGGTCGCCACGATGCGGTAGCCCGCCTGCACGTCGCGCTGCTCCGCCGGGCGGTCGGCGACCCCGATCTGTCCACCCGTCAGCGCAACGAACGACGCGTCGCCGACCTCCGGAGCGCCGGGCTGACTCCGGTCGAACGCCTGGCGGATCTCCTTGCGCCCTCCCAGGCATCAGCCGCAACCTCTCACGGATTGGTCGTGAACTTCTGCGGCTCCTTCCGCCTGCTCGTCGACGGCGAGCCGCTCGATGCGTCCGCGTGGAAGTCCAAGAAGGCTCTCGAGGTGTGCGCCCATCTCGCCCTCGCAGGCGAACAGGGCCGCCGGCGCGAACAGGTGATCGAAGCCGTGTGGGAGGGCCGCGACCCCGACAAGGGACGAACTCTTCTGCGCACCGCACTGTCTGAGATTCGCCGGGTACTCGAACCTCGGCGGGGGGCCGGCCAGGAGAGCCGCTTCGTCGCCACGACTGGCGATCGGGTGATCGTGCGAGCACGCACCGACGTTGGCGAGGCCGCCGAGCGGCGCACCGATGATGCGATCGCCGCATTCGGGATGATCGCTCCGGGTCCCGCCTCCGATCTTCCCGATGTCGACTGGATTCACGAGCTGACGCCTGCGTGGGAGCGCGACCGCATCGAGCTCGCGACCCGAGCTGTCGCGGACGGTTCCCCCGACGTCGTGATCCAGGCCTACGAGGTGCTCATCGAGGCCGAACCGTGGAACCGCGACCATTTCGATGGCCTCGCTGCGGCGCATCGCGCCGCTGGCGAGGACCTCGCGGCAGACGACGTCGAGCGCCGCTGGTTTGCCGACGACTGACCGACGCCCGCGGCCGCGGCTCCTGAGGACATCCGCGTGTAGGGGAGAGTCCGCCCTACTCGAGCGGCTCCTGCGCCGCGTTTCACACGACTTTCACGACCCGGGGCGATCTTCGCGGCACACCAGCGAAGGACACGACCCATGCAACC